>Ga0209692_10001278_pt1 | contig 36268 bp, 29 predicted proteins | sample tdDd472_FD_187129 | JGI IMG/M metagenome (GOLD analysis project Ga0209692, IMG submission 187129) | Marine sediment microbial communities from the Atlantic coast under amendment with organic carbon and nitrate - tdDd47.2 (SPAdes)... | ecosystem: Environmental > Aquatic > Marine > Coastal >...
AGAAAAAGTGGTCAGACACAATAGTGGAAATTGCAGGGCAGGCTTCTTATTCGATCAGGGTCAAGACCAATGGCAAAAGTTACAAGGTCGGTGAACCTCTGGTTATCTCGTGTTTCTTCAAACAATCAGGGTATGTAAATGTCGTCACCATGCAACCCGGTGACACAGTTCCAACCGTGCTGTTCCCGAACGAATTTCACCCGGAAAATTGGGTGAAAGCAGGCCAGTCAGTGTCGATCCCGGATCCGGATGACAGCTTCAAGCTGACAGCAGCCCCGCCTTCCGGGAAGGCGCTCATTGCCGCGTTTATTTCACCGTTCAATGTCAACTTCTATAAACAGGGGTATGGTGATGGTGTGTTTAAAATGATGTCGTCGTCATCCACCCGTGGGTTTGTCGTGCAGGTCGCTCCGGCGGCACCGGCCCCGGAACCGGTGGAACCGAAACCGCAAAAGTACGGCGCTGGCATTACGTATGTAAAAATCAGGTAGGTGACAGCATGAAATCTCATCAAAAGACACTGAGGCTTTGGGGATGTCTGGTACTTCTGGCTATCGTTGCCTCGTTGGCAATCGGATGTACGCCAAAAACAGTTCCGCTTCCTGAGGCAAAAAGTGAAGTCCAGTTCTTTGATGCCTCAAGCTTTGACCGGCATCTCTCCTCGGCCCTCAAGGCTGACCTTCCTGAAGTGACGGTCTTGTTCCCGGCTGCCATCACCCTGAACTCCATTCCGGAGCGGCTTGATAAATGGCTCTCCAAGGTCGAGGAGTATAGAGGGGATGTCAAACTGGTTCCTGTCAGCGACACCGGTAAGGGGATCATCTCGGAAATTCTGTCGCTGTTTGTTTCTGCTTACGATTACTTGAAGGACAAGGCGATCTATTTCCCTGTCAAGGAATACAACGTCTCTATCTACTATAAACGCAGCAGCGGAATAGTCATCAAGGTTGTGTTTGAGAGAAAACCAGACTCAGAAATCGAGAATTAAACGGAGGTCGCGATGATCAGGAAAGCATACCATATACTCGTAGCAGCACTCATCCTCGGTATCTTAGTAGTGCCAAGAGCACCCTTGGCTGAGGATGCGTTCATGCTTCTTTCCTTTGAAGAAGCTCAGGAGCTTCAGCTGGATGATGCCGAATGGGCGAAAGGTGGAATGCCTAAGTCCTTAGGGCATGGCATTGGCCCAAAGATCGTTTTCGAAAGCCCCATGGTTAAGGAGACGGACAAAGGGTTGCTCATTGATTCTCCCAGCCAGATGGATCTAGTGGTTCTTTTTAAGGATGGCATCTCCCCGGTGGATATGGAAACCCTGAACATCAAGGCCAAGAAAGGCTGGTTCTCCAAGAGCCTCACCAAGCGTTTGGAGCCCTACCTGTTGGGACAGTCCATTCGGGCCAACGACGTCAAGATACCCTCGGGCCGATTCAAACTGGAAATCAAGGTTGCTGACAAGGACGGGAATGAATCTATTCAGGAATATCTCTGTGAGATACGGGAAGAATAGGCCATAAACCGACAGATTGGCTCGTTGAATATAAGGAGAGAGCATGGGCGAGGTTATTGAGAGTTATTTATCTCAGGCTGTGAACTGGTTGCAGCTAAACGTCCTGACAGCAAATACGGCCGCTCAGTGGGTGTGTATTCTCGGAGCATTGGTCATTGCGCTCCTGCTCGGCAAGTTCTTGCGCCCGCGTTTTCTCAAGTGGGTAGAAAAAACCGTATCCAACGAGATGTTTCGGTCAATGTTGGCTCTGCCAACCGGCATAGGCAACAGCCTGATATTTTTTCTGATTGCACAAATATCCATAGGCATATTCATACATCAGGATCATTTCCCCCATTGGCTCTTTGCTGCAAGTGATCTTGCTGTCGCCTGGATCATTATCCGATTTATTACGTTCATCATCCCCAACAGAACCCTCGCCAGAACAGCCGCCTTTTTCATCTGGGGTATCACCCTGCTTCATATCGTTGGCTTGTTAGCGCATATCTCAACCTATCTTCAAGGCTTGAGCCTGACATTGGGTGATGCAAGCATTTCGGTTTATGGAGTCATCAAGGGACTCCTGATGGCTGCAGTGTGTGTGCAGATCGCCGCCTTTATTTCCCGGTTCACTGTCAAACGGATTGAAACGGCTGGGGATTTATCCCCGACCCTCCAGGTGCTCATTATCAAGGTCATCAATGCGGCCCTCTACACGGCCGCAATTCTTCTGGCCATGACAAGTGTCGGTATTGATTTGACCAGCCTGACCATCTTTTCGAGTGCTGTGGGCGTGGGCATTGGTTTCGGCCTCAAGACCATCTTTTCCAACTACGTCTCCGGCGTGTTGCTGCTCATGGATAACTCCATCAAACCCGGGGACACAATTGAGATTGGAGGTGTCCTCGGCACGGTTCGCAACATGCACGGCCGATACGCCTCGCTGCTGACTCGGGACGGCAAGGAATACCTTGTCCCCAATGAGCAGATGATCTCCAACGAGGTCATCAACTGGACTCATACGGACAGGGTCGTACGCCTGACCATTCCCGTCTCCATTGCCTACAAAACAAACAAAAAGACGGCCAAGCAATTGCTTGAAAAGGCGGCTGAAGGAGTAAAGCGCGTGCTTCAGTCTCCTGCCCCGGTAGCCCGCATGGTGGAGTTGGGTGACTACGCCATCAAGATGGAGTTGCGAATCTGGATAGCTGACGCCGAGGCAGGAGTGCGCAATGTGAAGAGCGACGTTCTGTTCAGTATCTGCGATTTATTCGAAGAAAATGGGATTGACTTCCCCTTCCCGCAGCAGGATGTCACCATCAAGCCGGATTCCGTGCTACAGGTGGAAGTCAACGATGGCAGGCAGGATCCCAAGCCTGACAGGGAAAGCTGACGTGTTTAATACCGGTAGAGGCTGTTCTTTTATCCCTTTTGTTTGAAGTAGAAGTAGTGATCAGCTTCTTCCATTTTACCGAGCACCACTAAAAAAGCCCTTACGAACATAAATTCGTAAGGGCTTTTCTGTTGTTATGTAATGCGCGGTTATTTCAGTGCGTCAGCCACTACTTCGTGGCCCAATCGACGTACCAGCATTCCCATGCGTTCACCCTTTCTTGCGGTGTCACGATAGTAAATCAGAGCTTTTTTCACGATAGCCAGTGCTTCGTCATCGCTCACGCTTTTAGCAAGGCACAAACCAGGGGCTGCACGGTGGCGGGCGGAACCGCCGAAATGCACATTCCAGCCCTTGGCAAGACCGACCAGACCAATATCGCGCACAAAACTCAGTCCGCACGCCATGCCGCAACCGGAAATTCCACTTTTGACCTTGAAGGGATAGGGGCCATTGGCCTTGATGAGTTCGAGCAGACGATCGCCGATCTCTCGTGTCTTCTGCCTGCCGTATTTGCACAACTCACTACCAGGGCAGACGGATACGCCTGGAGGACACATGGGAATCGAAGTGCCAAGGGTGGACACGACGTCATCAAGCTTGTCCTTGGGTATTCCCTCCAAATTCATGCGCTGCCCGGTGGTGGCGCGAAGGGTGATGCCGGGATATGATTCCATTATTTCCATGATGCTGCGGGTCATGCCCGGAGTGAGCAATCCCTGATTGAGACACAAACGCAGGGCATAAGTGCCATCCTTGCGCTCCACAGGCATAAAAATCAGCGGCTCGGAAACGATATCTTTCATATATGACTCCTCAAATTAGTGATGTGATTTGCTTCATAGCCCAGTCGTTTTCCAGCCGGACTATTCGCTACGAAGCTGAGCCTTATGATTTCACAGGCTGAAACGCAAGCAAAGCCGAACGGCGCGTCCGGCGTTAGTAATTTTTTTGTTTGACCCAAGGACTATCTGAACAAGGGGCAGGTAGAGAGCATCAGCCAGCCGGCCCTTATTACCATTTGAAATCAGCTTCTGATATCTCGGCAATGCGGCTATATCGGTACAGGTCAAAAAGACCACTTTCGACAGGTTTCTCTTTTGAATACCGTCGGTTGTGCCAGTCTGATTCCAGCCAGAAGTCTGGGATGGTCCTGCGAACGCCATATTTTCGTGCAAAGTTGTAGTAGCTGAGTTGGTCCTTTATCTTGGTGAATTCACTCGTGAAGTTGTCAACGTCATCAATTGCCACCCTGCAAAATGCATTGGGGTAACTACCCAGATGGCCCTTGACGATAGTGAGGGTGTCGTCTTCGACATTACGCCTGCGGCTTTCATCAAACAGGAATGAGTTGTTGCTGAGGGCCTTGTTGCGAACGATGGTATAGGCAAGATCAGTCTCACTGTTGCCTGTGACCACGTGAATGAAGGTTACGTCCGGAACCACCTGAATTCTTTTGCCTTTAAGATTTGCCAGCATTCGAAATGAGTTGTCGGCCTTTTGTTCGTGAGGATTGGTGGAAGTTTTCGCACAATCTCCTTCCGGGCAGCTGTCCAGAGAGACATAGTCTGTGATCGGGAAACCCACATGTTTTTCCATCATGGAAAAGAACTCTTTTTTGGGATCACCCGAGGTGAATGCAATGCCTGTTTCACGTTGCAATCCAAGAAAAGGATTCTTCTGCTGGTTCTGATATTCCGCTTTGGGCCCTCTGTACCAATCGTTGCGGATGGACTCACGCTGATCTTTCGGGAGGAAGCTCAGGAAGTTATTTTCACCTTCCCAGCGCAGGTAGTCCATATACAGGCGCGTCGCGAGCTGGTGCCCGGCATTTCCGTATATGTTGAACCCTGCCACGAGCAGGTAGTGCACCCGTTCGAGCAGGGGATAGTCTATGACCCAGCCTGTTTTCGGCGTTTCCCCGACAAAGCCTTTGACTACAGACGCACTGTCGAAGTGCCTGAAGACTGTCAGCAGCGCGTTGTCGTTATTGCCATCGCCATCCCAGACGTAGGAGATGTCCCATCCCTTGTTATCGGGAAAGAGCTTCGTCTTGTATGCTTCCTTGGCCTCCAGGTATTTTTTTTGTTTTACGAACAAATCATACCAGAGTGCGGGTACTCTCAAGGTGCTTTCCTTGGCAGCAGGCAGGGCCAGATCACCACTCACGCTGTTTAGAAATGCGGTGTCGTGACTGACGGTGTCCTTGTCGGGATCAGTGAAAGCCACGAAAAAATGATCGTTGATGACATTCAAGGCAAGCTGTCCGCGACAGACCGGCCCTTTGATAAATCCGCGTATGGTGAATTCGGCATTATCGAGCAGGAACTTGTAGCGGGATTTGGCGGGAATCTGCCTGAAAACCTTGAACGGATTCGAGCCGATTTTAGGACCGTATCCGGGCAGGGCCGTGACGTTGTAATCATCTTGCAGAAAGAGTTCGCGGTACCGATCCATGGTTGAGCCATCAATCCGGTATACGGTGTGGTTCTTGACCACGATGGTGGAGAGCACGGGCTTCAGGCGATAGAAAAATCTGGCTACACCCGGCTCGTCGTACGGCCTGTCTGTGTTGATTTCAATGACGGGCAGCCCCGAAGGGGTTTCAGACCTGACCAGGCGATAGAATTCGCGCTTGCCGAGATTGTCGAAGTTGATATGGGCCATGAACAGGTGCTCGTATAGATACCTGGAAGCGAGCTGCTCCTTGAGCGTGATGCCGTTGAAGAAGTTCTCCCATTGACGAACGGTCTGCAACGAGGCTTCGGTTGGAGCGGGACGCGGCGTCACCTTCGCACCCTGTTCGATCCATGCGTTTATAGTGTCGTGCTCTTTGCCGGTCAGCCCCGGCAGTGCGTACGGCATCCCCCACAAGGGATACTTCTCCTTGTATTGATCAAAGTCCTCGGCAGTGGTGCAGAGAGCTTCCTTGTCCAGGCCGATGTCGAAGCTTGCCGGGAGCAGTTCCGAAGTCGGTTGGGGATTATCCTTTTTCAGCTTGAGCATCAGGTTCATGACCGAGTTCTCAAGATTGGCCTTTGGCGTCTGGCTTCGCTCATTGAGGATCGGATGAAATTCCAGTTCGCGCCATTCGGTCACCGTATTGCCATCGATGAACATCCGTGTCGGTTTGGCGCGTAACAGTCGGGCGCCATCGTAGACGAGGTTCTTGCTTCCACCCCGCTCTATTCCTTCAAAGCTGGTAAGTTTAACCTGACATGGTGCGTCGTAACAGCCGTGGCAGACGTCGCATCGATGTTCCAGAATGGGTTGAACGTCGTCATAAAAGGACACTTCTCCAGCAGGCGTTGTCGCCACGACCCGGTCCACGGTCTCGGTCGGTCCATACGCCTTTTTAAACTGGGCTGTCCGGTATGCTGCGGTGCAGCCGACCATGAGAGTGATCAGGAAAAAGGAGATGGGGAGTAGCTTCTTCATTTCTGGTCCATATCAGTTTGCAGTTTATCAATTATGGTTGTCGACGCGTATTCTTTTGATCGCGCCCGGCTTGAGGTTGACGAATTCCGGCAGGTTCGCTGCGTATTCGTCTGAGCTGAATCTGGAAAGATACACCGGTGGGCTATCCATACCGTTTTCATCGATATGTGTCAGGTAGATTTCCGTATATGGGGAGTTGACCTTGGAGCTGAAGAGCATCCATTTCCCGTTGGGCGAAAAGCTGTGCCATGAGTTGAACAGAGTGCGGTTGCAACGCATCTTACGAGCCTCTCCGCCCTGCGCCGGGATGATGAACAACTCGCTGTCCGGCTGGAGCATGATGCCGGTCCGGCTTCGGGTGAACACGATCCACTCACCATTTGGTGAATACCTCGGGAAGTAGTTGCTCATGCCATTGTTGCTGGCTCCTCGAAGCGGGGTGGCTTCGCCGCCATTCCCCTCATTGAAAGGCACGGTGTAGATATCGAATTGGATGGGGAACTCGGTGTTCAGTTCATGGACATTCTTTTCTTCAAAGTGCGTTTTAATCCTGGTGATATCTTCGTGATATTCGTTTTTCGTCGGGGCGCGGGAGAAGGCTATAGACTGCTCGTCCCAACTCCATGACGGGTCAGTCTGCACATAGTCGGTGTCATCGGCCCCGGGCAGCAGGTTGAACTGTTTCGTCTCCATGGAATACCAGCCTAGCACCCCATAGGTCGGGAAAAACAATTGGCTGAATTCCGGGTCGTTGGTCACGGCGGCGTATGAAATCTCGTTGACCGTACTCACCATGTATTCCCCTGACGGGGAGAGCTTGGCAAAGAGCCCACGCGTTGTCGGGAGGAGTTCCGGTTTGGGGAAGTCGGTCCATGTGATGAAATCCTTGTCGCCAAGGTGCATGTCTTCATTGGCTTCCGCAACAAAGTGGGCTCCGCTGTCGCCCTTGTAATTCAGTTCCATGGCAATGTGTTTGCCGTCTTTAGACACCTGATGGCAACTCGCGCAGGTTGTGAGGTTTTCCATGATCACGGGCGGTTCGTCGTATGAAGCGATGTCGCCAATCCGCCACTTGAGCTTCTTGAAATTCTCGGCCCCAACCATAAATGGCAGGGGAACCTGACGATAGAGGATGGTGGCGTCAACCGGGTCTCTGGATGTGGATATGGTAATGCTTGAAGCAGTCGCTGTACGCTTGCCCGCATCGTCAAATCCGTGGATGGAAATGGTCGCCGGAGTGTCGATGGAGTTGGCTTTTATGATCTCCCAGATAGTTTTATCGGGGGCGTACTCCTGCTCGGAGCTATATGCATAAACAGGCTCGCGTCCATCGCCGAAAGTGATTTCGATCAGCCATCCAGAAGAGGTCTCATTGGTGTCATTCCATGAGATCAGGGGCGCAGCTATTTCCGGCGGAAAGACAGTCCCGTCATATGGGAGTGTAATATCCAGTTCAGTGTCGGAAGCATTTTTTGTGGAAAGTTCATTCAAGAGGGACTGAATGTTTTTTGGAGCATCAGCCTGTAAGGAATCGTGACTGTCCCAGCTCCAGTTTTTGGCTGTCGTGGAACATGCGACAAGGGGAATGGAGAGTAGCAGAAGCAGGAGTGGGATATAATTCTTGTAGTACTTGTATTTCATAATTGAACGCTGTTTTAGAGTGACTGCGCATTAACGTGATACAAAAAGTTGCTATGTTGGTAAACAGCTTGGAAAAAGAAACGGCCCTGCGGAGACATTCCGCAGGGCCGTATTTATTACTCATTGAGGGCTGGTTACTCCACGGCAAATCCGCCGACGGAGCCGGGAGCCTCGGGCGCAGGAGTCTTTGCACGGGGCTTGGCTTTTTTGGTGGTGGGCTTGGTGGACGTGTTCTTGATTATCTCGGTGGCCGTGGCGACCATGCCGCTCATGTTGGCGAGATCGGCCGGGATGATCATGGTGTTGTTTTCCTTGGCCAGGTTGCCGAATTCGTCGATGTACTGCTCGGCCACCTTGAGGTTCATGGCCTCGGTGCCGCCGGGCAGGTTGATGACCTCGGCGACTTTTTGCAGGCCTTGGGCCGTGGCGTCGGCCACCAGCAGGATTTCCTGGGCGCGACCTTCGGCTTCGTTGATCCGTTTTTGTTTCTCACCTTCGGATATCTGCATGGCCTCCTGCTTCAAACCTTCGGAGCGGTTGATGCGGGACTGGCGGTCACCTTCGGACAGAGCGATCTCGGCGCGTTTCTCACGCTCGGCCTTCATCTGCTGTTCCATGGCGTTCATGACAGTGTTCGGGGGGGTGATGTCCTTGATTTCGTAGCGCATGACCTTGACCCCCCATTCCTGGGCGGCCTCGTCAACGGCCAGGACAACTGCGGCGTTGATGGTTTCGCGTTCCTCGAAGGTCTTGTCCAGATCGATCTTGCCGATGGCGGAGCGCAAGGATGTCTGTGCCAACTGGGAGGCGGCGATATAATAGTTTTCGATGCCGTATGCGGATTTTTTAGGGTCGATGACTCTGATGTAGAGCACACCGTCGATGGTCACGGAGACGTTGTCGCGGGTGATGCACGACTGGGCCGGGATATCCATGACCTCTTCCTTGAGGCTCCGTTTGTAGCCGATCTTGTCAATGAAGGGGATGAGGATGTGCAGGCCTGCGCTGATAGTTTTGGAATATTTGCCGAGTCGTTCGATGACGAACTCGCTGCGTTGCGGAACGACCACGGCGGTCTTGATGATCAGCGTGACCAGGATCAGGACAAAGACAAGAACGGTGACCAGTGAGGTCATGGTTGCGGGATCCATCTAGCTCTCCTTTTCGACTGTGAATGTATTGTAATCTTTTTCATGCCTTGAGACGATGCGTACCGTGGCTCCGGGTTCTATTTCCTGTGTTGACTCTGCGGCCCAGAATGTACCTTGATATTTGACTCTGCCCCGGTGCGGCGGAGCGATGATTTCCACCACCTCGGCCAGCGCGCCGATGGCAGCATCTTCTTCCTCGTTCTCGCCATCAATGGCTGCACCCCTGAAGGTTGCGGACATGAATTTCCTGAGCAGTAAGATCAGGGCCAGGGATGATACGCCGAAGATCACGATCTGCATCTGGAGCGTGCTGCCGAAAAACGCAGTTGCCCCGGCGATGATCGCGCCGACTCCGAAGAAAACGAGAATGAAGGCCGGAACCATCATCTCGGCGACGATGAAGGCAACACCGATGCCGAGCCAGATCAGCCAGAGAATATTTTCCATTGAAGCGAAGTAATCCATAAGTCCTCCTGCTTGAGGGTCATTGAATACATATTCAATACAGTAATGTCGACAGTATTCGGTGAATATGCGAAGCGTCTCCGGCTTCAATTTTCTTGACTGCGGAGGCATGAGGGTTTCAAATGTGTGGATATGACACATACCACCACAGATCGAAACGATACCCATATTCGCACCATTTCCAATGAGCTCTCTCATGCCCCGAAACAGGTGGCCGCCGTTGCCAAGTTGCTCGATGAGGGGGGCACAGTCCCTTTCATTTCCCGTTATCGTAAGGAAGCCACCGGCTCCCTGGATGAAGTGGCCGTGGCTGCCATTCGCGACCGGCTGACCGAGTTGGGAGAGCTGGATAAGCGGCGTGACGCCATTCTTTCATCCCTGACGGAACGTGACCTGCTCACCGATGAATTGAAGCGGGCCGTTGTCGGAGCCAGGGACAAGGCGCAGCTTGAGGATATCTATCTGCCTCATCGACCCAAGCGCAAAACCCGTGCGTCCATGGCCCGTGAGCGTGGGCTGGAGCCGCTGGCGAATACGTTGTTCGCTCTGCATGGCGTGAACCCGGCAGCCGAGGCAAAACGATATGTGAATCAGGCCAAGGATGTGCCTGACAGTGCGGCCGCCCTGGCTGGTGCGCGGGACATCATCGCCGAGCAGGTTAGCGAAAATCCAAAAGCGCGTGAAGCCATGCGCACACTGTTTACAAAGCGTGGGCGTTTCACCTCGCGCATGGTCAAGGGCAAGGAAGAGGAAGGGGCCACCTACCGCGACTGGTTCGATTGGGACGAGCCGGTGGGCAGGATTCCCGGCCACCGCGCTCTGGCAATGTTCCGGGGCGAGCGCGAGGGCATACTTAAGCTTTCCTTGCGGCCGCCTGAAGAGGAAGCCACGGGGCTCATGCACCGGTCCGTGTTGCGTGGCAATGGAGCGGATGCGCGCGAAGTGGGTGCGGCACTGGATGATTGTTACAAGCGGCTGCTCGGTCCATCTATAGAGAATGAGTTGCGGGCGGAAGTGAAGAAGAATGCCGACAACGAGGCCATCCGCGTTTTTGCCGCCAACCTGCGCGAACTGCTGTTGGCCGCTCCCCTCGGACAGAAGCGCGTCCTAGCTCTGGACCCCGGTTTTCGGACCGGCGCTAAGTTGACCGCCCTCGACGCGCAGGGTGCACTCAAGGAGTATACGACCATTTTCCCCGTCGGCTCGCAGAAGCAGATGGATGAGGCCGCAGCGACATTGCGTAAGCTCTGCAAGAAGCACGATATCGAGGCCATAGCCATCGGCAACGGCACGGCCGGACGAGAGACCGAGGCCTTCGTGCGCGGTCTGGACCTCGGCATTCCGGCGGTGCTGGTCAATGAATCGGGCGCGTCTATCTATTCGGCGTCGGACGTGGCCCGCAAGGAATTTCCCGACCTCGACCTGACCGTGCGCGGCTCTGTTTCCATCGGGCGCAGACTCACGGACCCGTTGGCCGAACTGGTCAAAATCGACCCCAAGTCCATCGGTGTGGGCCAGTACCAGCACGATGTCGACCAGACCGCGCTTAAGTCCGGGCTGGATGACGTTGTGGAAAGCTGCGTCAATTCAGTTGGCGTGGACCTGAACACAGCCAGCGGAGAGCTGCTCGCCTATGTTTCTGGCCTCGGCCCAGTATTGGGTGGGAACGTCGTGGCTCACCGTGAAGAGAACGGTCCGTTCTCGACTCGCAAACAGCTCCTCAAGGTCAAGCGGCTCGGCCCCAAGGCGTTCGAGCAGGCCGCCGGATTTCTGCGTGTGGGTGGCAAGGACCCGCTGGATGCCAGCGCGGTTCACCCGGAGCGGTACAAGCTGGTGAAACAGATGGCCAAAGACGCTGGGTGTTCCGTAACCGACCTGATCGCCGACCCCGATGCCCGGGAACGGGTACGCGTGGAAAATTACGTCTCGGACGAAGTCGGCCTGCCCACACTCAAGGACATCATGGCCGAGCTAGCCAAACCGGGCCGTGACCCGCGCGCCGGATTCAGCGCGTTCTCGTTTGCCGAGGGCGTCAACGACATCAAGGATTTGCAGATAGGCATGAAGCTGCCGGGCATCGTCACCAACGTCACCAAGTTCGGCGCATTCGTGGACCTCGGCGTCCACCGCGACGGATTGGTCCATATCAGTCAGCTCGCCGACCGTTTCGTCCGCGACCCATCAGAGGTGGTCGCCGCCGGGCGTGAGGTCGAGGTCACGGTAATCGGCATCGACGAAAAACGTGGCCGGATCAATTTGAGTATGAAGAAGAATCCGGTGATGGATTAAAAAAAATCATTCGGTTAAAGCGTACTTGTGAAATTCTTGACTGATACAGTCTTGCTGTTGTAATAATTAGTAATGACAGTCTTTTCTTCACAATTAATTAGGTCTTTGAGCCAGCCACAAGCGGCGCTGTTTTCATTACTACTTCTCATTTTCGCAACGCTGACGTCGATCCTCGCCTTCGCTTGCCCCGCCCAAGCCCTGGAAATGGTCATAGCCTACGAAAACAAGGCTCAGCCACCCTACTATATGGGCGATTCGAACGCCCCTTTGGCTACGAACCCGGGGGTGAGCGTGGAGATGGTTCAGATGCTTGAACAGCGCATCCCCGATCTTAAGATCAGACTGATCCGTTTCCCTTGGAAGCGTTGTCTGGAAACCCTGCAGCTCGGCGAAGTGGATGGCATATTCAACAGCAGTTTCGCGAAAGATAGAGCTGTTATAGGCCGATACCCCATGAAAAACGGACAGGTCGACCTGGATCGGAGACTGACAACCATTAGCTATAATTTTTACCGCATGCCCGACTCTTCGGTCCGTTGGGACGGCCAGACCATATCCGGTTTGCAAGGGGCGGTCGGCGCGCCCCTGGGATATTCCATTGTCAAAGACCTCAAGGGCATGGGGGTGGAGGTAGATGAAGCTCCTTCCACCAAGCTTGTGCTGGATAAGCTTCTCCGAAAACGCAATTCTGTCGCCGCCCTGCAGGCAGTTACTGCGGACGCCTTGCGCAATTCCAACCATACATTTCAGGACATCATTAAAATTGACCCTCCCCTGAGGATCAAGGCATATTACCTGATGATCTCCCACCAGTTCGCCGAACGCAATCCGCAGTTGGCCGAACGAATTTGGGACGAAATTGCAACGATGCGCGATGAGGACTTCTCCCGGCTGCTTTCAAAATACCTGGAAGACTCCCCCTGACCACGCCCTTGTTTTGTTTGAAATACGTTTGGGCCACATAAGAAAAAAAGGCCCTGCGGACAGTGCTCGCAGGACCTTTATCTGTGAATTGGAAAACTATTCCACTATCGCAATCCCGTCCCCTTTCTTCACGTTGCCGCCGTTGATGACCTTACCGAACACGCCCTCCTTGGGCATGATGCAGTAGCCGACCTCTTTGCGGATGGAGCAGCCGTTGTGACAGACCTTGCCGATCTGGGTGATTTCGAGCAGCACGTTGTCGCCGATGGTGACGTGCATGCCGGGTGAGAGGTCGGAAGCCGCGATGCCCGTGGTGGTTATGTTTTCGGCGAAGTCACCTACTTTCAGGGTGGCGAGGTCTTTTTTCATGTCCTCGATGCGCTCGAAGGCGAGCAGGCTGACCTGGCGTTCGCTGCCGCCGTGGGCGTCGTTCTCCACGCCGAAATCCTCCAGCAGGACGATCCCTTCGACTTCATGTTTTTTCTCGCCTTTTCTGTCGCTGATATTCACGGCCTGGACAGTACCCATAGATGCCTCCTGAAACCCGGTAGGGCGGTGGAAATTAAATTCTGACTGAAATAGTACGGATTATCTCAGGCGATGCAAGGGCTTTTCTTTTGCCCGCTGTTCGGCACCGGGCGGTCCAATCTGGTTGCGAAACCTGCAAGGCTGGGATAGGGTGCCTTCCAACTTTGGTAATAAAAATCATTATGAGCTACCGGAATATATGAAACTTCGCATCGCAATAACAGTGCTTCTCGTCCTCCTTGCCGCCCCTGCGGTCAATGCGGGTGAGCCCGACTATCTGGCCCTTCTGGCCGAAGATTCCGAGATCAAGGCCATTGCCACGGTCTCCAAGGTTCAGAAAATGAGTCGCAACGGTGACGGCACGTTCACCCGTGTGGTCTTCAAGCGCGTTTATGCCCTGACACCCTTCACGCCCAAGTCTTTTGTTGGCGCCTGCAAGGTAATGGAATCCAAATGGCAGAAGCGCACCGAGGGTTTTGTGTACTTCAAGCCCAGACAGGGCCAGCGCGTTTACGTGACCATCACTACCAATGGCGGAGCCATCACCAGCTACACACCCGTCAGCTCCGAGCTTGATCATGTGGTTCGCAAGGAACCCCATCGGCTTGCTTACAGTAAAGGCAGAGCCAGCGTTATTCCCAGTCAGGAATAGGCTGAAATGTTTATGAATTTAAGTTCAAGAAAAAACAAAACCCTCGCGTGAAGTACGCGAGGGTTTTGTTTTTATGTTTTTTGCAGGCTGCTACTTGCTGATCCACAAGGCTGCGTCGGGGAGTTGCCTGAGCAGTTGTACCACCACCGAGCTGGGAAAGAATCCCTTCATTTTGCCCGGCACGTCAATGGCGTGCTTGCCCACACCCACGGCACTGTAGTGACCATCTATGGCTTCCTTGATGGTTGCCTTGACCATATTCCCGGCTGTTACCATCTTTAGTTCGATACGCTCTTCATCCACGCCGTTCTCTGCCAGGAGCGCCAGCCCCTCGTCGAATATCCTGCCCGCGCGTGCCGATTCGTACCCACCCTGAGCCACGTGGAACAGGGTGAAGGTATGGCTGATCTCATCAGCCAGCATATACCCGGCATGGTCCACCATACGGAGTGAGGCAGCCGAGCCGTCCATGCACAGTAATACGTCATGGCGCGGGTTGGCCGGTGGGCGTTTGCAAATCCAGATGGGAAAATCAATATTGTACCACAGCATTTCGTGGCAGACCGAATTCTCGAACAGCTCCTCAAACCAGGTAAATCCTTTTCTCCCGAGCAGCAGGGCGTCGTACATGCCTTCGTGCGCTTCCTCGATGAGCTCGGGCACTGTTCCTTTCTTGGAGTGAGCAACCTTGACCCTGACATTGTCGTTTGAGCATCCTCCCACATCCATGACCCACTGCTGGGCGTCCTCCAGCGCCTTTTCTCCTTTGGTTTTTTTTTGCTGAATGAACTCGTCGAACCCTTCTCCTCGCGGCACGAAGAATCGCTCATCCATCACCCATTCGGGGTTGCGTGGGGTGACATAGAACAGCGTCAGCTTGAGGTCGCAGAAGTTCCCGAAGACCTCTTTGAGAAAGCGAAGGTTGTATGAAGAGGCGCGGTCATCGCTGATGGCCAGCAGAAGCTCTTTTTGCATATGGGTTTCCTAGTTTGTATTGATACTACGCCAAGCCCGGTGAAAATGACAAGGTCGGGCCTCTTGTTCTTTGTATCTCTGGCTGATACATCTTTCTGATAATGCATATCGACGATTACAAACGATTTGGACCAGCCCTCGCGGCTGCCCTGGTCGTCATCATATTTGCCACAGGCGCGTTTGCCCAGACCCTGAGTCTCATGGCGCCTTCTCTGGCCAATGTTTCCGGTGCGCTCACCGCTCGTTTTGGCGTTACTGTGGAGGAGAAACCGATCCTCAAGGGTGAACTGATGGACGGTGCCGAACTCGTGCTCAAGTGCGAGGTGGAACTGTACAATGAAAACGATTACTGGCTTGACCAGCAGTTGTCTTCTTCCACCTTCGAGAGCACCTTGAAGTATGACGCCCTGACCAAGGATTTCACCCTGACCCTGCCCGATCGCGCCACTCCCATGAGGAATGCCGATCTTGAGCAACTTCTCAAAGAGGGATGGGGAACCATCGAAGCTAGCCTTGGTTCATGGAGCATCCTGGAGCGGGGTCAGAAATACAGCCTCCATCTGAACACGACCATGAACGAGGAAGGAGCACCGGAAGGCGTCTCGAGGTTCATCTACTTCTGGTCCTGGGATGCAGGGGCAGACAACTCTTTCCAACTCGATTTTACGTATTAGAGGGTCTAGATCATGACCCCTGATCCGATCCGTATCAACCCCACCACCCGCAGGGACAAGAAGCGGCGCAAACGGGAATATATCATTGCCGTTGTCTTTCTGGTGGTCATTGTCGGATTGACCTGGGCCGAGCTCAAGTATTTGAGCGGTGACTATTATCTCATCCTGAACCTCCTGCTCCTCAACGTCGGCATCCTGCTGGCCATGCTTTTCTACGTGGCCAGGAATGCGGTCCGGCTGATACTCGAACGCCGCCGCAGGGTACTCGGTTCAAAGCTCAGGACGCGCCTGGTCCTGGCCTTCATTTCCCTGTCGCTTATCCCCACCGCCCTCATTTATCTGGTCTCGGTCAAATTCGTGCAGACCTCTGTGGACTATTGGTTCAAGGGGCAGGTCGAGGAGTCCATGGAACAGGCCCTTGAGCTGGGGCGTGCATTCTATGGTTCGGCCCAGGATCGTCTGGAGCGGCGCGGGCACAACATGATTACCGAGATCGTGACCAGTGAGTATGCATGGGGCGGCAAGGCCATGGACAAATACCTGAGCAAGAAATTCGACGAATATGATTTGAGTCTGGTCGGTGTCATCAACCCCGAGGGCAATGAGCAGAACACCCACGCTTCGGTTCAGTGGAGCAAGGCCTGGCCCGAGGTCAAGAACAAGATCGACTGGCAGAGCCTGAAGGCGGACCCCCGCGCATGGACCACCATCATACCCAATCCCGGCAGCGACATGGTACTGGGCGTCATACCCGTTGACGAAGGGCGCAGTGGTTATCTGGTTGTCGGCGAAACTGTGGGTCAGGGGCTTTTGCACCGGCTCGATCAGATCGTGCGCGGTCTTGATGAATACAAGAAACTCAAGACCCGACAATATCCATGGAAAATGAACCTTTATCTCACCATGGGGGTAATGGCTATGCTCATTATCCTCGGTGCTATCTGGTTCGGTTTCCGTCTCGCCAAGGAGTTGTCTGCGCCGGTTCAGGCTTTGGCGGCTGGTACCGAGCGAATTGCGCGCGGTGATTTGTCCGTGCGTCTTGAGGACCGATCCGATGATGAGCTGGGGTTCCTTGTCCAGTCGTTCAACCGTATGGCCGAGGATCTGGAACAGAGCCAGGAGTCCGTGCAGCAGGCCAACGTGCGGCTGGGCCAGCAGAATCAGGAACTGGAGCGGCGTGGTCAGTACATCGAGGCCGTGCTCAATAATATCACCTCAGGTGTCATCTCCATGGATGCCGAGGGCCGTATCGGTACGGTCAATACCGCAGCCGAAGATATCCTCGGCATACCTGGCGAACTCCTTGTCGGCAAAATGCAGCACCAGCTCCTGTCTGGAGATTTCGCGGACATGATGAGTGAAGCGTTGACCCAGCTTTCCGCCAAGCCGGGAGTTCTGTTTCAGCGTCAGGTGGACCTGCCTGTGCGCGGCAAGACCATCAAGGTCCTGATCAACGTGGTCTCGCTCAAGAACGTCGGCGGTCGCGATGCCGGTCATGTGGCCGTATTCGAGGACATAACCGAGCTTGAGAAAATCCAGCGGCTGGCAGCCTGGCGCGAGGTCGCCCGACGCATCGCCCATGAGATCAAGAATCCGCTTACGCCCATCAAGTTGTCTGCTCAGAGATTACAACGAAAATACGGCAACAATATCGAAGAGCCGGTCTTTGATGACTGCACGGAGCTTATCGTCAAACAGGTTGAGCGTTTGCAGAATATGGTCACCGAGTTCTCGGCCTACGCCAAGTTGCCCGAAGTTCAGCCCAAACCCGACTATCTGGCTTCGCTTCTGGAAGAGGTGGCGGGCATGTTCGAGAATACCCATCGCGAGATCGACTGGGATCTGTCTTTCCTCACGCCCATCGACGAATTTCCGTTTGATCACGAAGCCATCCGCAAGGTGCTCATCAACCTGTGTACCAATGCTGCCGAGGCCCTCAAAGGAATCGAAGATGGACAGGTGGCCATTACGGCCTCCCACAACAAGGGTGCGGGCGTGGTATCTGTCACTGTGGCCGACAACGGTCCGGGACTGCCCAAGGACTCTTCGCGCATGTTCGAGCCGTATTACACCGAAAAGAAAGGTGGCACAGGGCTGGGCCTGACCATTGTCCGGTCTATCGTGGCTGATCACCGCGGTCAGGTACGTGCCAAGCCCAATTCTCCCAACGGTACGATTTTCGTACTCGAATTGCCTGATTCATAAGAGGCCTTTTTCAACAGCCTGCAAGAAAGATAGTTGAAGAGGTTGGTGTTCCCACAAAAAAAGAAACATCATCTGGCACAACGGTTTTACCCGTGCTAGCGTGAGTTTTATGTATCCAATTGAACTGAAAGACGTTCACAGAGAAATTATATGCGTGCAATTATTGCCGGAGGAACCGGCTTCATAGGTCAGGCGCTCATCAGCGAACTCAAGGAACACGGTTGGGAAATCGTGGTCTTGTCGCGTTCGCCGGGCAAAGTGGCCGATGTCTTTGGTTCCGGGGTGATAGGCATGCGCTGGGACAACGGCGATTGGCCCGATCTTCTGGGGCCTGAAACGGCCATCGTCAATCTGGCGGGCGAGAACATCGCCAAAGGTCGCTGGTCCGAGGCCAAGAAGAAACGAATTCTCGACAGTCGTATCGAGTTCGGGCAGCGGATGGTCAGTGCAATCAAGAGTGCCGATACTCCCCCTGCGGTCCTGATTCAGGCTTCCGCCGTGGGCTATTACGGCCCGCGCGGTACCACCCCTGTTGATGAATATGCGGAGTCGGGTTCCGGTTTTCTGGCCGAGGTGACCCGCAAGTGGGAGGCTTCCACCGCAGAGCTGGAAGAGATGGGAGTGCGGCGATGCATCATCCGCACCGGCATGGTCCTTGGTCATGGCGGCGCGCTGGCAAAAATGCTCACCCCGTTCAAACTTTTTCTGGGTGGCCCGCTCGGTTCCGGTTTCCAGGGCATGTCATGGGTTCACATGGCCGACGAAGTGGGTGCCATCCGGTTCCTCATGGAAAATGAAAATACGAGTGGACCTTACAACCTGACCGCGCCCGCTCCGGTCCGTTCCCGCAAATTTGCCCGTATTCTCGGGGAGACTCTTGGACGCCCTCACAAATTGAAAGTCCCGACACCGGTTCTCCAGTTGTTATTCGGCGAGATGGCTGACGAGTTGCTACTTTCAGGGCAGTTGGCTCTGCCCGAACGCCTTGAGAAGGCAGGGTACGAATTTCGTTATCCAGAGCTGAACGCAGCCCTCAGGGATTTGCTCCGCTAGTTGTTTCATTGGTTGAACTAAAAGAGCCCCGGCAGACAATCTGCCGGGGCTCTTTTATTTAACAGGAGTTACGAGAGTGTGATTCGTAACTAGTCGTTCAATGCTTCGTAAACCTTGCCGACCATTTCCTCGCTGGGAGTCAGGGTCTTGTCGCCCGGAGTCCACTTGGCGGGGCAGGCCTCTGCCGGGTGGTCCTTGAGGTAGTTGTTGGCTTCCATTTTGCGAACCAGCTCGTCGCCGTTGCGGCCCACGTTGTAGTAGTTGATCTCGGAGGAGGCCAGCGCGCCTTCGGGGTTGATGATGAAGGTGCCGCGCAGGGCCAGACCGGTGTCGAAGTCCCAGACATCAAAGAAGCGTGAGACCTCACCGGTCGGATCAGCAGCCATCTTGAATTTTACGTCGGCCAGCATGCGCTCGTCGGACTTCCATGCCAGGTGAGTGAATTTGGTGTCGGTGGAAACGGAGATCACTTCGGCACCCAGCTTTTCAAGCTCGGCGTGTTTGGCGGCCAGATCAGCCAGCTCAGTGGGGCAGACGAAAGTGAAGTCAGCCGGGTAGAAAAAGAGGATGGTCCATTTGCCTTCCGCGCGCAGTGCGCCGAGATCTACTTCGCAGAACCCGCCCTCTGTGGGGTCAAAGGCCTCCATGGTAAAGGCGGGGACTTTGTGTCCGACTCTGGCGAAATCCGGCATCTCATCTTCGTGATCGTGTTCGTGGCTCATAATTTTCTCCATATTTTGAAAGAGTTATTTTCTAGTTAGGAATGATTCCCATTTGCAATTGTTCTAAACGTGGTTAACTTGTTCGTCAAGCGGTTTTTGACATCCCTCGGTACTTTTAAGCTTACGCGAGGTAGTGTATACACTGTGTTCCACGCAGGGGGATTGGTATTATTATTTCCCCACGGCGTCCATGACGTACATCAAAAGAGAGCAAATATATGAGTCACGGTTTCACCAAGATCAAGGAAATGGAAATCAAGGAAATGGCGGCCACAGCCCATGTCTATCGTCACGACAAGACCGGGGCGCGTGTCCTGTCAATTCTGAACGATGACGAGAACAAGGTCTTCGGCATCTCCTTCCGCACCCCGCCCGAGGATTCTACTGGCGTGGCCCACATCCTTGAACATTCCGTGTTGTGCGGATCCGAAAAGTATCCCATCAAGGAACCCTTTGTGGAATTGCTCAAGGGCTCCCTCCAGACATTTCTCAACGCCCTGACCTTCCCGGACAAGACTTGTTATCCCGTTGCTTCGGCCAATGTGCAGGACTTCTACAATCTGGTGGATGTCTACCTCGACGCCGTTTTTTACCCCCGCCTGACAGAGAATACGCTCAAGCAGGAAGGCTGGCATTTCGAGATGGAGGCTCCTGACAAGCCCATGACTTACAAAGGCGTGGTCTACAACGAGATGAAAGGCGCGTACTCCTCGCCCGATTCCCTGCTCTACGAACACTCTCAGCAGTCGCTTTTCCCGGACAACACCTACGGTATCGACTCCGGTGGTAAGCCGTCCGTCATTCCGGACCTGACCTTTGACCAGTTCATGGACTTTCATCGCGATCACTATCATCCGTCTAACGGTTACGCCTTTTTCTACGGTGATGACGACCCGGAAAAGAGACTGGAAATCCTCGACGCCGTCTTCTCCAAATTTGAGAAAATCGACGTTGAGAGGACCCAAATCCCCATGCAGGAGCGGTTCACCGAAGCCAAGTCCCTGCGCAAGAAATATCCCGCCTCCGAGCGGCTGGCCAAGGGCATGTTCACGGTCAACTGGCTGTTGTCCGAGACCTCGGATGCCAACCTCAACCTCGCCTTGCACGTCCTTGAGCACATTCTCATCGGCCTGCCGTCCTCGCCCCTGAAAAAGGCGCTCATGGATTCCGGCTTGGGCGATGACCTTGCCGGAGTGGGTCTTGAGGCTGACATGCGCCAGATGTTCTTCTCCGTGGGCCTCAAGGGCATGCATCCGTCCAACGCCATCAAGGCCGAGTCCATCATCTTCCACACCATCAAGGGCCTCATCGAGAACGGCATCGACCCCAAGGATATTGAGGCAGCCATCAACTCCGTTGAATTCTCCCTGCGCGAGAACAACACCGGCTCCTACCCACGCGGCCTGTCTCTCATGTTCCAGGCCCTGTCTTCATGGTTGTATGATGATGGTGATGTCGAAGGCGACCCGCTGACGTTGCTGCCGTTCGAAGAGCCGCTGAACAACATCAAGGGGTGGATCGCCAACGGCGACAAGATTTTCGAGGAGCTGCTGGCCCGTCTTTTCCTGCACAACCCGCATCGCACCACTGTGCTGCTTGAGCCGGATCACAAGATGACCATGAAGCTCGCCAAGGAAGAGACCGGTCGACTCAAAAAACTTAAGGCGGATTTGTCCGAAGCTGAGATTCAGGCGGTCATCGATGATGCAGCCGAGCTTTCTCGTCTTCAGGCCGAGCCGGATACCGAAGAGGCCCTGGCCTCCATTCCGCGTCTGTCCGTCTCCGATCTGCCTAAGGAGAACCGGATCATCCCCACTGAAATGCGTGAAGCTGGTGGCAGGCCGCTCCTCTATCATGACCTGCCCACCAACGGTATCGCCTATCTCGATCTCGGCTTTGATCTTTCGGCTCTGCCCGACGAGCTGCTGCCGTACACTTCCATTTTTGGCCGCGCCCTGACCGAATGCGGCACTGCCAAGCGCGACTATGTGGACCTCTCCCAGTTGATCGCCTGTACATCCGGCGGCATCTGGACCCAGTCCTTCGCCTCGCCTATCCGCGGGTCAAAAGAGGCTGCCGGTCAGCTCTTCATCCGCGCCAAGGCAACGGGAGACAAGGTCGGCAAAACAGTCGATATCATCACCGAGATTCTGACCTCGGCCAAGCTCGATAACAAGGAACGCATCTCCCAGATCGTTTCCGAGGCCCGCGCCCGTGCCGAGCAGCGTCTTGTCCCGTCCGGTCACATGGTTGTCGCAACACGCCTGCGTGCCGGGACCCACACCGGTCACGCCATGGAAGAGGCCATGTCAGGCCTCTCCAACCTGAACTACCTGCGCTTGCTCGAAAAGCAGATCGAGGATGATTTCCGCAAGGTCGCCAAGGCCCTTGAGCTGATGCGGTCCCTGCTGCTGTCTAAGAATACTCTGACCATCAACGCGACCATGGACGGTGACACCTTCACCACTGTGGAGTCCGACATCGCCGCCATAGCCTCGGTATTGCCGGACACCACTGCCGAGCCTGTCACTCGCGCGCTGCTCTCTCTGCCCGCCCGCGAAGGCCTCGCCATCCCGGCCCAGGTTAACTACGTGGGCAAAGGTTGCAGCGTGGCTGATCATGGCTACACATTCTCCGGCTCTGCCCAGGCCGTGAACAAGCTGATCCGCACCGGCTATCTCTGGGAGAAAGTTCGCGTTCAGGGTGGGGCATACGGCGCGTTCTGCATTGCCGATCGCATCGCCGGTTCACTCTCCTTCGTCTCTTACCGTGACCCCAATGTTGAGGCGACCATCAAGGCCTTTGACGCCGCAGCCGACTATCTCGAAAACGTCACCCTCACCACCGACGAACTCGAAAAATCCATTATCGGCGCCATAGGCGAAATGGATTCATACCAGCTGCCGGATGCCAAAGGCTTCACCTCGCTGGTCAGGTATCTCACCAATCAGGATGACGCGTTCCTGCAAACCATTCGCGAGGAAACCCTGGCAACCACCGAGCAGGATTTCCGCGACTTCGCCAAGGCCATCCGCATCAACGCCGAACACGGCTCCATCTGCGTGCTCGGCGACGGACCCGCCATGGAAGCATCCGGTCTTGATCTGGATGTGCAGCAGGTGCTGTAGGGGAATGCCTCCGGCGGGCGGGCTCTGCCCTTCACCCACAATAATAATGTGAAGCCCTCTACTCGCCTGTTATTTTTATGGGTAGAGGGAGAATGATTGACGCATCTTGCTGGTGCGAAAGTCAAAATACGGAGGGTTGTCAATATGCCTGAAGTAAACCTGACGAAAGAGCTGACAGTTGGCCTGCAATCTATCGATGACCAGCACAAACAGATCATCGAACTTTCAAACGGTCTCATGCAGGCCATGATCAATGGAATGGGCGAGGATGTGGTGGACGAGGTGGTTCTGAAGTTGAAAGCATACACTTGCTATCACTTCGCCGACGAAGAAAAGTATATGACAGAGATAAAGTACCCCCGACTTGATGAGCAAAAAGCGGCTCATAAAAAACTGATCGAGGATGTCGATGACCTCAGGGCCAGACTCAAAAACGACTCAACTGTTTCCCCAAATGAAGTGCTCGACTTCATAAATGGCTGGATCATGAAGCATATTCAGGAGAAAGATCTGAAAATAGGGGAGTTTGTAAACGGTTAGAACCAGCCAATCCAGCTAAACAAAAAGCCGCTCTAAAAGCGGCTTTTTTTGTGATTTCCAGTCATCATAAGAGACAATCTATCCCATCTCAGGTTCCGTCTTCCAGGCGAACAACGGATTGAGGGGTTTCATGTTTATGAAATCCACTCGCACGGCAGTGAATGCTCCCAGAAACGGCGGGAACAATCCGCTATTGACCATCTTGCATACTCCGGACGTCTTCCAGGTTTGCGTAGGCCCGGGCAGCACCGATCGCGCCACGGTCGGCCTGAATCCGGTCGCTTTCTTGATGAGGTCCTGCATCTCGCACCATGTGTGCCAGTTGGCATTGCCCATAGTGCTGTCCGAGTTCTTGATATTCATGGAATAATAGAGAGAGTGCTTGTTGAGATAGCCGATGAGCAGCCCCTTCTCGGCCACCCGTGCGGCTTCTTTGAGCATGGTTGCCGGGTCCTCGGTAAACTCAAGCACCGACCAGAGAAATGCGTAATCGAATTCGTTGTCGCAGTATCCAAGATGCTCGCCGTCGCCGAGGTGAAGTTCCGCCCGGTTCTGGAACCGCTTGCGTGCGGCCATGATCATTTCCGGGCTGTTGTCCGTGCCGGTGACGTCGAATCCCATCTGGTAGAGCATTTCAAGGAACAGGCCGGTACCGCAGCCGATCTCCAGCAGCTTGTGGCCGCGCCGGGGCCAGCCCGCAAGCACGGCTTGCAGCAGATGCGCTTCCCGGTCGAGAGCGAACCTGCCTTCAGGGGTGTCGAACCATTCTTCGTATCGTTCAGGATCCCAGCCCATGAGAAATCTCCCTTATGGAAATATTACCACTTTGGGGCGCGGTGTAAATAGGGAGATGGAGGACAAGCGCCTTTAATCCGTTTGTATTTTGTATGCTTTGAGCTTGCGGTAGAGCGAGCTTCTTTCAAGTCCGATAGCCTTGGCGAGTTGGGAGATATTGCCGTCGCACTCTCTGAGCTTGCTTTCGAGGAAGCGGGCCTCGAAATCGGCACGGGCCTGCTTGAGATCGTCAGATCCGCTGGCGATGATGGCATCCAGGGATTCGGCTTCGGGCTCTACCGAATCAGCGGGTTTGGGTTTGGGCACGGTGGCTGCATCTGCCTGGAATTCGGGTGGCAGTCTGTCGGGCGAAACCGTGTCTCCGGCGTACATGATGAACATACGCTCAACAAAATTCTTCAGTTCGCGCACATTGCCGGGCCAGGGATAGGCCTTGAGGACTTCGATGGCCCCGGCATCAAAGGAGATGGGCTTGAAGCCGTGCTGGCGTGTCAGGCTGGACATGAATTCGTTGATGAGCAGCGGGATGTCGTCGGTACGTTCGCGCAGGGACGGCAACTCTAGAGGGAATACCTTGAGGCGATAGTAAAGGTCCTCGCGGAAGTTTCCGGCCTCGATCTCATGGAGCAAATCCTTGTTGGTGGCTGCGATGACTCGCACGTCGACCTTGATGGTCTTGCGTCCGCCCACGTGTTCGAAGCATTGCTCCTGAAGGATGCGCAGAATCTTTGCCTGCGTCTTAAAGCTCATGTCGCCGATTTCATCGAGGAAAAGTATGCCGCCGTCAGCCAGTTCGAATTTGCCTTCCTGGGCCTTGTCCGCGCCGGTGAATGCGCCTTTTTCGTGGCCGAAGAGTTCGGATTCGATGAGTTCTTCGGGAATGGCTGCGCAGTTGACGGCCACCAGGGGCTTATCGGACCGGGAGGATTGATGGTGGATGGACCGGGCCACGATCTCCTTGCCGGTGCCGTTCGCGCCGGTGATGAGTACCCAGGATTCAGTCGGGGCCACGCGGGAGATGACCTCGTTCAGGTTGGCGATGGCCTCTGATTCTCCGGTGAGCGTGGTCGGCTGTTCGGAGCTGATACGTGTCTTGAGAGCGATGTTTTCCTGGCGCAGGCGGGAGAATTCAAGGGCGTTGCGGGTGGAGACGACCACCTTTTCCAGGGACAGCGGTTTTTCGATGAAGTCGAACGCACCCTTTTTCAGTGCTTTGACAGCGGTCTCGATAGTGCCGTGCCCGGAGATCATGATCACGGGCAGTCCCTTATGGTCCTGGGAAATCTTGTCGAGCACTTCCAGACCATCCATTCCGGGCAGCCAGATGTCGAGGAAGATCATGTCCGGGATGTCGGTGCCCAGAAGCTCAAGCCCCTGTTCGCCGGTTTCGGCCTCGACGACTTCGTGGCCCTCGTCTTCCAGGATGCCGCGCAGGGAAAAGCGGATGCCCTCTTCGTCGTCTATGATCAGTATCTGTCCGCCCATGGGTTGCTCCGTCGGGATGAAATTAGGCGTTATTTATCCGTGCGCCGTTTCTCCTTATAGATGACAGTGGGATATGATTCAAGCTCGGCTATTTCGGACGGTTCTTTTTCAAGGAAAGTGATCAGAAATCCCAGTGCTTTCGGGTCAGCCATGAGTAGGACCTGACGCCGTGGACCATCTCGGCCAACCGGGTGGTGTCCGACCTGATGAACCAGCCTAGGGCGAACGGCCCGAGCCATTTCATGGCCTTGAAGAGCGCCCAGCGCATGAAGTTGGACCCCTTGAGTTCGGGCATGATCTGGGAATGCAACCGCTTGGTATAGATCGGGCCGGGTGCGGTTTCTCTCTCGATGCCATCGGCCACGGCCTCGCCTGCATACATCCCAGTACACATGGCGAAGAAGATTCCCTCACCGAAAAGAGGCTCCACAAATCCGCCAGCATCTCCGGCCAGCATCGTGACTCCGTGAACCGGGTCTTCCAGGTAGTTTCCATAGGGCAAAGGGTGCCCGTGCAGGTCAGAAACGACCTCTGGATTTATCTGGAGAAAATCTAGAAAAAGTTTAAAAAGCTGGGATGTATTACTATTTTCCTGACGAAGTCCGCAGATACCGACGATGACTTTATCCTTGTTCGGGAATACCCAGCCGTATCCAGCGTCGATAAATCCGACGTATAATTCAGGGTATTCCACGGCTTTCGGGAAGTCTTTTTTGTCCAGACTGATCTCGATGGTCGGGGCCATGAGTTCCCTGAATCGTTCGCGGTCATAGTCGGGAAACGAGCCGCGCACGACAGAATTTGCGCCATCCGCTCCTATAATATGATCGCCCTGGAAAACATCGCCGTTTTCGCAGGTGACGATGCCTCCAGCCGGGTCACAGGAGACGATCTTTGTTTCCTGAAATACCTCGGCTCCGGCTTCGTAGGCACGAGTCAGCAGCAGGTCGTCGAACAGGGTGCGGTCAACGAAATGAAAGGGGAAGGGCAGCCCGCCTTCGGCCAGGGTCTTGGAGAATGTACGAATGGCATAGTGGTCCGAGGCATGGTTAATGACTCCCGCCTTGGTCAGGGAGTCCACGTCTTCGCCGAACAGGGTCGCGAGCAGCTTGACGGATTTCCACGTCAGAAGGCCGCCGCACAGCTTCTTGCGCGGGAACCGGGCGCGGTCCAGTATGGCGACACTATGTCCGCGTCGGGCCAGCGAAATTCCGGCCGCACTGCCTGCAAGGCTTCCGCCGCATATTATGACATCGTATTTTTTTATCATGTAATACTACCGTATTGGTGATTATCCGTACACCGCACCCTGTGGTCATTGCAAGGGAAAGGCCGCTATTTATGCCGTGTGTTTTCCGAGGCTGGCAGACATCCTCGGGGCGGCCCGGTCGGTCTGTCCTTTGCGCCGATAGTCATGGTGCAAAGATCGCTGCCGTCCAGCGGCATGGCGTACTTGCCTCCCATCCGTCGTAAGGTGGCTGTGACGGGGCTGGTGATGAAGCCCACGGTCGTGCCGAAAATGCCGCCGCGCGCGATGCCGAATTCAAAGTGCTTGAATTCCCCGTGTACGGCCAACGGTGTCGCCAGGCTGAAGTATTCCGCTTTCTTGGCCGAGGGCCTGACGTCGAGATCAATGAGTTCGCGTTTGAAGTCCACCCGGCCGCGGCCGCAGATGCGCATGACCGTGGTGTCGATGGCAAACACATCCGGGGTCAGGTAGCCGTCGTCCATGCTCATTCTGCCTACGGCACAGTTGATGGTCGAACCCTTGTCGTCAGAGTTCCTGCTGACGATGGCGGCCATCAGGTTGACGGCCCACAGGTCCACGATACCCGCATGCAGGTTCGTGGGGTGGGCTATGAAATCGATGTAGCCGTTGGCGTTGGCAAGCAGCTTGTCGAGGGTGTCAGTTTTGGATTCCAGGGCCAGGTTCAGGCTCACGGTGCCGCCCATCTCGGTGTCCGGCTTGTACATGCGGGTGATGACGCCAAAATCGAAGTCTTCGATAACGGCCCGTACCGAGGCCGCTCCTCTCCGGGCGGTCAGGGCAAAGAAGAACGAACCGCCGGGGATATTGACGGTCACTGGATCAAGGATGAATTCGCCGTCCTTGACCCGGATTCTGAGATGTCCGCTGCCAAGGGTGTCCTTGCCGCTGGTGACGTTCTCCACCTTGACGTCCAGGGTGGCCTGGAATGTGTCGAGTACTTCTGGGCTTATAAGCTGATTAAGCTTTTCATCGTTCACCTCGACGACAACCTCTTTCTTGTCTTCGGATTTGGGGGCATCCGACTTGCTTTCTTCGACTTCCGTTTTCGTCGCATTGCTGTCCTGACCAAAATCAGGCGGCAGGAAATCCTGGATATCAATGGAAGGCGCCGTGAATTGCAGATCCGCTACCGGCACTGGTCCTGAATTGTCGATGGTCATGAGGCCTGTGAGGCTGCTTGAACCGACCCTGATGAGAAAGTCCTTCATCTCAAGGTGTTTTTCGGTCAGCCTGAATCGGCTCTTGGCTTCATAGTCTTCCACTTGAGGCAGTTGCACGCCGAGCAGCGAGTTCAGGCTGTTAAGTTGATCGCCCTGAATTTCCATTCTCAGTCCAAGTGCTCTCTGATCCGGGGTGAAGTCAAACATGCCGCTCAGTTTCAGCTTGGTCTGGGCTATATCTACAGCGATTCGCATCCTGGTCCTTGACGTCTCCAGGAATCTTTTGAGCGATGCACCCCTGATGTCTGCCGTGAACGGATGCTCCATGATGGTTCCCTTCATGCTCATTTCAAAGGGCTTGCCGGATAACGCCTGTCCGGTACATGTCTCCATGGTAAAGACTGTAGGGGTTTCCATTGAAGCGTCCCGATAGCTGACCGTGATGTCCTTGATGTCGATATTATTGATGACAAGGGAGTCCTCGGACAGAACGAAACGGTTATCGTCAGAGTCCACCTCTGCAGGGGCGGGGATGGTGGTTGATTTGGCTTTGCCCTCAGGCAGGTCGATCTGCCAGGTTGCCGAACCGTCAGCCTTTTCGCGCAAGTCGAGGGTCAGTCCCTCCACCATGAATTGCTCCACATGGCCCTTTAAAATGAGCAGCGCCAGTACACTTACCTGCAGGCGAGCCTTCTTCATGACTGCGAAATCGCCGTCGAAACCATCGGGGTTGGCAATGCGAAGGCCTTCCATGGAGAAGGTCGGCCACAATGAGGTGGTTACTTCCACTTTCCCGTCTATTGTCACTTTTCGGCCCACAGCCTTGGAGGCAATGGGTTCGGCCAGCCCCTTGTACGAGGTCAGGTCGATGGGAATGGAGACAAGGGCGAGCACCCCTATGAAAAGTGCCAGCAGGGCTGCAATTGAGGCGATTGTATATATAATCCAGCGAACAGGTTTGGGCAGGGCCATGACTAACTCCATGTTGTAATGGGTCCGGGGTGCCCATCATAACCGATATGCGAACAAGTGCAATCCAAGAGCGTGATTCAAGGTGTCCTGTCTTGCATTTGTAGTGCGGACGACATACACAGGGTGCAGTATATTTATTAAGGATATTCAATGCACAAGCTGATTGCGGCTTTTTTCATATTACTCACAATAGTGCTTGCTGGCACATCCGTCAGCTTTGCCGATGGTGACGCCCAGTGGTTCGATGCCATGGAAGGTTCGGCTGAAGTTGCCGAGGAGAGTGGGAAGACCTTTTCAGATCATCTCGTTTTCGCCCCCGTCCCCATGGTTAATCCGACCCTTGGAGCCGGTCTCATCGGCGTTGGCATGTACATGCATCCCGAAGAAGATTTCGGCAATACCGAGAAGAGTGAGGATAACGCTACTCGTCAGTCTATCTCTGGTGCTGCGGCCATGCTTTCCACCAATAAGAGCTGGATGACAGGCGTATTTCACAAAGGCTTTTACGCCAATGACAGGTTTCGCGGTACGGCCTATCTTGCCTATGGTGAATTCAACCTGAAATACTACGGTACCGGTGACGATTCTTTTCTCCGCGACCGGCCTCTCAAATATAGCGCCAACATCACGGCCTTCCAACCCACGTTCATGATGAAGGTCTCGGACAACTGGTTCCTCGGTCCCAAATATACCATTTTCAATTGGGATCTCGGGGTAGATTTATCCAAGCTGCATCCTGTTCTGCCCTCGATTAACCGCTCCTTTACCACAGCCGGGGCGGGGTTGGCGGCAGAGTGGGACACGACCGATCACAGTGTATATGCCACCAAGGGCGGGAGATTCGAATTAGATCTCATCGATTATGGTGACACCTGGGGTGGTGACTTTGATTATGCCAAGAGCACGATGAACTATGCTCACTACTTTGGCCTGTCCGAGAAGCTGGTTCTGGCCAGTCGGGCCGATCTCAACCTGTCCACCGGCAGCACGCCGTTTTTCGACATGCCCTTTCTGCACTTGCGCGGTTTCCCATACGCAAAGTACATCGACAAGCAGTCGGCATCGATTCAGGGCGAGCTTCGGTATGAACTGTCAAAAAAGTGGGCCACCAATGTTTTCGGTGGCCTGGGCTGGATCGGCGAGACGCCGGATGAACTTTTGAAAAGGCCGGTCATTCCTACAGGCGGCTTCGGTGTACGCTACCTGATCGCCGAGGAACAGAAGATGTATCTTGGCATGGACGTGGCTTTTGGTCCCGGCTCACAGGCAGTCTATTTCCGGGTAGGTGAATGGTTTTAGCAGGCTGTCCCAAAAACACCATCTGCTGCGTTGGTCCAGAACGGGAACGCATTTACATGGTGTTGATAAACGACTTGAATTTCTTTCCTTGCCCCTTGATCTCCAGATAGTCTCGTGTGTCCTTGTTGAGTTTGGTGATGATCGACTTCACCAGGTTCTTGCGCGTGGTGCGTCGGACCGGTGTGGACAGTGTGCCGCCGTCAGTCAAGATGACATGAATTTCGTAGAGGATTTGCGTGGAAGGGCTGATCTTTTTATATGAGTCCTGAGGTGAGGCTTCGATTGACACCTTGTCGAAGATGTCGTTGTGCTTTTTGGTATAATTGAGAAGCTTGGTAAATTCTTTTTTGGTGAAGTCGCGATGAGTCAGCTTTCCACTGAACTTGAGTTTTCTATCTGCGGTCATGCTGAAGACGGACTTGCCTTTGTCCATGATATCCAGATTGAAGAAAACAACCACGACACCAACGGCGAGGATGGCCAGGAAGAAGTTCCTTGCCCATTCTTTTTTTCTGTCGCGGTGCCTGGCGATCATGCGTTCTCCATTGGGAATATGTTAAATTCAGATGATGAGCTTTGGGCTATACTATGAATCTGAACAATAGCAAAGGCGGCAATCTCTGGTTATAGTTTGGCGTTATCATTCTGAAATCATTGCAAGTAATATGTGTGCTGCAAGGGTGGAAGCCAAAGAGAATATAAGTCTCTCGGTGGAGGAGTTGGATAATCTTTTTGAACTGGGGATAGTGTGGGAGCGGTGATCGGTCATGTTTCAAGTGTCAAAATCCTGTCGCCAGGCCCTCCTTCTTGACTCCTTCTTTGAAATCGGGGATGTTTTTTGCTACAAAACATCAAGTCCGTGAGATAGCTGTGAAATCGGTCTGGATTGACAAGACCCATGCAGGGTGAACTTCAAACCCGCCATCCTCACCGTCATGGCATACTGAAACTGTATCTGGAGAATTCATGAGTCAGGACCTCTCCGCACAATTTGTTGAACTCGCCCGCGTCGCACCAAAGACTGACCTGGTCATCTTTGCCGGTCGCGTTGGCGGACGGCTCATGGACAACGTCAAATACCTCTTCCGCCATTGCGTGCAAGCCGATCTGCCTTTTCGCTCTATCTTCCTGACCCACTACGAAGACGAGCATAAGGCCTTGTCTAAGGCCGGATTGCCTTCGCTTTTTTTCCCATCTGATGAAGCCGTGCGCATGCTTCCCAGAGCCAAGCTCGTGGTGGCAGATGACTTCTGGTGGAAGACTCATTCCCTGGCTTATCACCTCCTGTCTCGGGCGCAATCTCTGCAACTTTGGCACGGTATACCTCTAAAACTAATAGGATTTCCTGAGATGGAGTCTGAAGTCAACATGACCCCTGACAAGGTCGAACATCTCAGCTTCGGTTATTCGGGTTATGATGCGGCCATTTCCACATCGCCATTTGTAACCGAGACGTCACTGGGGCGTGTGTTCGAAGCCAGGGAGATGTGGGAGACGGGCTATCCGCGCAACGACGTGCTTCTGCGCGAACCCGACGATGTGGACCTCATGGGCGTGGACATGGAGGCTTTCATTCGCATCAAGGTCATGCGCAAGGCTGGCTACAAGGTGGTATTCTTCATGCCCACCTTCCGCGATACCGGCGGTGACCCATTTTCAGATGGTGTACTTGATCTTGGAGCTATGGATGCCTTCGGGCGGGAACACAAGATCCTCTTTGTCATTAAATTTCACCCATATGTCGATATTAATACGGACCTGGTAATGAAGAACGTCCTCCTGGTGAACTCCGCCACTGACGCTTATCCGCTCATGCGCCATGCCGACTGTCTTCTCACCGACTATTCTTCGGTGGCCTACGATTTCCTGCTGACCGGGCGTCCCCAGATATTCTTCCCATACGACCTGGCTAAATACCTCAGCCAGGATCGTGGCATGTTCTATCCTTTCGAAGAGATGTCTCCCGGTCCGAAACCTACGGACCAGGCGGAGCTTTTTGCGGCTTTGCGCGATGTGCTCGTTGAAGGTCGCGATGAATACGTTGCCGAGCGAGACGAGCTCACCAACCGGCTATTCTCCAATCGTGACGGGAATGCCGCCGAACGTATCGCCAGTCGCATGGTTGAGACGTTTTTCCCGAAATCATAGCAGGTCTGCTGGAACATATTTTGCATTCTTATCCTCGACGTGCGGATTATTCCGCCCGCGTACACGAGTAAGCGAGTAAGCGAGGACAAAACCATGAAAGCAGTTATTCTAGCAGCCGGTGTCGGTAGCCGGTTAGGCAGCCCGTATCCGAAATCTCTTTCCACGCTCCCTTCGGGCGAACGAATTCTGGGACGACAGATTCGCATCCTGCGAGAGCTGGGATTGCGTGAAATCCATGTGGTCGTGGGCTTCAAGAAGACCCTGCTCATGGAGGAATATCCACAGGCCCTTTTTCGCTACAATCCAGTCTACTACCTGACCAACACGGCCAAGAGTCTTCTGGCGGCTGTTCGTGATCTGGACGATGATATTCTCTGGACCAACGGCGACGTGGTCTTTGATCCCGAGGTCGTAAATCGTCTTATCAACACTGGCGGCAGTGCTGTTGCCGTGGATCGTAAACGTTGCGGCGATGAGGAAGTCAAATATCGCACGGACAAAAACGGCATGATCGTCGAGATTTCCAAGCAGGTCGAAAAGCCTGAAGGTGAGGCTGTTGGCGTGAATCTTGTCTCCCGTGAAGCTCTGCCCGCCCTGATCGAATCCTTGGATCGTTGCGGCGACGATGACTACTTTGAGAAGGGACTAGAGATGCTCGTCAATAGCACTCCTTACCGGGCCATTGATATTTCTGATCATCGCTGCATCGAAGTGGATTTCGAGGTCGACTTGATCGAGGCCCGTCGGCTCTTTGCCGATGACCCGGACCGTGTCAGCCAGTTGTCCCCCAGAAACATGAACTCCGATTCCGCAAATCTTTGGGCCAAGGTTGCTGGATGAGTCACGCTGATAGCGATACTATGGGCGAGCCCAAGAAAGCGGTCACGCTTGGTCCTTGGAAGCAGCCCGTGGCCCAACCTGAAGTTGATCTGAGGGTTGATGCACGGGCAGGAACACTTGCCGTGGACCATAGAGGAAAACAGGCTGCCAGCATTCCCTTGAGTCTGCAAACCATCCACTCATTGTTTGACTCAATCGGGAACAATCTGCTGTCCGATGGAATCTCTTTACACATTTCTGAAAAAAGTCTGGCCACCCCTTTGGGGTTTGAAGCTTTGCTCCAGACCATCATGATGAATATGGTTTCCTGCATCCAACCTCGACTCAGCGTCTGGTCGTCACCCGATATGCACTCAATGGATGCTGAGATAAACTACATCCGCAATTCCGCCTGTCTCAATGAGTTAAACCATCTGCATATTTTGAAAAACAGATTGTCTGGATTGCCGCTTTTGCTTGCACTCCCCGGGCCGTCCCTAGATATGGAGTATATTCGCGAACACCGTGCTTCGTTCGTTCTTCTGGCTGCCGGGCGTGCTAGTAGAATGCTGATTGATGAAGGTATTTATCCTGATTTCATATACATTCAGGACGTCAATACCAATGCCTGGGAGCAAAACTTCAGTTCTCTTGGGGATAAACGGATACCGTCGACTCTTATTGCCAATCCGCTTGGACGGGTTTGGAAATTCCGTAAAAATTTTAAGCGTGTATTCAAGGCGTGGAATCTCTATCCCTTTGAAAAAGATTGCTTCCCCAAGATTTCAGAAATCGCGCCGAGTTCAGTCTCAGGTGCATATTCGGTGGCTCGGCTTCTGGGTTGCGACCCAATCGTCTTTATTGGAAATGACTGCGGCACCAATGTGGAGCCATCTGAAGACACCGGTTTGCCCCAAGCTTTGACCAACCTGGAGCATGAGCGTCCTGGCGCCGACCTTGTCTTTTCTCCGGTCACCAATGTTAGAAATCTCTACCTTCGTTTTGGAGACGAATTCTCGATGATGACCCAGTTGGATTATACTGCAGGAGCTCAATGGCTGAAAATGCGGACTAAGCGTGATGTCTCGGAGGCCGGGATTCGTGTCTACGACCGTTCCCTGACCAGGCTGTGCCAGTTCAATTCACCCATAGAGGACGCTTCCGGATACACTCCTGCCGGTCACGTGGCACTGCCCGAACTGCCAAGATATGAAACGCGGTATGATGTGCTTAAATATCTTTTGTACAAGAAAAAAACATATGAATTTATTATGCGTCAATTTAACGCAGGGCGTGTCCCCGGTTCAGCTTTGTCCAAACCGGGTAACAGTGTTTTCTGCCGCACTTTATTTGCGCAGAAGCGCTACGCAGAGCCGAGTGACACCGATATGGCGCGAGCCAAAGATAATGCGATTCAACTTGTCGATCATGTCAATACGGCCTTGAGCGAACTCAACGGGGTTTAAGATAAGGCAGTTTGGTTTGGGATATCTTACAATTCCCGCTTGCAGGCCAGCGGCATGCGCCATCCGGTGCCGAATGAACGTGGTGTCAGTTTGATGCCGGGCGCGGCCTGACGTCGTTTGAACTCTGCGAAACGAACGAGCTTGAGCACCTTCTCCACAACTTCTCGTTCAAATCCCGCATCAATGATCTGCTGCATGGACTTGTGCTGCTCGATGTGCAGCCCAAGAATGGCATCGAGGATGTCGTATGGCGGTAGGGAATCCTGATCCTTTTGGTCGGGGCGAAGCTCTGCGGACGGCGGTTTAGTGATGATCGCCTCGGGGATGTCGGACCTTATATTATCATTATACCATCGCGCAACATTGAAAACGCCGGTTTTGTCTACGTCAGAGATGACGGCAAAGCCGCCGGACATGTCGCCGTAGATGGTGCAGTAGCCCACGGCCAGCTCGCTCTTGTTGCCGGTGGTCAGCAGCATTGCGCCGAACTTGTTCGACATCGCCATGAGCAGGTTGCCCCGGATGCGTGATTGAATATTTTCTTCAGTGGTGTCGATCCCATATCCCTTGAACGGTTCGGAAAGAGTGCTTTCAAATTCGTTCATGATTGGCTGGATGGGCAGGGTAATGGTCTTGATTCCAAGGGTTTTAGCCATTTCCAGAGAGTCGTCGATGCTGCCTTGGCTGGAATAGGGCGATGGCATGAGCACACAGGTGACGTTTTCCGCGCCGATAGCTTCGGCAGCTACAAGAGCTGTGACAGCTGAGTCGATGCCGCCGGACAGACCTACCAACGCTTTGGAAAATCCGCTTTTGAGCACATAATCACGGGTGCCGAGGACCAGAGTCTGCCATGTTTCGGACGGACGTGAAAAGTCGTCGTCAGTAATGGTGTTGGCGGACAGATCCTCAAGATCTACTACGATCACGGATGTTGCGAATCCGGGGGCGCGGGCAATGAGTGAGCCGTCCGGCCCGAATGCACAGGACCGGCCATCGAAGACCAGATCGTCGTTGCCGCCGATCTGATTGGCGTAGATGAGGGGGACGGAGTACTTTTCGGCAACTGCGCCGAGCATGTCCTGCCTGAGGTCCTGTTTGCCTAGAAAAATTGGTGAAGCCGAAAGGTTTACGATGAAATCTGGGGAATGGGTGGAGGCTTCTTCAAGGGGGTCGCGGGAGTATGCCCGGCTGTCCCAGAAATCTTTGTCGTTCCATGCGTCTTCGCAGATGGTGACGGCAATGGTCTGGCCATCGAATTCAATGATGTTGGCCTTGGGGTCGCCTTTGGGGGCGGGCTCGAAATACCGGGCCTCGTCAAAGACATCATAGGTAGGCAGCAGGGTCTTGCGGAAGGTCTGGCGGATTGTGCCGTCTTCACACCACAATGCGCAATTGAAAGCCTGTTTTCCCTGCCCTGTAGTATTTTTCTCGACAGTCCCCAGAAGTATGGGGGGGCCGTCCTTCAGTTTTCGGGCCAGTTCCTCTGCGGCGATGTGTGCTTTATCGATGAAACCGTCATACAGGAGCAGGTCTCGCGGCGGATAGCCGGTCAGGACCAATTCCGAGGTCAGGCAGAAATCCGCACCA
>Ga0209692_10001281_pt1 | contig 36110 bp, 38 predicted proteins | sample tdDd472_FD_187129 | JGI IMG/M metagenome (GOLD analysis project Ga0209692, IMG submission 187129) | Marine sediment microbial communities from the Atlantic coast under amendment with organic carbon and nitrate - tdDd47.2 (SPAdes)... | ecosystem: Environmental > Aquatic > Marine > Coastal >...
GCCTTGACCGTTGCTGTCGTAAGACACGATCACGCGTTCAGCGTGTGCCGCTGAACCAAGCGCTAATAATGTGGCCGCGCAAGCCATCTTTACTTTAAAAGACATTAAACCTACCCCTATGTCTGAATAACTCTTTTCATCATTATTTACATTATGTAAATAACGATAACTTAATCATTTGCAAAAAATTTCCGATCTGACGATCGACTCTTCGCAAACAAAGTGCGTCCGATTAAAGCAAAGCGGTTTTAATGTCGTCAAGGAACAATCTAGCTAATTCGTTAAATTAGTTAAAATAATCCTTAATGTATACAAACGTATGAAGAATGTATCAATAAGTATCATAAAAAGTGTAAAGAACACCGACATTAATTGATGAAGCATGTTTGATTTACTGAAACTATTGCATTAGTTTTGCTAATCAAGTGACTAGTTAACGGGTTCTAGTTTGGCGTAGGCCAACATCAGTTTCTTTAGGCCTTCCTTCTCAAAGTTAATCTGCACCGATGCCTGTGGGCCTTCGCCCTCATAATTGATGATAATGCCGGTTCCAAACTTCGGATGCTTGACCAGTTGGCCAAGATAAAAACCTTCTGGACCTTTGCGCTTAATGGGGGATTTGGCTGAGCGGTTAAAGACTGGGCGCTGAACCTGCGTATTCAAGCGAACCTCGGTTAACAGTTCATCGGGGATTTCACGAATGAAACGTGATTGTTGCGGATAGGTTTCACGACCAAAGATTCGCCGTTTCTCGGCAAATGTTAAATAGAGCTGCTTCATGGCGCGAGTAATGCCTACATAAGCGAGCCGTCTTTCTTCTTCCAGACCACCAGGCTCATCCACTGACATCTGATGCGGGAACAATTTTTCTTCGACTCCAGCGATAAACACCAGTGGGAATTCGAGTCCTTTAGCCGAATGCAGCGTCATCAGTTGCACCGACTCCTGATATTCATCAGCCTGCGTCTCGCCCGCTTCTAAAGTGGCATGGGCAATAAAAGCCTGTAGTGGTGACATATCGGGCAGCTCATCAGGCACTACTTCATCCGGATCAAACTCGCGAGTAGCATTGACCAGTTCCTGCAAGTTCTCTTTGCGCGCCTGACCTTTCTCGCCTTTTTCCTTGCTGTACATATCCAGTAAACCAGAATGCTCAATGACAATATCCGTCTGTTCCCACAGATCCAATTCCGCAGTACTGGACTCCAATTCATTGATCAAATGCAAAAAACTCGACATGGCCGTTCGTGCGCGCGGCGGCAACAACTGCTCAACCACCATCTTATTGGCCGCCTGCCATAACGAGGTTTGCTCCTCACGAGCTTGTGCGCGAATCAAATCCACCGACTTTTCGCCAAGACCGCGTGCCGGTTGATTAACCACTCGCTCAAAAGAGGTATCGTCATCGCGATTGGCCATTAGGCGCATATAAGCCAAGGTATCTTTAATCTCAGCTCGTTCGAAGAAGCGTAAACCGCCATAGATTCGATAAGGAATACCTTTTTGAATCATCGCATCTTCAATAATCCGCGACTGAGCATTGCTGCGGTAGAGAATCGCAATATCGTCGTAACTATTGCCCTGCTGAATCCAATCTTCGATTCGCGCGGCAATGAAACGTGCTTCTTCCTGTTCATTAAAAGCCGAGTACAAAATAATCGGGTCGCCTTGGTTACCCTCAGTCCAAAGACTCTTGCCCATGCGATCCTGATTGTTGGCAATCACGGCATTGGCAGCTTTCAGAATAGTCGATGTAGAACGATAATTTTGCTCAAGGCGAGAAACCTTGCAGTCTGGGAAATCTTTTTCGAACTGCTGAATATTCTCAATCCGCGCCCCGCGCCAGCCATAAATCGACTGATCGTCGTCACCAACAATAGTAATGCGGTTGTTATCGTTGCACAGCAGACGAATCCAGGCGTACTGGATGGCGTTGGTGTCCTGGAACTCGTCCACCAGAATATGCTGGAAGCGATCCTGATAGTGCTTTAATAAATGAGGATTATTGGCCCAAAGCTCATAGGCTCGAAGCAGCAGTTCGTTGAAATCAACCAGTCCGCCTCTCTTACAGGCTTCCTCATAGGCGTAATAGACCTTGACCATGGTGCTGACAAAAAAGTCACCATGATGATGGATATCACCCGCGCGCAAGCCGTCGTCTTTCTTGGCATTGATGAACCATTGTGCCTGCTTAGGAGGCCACTCGTTATCATCCAGGTTAAGCTCTTTCATGACCCGTTTAATAACCCGCAGCTGATCCTGCGCATCCAGAATCTGGAAACCTTCCGGCAAGCCCACATCGCGATAATGCGCACGTAACAGGCGGTGGGCTATGCTGTGGAAAGTACCGATCCACATACCTCGTGCAGGCATCGCCAGCATATCCTCAACCCGCCCCAGCATTTCCTTTGCCGCCTTATTAGTAAAGGTCACCGCCAGAATTGAATGCGCCGAAATACGCTCTACCTGCACCAGCCATGCAATGCGGTGAACTAATACGCGCGTTTTACCCGAGCCTGCACCAGCCAACACCAGTAGCGCTTTATTGGGGGCGGTAACGGCTTCTTTCTGGGCGTCGTTGAGGGGTTGTATTATGCTAGTGGCATCCATTAGGGTATGCTTGCTTCTATTGAAAATAATCGGCCTATTGTAGGGAAAAAGCCACCATGAAAAAAGCATTGCTCAGCATTAGCCTCGTTTTCTCGACATTAGTTGTCGCATGCGTCTCCAGTAACGGCCAAAACGAGAATCCGGGCGCGGACGATTTACAGTCAGCCTATCAGCTACAATATCAATTAGTTCAAAGGATTGCCTATCCGATCATTGGTTACAAGGCAGGGCTGACCAGCGAACCCGGACAAAAGAAGTTTGGCGTTAACGAGCCAGTAGCCGGCGCCCTATTTCAGCCAGGATTGGCTTTTGACCGCAGTGTCTATCTACTTAGCGACCACACTAACCTCATGCTGGAAACTGAAATCGGCTTCATCCTTAATCGAAACATCACACAGCTGGTTACCGCTGAACAATTACCCGCCATGATTAAAAGCGTCGTGCCTGTGATTGAATTGCCGGACTTACGCTTCGAAAACCCCGACAATATTACTGGCCACGGTCTCATTGTGAATAATGTGGCTTCCAATAAAGTATTAGTTGGTAAGCCTATTGATGTGAATTCTCTCAACATCAATGACATCTCCACAGAATTAACCCGCAATGGTGTACCTGTTATTAAAGGAAAAGCCACCGATGCCATGGGCGATCAGTGGCAGGCATTGGCCTGGCTGATTAATCGCAGTCTCAGGTCAGGATATCCAGTCAGTGAAGGCAACCTCTTGATCACCGGTGCTTTAGGCCCCATGATTCCAGCCGAACGTGGCCAATATGATGCCGACTTTGGCCAATTGGGAAAGCTAGCTTTCTCGATCCGATAGCTTTTTAATTTTTTGTGTCACTCCCGCGAAGGCGGGAGTCTATTTCTCGTAATAGAACTTTATGGATTCCCGCCTTCGCGGGAATGACAATGATTAATTTACTTAGACAAAATTTAGACAGGAACGATTTTATGCGTGCAGTTTTTCTTGATGCCGATACCTTAGGGAACTGGCAAGACACCGAACAACAAAAAGCCAAAGTAGATTTGTCGCCGCTGGTCGATTGCTTCGACGAGTGCAAACTGTATGGCCTAACCAGCCCCGAGCAACGTCTAGAGCGCTGCAAAGATGCTGAAGTGATTATCACCAATAAGGTCGTCATTGATCGTGAGCTGATGGACCAATTGCCCAATCTGAAAGCCATCCAGCTGGCCGCCACCGGCATGAACAATATTGATCTGGAAGCAGCCAAAGAAAAAGGTATTCAGTGTTTTAATGTCGCCGACTATTCGACCTTTGCTGTGGCACAACTGACCATGCAGTTTATTTTAAACTTCGCCACCCGCGCCAGCGATCATTTCAATTTAACCCGCCAAGGCGCCTGGCAAGAAAGCCGCATGTTCACCCTGACCGACTTCCCGACCATGGAAGTGGCCGACAAAACGTTAGTCCTGATTGGCTACGGCAACATCGCACAAAAAGTCGAACAACTCGCCGAAGCCTTCGGCATGCGCGTCATCATTGCCAACATCCCCGGCCGCCCCATGCGCGACAACCAAGTGCCATTAAACAACGCACTGCCACAAGCCAACTTCGTCTCGATTCACTGCCCACTGACCAAAGAAACCACCGAGCTGGTCAACAAAGACTTCATCGACCTCATGAAAACCGGCAGCTTCATCATCAACACAGCACGCGGCCCCATCATCAACGAGCAACATCTAGCCGATGCACTCAAAAGTGGTAAACTCGCCGGCGCCGGCCTCGACGTACTCTCCGTCGAACCACCCAGCCCCGACAACCCACTGCTTCAAGAAGATATACCCAACACCTACATCACACCCCACATCGCCTGGGCCAGCCACGAAGCAAAGATTCGATTGATAGAAGGCATGGCGGAGAATATGAGGGAGTTCAAGGCGTGAAGTTGGTCAGGTAGGGTGCGTCGTGACGCACCGCTTTGTTAACAATAAAGTATTAAGCAATATCATTTGATAAGATAATTTCATAAGGCATTAAAATGATCAAAAATGCATCTATCGTTGAAGATATTTATGGGTACTGGCCCACCTTTCATGATGCTGAAATTATTAGCATTAACTTTCAACGCAGTAGCACTATAGATTCCAAGAGCGCTTCAGTAGAAATAGTATTGAATTACTGGGAAACTAAAGCGATAAACGAGGGTACATCTAATCTAGATTACGTATTGGAAAAAAAACAACCTCATTTCATTGCGGCTTGATGGACTAATGGATTCTTCTGTTACTGGTTTTAATTTCCAGAATGTCATTGAAGAGTTGCAAATTGTTGAAGGTCAAAACGGTATCAAGGTTGATGCTATTTCTATTCACGGTGCTGACATGAGCTTTACCTGCACAGCAATATCAGTTACAAGCATGCAGCCATATACTTAACACTCTAAACCTAGAACCCCTCCCTTGATAAAAATTCTATCTACCAATAAAGTAAAAAGAGACCTATTTGTTCAATCAAATGAGTTTACTTATGGACTATATTGCTCAAAAACCTGAAGTAGAAGGCGATTGCGGTATCGCTTGTGTCGCGATGGTGACTGGCAATAGCTACTCTGATTCAATGGAGAAGTTTAAACACATCGAGAGGCCGAAGGAATTTTATACCCGCCACAAAGATCTGATGCAGGCTATCGATGAGTTTGGTTTTAAGGCTAGACAAAAAAGGTTTAAAAGTTTTCGCGATATTGATGGCGTCGCCATTGTTGCGGTCAACGAAAAGCAGGATGGCTGTTGGCATTGGGTGGTTCATAATGGCGAAGCAGATCCTCCGTATATCTACGATCCAAAACCAGAAAAAGATGGCAAGATTACAGATTTTAGAGGCTTGAAAGGTTTCGGGAATTATATTTTGATTACTGAGGATTAATGGAGATTAACGCGATCTCATTAATAACGGTAGGGAACCCCAGGGTAGGATCTCCGTCGTGACGCGCCATTGAGCTCTACATAATATTCATCGGTGCGTCACGACGCACCCTACGAAGATTGAACAATCCTTACCTTATTTGTACTTCTCTAAATAATCTTGAGACATACGACCATAAAAGTAATTTATATACCAATTAGCTTTTAGAGGTATAATGCAAGAACCTTTTTCTTTCCCTTCTTTTGGGTCAGTTTCCTCACAAATATTTTCAGCATCTATTTTTTCTTTTGAAAACACATATTCATACGTTACTAGGTAGTCATCATTTTGCGTTTCAAAAGTATAAAATACCCATTCTTCATCATATCTATTCCAATAGATCATCTTCGCAGTTTCCTGCAAAGCACATACTTCCCTACTCTTTAAATACCACTCTTTATCTTCATCACTGTATTCTTTTTGATAGTATTCGGTTGTTATGAAATCAGTTTTGTGATCAAAGCAATAAAATTTTTCCTTAATTCCAGGAACCCAGTTTTCCTGATAAAAGGTTAAAATTTGATTAAACTCATTCTGATTATCATAATAATTGTCGGAAAGCGTCTCGACAACCTCTTCATAAGAACTGGAGCTATCTAATTTTGGCTCGCAAGCCTGCAGCCCTAATGCAAGAAACAGAAGCAACATTTTTCCCATGGTTAAACCCTATTAACAGAAAATAAACTAACTAACCACCCACTCATACAACTTGCCGATATCTTTCACATGAATCTCTAAATGCTGACAGTCGGCTGCGATGCTGCTTTTGATGTCGGTTTCATAACTGTCGCCGATGTGGAGGAGTTCTTGCGGTTCTATCTTTTTGAGGTCACAAATTTTGTGCAGCATTTCAGGTGATGGCTTGGCGCGGCCATGGATGCCTGCGATGAAGTGCTGTTCGAAATAGTCCATTAAACCTAATGCAGATAAATTTGAGTTGCCGTTGCTGGTGGCAAATAGACTGTATTTGTCTTTAAGTGTGGATAATAAATCGTGAGTCAGCTGTGGGATTTTGATTTGGCTACGACAACCATAAAAGATGGCGAATGCTGGATTGATTAATGCTGAGTCACCATCGGTTTTTTCGAGCATTTGATGAATCATTTCTTTGCGCAGCAAGGTCATGTTATCCAGCTCTGGACGGTCTTCTTCTAGTAGCTTTTTTGAAATCGCTTGCATCGCTGCAACATCAAATTTTTCACCGATTGGCGGATGTGCTTTGGCTAAAAACTCAAGCAAGTCCTGCTCGCACTGTTCTATGACGCCCTGGTTATCCCACAGGGTGTCGTCTAAATCAAAGCTGATGACTTTGACTTTTTGCCAGTCAATTTCTTTTATTTTTTCAGTCATTGTTTATTCTTTCTTTTTTCTGGCTCTTGGGTGTGAGGCATCATAGGTTTTGGCTAAATGCTGGAAATCAAGGTGAGTATAAATCTGTGTGGTTGAAATACTGGCATGGCCTAACAGTTCTTGTACTGCACGTAAATCACTAGAAGATTCCAGTACATGAGTTGCACACGAATGACGTAGTTTATGTGGATGTAAACGATCATTGAGTCCTAGCTTTTTGCCCCAGTGTGCCAAACGTTGTTGAATGGCGCGGTTTGTTAGCCGATTGCCTTGCTGGCTTAAGAACAATGCTTTTTCATTACTGTTTTTAACAAAACTGTTTCGCTCCTTTAACCACAGGCTTAGTACTTTTTTGGAGCTATTTCCGAAGGGTACTTCTCGAATTTTATTGCCTTTACCGAGCACACGTAGCGTTTGATCTGAAAAACTTAAGTCATCAATATCCATGGCGCTTAATTCTGCAAGACGAATACCGGATGAATACAATAATTCCATCATGGCTTTGTCGCGAACTTCAATTGGCTCATCTTCAGGCATTTGATCAAGAAAATGGTTTAGGCTATCCACATCAATATTTTTGGGTAAGCGTTTTGCTTTTTTGGGACCACGGACGCCAACGGCTGGGTTAACGGTGATTTTCTTTTCGCTTAATAGGAACTCCAAGAAACGACGCATTGCCGATAACTGAAGCGCACTGCTGGAAGCCGATGCTCCCTGCCGATGACGTTTGGCAATGAGCATCCGAATATCTTGTGTGGTAATTTGTTGCCAGCTGTTATAACCAGCATCACGACAAAAGGTTAGTAACCTTTCTAACTGACGACGATAATTATTGACCGTATGTTCTGAGTAGCGCTTTTCATGCAGCAGCCTGTTCAAATAGCGTTGAATATCAGATTCCATGGTCACTAGTTAAAAAGCTAACTCTCCTGTTTATCCAGACACGCTTCGGTCACATCACCAATCAAGCGTAAAAATAAAGTACCCATATCAGCTGTAAATAAGTCGACATCCTTACTTCCCAAAGCAATCAAGCCAACACTGGCATTTTTACCCAGCGGAATCATTGAATAAGATTCTAATTCATGATCGCCGCCAAACAGTTGCGAAATACTTTCAGTTACTCGACCACAGATAGGATCGTTTTGAATAAAATGTTGATCGGTTAACTGGCGGATGATTTCCAGATCGCTGTAATTAACATGATGCAAGGTGCCGCTATCGTCGCACAACCATAATTGAACGTTATCCAACTCAAAGTTATCGCGCAAATGTTCCAATAAACGATCCACCATTTCCTGCATTGAATGTGCAGCAATCATTGCTACAAATAACTCTGCACACTTATTCAGCAGATCGCCATTACTGTGCGCATTCTCAATTAAGTTGTTAAGTTGTGACTGCAATTTATCGGCTTTATTTCTTAAGCCTAAAATTTGTCGCTCAACTAATGAAACTGAGCCATACACTTTGTGCTGTAACCTCAGTTTTTCTAATAACTCTTGATGATTCTCAAAGAAATCCGGATGTTGCTCTAAATAAACAGCAATCTCCTGCTCTCTTTTCAATCGATCTTCTGCTGAACTACCTTCTGTCATTTTGCTTCCCCGAAAATATACTTTCCCTAAAAAATAGTTAGCCTTTACCCTACGCAGCTAACGGTATTCTTATTATTAAATTTCAACTTGCCCTTCAAAAACGACTTTAGCTGGGCCACTCATAAAGACTGATGAGCCCTCTCCCTGCCAAGTTATCCATAGGCTGCCACCAGGCAATATCACTTTGACCTTATCATCAGTCAAATCTTGTAAGCGGGCAACAACAACGGCTGCACACGCACCCGTTCCACAGGCCAGCGTTTCACCCACCCCACGCTCATACACACGAAGTTTTATGGTTTGTCGGTCGACCACTTCCATAAAGCCTGCGTTTGCTTGTGATGGAAAATATTTGTGCTGACTCAACATCGGGCCAACCGTTTGTACCGGTGCCTTCTCCACATCATCTACTTTCAGTACGCAATGTGGATTGCCCATCGAAACCGCACCCACTTTATAACTGATACCACCTGCATCTATCGAGTACAGCGTTTGCTTTTCAGCAAAGCGTAGCGGAATCTGCGCTGGTTCTAATCTTGGCTTACCCATATCAATGGTCACTAAACCATTATCTTCAAGTGTCGCTTGCATGGTCGCGGTATTGGTCGATAACCGTAGCTGTCTTTTCCAGGTCAGGCCTTTTTGCCTGACATACTTGGCTACCGCTCGCGCACCATTGCCACAATGACCCGCCTCGCTCCCATCCGCATTAAAAATCCGGAAATGGAAATCTGACTCAGGATGTTGTGGCGCTTCAATAATCAACAACTGGTCAAAGCCGATACCAAAGTTGCGATGCGCCAAATTTGCGATTTGGCCTTGATTCAAATAAACCGCCTGAGAAATTGCATCCACCACTACAAAATCATTACCTAGGCCCTGCATCTTACTGAACGGCATGATCATAATTGATCACCTTGTGGCTCAGTCGTCTGTTGCCCAGTTTCTTGTTTACCTTCTGGTACGGACGCCTTTTCCTCGTCCATAATCGGTCCGTCTTTGGGAGCTTGTTCTTCCGGAGCTTGTTTCTCAGAAACCACTGTTTCTGATTCACTTTCAGATAAGAATAAGTCACCTTTCTGACCACAGGCTGCTAATGTCACGGCCAGCAAAGACAGTGCTAACAACTGTCCAATTTGATTTTTACACATTGTGTATTTAGTATTTTCATCAATTTGAGAATTAGCCCTATCTTCCTACAGCTTGCCGTTTCCTGCAAGTTTGCATCACTTATAAAATCGTTCTTTATGCACTAATTCCGCTTAACCCAGCGCTACCAATCTGGCACAATGTCTCACCATTAATCATTAAGATTATTAGGAATTACCATGACTGAATCTGAATTCAATCAACAAGTTGATGACACCCTGATTGCTATCGAAGAAGCCTTGGACGAGTTAGATCTTGATATTGACTACGAAACCAGCGGCGGCATTCTGACTATCACCCTAGAGAATGGCAGCAAAATCATCATTAACCGTCAAACTCCGGTCAAACAATTATGGCTGGCGGCGAAAGATGGCGGCTATCATCTGGACTGGGCTCATGACCAATGGATCACTGACAAAGACAAGGAGCCGCTTGAACAATTGTTATCCCGCGTTATGACACAGCAATCTGGCGAGTCAGTGTCTTTTACTTTATAACCATCACTTTATAACCATAAGTTAATATTTATGTCTGAATTACTGCCTTGCGTTACCGTCGAACCGTCCTCCGCTCACCAAGCTACTGTTATCTGGCTACACGGCCTGGGCGCTGATGGCCATGACTTTGAGCCGATTGCTCCTGAGTTAAAGCTACCAGCGGAGCTGGGCGTTAAATTTATTTTTCCTCATGCCCCCGTCATTCCAGTCACCATCAATGGTGGTTACCAAATGCGTGCCTGGTACGATATCCGCAATGCTGACCTGTCACAGCGTGAAGACGAAGCCGGCGTCCGCCAATCTGCCGAACAAGTTGAGCAACTGATCAAACATGAAATCGAGCAAGGTATTGCAGCAGACAGAATTATCCTCGCTGGATTTTCACAAGGTGGCGCCATAGCCCTGCACTTGGCCACCCGCCTAAATCACAAGCTTGCCGGAATAGTCGCCCTCTCTACCTACCTCACCATTCCAGACAAGCTGGCTGATGAAAAATCGGAATCCAACTTAAATACACCCATCTTCATGGCCCATGGCCAACAAGATCCCGTTGTTCCCATGCAGCGCGGTCAATACAGTGCAAAAGTGCTTGAAGAGAATGGCTTTACCGTCCAATGGAGTGACTTCCCCATGCAGCATGCTGTGTGCCTTGAAGAAATACAGGCTCTTGGAAGCTATATGCAAGAGCGGTTTACCGATCAAAGCTAGCTCAACGTCAATACTCACTTTTCTGCTAGACGTTTGTCTTAATACGGAATGGTTCCGCATTCCGTAAAACTGGCATCGCTTCAATTAGCTATTATGTATTTTTACACTAACTGATGGATTTTCTTGGTTTTTTGCGCGACTATAAGCTTTATGAAGCCAACAAACCAGACAACACTCCCCGCCGATAATCGGGTCAATCAGCTTCCTGACTTCTGCCAGGTGACCACTCTGTATCTGATTGTGATTGCCAGTGTCTTACTGGCACTGCTGTTAAGCTTCGCCGCTGCCAACTGGCAACTGCAGTTTTGGACAAATTTGAGTCTATACTCTCTATTCATCCTTTGGACTTCGCTGACCAGCCTGGGCATTCTGTGTTTTCTCAGACGTTACATTCTCCTGCAACTACCCAATGTCAGCCTGCAACGATTCTCTACCATTGCTATCGGCATTATTTTGCTAGTCACCTTGAGTTACAGCTTATTGATCAGTTTCTATTTAAGCGAACAACCTTCATTGTGGTTTTTACTGCGCAATATTTTTATTGCCATGATTGTGAGCGGTGTGTTTTTTCGTTACTTTTACCTTCGCGAAGATAGCCTACGACGTATTCGCTCGGAAGCCGAGGCACGCATTCAGGCGCTACAGTCGCGCATTCGGCCACACTTTTTATTTAATAGCCTCAATACCTTGGCCAATCTGGCGATTGTCGATCCGGTTAAAACTGAAAATATGATATTAGATATGGCTGATATTTTCCGTGCCAGTATGCAGCGTTCGGATGTACTGATTCCTTTTTCAGAAGAAAAGCATTTGTGTACTCAATATTTAAACCTGGAGCATCAGCGTCTCGGTGACAAACTGCATTTTGAATGGCAAACCGATACCATTGATGACAACCTTCTAGTACCACCTCTTTTACTACAGCCGATTATTGAGAATGCGGTATATCACGGCATTCAGGCACGCTCGCAGGGCGGCACTATTGCTATTAAAGGAGTTAGTTATCAGAAACATATCCAGCTAGAGGTCATTAATCCGTTAGCAGAAGACAATGCTAAAAATCACAAAGGTAATTCGCTGGCTTTGAGTAATATTCAGCAACGCCTGGACGTACTTTTTGGCAATAAAGCGTCGATTAATTACCATCAATCCAATGGCCGTTTTTATTGCACACTAACCATTCCGAAGCGACTAAACTAATATATTATGATTTCTGTATTAATTGTTGATGATGAACAACCCGCCCGTCAGCGTTTGCGTCGCTTGCTCGACTCGCATCCCGATCTGGAGATTGTTGGCGAAGCAGAAAATGGCCAACAGGCTTTGGAACTGATTGAGTCACAGCGGCCTGATCTGATTTTCCTCGATATTTCGATGCCGGTCATGAACGGTATGCAGGTCGCCAAGCAGCTCAATCAAAGTGATCAGCAACCACACATTATTTTTACCACGGCTTATGATGAATATGCCCTGCAGGCTTTTGACGTAGACGCACAAGATTACTTGCTGAAACCGATTCGGCATGAACGCTTAAGCAAAGCACTTCAAAAACTGCAACGCCAGCTTTCGCCGAGTAAAACTGCTTTTTTGAGCATACGCGAACGCGAAACCGTACGCCGAGTCGCGGTGGAAGAGATTCTATTTTTTCACTCGGACCAGAAATATACCGAAGTACACCTTGCGAAAGAGGTGCTGCTAAGCAGTGAAAGCCTCAAGGATCTGGAACAGCGCTTTAGCCATGACTTTATTCGAATCCACCGCTCTACACTGGTCAACCGCCAACACTTAGTTGGTATTGAGCAAGACGATAGTAGCTGTCTGGCGCTGATTCAAAACAGCAAAACCAAGCCAGAAATCAGTCGCCGCCATCAGCCTGATGTACGTCAATATTTGACCTCAAATTCTGCGTAAGCCAATACCTTTATGCTAAGATCCATGCCACATGCTGTCTTAAGCCCTTAACTGTTAAGAGTTAACTATCTAATTATGAGTATCTCAACCCTTCGCATCGCCACCCGCCAAAGTCCCTTAGCCATGTGGCAAGCCGAGTACGTTCAATCCCGCTTACAACAACTGCATCCTGATCTGACTGTCGAACTGGTGCCCATGACCACACAGGGCGACAAGATTCTTGGCACGCCTCTAACCAAAATTGGCGGCAAAGGCTTGTTCGTCAAAGAACTGGAACAGGCGATGCTCGAAGGTCGTGCCGATATAGCAGTGCACTCGATGAAGGACGTGCCTTACCAATTTCCGGAAGGGTTGGAACTCAAGGTGATTTGCGAACGTGAAGATCCAACCGATGCCTTCGTTTCCAACAAATACCATAACCTGGATGATTTACCCTGTGGCGCCAACGTCGGCACCTCAAGTCTGCGCCGTAAAATTCAGCTATTAAAAGCTCGCCCTGATCTCAAAATTACCGATCTGCGCGGCAATGTCGGCACCCGTTTATCCAAACTGGATGACGGCAACTATGACGCTATCGTGCTGGCTTCAGCTGGCCTTAAGCGCTTAGGTCTGGAAGAACGCATTCGCAGCCAGTTTGAGCCAGAACTGATGCTACCCGCACCGGGTCAGGGCGCTGTGGGCATCGAAGCCCGCACCAATGACCCTGAGCTGGACGCGATTCTAAAACCATTGCAAGATGACACGACCAGCTTACGCGTGCTGGCCGAACGCACCATTACCAAAACTTTGCAGGCCAGTTGTCAGGTGCCGGTGGCGGCTTTTGCTACTATCGATAATGACACCCTCTCCTTGCGCGCTTTAGTCGGTGGCGTTGACCAGCAAATTATCGAAGCCAGCGCCGAAGGTCCAGCGCAAGATGCACTGGCGATTGGTCAGAAAGTCTCACAAGAATTGCTTGAGCTTGGTGCGCGTGAAATGATTCAAGAGTTGGCAGCGACTGTCGACCACTAACCATAAGGGCATTTAAGTTTAAATTATGGCTAACCCTACTACTATCATCGTCACTCGCCCGTCACCCATGGGTGAGAGCTTATGTCAGGAGCTTAACGATGAGGGTTACCGCGCCATTCACTGCCCACTGATCCGCTTTACCGCCAATACCGATTACTCGCCTGAACAGCAATTAGCATTGTTAGAGCAACACAAGCTGTGGATTTTCGTCAGCAAACAGGCTGTTGATTTTGCCTTAAGAGATTTAAGTCGCGAACAACTTGAGCAGTTTCTCGGCCACACCCTGATTGCGGTCGGCCAAGCCACCCAGAAAGCATTACAACCTTATGGCCTATCAGCATTAGTCCCGAAAACTCCGGACAGTGAAGGTATTCTGGCACTCATCAATCAATTCTCATTGCCTGCCAATTATCCGATTCTTTTAATTCGTGGCGATAAAGGACGCGGCCTGCTGGAGCAGGAACTGAGCGACCCTTATCAGTTAGGCGTTTTGCCGGTCTATCATCGCATCGAGCAGACAGCGGCACTGCCACCGGTCATGCAACAGGCAAGCGCAGAAAAGCCTATTGGCTGGGTAGTCACCAGTGGCCAAATTTTCGAATTAAGCGATAAAATGCTATCAACTGCCGGGATTAACCCCGAACAGGTGGTTATTATCGGCGGTAGCGCGCGAATTAGTGATTTGGCTCGACAAAAGGGCTATACAAATTGTTATACTGCAAAAGACGCATCTAACGCTGAAGTCATCCGCGCCTGTTCCGAGTGGCAAAAGCCCTGACTCCAAACTCGCGCTATTCAGCCGGTAATGTTTTATTCCTGATAACGAATAAGTAAAGAGAGAGAACCTATGAGCAAAAAGGATAAGGACGCAAAAGATACGGTTAAGCAAGAGACCACGCCTGCCAGCCAGGACGACAACAAAGCGACCTCAAGCAATGACTCTAAGGCTGGTAGCTCTGCCAAGTCAGATAAAAGCTCCAGTGATTCTCCATCAACAACCACTCAAAACAAAAAGGCTACTAGCTCAGGCGCAAACTCTGGTGCTCACTCTGGCGCTCACTCTGATAAAAAGACACCACCAACTAATGCTTCGGCTGCCAAAAAATCATCACCCATCAAGTGGATCATCATCGTTATTATTCTGGCGATTATTGGTGCTGGCGGCTATTACGGCTGGACTCTTTGGAACAATTATCAGACAGCGCAAAACAAAGCCAGTACGCTTGATCGACTCAATCAGCAAGTACAGCAGCAACAAAATGTTATCGACAGCCTTGAAAGTGATAGCAAGCAGCAGGCCAATGAGCTGTCGCAAGTTAATCATCAACTGTCTTTGCAACTTGAGCAGTTACAAAACGAGCTCAAGAAAACCCAACAGAAAATTACGTCAACCGACGAGCAACAGAATCAATGGATGCTGGCTGAAGCCGAGTATCTTATCCGTCAGGCTTCCTACAAATTGCACTACACCGACAACGCCAAAACCATCGTTGGTTTATTACAGGCCGCTGACCGTCAGTTGTTAGCCATGAATGATTCCAGCCTGCAGTCTTTGCGCCAGGCTATTAACAATGACATCAATGCCGTGCGTGCTAGTGGTGCGCTCGACATTGAAGGCGTGGCGATTAAGTTGCAAAGCCTAAAGCCGCTGGTTGAAGAACTTGAGTTAGCCACCGTGCAATTACCCGATGGCGAAGAAGCTGAAACAACTGAGGAAAATGATGCCACCGGCGAAGAAGAAACCTCTGGCTGGCAACGCTTTAAAGATTCATTCAGTTCCGCACTGAGCCAGTACTACACAGTGCATCATTACGACGAATCGATGAAGCCTTTTATCTCACCACAACATGATGCCCTGCTTCGCCAAAACATTCTTTTGAATTTGCAGACCGCACAACTGGCTGCCATTCAACACAATGATGCCATGTACCAAAGTTCGCTTAACGAAATCGAGGACTGGGTTAGCCAATATTTCAAAAGCGAACCAGCAACCACAACCGCATTTATGCAACAGTTGGATGAATTAGTACAGATGAGCGTGGCGCTTAACTTGCCGCAACAACTGGAATCATTGCGCGCCATTGAACAGCTGACTGGACGCCAGGCTTCGCGCTCTGTGCAAGAACCAGAACAGGAAACAGCGCCAGCAACCTCTGAGGAGGTAGCGCAATGAAGTTAAAATGGTATTTACTATTTGGCCTGTTCGGTGGTCTGATTATTGGCCCGCTGATCAGCAAGATCCCCGGCTCAACCTACATTCTGCTCGATAAAACCGCCATTGAATTTAAAAACAATGTGGCTTTAGGTCTGCTTATTCTCGGATTAGTACTTTTATGGTTAGTCTGGCTTTTGCTTCGTTATTTACTGCGCACCAGCAACCTGACGCTCAACTGGTTCGGGGACCGCAACCTACGTAAAGCTCGTCAGAATACCATCGACGGTATGATTGCTCTGGCCGAAGGTCACTGGAAAACAGCTGAGAAATTGTTAATCAACGGCGCCAAAATTCGTAATACAAAATTGGTCAACTATTTGGCCGCCGCTCGCGCCGCACAGGAACAAGGCGATGATAAAGCACGCGATCACTATTTGCATATCGCTGCCAAAACACAACCCGACGCCCAGGTTGCAATTGGTCTGACTCAGGCGCAACTACAAATGCAGCACAGACAATATGAACAGGCACTTGCCACGCTAAGCCACCTACGAGATATATCACCGCATCATCCTTATGTGCTCAAACTACTCTATCAGCTATACGCACGATTGAGTGACTGGCAACACGTCATCGACATCTTGCCAAAGCTACGCAAAAACCGCGTCTTTGATGGCGACAAATTGAATGCGATAGAAGTTATGGCATGGAATCATAAGCTACAAAAAGAGGCTGAAACTGCAAACTTCGACAAACTTTCAGAGTTCTGGAATGGCATTCCTGGCCATTTACGTAAAGCTCCTGAATTGGAACTCACTTACGGCAAAGCACTGGCGCAACTGGAACAGGATCAGGAACTCGAAGTACTGGTTAAAGATTCCGTTAAACATCATTGGCAGGATCAACTGGTGCAACTGTTTGGTAACATTGACACACCACAGCCGGATAAAACATTAGCCTACGCCGAAGGCTGGTTGAAACAGAAACCGCACAACGCCGTGCTACTAAACACCCTCGGTAAATTAGCACTCAAAGCACAGCTCTGGGGCAAAGCCAAAAACTATTTCGAACAAAGCCTCGCCATTATTCCATCCGCCGAAGCCCACTACTTCCTAGCCCAGGCCTACAACCAACTCGGCCACCCAATACAAGCGCAGGAAGAATATCAAAAAGGCTTGGCTAACGAAGTGAAGCCAAGAAGAGAATACGACTTGATAGGCGACTTAACAGAAAAGGGTTAATTACTTGTTCTACGTAGGGTGCGTCGTGACGCACCTTTTTTGTATATCTCGCTAACTATAGTCTCCTCATTGTCATACCGTAATATCCATCGACTTTATTAAAGAGCAATGGATTTACCACTGGCACTTCCTGCGGTCGCCCGCCTTCGCGGGTGACAGAAAGGAATGCCCGTGGTGAATGACATGTCGAAAAATCTAATACTAAAATTACTTCTTTCTTACTCTTCAACTAATGGAAACTCAAGTGCTTAACTTTATTGAACAACCACACCAGCTTGTCATTCCCGCGAAGGCGGGAATCCACTTTTTCTTTCAAGTTTTTCCTTTTCACAAACCACCCTTTATCTTAGCGGTATCCACTTCGCATGACCTGAAGTTTGATGAACGGCAACCCAACCTTCGGCTGGCTTAATCTTTTCCCAGTTTATATGCTTAAAGCTAACTATCCACTGACATCTATTTTCGGCCACATCCTCAGGTTCTTTTATATATTCCTTTGACCATTCCTGTAACTCTAAAAACTCGATCGCTATTTTCTTAGCTTCAGCTTCTAATATTCTTTTGTCGCAAATCTCTTCAGCAAAAACATTTGTGCTTAACAGAAGTAAAGTTATAAAGAAAAATCGTTTGTTCATTATATTTCCTGATTACTAAAATAGTTATTCTGCGCCACTGAACTAGGTTCACCTAACCTGTGCGTCACGATGCAGATCCTGCCTTAGGGGTACCCTACCTACAAATCAAACCACTATTTGCTAAGATGCTGAACCTTCTATTTTAAGCCAGCCTTCATTCTCACAATAACGTGCCAAATCTTCATACTGTTCATTAATCCACATTTCATTTGGATGATCATGAAATCCTAGAATAGCTTGATTACCGTCCCTTATTTCAAAGCTTCTACAACTCCGTATACCACTTTGAGTCAGTCTGCCTTGATCAGAATAATCTGTTATAGCTTTTTTATCCATTAAGACTATTGGTTCCGAAGCTATTTTAATTGCTCGCAAACAGATACTTCGATAGTTCTTAGGTAAGACTGGGATCATTTTAAAAGTGTTTTTGCGTCTCCAGAACATTTACTTACACCCCTATAACTCTTTGACCTTAATAATCTGCGGTTTTGATTTATCCTCTGGTTCTTCGTCGTGGCCAATTTTTTCATGAAAACCACATTCAGTGCACTCGCGGACGAAGATGTCGTCTTCGTAATAGCAGACGGTGGTGTCCATAGCCTGACACTTAGGACAGACGGCGCCGGCAACGAAGCGTTTGGGGCTGGTTTTCTCTTGCATTGAATTTACCTAGTGATTGCTATATGGTGCTTTGACGGAAAACTCGAATAACAAAACCATTACCTTTATGTCCTGGTTAAGCATCCTACCGCCCATTGTAGCGATTTTAATCGCTGTCTGGAAACGTCAAGTCATCATCGCTCTGTTGATGGCGATTTTCACTGCTGAGCTGATTCTGGTCGGCGGTAATCCTATCCATGCTTTTACCGATACCGTTGACCGTTTGGTTAATGTGTTTTCGAGTGCCTATAACACGCGGATTCTGATGTTCAGTCTGTTAATCGGTGCTTTGATTCAATTGATTAAGATTTCTGGCGGAGTATCGGCGTTGGTTAATTGGTTGACTCGTAAAGAGTATGTTCATAACCAGCGACGGGCAGGCATGTTGCCGACCATTTTGGGCAGCAGCATTTTTATTGATACTAATATGAGTGTGTTAACCGCTGGCCTTTCCTCGCAGGCCTTATTCGATAAGTTCAAGATGAGTCGCGCGCGACTGGCTTATATTATTGATTCAACCTGTGCCCCTATTAGTGTGCTGATTCTGCTTAATGGTTGGGGTGCAGCTATTCTAGGCCATGTTGAGAAAACCGGCGTTGCTAATCCCACTGGTGTACTGGTGGCCAGTATTGGTTTGAACTTCTACGCCATTGTTACCTTACTCATCGTCTTTTATACCGTATATACCGGCAAGGTCTATGGCCCCATGAAAGCAGAGGAGTCTAAGGCTCTGGAAGTACCGAGCGAGCCTTTACCGCCTGCCACTAAGAAACGCTATATGCTATGGCCCCTGTCCTTTATGGTCATCAGTATTCTGGTGTTTATGTATATCACTGGTGATGGTGATTTGCGCCAGGGCTCTGGCTCCGAATCCGTTTTATGGTCAGTAATCCTATCGACGCTTTTGATTTTCGGTTTGCTTCGCTTTGATGCCAAGCGCAAAACCAAGGAACTGATGGAAGAGTCTTTTAAAGGGCTTGGGCATTTATTGCCACTGGTGACGTTAGTCTTGCTGGCTTTTGCCCTGTCTGACTCCATGACTGACTTAAAAACCGGTGAGTTTGTAGCCGGTGCGGTAGGTGAGTTCCTGCCGCTCTGGATAATCCCTGCGTTAATTTTTGTCTTAGCTGGTTTTATTTCATTCACCACTGGAACCTCATGGGGCACTTTTGGCATTTTAATTCCAATTGTGATTCCATTGGCTGTCAGCTTAGGGATTTCCCCAAGTTTGGTGTTAGCCGCAGTTCTTGGTGGCAGTGTGTTTGGTGACCACGCATCGCCGATTTCGGATACTACTGTGATATCGTCATTGGCCGCCGGTTGCGATCTTTTGGATCATGTTAAAACCCAGTTGCCTTACGCTATGTTTGCTGGTGGTATCAGTATCGTGCTGTATATTATTTTCGGTTTGATCGGTTAGAGTTTTTTGTATGAGTAGCATTATAGAGCCCAATAGTCCGTTACGCCTTGGCGTGGTCGGCAACCCTATTTCGCACAGCATGTCACCGCAACTGCACCAGCAGTTTGCCAAGCAATTAGCTATTAATATTCAGTACGGGAAAATCTGCCCAACGGCTAAAGGCTTTAATCGTGTGCTCAACGACTTTTTTCAAAGCGGCGGTTATGGTCTGAATGTTACTGCACCGTTCAAACAGCAAGCATTCGAATACGCCACCATCGTCACTCAACGCGCGGATGATTCGCAAAGCGTTAATACCTTAGTGAAGACCAAAGAAGGTATCTTAGGCGACAGTACCGATGGCATTGGTTTTGTTAAAGATCTGCACCACAAGCAGCTCGACTTTAACAATAAACGCGCAGTCTTATTAGGTGCTGGCGGCGTGGCTCGTTGCATTGCGCAGGCTTTATTGCTCGATGGCTTTGAAGTCTATTTAATTAATCGTACACAGAGTAAAGCACAAGCCCTGGCCGATGCCCTACAACATCTTGGACCTATTCAAATTTATTCAAATGATATCGCTGTGGATTTGGTTGTTAACTCGGTTAGCTTTAATGCGGAACAATTTTTATCGCAGATAAGTTTCGATAACAACGCTGTCGCCTATGACTTAAACTACGGTGCAAAATCTGAAAGTTTTTTAACCGCTGCTAAGCAATATACTCAACAGCAATTTGACGGTTTGGGTATGCTGATCGAACAAGGCGCAGAAGCTTTTGGTTTATGGACAGGGCAATATCCGAATACTACTTTGATATCTCTCTAGCAGATCTCTCTAGCAGATTTCTCTACTAAGATTTTTTGTAAAATCTTAATGATTTTACTCTTGTCGCTGGATTTATCTAATCATTGCCTTTAAGCTTTCTTACTTATTCATTATAGGGACATCATTATGTTTAAAACATTTTCTCTTTCTCTTATCGCTTTAGCAGCCCTTTCTTTTTCTTCTGCACAGGCATCGGAGTTATCCATCAATCCAGGCCTTTGGAAAACTACTACAACCACCAGCAATTCCTTTATGGATCAACCCCAAACTCTCACCACGGAAGAGTGCGTTACCGAGACCTCATTTAACCCAGAAGAAATGACCGAAGAATTAGGTGAATGTGAACTTGTTAGAAATGATATTTCAGACAACACCTTAACCTTTGGCATGACCTGTAGTGCTGAAGGTAATGAAGTTACTGTGAATGGAGAATATACAGCAGAAGATGATACTGGGCATGGCACCATGGATATGAATATGTCGATGCAAGGTATGCAGATGGAAATTAATATGCAATGGACTTCTGAGCGTATTGGCGACTGTTAATTTGTTAGCCCATCACTTTCAATGAGCGTTATTTATAGAATTGATAACGCTCAGACCACATTTCTTATTAGCTTCCTAATACCGTTTATTCTTATATACCCGCATCTTTCATAAAAGCTATCATTGCCCTACGAACCTCTTCATCGGGAACTCCTTTAAAGGTCATACACATTCCGGGTAATAAAGATTCAGGCTTCGTTAACCATCCGTCCATGACTTCTTCGGTCCAAACAAAATCGGCTTCCTTCAGCGCTTTTGAATAATCGTAGTCTTCTAAAGCAGCTGCTTTTCGCCCAATAATACCCTCAAGGTGCGGCCCAAAACTCGATCCACTCTCAGCATTCATTTCGTGGCAACCACCACAGCGGAAACGAAAATATTTTGCCCCCTGAGTAATTAATTCTTTGGAGGAAGAACTAGTCGCAACAGAGCTGCTGCTCTTTTGTGTTTCTGATTCTTCCTGTGTTTGGTTGGCTGAGAGGGTGCAGCCTGACAACACTGTGAAGAACGTTAATATCAATATACCCTTTCTATTTTCTTTCATAATTCTAGCGCTATTATCCTGTCCATTATCATCAATTACTAACCAGATATGTCATTCCCGCGAAGGCGGGAATCCATTTGTTATCGATATAGATTTCTGCCTTCGCGGGAATGACAAACTTTAAACATTTGGATTATATTCTTTTTATTCACATCCATAAAAGAAACCACCCGCAGGTGGTTTCTTATCTTACCGTCAAATTACAGTTATGTAATTATTTTAGATCAAAACGATCATTGGTCATTACTTTGCTCCAGGCGGCAATGAAGTCGTTTACAAATTTCTCTTTCGAGTCACTTTGTGCATAGACTTCTGCGACTGCGCGAAGCTCTGAGTTTGAACCGAAGATCAGGTCAACTGGAGTGGCTGTCCACTTCACTTTTCCTGTTTTACGATCCTTACCTTCATACAAACCTTCTGTACCTTTTGCTTTCGACCATTGAGTGTCCATGCTTAACAGGTTCACAAAAAAGTCATTGCTTAAGGTTCCAGGTTTTGCGGTAAAGACTCCGTGCTTAACGCCGCCAGTGTTGGCACCCAAGGCACGCATACCACCAACCAATACCGTCATTTCTGGTACGGTCAAGCCTAAGGTATCGGCTTTATCGACCATCATTTGTGCTGGTGATAAACGATTGTCTTTACCAAAGTAGTTTCGGAATGCATCTGCTTTTGGCTCAAGATACTGGACCGAATCCACTTCCGTCATTTCTGCTGTCGCATCGTTACGCCCAGGATAGAACGGAACTGTCACATCATAGCCTGCATCTTTGGCTGCTTTTTCAATGGCCGCTGCGCCACCCAAAACAATTACATCAGCTAAGGATACTTTCTTGCCACTCTTAAGGCTTTTGTTGAAGGCCTTGTGAATCGACTCAAGTTTCTTCAAAACTTTCGCTAGTTCTTTCGGATCGTTCACTGCCCAGCTTTTTTGTGGCGCTAAACGTAAGCGTGCACCGTTCGCTCCACCACGCATGTCAGTATTGCGGAAGGTTGCAGCTGATGCCCACGCAGTTCTGACCAATTGCTCTACGGTTAGACCTGAATCCAGAATCTCCTCTTTTAAATCAGCAATTTCTTCATCGTTGATCAAGGTGTAATCTACTTCAGGGATCGGGTCTTGCCAGCTAAGGTCTACGTTTGGTACCTCATTGCCTAAGTAGCGAGCTTTCGGCCCCATATCACGATGCGTTAACTTGAACCAGGCTTTAGCGAATGCTAGCTCAAACTCCTCTGGATTCTCGTGGAATCGCTTGGAGATTTTGCGGTACTCAGGATCAAACTTGAGCGACAAGTCAGTGGTAAACATGATAGGTGCATGACGCTTACCTTCAACGTGCGCATCAGGCACTAAGTTAGCAGCTTGACCGTCTTTGGGTATCCATTGAATCGCACCTGCTGGACTGCGAGTTTGTTCCCATTCAAAACCGAATAAATTATCAAAGTATTGAGTGGTAAATGCGATTGGGTTTACTGACCAGGCACCTTCTAAGCCACTGGTAATGGTGTCTTCAGCGTTACCTTTGCCACATTTATTTTCCCAACCCAGACCTTGATTCTCGATTGGTGCGCCGGCAGGATCAGGTCCAATACACTCATCGGGTTTGTGCGCACCATGCGCTTTACCAAAGGTGTGCCCCCCAGCAATCAAGGCAACCGTTTCTTCATCATTCATCGCCATACGGCCAAAGGTATCGCGAATGTCCTTGGCGGCCAGTAATGGATCAGGTTTGCCGTTAGGACCTTCCGGGTTCACATAAATCAAACCCATCTGTACAGCTGCTAATGGGTTATCCAGCTTACGGTCACCTTCATAACGCTCGTCAGCTAACCATTTTTTTTCAGGGCCCCAATAGACAATATCAGGTTCCCATTGATCAACACGACCACCGGCAAAGCCAAATGTTTTAAAGCCCATCGATTCAAGCGCGACATTACCGGTCAGAACCATTAAATCAGCCCAGGAAATGCTACGACCGTATTTCTGTTTCACTGGCCACAACAAACGACGTGCTTTATCCAGGCTCACATTATCAGGCCAGCTATTGAGCGGCTCAAAACGTTGCTGGCCACCACCGGCGCCACCGCGACCATCTTGCACCCGGTATGTACCTGCACCATGCCATGCCATACGAATGAAGAAAGGACCATAATGACCATAGTCAGCCGGCCACCATTCTTGATCAGATGTCATTAAGGCTTCGATATCTTTTTTAACAGCGTTGAGGTCTAATTTGCTGAAAGCTTCGGCATAGTCAAAGTCATCACCGTAAGGATTAGACTCAGGACTATGTTGGCGGAGAGGCTCAAGGTCTAGTTTGTTAGGCCACCAATATTCATTGGCCATAGACCCTGTTTCATCTGCTGCTAGAGCTTGGGTGGATGCCATTCCTAATGACACCGCCACTGCTAGTGCAGAGATTAAAGGGATTGATTTTTTTAACATATTACGACTCCTTCTGTATAAGAAATACAACATTCCCTATGAATATACTCCCACCGTGGAGTCGCTTACATTGCTAAAGAACTATGAGGTAGATAGATTTATTTAATCAAAAGTCAGTCTTGCATAGAGTGTCTTGACTCCTGAACAACACCGGCGACCCCTAGTCTCAACATGGCAGACCACGGCATGAATATACCATTTCAAGTCCTAGCGTATTCCTGCCAACTACGTAATACAATCCTATATTCGTAAATATCGAATACTGTTCTGTAAAGTTGGCAGGTTTTTTGTTGGCGAGACCCATTGCCGCGAAGCTGCTTCATTGCATCGCGGTTACGTATTGTTTTAACCCAACGTAATCCTATCTGACGATCAGGAGCTAGCTATAGGCGGATGATGAATCATCTGCACTCGATTACCATCGGGATCGGCACAATAGAAACTGGTTGCGCCATCACGGTGTAATTTTGGTTCAGTGTACATTTGCACACCCTGTCCTTTTAAAAACCCATACCAATCGTAGACATCCTCGGCCGTTTTCATAATAAAGCCCAGATGGTCGAGTTTTTGCCCGCCACTGACATCCAGCCCCGGCTGCTTGCGGTGTAAGGCCAAATTGTCGTGTCCTTTAGAGGATAAATAGACGTTATCTTCATCCGGTCGCCATTCCACTTCCATACCGAGGAGGTCGGTGTAAAATTTTTCGGTTGCTTCATACTTGTCGACAAATAGCGCCAGATGGCGCATGCCTAAATGTTCTGCTGGTCGCTTCATGGCGTTATTCCAGTCTTTCTCTATACAGGAACAATATCGAATGAAGTTTTGATCGGCATATTAGGATCCAGTGAGTGCATTACCGAGCAATATTTCTCAACCGACAGGTCGATGGCTTTTTTTACGTGTTTAGGTGATAAATCTTTGCCGTTGACCACAAAGTGGAATTTTATGGCGGTAAAACGGCGGGGAGGTTCATCAGCGCGGTCAGATTCGATTTCGCAATGACAACCCGTGATATTCTGGCGTGCTTTTTCGAGGATCATGACCACATCAATCGACGCGCAAGCACCCGCTGACATCAGTAAATTCTCCATTGGCGAAACATAATCACCCTCGCCGCCAAACATCACGCGTTGACGTTTGCTGTTCTTTCCGACGAAATTGAGGTCGCCGACCCAGTCTAAGGTTACTTTCATGGTGTTTTGTGACTCAGTTGTATAATTAGGTGGCTATATAGTGCCACAACAAATTTGATTTTGAAGGGGTACATGACTAAGATTTCATGCTATATTTTCATTAGATTACAATAAAATAGGACGACTTCATGGCGTTACCTTACCATTTGGCACAAGACGAGACCATTCAATGGTTCCTGAATCACTGTCAAAGACGTCGCTTCCCAGCGAAAAGTACCTTGATCTATGCCGGCGATTCGTCAAATACACTTTATTTCATGCTTGAAGGATCAGTAACCGTTCTGATTGAAGACGATGAAGGTCGTGAGCTAGTGCTTGCTTACCTTAATCCAGGTGATTTCTTTGGTGAAATGGGCTTGTTTACGGATGACCATGACCGTACTGCCTGGGTTCGCACCAAAACAGAATGTGAAGTGGCTGAGATCAGCTATGACAAGTACCGTCAGCTAACTCGAGAAAATCCGGATGTTTTATTCCGCTTAGCCACTCAGTTGGCAACACGCCTGCGTAAAACCAGCCGTAAAGTAGGTGATCTGGCTTTCCTTGATGTAACTGGACGTGTGGCTCATGCGTTGCTTGAGCTAGCGAAAGAACCCGATGCAATGACGCACCCAGATGGCATGCAAATTAAAGTAACTCGTCAGGAACTCAGCCGTATTGTTGGCTGTTCGCGTGAAATGGTTGGACGGGTATTAAAAGCCCTTGAAGAAGAAGGCCATATTCACGTTAAAGGTAAAACTATGGTGATCTTCGGAGCACGTTAGTTTTATCAGCAAGTTGATATGAAAAAGCCATGTGGGGACACATGGCTTTTTTGTTTAATCTACAATCAAGTCGAATATTACATTAACTGACTCTTTAAACGTTATTTGTGCTTCCAAATACTGTCCCTGAACTAGATCTTTCCTATCAATTCTTGAGGCAGTTACCACAATGGTTTCCGCATCATTATGAAAGCCATAGTTTTGATAACTATTTGAATACCCATAGTTAACGCTGTATACAGGTCCAAGTTTCGCATCAAAGAACTCCGCGCTTACCTTCGCTTTCCGAATCGCGTCATCTACCGCTTTTCTTCTCGCCTGATCTTTTAGCTCGTTTATTTTTGAGCTTGTTAAATCGATTTTATCAACCACATCCATTTTCTTTTCTAACGCATAATCTAAAAAACTATTTAACTCACTTATATCCAATAACTTTACTGTAATTGTTCTGGTAGCAATTATCCCAACAATTTGTTCATTACCATTGTCATCATATTGATAGTTGTTTTCAGTTAAAATGCTGGATGCAGAGATATCCTCTTTCTTAATACTAAACTTATCTAGACCTGATAAAAAATCATTAAATATCTCGTCCACTATCTTCTTTGCTTCTAGACCTGTGTCCTTTTTAGCAATCAATTCGAATTTTATTTCAACCACATCAGGTTTTGCAGTAACAACTCCTTGGCCTTCAATCATAATATGCCTTCCCTGTGGCGCAGCTAATGCTGATAACCCCATTACTAAACATAACAACCCTATAATTTTCTTCATTTTTTAATTCCTATATTCCAGTACAAAATTCTTCAACATTTGATGGCCGTGCTGGCTCATGATGGACTCTGGGTGAAACTGTACGCCCTCAAGCTTCAAGTTTCGGTGCTTGATGCCCATGATGTATTCAATTTCGCCTTCTTCATCTTCGGTCCAAGCTGTGACTTCGAACTCTTGCGGCAAACTTTCATTATCAACGACCAGTGAATGGTAACGAGTTGCTTCCAACGGATTTGGCAAGCCTTTAAAGACGCCTTTATCCGCATGATGAATTTCTGAGGTTTTACCGTGCATGACTTGTTTTGCACGAACAATCTTTCCGCCAAATACCTGGGCCATGGCCTGATGGCCCAAACATACGCCTAAAATGGGGTAATCATGCGCCAACTCTTCGATGACAGCCAGAGAAATACCCGACTCGTTGGGTGTTGCCGGCCCAGGTGAAATAACGATGTAATCAGGATTAATTTCTTTGGCTTCTTTGATCGTCAACTCATCGTTTCTTTTGACTAAAACATCCAAGCCTAAATCGGCAAAGTATTGCACCAGGTTGTAGGTAAAGGAGTCATAATTATCGATCATCAGTAAGCGCTTGTGCTTACCAACTAATGGCTTTGGAGCTTTGATAAAATAGGCACCAATCGCAAACACAACACTCAATACGAGTAGGATGATCAAGCCTATGTGATTGGCAATATAACTAGTTGATCCCTTGTAAGACTCGGTCTTGGAGCAATAATGTTGATCATAAAAATAACTGCCCCCAGAATCGAGGCATTGATCAATTGCTGCTTGATCAGATAGGTAGTGACCAATGAAGGCTGCAACAACTAACGTTACTAAGACCCACCAAACTTTTCTCATAGACTCAACCTAACAAGCTAAAGATAATCTTTCAAATTATGATTCACTGAGAATTAACCAAGACGCCCTTTAGCCGCATTCTCTTTCATGGTGTGTATCACCTTGCCGTAATCATCTGCATTAAATACCGCAGACCCTGCAACAAAGGTATCGGCTCCGCAGGCTGCTATCTCTTCAATGTTATCGGTTTTAACACCACCATCGATTTCTAAGCGAATATCCAAACCTCGTTCGTCAATTAGGCGACGTACCTGTTGGCACTTTTGCAAGGTATGCGGAATAAAGCTTTGACCACCAAACCCTGGATTAACCGACATCAACAGCACCATATCCAGCTTTTCGATAACATAATCCAATATACTTAGTGGGGTTGCAGGATTTAATACAATACCGGCTTTGCAGCCCTGCTCTTTAATCAAACCAATGGTGCGATCCACATGCTTAGAGGCTTCCGGGTGAAAAGTAATATAAGATGCGCCAGCTTTGGCAAAATCAGGAATAATTCTGTCCACCGGCTCAACCATCAAATGCACATCAATCGGTGCTTTGACACCATAATTTCTTAGCGCTTCGCAAATCATAGGGCCAATCGTTAAATTTGGCACATAGTGATTGTCCATCACATCAAAATGGACCCAGTCAGCTCCAGCCTTGAGAACATTGTCGACTTCTTCACCGAGACGGGCAAAATCAGCGGATAAGATTGAGGGGGCAATTACGATATCTTGCATAGCAGCACTTATTAGATGGATTTAACGCATTGTAACCAAACTTGTTTTTAAGTGCTAATGGATAGAGTAATTGTTGTCGCCCAGCTGGGCGCTTCAAAGTAAGCGTGTTACTTTACAATAGTTTATAAAACTCTTTGGTTTTGAGCACTCCTTCATTGCTCATTTCGCCCCTCGGCGAGTTCCTTTTTCTTAACGCCTAAGAAAAAGGAACCAAAAAGAACGGCGCCCCGTGATTGAGGTTTCGCAAGCGAAACTACTCTCGTATCCGCCACGCCACTTAACGCACCGTAAAATACGTTCCATCCCTGGCCCGAATTTTACTATCCAAATCATCCACGATTTGAATTGCTATGTCTTGGCTACTACTCAACTCAATCAAAAGGGGTTTGTTGGTGCTATCCATTTATCCTATCTGTGAATTTCAGCTTAAGTAGCTAAACTGTTTATAATGTCACGCAGCTCTGATGCCTGATTTTTGCACCAGTGCTTTTTCGACCTGATTCCATAGCGCATCGCGCATTTGCAGGCATTCTTCGCCGACGCTTAACGCTCGTTGCCATTTGTCTTTATCGTCACCGCAAATCGCTTTCAGACATTTTTCAGCCAACGGGCCATGCTCATCTCCATCCAGTTCAATGTGGCGCTCGAGGTAATAGATCAAAGTCGGACAATCTGCATTTTCTCTAAGCAGTGCGTCCTTGATGCCGGTGAACATTTCCGGAATCAATTTTTCACGGCCATACAGGAAGGCTGCCGCAACTTCTTCATCAGTTCCTTCTTTGGCTAATTTAAGATTATATTCCACAAACTCGCGGGCTCCTTCCGGAATAATGCTGGTATCTAAACTGGCGACAAACTGTTGCACTTTTGAAATATCAGCACCAACCTCCTGCATCGCTTCTAGGTACAATGAATAGTGACTGATGGGCTGACCATTCTGATCCAGATCACTTTCTTCGCCAATCACAATTTCATTGATAAATCGGACGACTTCAGTTGGATAACTCGATTCGCGCCACGGAATATCAACGCAAGTTAAGCGACGCTGCAATGCCTTTAATAAAGTCATAAAATCCCAAACTGCATAGACGTGATACTCCATAAAGGTGCCAATATTGTCAGTCGAGTTGAGTAATCCATAGGCTTTATGGTGGGATAATGCCTGCTTTAATGGTGAGAGTTTTTGTTCAATCATATTTTCCTTCCTTATTTCAGCTATAGTTGTGAATATTTTTTTACTTGTCTAACATCTTAAAAATGCAAATATGCATTAACTGCTTCTTTTTATTACAGTTTTTTCAGTCCTTCTTAAATAATCACACCCTCCAAAAAATAACCATATATGGCAAAGGGTTATTTGCAGAGTTTTTGAAATGGTTATCACTTTTCACTGTGTTTTTCACAAAAATGTTATAAATCCTGCATAAAAAATACTTTTTTTTATGATGCATATGCGCATTGATCGAGTGGTCATTTCTGCATTCTAACCTATTGATATATATCAATAATTAGTGTCTACTAGGAACAATAAAAACACAAAGGCTTTGTTTCTACTTTTACCTATAGCTGAGGAGTCGCACCATGTTTGGTTTTATTAAAAACTTTTTTAGTGATCGGCCGGAATCCGTCGACGCTCGAGAGCCAAACCCAATCCAAGAAGTTGATTTCACCAAAAAGCGCAATCATTATGGTGTCAGTTACGACCCGCATCTGATTGATAATTTAAAAGGCGATCATAACCATTTGGTTGGCCTTTATGGACGCATCTGGAGTGAAGGGTTTGAAGCCAATGATCGGCAAAAGACAGCTGACCTGGTGACTCAGTTTAAACGAGACTTTCAGGCGCACCTGCTTAAAGAAAATGTAAAGTTTTATGTTTACCTTGAGCAAAAATTATCCGAAGACTCTTCGAGCATGGATCTGGTTAAAGATTTTCGCAGTGAGATGAATGACATTGCGCAAGCGGTGATCCGCTTTTGTAAAACCTATTCTAAACCCATTATTACTGCCGATCAGAAAGAAAGTTTTAAGAAGGATTTTGAAACCGTGGGCAAAGTATTAACTCATCGCGTATCTTTAGAAGAGAACGAACTTTATACTTTGTATCAACCTGAGTAAATTCTTTGTTGTAAGATTTATTATTTAACGTTTACCTATAGCTTCACTTCCCTTTTGCACCTGACTGAGCTCCCACTAGTCAGGTGTTTTTTTTGTGTATCCTACCTACTCTCTTGCATACTTCTGTATGCTATATTCTTGTGTAATATACAATAGAGATAGCACTAAAAAGCAGTGAATAGCTCGCATACAAATCATTCCTGCTGATCTTATTTTTCGCCCCTCGGCGAGTTACTTTTCTTGCGTGGTCAAGAAAAGTAACCAAAAGAAGACCACCCCGTGATTGAGATTTCGCTTCGCGAAACTACTTTCGTACTCCCCAAGCCACTTAACGCACCGTAAAATACGTTCCTTCCATGGCCCGAATTTTACTATTCAAAACTTCCTGTTTTGAATTGCTATGCCTTGGCTCATACTCAACTCAATCAAAAGGGGATTTATTAGTGCATAACTTTAACGCCTGAGACGCTAATAACCTTCACAATTTGTCAGACTAGATTAGTTTAATCTTTATTAAGGCGCTATTCTCGCTAGCCTCTGGAACAGTATCGCTAACACCAGAGCCATGATGATTGAGGTGCTGTCCGGTTGTTTGCCGACGATAAAAAACTGTAATGCGGTGACTATAACGACAAATGCAGTTAACACTGTGCCTGCAGTTTTATAACTGGATAGCCACTTACCGAGGAAGTATCCAAAAGAAGCCAGTAATAATGATTCACGCAACAAGGCACTGAGGTTATTCCAAGTGCTCCCTGTGAGAAAGTTATCAAATGGCATCCATTCAAAACTATTTGGCGTGTTTTGCCATTGCCAGGGAATCACGTTTTGCCAGCAAAATAGGATAGCTGCGCCCAACGCAACCAAGGCCACTTTAAACCCGTGACCAATATAGGAATGCAGCAATATCGCTAATGGGACCGCGGTTATTTCACTCCAACCTAATTGGCTTCTGAACATGGCTAATTTAATAATTAATACGAATACAGTGATACCGATAATCACTGTCATGCTGTATTTCTTGGCGACCACACGTTCGAGCACATAATAAAATACCATCCAAAATAAAATTCGCTCAAGCCATAACTCAAGTGACCAGTTACTTTGCGCAATATTGTTTAGCCCATCACCAAACTGTTTACTTTCGAAGACAGGAATATAAGGAAAAAACTGCCAGGCAAGCCATAAGGTTAACACCAGCAATGCAGGCGTCAGCTGGAAGCGGAGGCCACGGGGAATCAGTCTTTGCACTCGTTGACTATTGGTAAAACCGGCAATCGCAAAGCCAATCAGAATACCAATTGAATTCGTTAACGCATCTGCAGCTTCAGCTATCCTTGAAGGTAAATAGAATTGCAGCACTTGTAGCAATAACGCAAACAAAAAACCACCAATAAAAGTCATGACCAGCCATAACAGTGGCCACTGTCGTTTTTCTTCCTTAATGGTCAGAGCGCTGAAAAATCCGTATGGAATAAATAGCAGAATATTGGCAATCAGGTCACTGCGAATGGTTCTATGGTGCCAGCTAAACAACCATTGTGAGAAGTCCGCGGGCAAATCTCGTCCCATCTCGAAATCGAAGGGATAGAGAGAGCCATAAGCAATGAACAATATGACGATGTACCAAATGAGTCGCATGAAAACCCTTTTTCGCTTTATTTTGAGGTCTGTCATCAGAATGACATTGTTGTGCGTCAACAGCTGACGTAATTCATTGAAAAAGCTACAATAGCCGCATCTTTTCCAATCGGAACAATCATGTTTTGTCAGCTTGACGCCATTGTAACTGCAAGTAAGCAAAAATTCGCGGACAAAGTCGCGATTGATGATAACAAACGTCAATTGACCTACCAGCAACTTGATCGCGCCATTAATCAGCTTGCGCAATATTTTCTGAGTATGGGTTTAGCTCAGGGTGATCGTATTGCTATCTATCTGCCTAAACAGGTAGAAACGGTCATCAGCATTTTAGCTGCCAGCCGAGCAGGACTGGTTTTTGTTCCTGTTAATCCCATACTTAAGCCTATTCAAGTGGCCTATATTCTATCGGATTGCAACGTTAAGCTACTGATCACAAGTCAACAAAGAGCCAAACTTTCAACTGAAGCTTTACAAACTTGTTCTGACCTTTGCCATCTGCTAATCATCGAGCAAGGCTTGGCAGATGATCACACTGAAACGACCCTTCAACAGCATTTTTGGCCTGAAACTGACACACAAGATACTGAAGCACCGCTCTGTCAGGTTATCGATCAGGATTTAGCCGCCATTCTTTATACCTCAGGTTCAACAGGACAGCCCAAAGGCGTCTGCTTATCCCATCGCAACCTTATTGCGGGGGCGCAGAGCGTCAGTCAGTACTTACATAATACTTCTGACGACAAAATCCTGGCAGTACTGCCCCTAAGTTTCGATTATGGCTTAAGTCAGATCACCACTGGCTTGCTGGTCGGTGCAACAGTGGTACTCATGGAATATCTGCTACCACGCGATGTTATTCGTCAGGTTGCCAAACATCAGATCACAGGTCTGGCTGCTGTGCCGCCTTTATGGATACAGCTTGCAAAGCTCGAATGGCCGGTGGAGGCCCGTTGCTTGCGTTATTTCACCAATAGTGGTGGCGTCATGCCCAAAACAACGTTGGATCAATTACGCCAGGCATTGCCAAACTCTCTACCCTACTTAATGTACGGCCTGACCGAAGCTTTCCGTTCTACTTACCTTGAGCCCCAGTATGTGGATACGCACCCCGATTCTATCGGCAAAGCGATTCCTAATGCCGAAGTATTGGTGCTACGCCCTGACGGGAGCGTTTGTGATGTCGATGAACCCGGCGAGCTAGTACACAGAGGTGTGCACGTCAGTCTCGGCTACTGGAATGCGCCTGATAAGACAGCCAAGCGTTATAAACCCATTGGTAACAATCCTGACTACTTACCCGAACTGGCGGTCTGGTCGGGTGATACTGTGCGTCGTGATAGGGATGGATTTCTCTATTTTATTGGCCGGCAAGACGATATGATAAAATGCTCCGGTTATCGCATCAGCCCTGCCGAGCTTGAAGAGAGCCTTTACCAGCTGGCCGGTGTGGCTGAGGTGGTTGCTATTGGCTTGCCCGATGAAGAATTAGGCCAGGCCATAATGTTATTGATCAAAGCCGATAGTGGATTAACCGAGCAGGATGTTAAACGTTATTGCCAACAGCAATTACCCAATTATATGCAGCCGAAAGCTATTGAGTTTATCGATCAATTGCCGCGCAATCCCAACGGCAAAATTGACCGCAAGCAGTTACAAAACGACTATCAAAAAATCATAAGGTAGAGTAAATGAGTCATAAGACACATGCTGACATGAATCAATTTGAATCCCGTGATGGCCGGTTGGTTATTGCCGGGTATTCTGTTGAGGAAGTGGTAGCCATCGCCGGGCAAACACCCTGCTATGTCTATGACCGTTCGGTCATTAAAAGGAATGTGGAAAAACTACGCAGTTTTTTCCCTAAAGTCAGTTTGCATTACGCCATTAAAGCCAATCCCATGCCCGCAGTAGTCAACTATTTATCGCATCAGGTCGATGGGCTTGACGTAGCTTCTGGCAAAGAACTGCATACCGCCATATCAACTGGAATCTCTCCATCCAACATCAGTTTTGCTGGCCCTGGAAAGTCAGAGCAAGAGCTGACAATGGCAATTTTTTCAGGCATCACTATTAATATCGAATCCATTACTGAGCTGAAACGTATTATCACTATTGCTGACTGCCATGATCGTGTCGCGAATATTGCTTTACGCCTTAATCCTGATTTCGAACTCAAATCCTCGGGCATGAAAATGGGCGGCGGCCCGCAACAATTTGGTATTGATGTAGAGCAACTTGATCATGTGTTCGAACTCCTAGACCATCCAAAACTCAAGTTCATGGGCCTGCATATTTTTACTGGCTCACAAAACCTTAATTCACGCGCTATCATTACCGCTCATAACAGTATCTTTGCTCTGGTCGACCGTCTGTATAAAGAATATAGCTTTACTCTAAAGCACCTTAATATTGGTGGAGGTTTTGGAATTCCTTATTTTCCCGGAGACCAACTGCTTGAGCTTGCACCTATCGCCGACAACCTTAATAAGCTGATTGATGAACACCAATCACTACTGAATAATTGCGAATTGATTCTTGAGCTAGGTCGTTACTTGGTTGGCAATGCCGGTGTTTATCTTTGCCAGGTGACTGACAAAAAAGTATCCCGTGGCCAGATCTATTTAATAACCAATGGTGGTCTTCATCACCATTTAGCGGCTTCTGGTAATTTTGGACAGGTCATTCGAAAAAATTATCCTGTTGCGATCGCCAACCGTATGCAACAATCTGACACCGAGCTGGTGAATATTGTTGGCCCTTTATGTACACCGCTTGATATTCTTGCCAATAAGATGGAGCTCCCTAAGGCAGAAATTGGTGATTGGGTAGCTGTTTATCAATCAGGGGCTTATGGCTTTACCGCCAGTCCGCGTGATTTTTTAAGCCACCCGCACCCTGTTGAGCTACTACTCTAACTGTTTATACCAATAGAGATTTTTATGTCGATTTCATCTTCTTTAAAAAATTTATCGTTATCTTTGCTCCGCTTACCCTTAAAACTGCTGGTCCGCGAGCAAGGAGCACCTTCCGATCCAAAGCAAGAGTTTGAACTCAATAACGACGATCATATTATTTATATCTTAAGAACTCAGTCTGTTACCGCCATTGAGCTACTTCGCCGCCAGGCTTCTCAGCTTCAGCTACCAACGGCAAGAGTTACCGATAAGAAATTAGCGGTACCAGAATCCGGTAGCTGCTTATTCTTAAACAACAGACCCAGTGTTTTTCGTCGTAGTCGCGTTAATTCTGCTCATAAAGTCTCTATTGCTAAATTGGTTCAAGCCCAAAAAGCCAATCCAGATAAAACTTTTAAACTCGTGCCTGTTTCGATCTATTGGGGTCGAAGCCCCGGCAAAGAGAAATCCTTTTTGCGCTACTTCATGTCTAACGTTGAGCAATCTGGTCGTTTGGCAAAGTTTTTTATCATGCTCTTTTTGGGTCGCCAATGTTTGGTTCAATACGGTGAACCAATCGCCCTTAACTCTTCTCGAGTTAATCTTGATAACCCTCCTGAAAAGACAGCCCATAAACTGAGTCGTATTTTACGTGTCCACTTTAACCGACAATGGGTTGCTACTGTTGGTCCACGCACACAAAATCGTCGTGACTTAATTGATGGCATTGTCGCTTCCGATCTGGTTCATCAAGCGGTTGAGCGGGAAATAAAAAAGACTGGCAAAACGCGTGCACAAATCGAGAAACAAGCAGGTAAATACGTTAAAGAAATTGCCGCCAACTTTAGTCCACGCATGATTCGCTTCTTGTCGACCACCTTAACCCGATTGTGGAACAAGATTTATGCCGGCATCGAA
>Ga0209692_10001286_pt1 | contig 35893 bp, 21 predicted proteins | sample tdDd472_FD_187129 | JGI IMG/M metagenome (GOLD analysis project Ga0209692, IMG submission 187129) | Marine sediment microbial communities from the Atlantic coast under amendment with organic carbon and nitrate - tdDd47.2 (SPAdes)... | ecosystem: Environmental > Aquatic > Marine > Coastal >...
GCAGTACACCGAGCACAACGCCCAGCAGTACACCGAGCACAACGCCCAGCAGTACACCGAGCACAACGCCCAGCAGTACACCGAGCACAACGCCCAGCAGTACACCGAGCACAACGCCCAGCAGTACACCGAGCACAACGCCCAGCAGTACTCCGAGCACAACTCCAAGTACTAGTCCCGATATTACACCGAGCACAACTCCAGTCGGTGTAGGTGGTGGACCCAGCAGCACTCCCAGTACTACGCCGATTGATCCGACCCAGGCTGACTTTGGTCGGTCTACAGATAGTCAAAGCGGGAGTTTAAGTTCCAGCAATGTGTCTCTTGGCAGTGTCTCAGGAAGCTCCGGTTCATTGCTTGATCGTAGCAATGTCGATGGGGAAAACGGCTCCGGCTCCGGATCAAATAACATTTCCGGTTCATTAGGTAATGGGAGTGCTTTAAGTAGTATTGACGGCTTATTAGGCAATGCATCCAACCAGTCCATTGCTCCTCCCGTTGATGCCTTTAATGCAAGTGGCACAATGTCTCCGAATTTGGCTAACACAATGAGGTTCGACGGGACGATATCCCTCTCCGGAAAAGATTTAGTCTGGGATTCCTTGATTAATCCCCTGGCTACAGGTTCGGGTTGGTATAGCGGCTCAGGTATATCAGTTATACAAGCTTCCAGTAGCGACGTTTATTCCCTGGAAAATGATCGCCTAATTTTTAGCGATGCCGACAATTATATTCATCAGTATTTTGAAGGCACTTATAGCAGTGTTCTACACTTGGGCGACCGATTTAACTTCTCCAGGATTGTTTTTGACAATATTACCGACTTGACGGCACCCTCAGAATATCAGACTCTAAGCATAGACTACGAGCTTAACGGTGAAAACAAACAATTAAATATCGATTTAACATCACTGACCACTGGCGAGGGAATTGAAAATAGGATTAAATCGACATTAGGTTTAACCCCTTTACCCTCTGACGGAAAGCTGACCCCCGACTTGAATTTTGAATATTCAACCGACGGTTTTAATGTGGTTTTTTTGCCTGCCGAAGATTACGATAACTATAGCGACACTTTGCTAATCGGCAATTATTATAGTGCAACTATAAGCAGTGCGGCTATTATTTCAAGCGATTCTACTATTAACGGCAGCTTTGAAAATGACATTGAAAGAGGTTCCGGAAACTGGCATTTTTATGGTGACGGATACAATTACCTGCCCAACAATAATAGCGCTCACTCGCAGTTCTACACTCCCGACTACCTACATGCTTCCAAATTATACAATGTCCATAACACTAATATCAGCCCTTACCAAATCACTGGCGAAAAATATGTCAACGAACATTTTGCCATTAGCGGTGCCAATGATAGTAACTTTATCTCTTTAAATGGTGGCATAGAGGACACCGATAGCTTAAGTTTTTACGTTCCTAACAACGATCCGAATAATCCTGATCCGACCGGCAATATTGATCCCAATGCCGATGCTGATTACGACCTGGTCTCCTCCACTGCCTACAATAAAATTTCCAATATTGAAATCATTGATGCCACTGGTTATGGGACCAATAATGTTCAACTTAATCAGGCAGCGGTACAATCCATTACCGAGGAAAAAGTAACCGGTTCCTGGACCCTGAATGTTAAAGGTAATGCTACCGATTCGGTAACCTTAATCGATGAAGCAATTTGGGTCTACAATGGATTAATTGATAATGATCGTTATTATGAGGACATATTAAACGACGACTATAGCGATACCGGCACCGATCGTGAAATACCGTCAACTATAACCCAGTTCGGCAATATTCTTTATCAGTTCACCACCTCGGATTCCGGCGGCAATTATTATCTGAACGTTTCCGCCAGCATCGGCACCCACCCCAATTGGTATTATAGCGGCACCAGCGGTAACGATGCCTATGAACTACCGGATACCCAATTCGGCTCGGTGGACTTTGGCGACGGCGTAGATACCCTGGAAATCCATAGCGGTCTGAGTAGTAAGACCCAGGACTTTACCGGTGAGGGCGACTTGGCCAATGTCGAAATCATCAACTTCACCAATACCTATATTACCGCCTATAGCCCGGAAACCACAGCGGTCTCCGTGGATACCGTCACGGTCGATAAAACCTTTGTTGCTGGAGCCACCGACAGCAATAATACCTTAAGCCTAATTGGGGACAATGAAGATAATGTCAATGTCACCAATATTGCCACCGAGTGGACCGTCCTGGGACAGGTCGCCGCTACCACCTCGGGGACGGGCAATCTCACCGATTATTCATTCTATCAATACCAGAGTGATAGCGGTGCCATTCTCAATATTGAAACGGAAATGGCGGACAATACCGGACTCTATTATAACGGTTGGGACGGCGACGATGTCATTAGCCCCTTCTCCACCACCTATGATGGCATTGATGGCGGCACCGGTACCGATAGTCTGGGCTTTGATAGTGCCACGCAAGACTATACTGCTTCTTTAAGCAATATTAGCAACCTGGAAGTTATTGATGGTCGTACCAACAGTGGAGCCACCACGATAACGGTCAATAAAACCGCCATTACAACCCTCACCGATAGTAATAACACCTTATCGATAATTGGCGATGTCGGCGATAGCGTCACCCTAAGTGATGCCTCAACCAATTGGACCTATGTCACGTCGATTGCTGCCACTACCGCGGATGGCAGTTTGACCGACTTTGGCTTTTACCAATACCAAAGTCTGGCCGATAGCATTACCTTAAATGTGCAATCGACACTCAATCATCCCGGTATCTTTTTTAATGGTGGTAGCGAAGACAACCAATTTACCGCACCATCTTTGGCCATTAGTTTTATCAATGCCGGGGCAGGAACCGACTGGTTATTGGTGTCCAGTGACGATTATAACTTTACGAGTGGCACCACGACTGCCCTGGCGGCAGTCGCCACCATGGATGATTTGGAAGTGGTGGACAGTCGCGGCGATAGTGGCGTCAATACCGTCACCTTAAATCAAGCCGCTATTACCGGCATGACGGATAGCAATCATAAACTCACCGTGTTTGGCGATAGTGGCGATTCCGTTTCTTTGGCCGATTTAACGACTAACTGGTCCTGGGTTGGTAAAGTCGACGGCGGCCTGGACTTTACCGGCATGCAGTTTTATCAATACCAGTCCCTAGACGGCATCGCCACTCTAAATATTCACGATACCATTCCACTGGCCAATCGTCCGGCCGTGTATGCCATAGGTGATATCGGTAATACGCAACGGGATGATATCCTGTTATTGGAAGACATGAATTTTACTGCCGTGGACGGCAAATTGGGGACTGATACCCTGGTAGTGGATGATTCTGCCAATGTCGGCACTTTAGACTTTAGTGCCTTAACCAATATTGCCAATCTGGAAGTGATTGATATTTCCGATACTGCTTCCGGTGTTACCAGTAGTGCCACCGGCATTAGCGTCTCGGCCGACTTTGTCTATAACGCCTCGGATGCAGACAATTGGTTATTGCTATTGGGCGATAGCGGGGATACCCTCGGCTTCCAAACGGCCGCCAATTGGAGTTATGTCGGGTATCTGGATGCAGCCGGGGATTGGCCGGCATTGCATGCTTATCAGGCCACTTCCAATAGCAGTACCGTGACCCTCTATGCGGATACGGACTTCGGTGCCCCTTTAGTGGATGCCAAAGGCACGACAGGCAATGACGTGATTCGGATCAATAACAAAGAGGATGCTAATATTAACGGCCAAAGCGGTTTTGATACCCTGACCACCACCGGTAATACAGCCAATCTGGATTTAACCACCGGGAAAACCGTACAAGGCATGGACTTAATTAACCTCAGCAATAGCCAAGCCGAAACCGTGACCTTTAATGTCAGTGCTGTGGATGCTTCCGATAGCGATGTCATCTATGTTCAGGGCGATACGACCGATACCGTCAATGGCACTGCCGGGGATAACTGGGTCTTATCGGGACGGGCCAATTTTGATAATGCCGCCGATATGTATATTTATCAGGCCGATAATAGCGGCACCACGGTTTCTTTATATGTCCAGACCGACCTTTTGCAAAGTAGTCTCTACCACCCCCCTAGCGGCACCGCAGGAGATGATACCTTAAAGGTCAATGACACCGCCTTTGGTAATCTGGATGCTGGAAACGGTTTTGACCGTTTGGTATTTTTACAGGATGGCAATATTGATCTGGCCAATCTGACTGCCGGTAATAGCTTATCCAATCTGGAAATGATAGATACCACCAACGGCGTCAGTAATAACCTCACTATCGACTCCGACTTGGTAGATCAGGTCCATGCTTCCAATACTCTCTATGTCATGGGCGATAGTAATGATTCCTTGGCTCTCAGTGGTTGGACACAGGGAGCTTCCACTACCATTAACGCTAATCTCACCTGGGATAGTTATACCTCGACTGCCGGAGGCCAAACCGTCACCATTTATGCTGATTCTCAGGTCAATGTCGTTACCTAACGTTATGCATTCCTACAAAATATTGTGGGAACGAGAAAATAGCATCACCTATAAATGGGTTATCTAACAAATACTATGGTAAGACGAACAGGAAGAATTAGAAAATAAGGAGAAAAAACTATTTTTATCTATACAAAACAGAGAGAACTGAATATTCTTATTATTATTTCAAAAAAAACATTCAAAATCGAGACTAAATCGCGTCAATATATGCCATGAATAAAATATTTCCGCTGACTACTATTATTTTAATTGCTCTATTTTTAACTAATAGTGTTGCAGCCCAAAAGTCGTCATCGGACAATACAGGGATTTTGTCTAACGAACTGGAGCAAGCGGTTGCACTTTATAAAAATGGCCAAGAGCAGCAAGCCGAAGATAAGCTTAACCAATTTATTCAATCAGCAGATTACCAAGAAGTTTCTCATCGTTCACTGCTTTACAAATCCTACCTTACCTTAGCAGATATCTATCGACGCCGCAGCGCCTATATGGATGAAGCCCTACTGTTTCAACAACTTTCCGCCCATCTTAAAACCTGGGGATTGGATAAAAGTATGGATGCGGTTACCGTGAAACGGCAATTGGGTGAAGCTCAAATACAAGCCGGACGGGAAATTCAAGGAATGAACACTCTGCAAGAAGGTATTCAATTAGCCCAACAAATATTTCAACCCAACGATATTCGCTTGGCCAATTTACGTTTGATATTAGCCCAGACACATATTAATCGAATGGAAGTCGAAATTGCCGAAACATTAATACAACAAGCCGATTCTGCCATACACAAAAACACCGATCGTACCAGCCTGATTTTAAAAGGACGGATAATACAAGCTCAAGGGGAACTATTTTTTCGTCAAGCCAAAACTAAAAAAGCATCTAAAATCTACGCCAAAGCACTCCAGCATAGAGAACAATTACTGGGTCTAAATCATTTAGAAACCGCTCAATCACTGATTTCCTATGCCAGTAGCTTAAAGGGATTACACCGTTTTCCGGAAGCGGAAGAACTCTATCGACAGGGTTATAGAATTTATGATACACAATTGGGTGCCGATCATGTTTTTATTGCCACCATTCTCAATAACTTGGGCCAGCTCTATTATTTACAAGGACGCTTTGCTGAAGCGGAGGAAGTGTTATTTCGGGCTTTGGATATTAAACGTCAGCACTTTCCCGAACAGCATATTTCCCTGGCTGAAACTTATAACCACTTAGGCTATGTCTATTTTTATCAAGATGATTTTAAACAGGCCATCCAGTATCTTGATAATGCCATCAAGATCTGGTCCCTGCCTGATTCAACAAGACCACGCTATAAGGCCAATGCTCAGGTATGGAAAACCATTATCGGCTACCATTTAGGCATAAACTTTCAGACCGTTGCTAAGGATATGCAAATAGTTATCGCCACCTTGCAATCCATCTATGGCAAAAATTCCGTCGCCACCTCTGATGCTTATTACCATTTGGGGATGTTGTATCACGATGAAAAACAATATCCACAAGCTGAAAAGGCCTATCTAAACGGTTTAACGGCGGCCGGACAATTCGGTACGGGTGATCGCCAGTCGGAAATTTTGCTGCATGCAAAACTAGCCGAGCTATATTCCGAAATCGGTAAAGTTCAACCGGCCTGGTCTGAAACCCAAACTTCGCTACAAGGTTTACAGTTGCGAATTAACCGTTTTTCAGGACTGCGAGCCCATAGCTTGGCTACCGAGTTAAAGTCCCTACGCGAAGCGGTAGTTAGCAATATCTCGGTTTTATACGGCATGATACAAGGCGATCAAGGCCGTTCCATCGGCCTTAGTAAAGCTCAACTTTTGGAACAAACCTTTAAAGCCGCCCAAATCTCTCGTGCCAGTAGCGTGGCTCGCGCCTTAGCGCAAATGGAACAACGTTTTGCCAGCGGCAATGATGAATTGGCCGAGCTGATACGCAAGCGCCAGGATTTATTGGAGCGATGGCAGGAAATCGATAGTGTTTTAACCGCCACCATGAGTAGTGCCGAAAAAATAAAAGACCGTCAAGCAGAAACTGAGTTATTTGAAAGTGCCCTAACATTAAAGCTGGAAATAAAAAAAGCCGACCAAGAGCTTAAAGAAAAATACCCCGATTATAATAATCTAACCCAAAGCAATCCCTTAACCATAAAACAGGTACAAAGCTTTTTAAGCAAAGACGAAAGCCTTTTGGTGTATCTTTTTGGTAAGGAAAAATCTTTTTTATGGACCATTACCCCCGAACAGGCTTCACTTTTTCAATTATCAATCACAGAAAATGAATTATCTGAAACGGTATTTAATTTACGCAGCTTTTTAGAACCGGTTCCCAATCAAAAAGACAGCAAGGTTCCCGCTTTTCCGATTGCAAAATCCCACCGGCTATTCAAACAGATTTTACATCCGGCCATGCCTCTCGTTTCCGATAAAACCCGTTTATTAGTAGTGCCCGATCAAGCATTACAAAGTTTACCTATCTCTTTGCTAGTGGTTTCCGATCCTAAAAAACCGATTAAAACACCGACCGAGCACATTCAAGTTGATTGGCTGATTAAGCATAAAACCGTATCAGTCCTTCCTGCAGTCAGCAGTTTAGAAGTATTACGCGCCAAAAAAATACCGAATAGCACCTCAAAAACCTTTTTGGGAATTGGCGATCCGGCCCTAAAAAAATTTCTTTCCTCAAATACTCAAGATTCTCAAACCGATTCGGATAACTTATTGCTTGCTCAACAGAACAACCTAATTGCAGACGATTCTCAAAGGGGCGTAAGCCGCGGAGTTAGCAGAGGAGTCAGTCGCGGTGTTAATCGCGGTGTTAATCGCGGTATGAACCGTGGCCTTAATCGCGGCATGAATCGGGGAGTTAACCGTGGCATGAACCGTGGCGTCAATCGAGGCTTGAATCGTGGAATGAATCGAGGACTTAACCGTGGAATGAATAGGGGCATGAACAGAGGAATGAATCGTGGCGTTAATCGTGGCACATTGGCAGAAATAACCAACAATCTTGGAGCTTACGTTGATCTCAACGATATTGCATTAATGATTGAATTACCCGACACTGCTGATGAATTACGCTCCATCTCAAATATTTTGTCCGGCCAACAAAATGAACTTTATTTACGCAACCAAGCCACACGCAGCCAAATTTTTAATCTGCCAACCGATGATTTTAAAATCGTTCAATTTGCCACCCATGGCCTAATGGCGGGTGAGTTTCAGGGCTTGTTTGAACCCGCTTTGGTTTTAACCCCTGAAGTGCAAGAGCAGTTTTACGATAATGGCCTCCTAACCGCCAGCGATATTAGCCAAATGAAACTCAATGCGGACTTTGTAGTCCTGTCCGCCTGTAATACTGCTGCCCCAGACGGTACACCCGGCGCAGAAGGTTTGTCCGGCTTGGGTCGAGCATTTTTCTATGCCGGAAGTACTACATTAATGGTCACCCATTGGGAGGTAATGTCCGATGCCGCGGTTAAAATGACTACGCAGATATTTGACTATCTGGATAAAAACAAAAATACCGATATTGCATTAGCTCATCAACAATCGACCCTGCAATTAATACAAAGTAAAGAAAAACCCTATTACGCCCATCCCATGTTTTGGGCACCTTTTATGATTGTAGGGGGAAATTAATCCAAACTTTTCCTTTATTCGGAACGCTAATAGTCATTAAAGAGAAATATTTAAGAAAAAAATGTTATTATTTGTCGTAGTAAAAAATGTAAATATTGCATAACATTTAAAGATAAACGAAAGTAATGTTCGTCTATTTAAAAAAGAGCCTGTTAACTGGTAGTTTTTCCAGGTTCAATTTTCGCATTCGATAATTTAAGTAATATAAAATGGTCATGGCCCAAAATCCTGCTCCTAACCCTAATCCGGGAATGCCTTCCCAAGGCAATATCAACCTATTAGATAGGATCGATCCGGCATTACTGGAAGAAGCGGAATTTTCTCAATATGGTAATGCCTTAATCATTACACTGGGCGACCAACAGATAATTGTCATCACCAATTACTTTAGCGATGCTCCTGATTTAGGGATTCCTCCATCTTTATCTGCCGAAAGTCAAAATACCCTGTTTTTTGACGCGGGTAATTTTGAATCTTCGTTAGATAATGCCGGATTAGAATTGTCCCTGCCTGATAGCAATACCGAAATCGAACTTTTTACGCGCCCAGAGCAAACTACACCGAGTACGACACCAAGCACTACTCCGAGCAGTACGCCGAGTTCCACTCCCAGTACTACACCTAGTATCACTCCAAGTGTATCGCCAAGTATTTCTCCTAGCTTTACACCGAGCACTACACCAAGTATAAGCCCAAGTATTACTCCAAGTACTACCCCCAGCGTTACCCCAAGCACCACTCCGAGTAGTACGCCAAGTTTTACCCCCAGTAGTACCCCAAGCGTGACTCCAAGTTCTACTCCGAGTAGTTCGCCTAGTACCTCACCCAGTTTTACGCCTAGTAGTACCCCGAGCGGAACACCTAGTGTTACTCCCAGCAGTACGCCAAGTACAACTCCGAGTAGCACGCCAAGTACGACACCGAGTAGTACACCCAGTTTTACTCCAAGTAGTTCTCCCAGTGCTACGCCCAGCTCAACACCAAGCAGTACACCCAGCTCAACACCCAGCTCAACACCAAGCAGTACGCCGAGCTCTACGCCTAGTGCCACACCGAGTACGAGCCCGAGTGCGTCTCCCAGCAGCACACCCAGTACTACTCCAAGTACTACTCCAAGTAGTACTCCTAGTTCAACACCCAGCAGCACTCCGAGTACTACTCCTAGTTTAACACCCAGCAGCACTCCGAGTACTACACCAAGTACTACACCCAGCACCACTCCAGTAGGAGTAGGTTCTCCCAGTAGCACACCCAGTACTACGCCGATTGATCCGACCCAAGCCGATTTTGATCGCTCAACCGATAGTCAAAATGGCAGTTTAAGCTCCAGTAATTCATCCTTGAATAATGTCTCGGGGAATTCAGGCTCTTTACTTGATCGCAGCAATGTGGATGGCGAAAATGGCTCCGGATCAAGCTTAAACGGTATTTCGGGTTCTTTGGGTAGTGGTAGCGTATTAAGTAGTATTGATGGATTATTGGGCAATGTGTCGAACCAAGCAATTACCCCACCCACCGATTCCACTGTGGGTAGTTCATCGTCCAACCTCTCACTGTATACTACCATAGCACATACGGTTACTATTGACGGCTCTATTAATTTATCCACCCAGGATTTAGCCTGGGACAAATTCCTTAATCCCGGAGCCAATGACTATCTGTTCGGTACAGATTATTATACATTAACCATTAATGCCTTAAGCTCCGATAGCAATTCACTAGATAACGATCAATTGATATTTAGCGATGCCGGTAATTTAACTCAACAATATTATATTAATGATTTTGTTGGCTCGCAAAAGAATTATAACTTTGACTTGATTTCTAGTGTTTTTAACTTTTCCAAAGTCGAATTAAGGTTTGATATTATCGCTTTTGGAACTGCCGATTCGGCCACCTTGGAAATGACTTATGACGGAGGAACCTTAAACGTCGATTTGACCGGACTCACCACATTTGAAGCAGTTCGAGACAAAATCAATACTGATCTCGGCCTAGCATCACTTCCAACCGGAAGCACAATAACTTCAAGTGACCATTTTGCAAAATCCACAGATGGGTTTAGAGCAGCGATTTTTGAAGACGGCCTTCCTTATTTTATTGGTACGGATATGAAAACCGTGCTGATTGGCAACTATAACAATCTGAATATCACCAGTGCCACTATAACAACCACTAAAAGTGGCGAGTCCGATACCGTGATCAACGGGCTTGCTACCAGTAATTTTACGATTGATTATAAAAGCCTTTTATTTACGGGGGATGGGAACTCTTATCTTCCCGGTAATAGCAATGCAACCCAAGAATATTACAGTCCCGATCATCTGCATGCAGCGAATCTATACAATGTAGCTAATACCAATATTTCTCGCTTTACCATAGAAAGTCTTAGTGCAGAAGACGTCAATGTTAATAGTTTGGCCAGTGCTGATGAGCATTATGCGATTAGTGGTGCCAATGATAGCAATTTTATCTCTTTTTCCGCAGGAAACGGCGATACCGATACGTTGAGTTTTTATGTCCCTAATGCCGATCCCACCCAAGAAGGCAGTTCTGCCGATAACGGCGATTATGATCTGGTGACAAACAGCGCTTATAGCAAAATCAGTAACATAGAAATTCTGGACGCTGTCGGCTATGGAACCAATGATGTTAGGTTAAATGAAGATGCCATCATATCCATGGCAGAAAAGATTAGCGGAGCCTGGACTATTTCGGTTAAAGGTGATGCAGTTGACACCGTTACATTAACGGATCAAAGTCAATGGACATATAATCGTCTCATTGATATGGACAGCTATAGTACCAATATCTGGGTGAATGGCGGCGACTCCGGTGTTGATCGGGTAACACCGGCCACTAAAACCCAGTTTGGAAATATACTCTATCAATATCAAACACCCAATGGCAGCGATACGGTTTACCTGAATGTCTCTGCTACTATAGGCACCCACCCCAATTGGTATTATAGCGGCACCAGCGGTGATGATGCCTATGAACTACCGGATACCCAGTTCGGCTCGGTGGACTTTGGCGACGGCGTAGATACCCTGGAAATCCATAGCGGTCTGAGTAGTAAGACCCAGGACTTTACCGGTGAAGGCGGCGACTTGGCCAATGTCGAAATCATCAACTTCACCAATACCTATATTACCGCCTATAGCCCGGAAACCACAGCGGTCTCCGTGGATACCGTCACGGTCGATAAAACCTTTGTTGCTGGAGCCACCGACAGCAATAATACCTTAAGCCTAATTGGGGACAATGAAGATAATGTCAATGTCACCAATATTGCCACCGAGTGGACCGTCCTGGGACAGGTCGCCGCTACCACCTCGGGGACGGGCAATCTCACCGATTATTCATTCTATCAATACCAGAGTGATAGCGGTGCCATTCTCAATATTGAAACGGAAATGGCGGACAATACCGGACTCTATTATAACGGTTGGGACGGCGACGATGTCATTAGCCCCTTCTCCACCACCTATGATGGCATTGATGGCGGCACCGGTACCGATAGTCTGGGCTTTGATAGTGCCACGCAAGACTATACTGCTTCTTTAAGCAATATTAGCAACCTGGAAGTTATTGATGGTCGTACCAACAGTGGAGCCACCACGATAACGGTCAATAAAACCGCCATTACAACCCTCACCGATAGTAATAACACCTTATCGATAATTGGCGATGTCGGCGATAGCGTCACCCTAAGTGATGCCTCAACCAATTGGACCTATGTCACGTCGATTGCTGCCACTACCGCGGATGGCAGTTTGACCGACTTTGGCTTTTACCAATACCAAAGTCTGGCCGATAGCATTACCTTAAATGTGCAATCGACACTCAATCATCCCGGTATCTTTTTTAATGGTGGTAGCGAAGACAACCAATTTACCGCACCATCTTTGGCCATTAGTTTTATCAATGCCGGGGCAGGAACCGACTGGTTATTGGTGTCCAGTGACGATTATAACTTTACGAGTGGCACCACGACTGCCCTGGCGGCAGTCGCCACCATGGATGATTTGGAAGTGGTGGACAGTCGCGGCGATAGTGGCGTCAATACCGTCACCTTAAATCAAGCCGCTATTACCGGCATGACGGATAGCAATCATAAACTCACCGTGTTTGGCGATAGTGGCGATTCCGTTTCTTTGGCCGATTTAACGACTAACTGGTCCTGGGTTGGTAAAGTCGACGGCGGCCTGGACTTTACCGGCATGCAGTTTTATCAATACCAGTCCCTAGACGGCATCGCCACTCTAAATATTCACGATACCATTCCACTGGCCAATCGTCCGGCCGTGTATGCCATAGGTGATATCGGTAATACGCAACGGGATGATATCCTGTTATTGGAAGACATGAATTTTACTGCCGTGGACGGCAAATTGGGGACTGATACCCTGGTAGTGGATGATTCTGCCAATGTCGGCACTTTAGACTTTAGTGCCTTAACCAATATTGCCAATCTGGAAGTGATTGATATTTCCGATACTGCTTCCGGTGTTACCAGTAGTGCCACCGGCATTAGCGTCTCGGCCGACTTTGTCTATAACGCCTCGGATGCAGACAATTGGTTATTGCTATTGGGCGATAGCGGGGATACCCTCGGCTTCCAAACGGCCGCCAATTGGAGTTATGTCGGGTATCTGGATGCAGCCGGGGATTGGCCGGCATTGCATGCTTATCAGGCCACTTCCAATAGCAGTACCGTGACCCTCTATGCGGATACGGACTTCGGTGCCCCTTTAGTGGATGCCAAAGGCACGACAGGCAATGACGTGATTCGGATCAATAACAAAGAGGATGCTAATATTAACGGCCAAAGCGGTTTTGATACCCTGACCACCACCGGTAATACAGCCAATCTGGATTTAACCACCGGGAAAACCGTACAAGGCATGGACTTAATTAACCTCAGCAATAGCCAAGCCGAAACCGTGACCTTTAATGTCAGTGCTGTGGATGCTTCCGATAGCGATGTCATCTATGTTCAGGGCGATACGACCGATACCGTCAATGGCACTGCCGGGGATAACTGGGTCTTATCGGGACGGGCCAATTTTGATAATGCCGCCGATATGTATATTTATCAGGCCGATAATAGCGGCACCACGGTTTCTTTATATGTCCAGACCGACCTTTTGCAAAGTAGTCTCTACCACCCCCCTAGCGGCACCGCAGGAGATGATACCTTAAAGGTCAATGACACCGCCTTTGGTAATCTCAATGCCGGTAGCGGTTTTGACCGTTTGGTATTTTTACAGGATGGCAATATTGATCTGGCCAATCTGACTGCCGGTAATAGCTTATCCAATCTGGAAATGATAGATACCACCAACGGTGTCAGTAATAACCTCACTATCGACTCCGACTTGGTAGATCAGGTCCATGCTTCCAATACTCTCTATGTCATGGGCGATAGTAATGATTCCTTGGCCCTTAGTGGATGGACACAGGGAGCTTCCACTACCATTAACGCTAATCTCACCTGGGATAGTTATACTTCGACAGCAGGAAGCCAAACCGTCACCATTTATGCTGATTCTCAGGTCAATACAACAACCTAGGGCTCTAAATTAATCAAAGGTATTAATCAATTTTAACTGGAGTAAAAATTCTACAATCTCACAAAGGCTAACAATGAACAATAATAATAATGCCCTTTATTTACACCACCTCTTTATTTTTGCTTTCATATAAAATTACGGGTTGCAATGTCAATAAATAAAAAAAAAGAAAAACTTGGAATCGGAATATTTTTGCATGACCTAGCCCCCTGGTTAACCGAATTATTATCGGTTTCGTTTTTTATCAATCTACTCGCCTTAGCCACTCCCTTATTCGTCTTGCAAGTGTATGACCGAGTCGTTTTTAAGGCCAGTCTCACTACCTTACAGGGATTATTAATCGGCATGGCAATCGTTGTGCTATTTGACTTTGTCCTCAAGATAACCCGAGTGCGATTTTTTCAATCCATTGCCGCCCGAAACGATATGGTTTTGGCGGATAAAATTTATCAACGTTTATTTAACCTGCCGCTTAGGGAAATGGAAAGTAAAGAGCAGTGGCAATGGCAAACCCTTTTTCAAGATGCACAATTGGTGCGTAACGCCTTAAGCGGCGCCCCCGCATCCCTATTGATCGACTTACCCTTTTCGGTACTTTTTTTATTGGTGATTATGATAATCGCCGCACCTTTATGGTGGATTTTTATTGTTGCCATGGCCCTATTTGTATTATTGGCATTAATCGCACAAATGGTTATTCGCCATCGAGCCAGTCGAGAGCATCAACAGACTTCGGAAAAAGAGCGTTTTCTAGCCGATCTTTTAAAGCACCGTGAATCGGTTAATCTTTTAGCTCTGCAAGATTATTGGCAAGAGAAATGGCAAAACAAACAAGAAAATGCTATTGAAGCTTCCATGTATCGAGGTCGGGCAGTAGACTTTTTTCGCACCTTGTCACAGTCTTTAATGATAGTTTTTACCGTCACAGTCACTTCATTCGGAGCGCTGGCCATTTTAGAGCAAGAAATGACCATCGGAACCTTGATTGCTGCCAATATGTTGGGTTCACGCCTGATTCAACCGTTTATACAACTGGTCGAACAGTGGCGTATTTTTATCCAGTTTAAACAGGCCCTAAAACGTCTCAATACATTTATTAATCTTCCACAGAACAAAGTCGATAGTATTACCGACATACCACTCGGTGCGGGTAAGATTTCCTTAAGCCAATTGCGCTTTAATTATAACGAAAAGGAAAATCCGGCTATCGACGGCCTAGATGGTAATATCGGTCCCGGAGGTCTGCACCTGCTGATGGGGAAAAACGGCAGCGGTAAAACCTCTCTATTAAAACTGATAGCCGGTTTGTATCCCCCTGCTGCAGGCGAAGTTCAATTAGATGATGCCGATCTAAGGCAGTTTACGGCTAAGCAGTTACAACAACGTATAGCCTATTTACCACAACGCATAGAGATGTTTCAGAGTTCCATTTTTGAAAACCTGCAAGTGGGTTGTATAGACTGTAGTGAAGAACAAATTATGGCAATGGCTGACAAAACCGGTTTACATGAACAGGTGATTTCCTTACCCAATGGCTACGATACAATGATCAGCGATGACAATCGCGGCCTTTCCGGCGGATTGATTCAACGTATTGCTTTAACGCGCACTTTATTAGGTAATCCGCAGATTATTCTATTAGACGAACCGAATAACAACTTGGATAGGCAGGGAGAGTTAAGCTTATTAAATTTTCTAAAGAGTCTGGCAACAACACATACCATAGTGGTAGCTAGTCACAGCCAAAACTTATTGGCCAATGCCGATTCCATTGTACTTTTGGAGTCTGGAAAAGTGGCTATTGCCGGTCCCGCTCAAGCAGTATTAAAACATCTTGGTGAGCTTGAAAAACAGCATTTAGCCAAGGGAAAGGAAAGTTGATATGAGCGACGCGGCGGTGAATCAATTTTTAAACCAACATAGACCGAAAGCGCTACGCTTTAGTGCTTTTTTTATCAGCTTATTATTAACCGCAGCATTAGTCTGGGCCTATTATACTGAACTGGAAGAGGTCTCGATTGCAACCGGCGAAGTCACTCCTAAAGAGCAAATCAAAGTCATTCAACATCTGGAAGGTGGTATTATTCAGGAGATTTTGATTGCCGAAGGCGATGAGGTTAATCGAGGTCAACCATTGTATCGCCTAAGTCTTGGAGTCAGAAAAATCAATCGCAAGGAAAAAATTGCCGAACTGGATGGTTTAAACCTAGCCAAAGCTCGTATCATAGGACAAATCAAAAATACCGCCCCACAATTTCCCAGCCAAGCAGCGCAGAGACAACCCAATATATTGGCCACCGAACAGGCTGCCTATCAAACCACTATGGCGGAGCTGGAACAGGCGCTGGTTGTTGCCCAGAAAAAAATCGACAACAAACGCCTGCTGGTTAAGGAGCTGGAGATCAAGCTGATTACGGCCAGACAAGATCTAAAATTGCAGGATCAGCAATACAAAATTTCCGCCGATCTATTTAAATCAGGTCTAACTTCAGAATCGGAACATTTGGACGAAAAGTCCAAACAGGTGCAATTAAAAGGTACCATCAACGTCTTAAATTACTCCATTCCCAAAGCCAAATCTGAACTTTTGGAGACCCAAGAGGATAAAAAATATTTAACCATCCAATTTAATAAAAAGCTATCGCAAAAACTTGCCGATATCGAACAACGCATTGCCCGTTTGACGGAATTATTAAATAAAGCCGAAGAACAAAATAAACGCACCGAAATCGTCAGTCCTATCGATGGTATCGTTAAAAAAATGCGTTACAATACTATTTACGGAGTTATAAAGCCTGGAGATCCGATTGTTGAAATCGTTCCCTTATCCAAGGATTTAATTATTGAAGCAAAATTAAATCCCATAGATCGGGGTTATGTGCGTCTGGATCAAAAGGCATTGGTAAAAGTGTCCACCTATGATTTCACCCGTTATGGTGGAATCGAAGGTAAAGTCAGCCGGATTGGCGCCGATAGTCAAACCGATCAAAAGACCGGACAAAGTTTTTTTGCAGTTGATATAAAAATTCCCAAAAATTATTTAGGCGATAATCCCGATTTGCTCACCTTATCGCCTGGAATGGAAGCGAGTGTGGATATACATACCGGAACCCGAACGGTTTTAGAGTACTTGCTAAAACCGGTTTTAAAAATAAAAAATGAAGCCTTTAGAGAACGTTAAATGTTAAATAATAAAACCATACTACCTGCCATTTGTCTTTCCAGTTTAATTGTGATGCAAACAACTTATGCGGCTTCGTTGGAACAGGAATTAGACCAATTAATCAATAATCACCCTTTGATCAAGGCTAACCAGAATAGAGTATCGGCAGCTGAGGCGGAAATTGATGTCGTACTGGATAATTATATGCCGGTCCTGGATGTCTCCGGTGATATGGGTCAGCAAAAGTACAAAGACAGTGGTGCCGGGACCGATTCCGATTTAAATAATAATCGTTTTTCGGTTTCCATGACGCAAAACCTTTTTAAAGGTTATAAAGACAAGGCCAAAGAGAACGAGACCGTATCCAAGCAATTAACGGCCAAGTTATCCCTGGATAAAACCATCCAACGTTTAACCTATGAAGGCAGTACCACCTACCTGGATGTCTTACATTATAACTCTATAAATGAACTGATTAATGAAAAAGTCGCTCTCTCCAATCAATTTATCGCCATGCGAGAACAGCAAAAGAGTTCCGGCTCCGGCAACCAAGTCAATGTTTATGAGGCACAACTTACTCTGCAGAGGGCATTAGAGCAACAGCTATTGATTCAAGGTCGGCAACAAACCGCTCTCAGTAAATTTCAAAACCTGTTTGAACATCAAGCTAATATTAGTGAAATGATGTTCCCTCCTCGTTTACAAAAGCTTTTGCCCAAAACTCTACCGGAAGCGATTGGCATTGCCAAACAAAGTAACCTCAATGTTTCTATAGCCCATACCAAAATGGAGCAAGCCAAATACCTCAAAGAAGGTGCCCATGGCGAATATTGGCCAATCGTGGATCTGGTCGGCTCCTATAACTATGAACGCAACTATCAGGGGGTTGAAGGTACCAAAAAAGATGCACGGATCTATTTAAAAATGTACTGGAAGTACAACATGGGGAATCAAACTGGTGATAAATTCCGCTCTGCCGACAGCAAATACAGTGCGGAAAAATTCTCTTATCAAGCAGCTATTAAGGATATCGAACAAAAAGTGAGTCAAGCCTGGCAAAAAGTACAGACTCAAACCCAACGCAGTCGGTTAGCACAAGAAACGGTACAAATTGCTGAAAATGTTTATCAAGCCCGTCAGGAAATGAAACAGAAAGGTCGCGGTAGTGATATCGGCCTACTGAATTCCGAGGTACGTTTATTGGATGCTAAAATGTCCCAACGTAATGCAGTTCATGAACTCAATAAGGCCAATTACGAATTAGCCTATGTCACTGGTATTTTATCTCCTCTTAGTCTAGAAATGGAATAAATTAGTTGTCGTTAACATGCCCTGCTAATAATATTTTTTTAATAATCTAGCAGATGGAAATTAACCAACTCTAAATTAAAAATTATTTTACTACCTGTGTCTCCTCAGTAATTTTGAGATAAGAAAACAACGATTCTTTTGATTCCCGATAAAAAAATGAGAAGCCATGTGATATAGCCATACAAGTTAAATTAATTTACTATAGAAGGTGTCAAGGTAACCTATCTGCGGTTAACATACGAATGAAAAAAAAAGACAAGCCAATTATTTTAGTCGTCGATGATTCTCCCGACAATATTGATGTTATAAGCGCAGTGCTACGTTATGAGTATACGATAAAAGTCGCTACCAATGGAGAAAGAGCGATAAAAATCGCCTACTCGTACCCACAACCGGACCTTATTTTATTAGATATTATGATGCCGGGTACCGATGGTTACGAAGTTTGTCAGGTATTAAAAGCCGATCCCATGACTAGAAAAATCCCCGTTATTTTCGTCACCGCAAAAATTGCTATGGAGGATGAAATCAAAGGATTGGAGCTGGGAGCCGTAGATTACATTACCAAACCGGTAAGCCCTCCCATAGTCCGCACCCGTGTCAAAACTCACTTGGCCTTATACAATCAAAATCGAGAATTGGATCGAAAAGTACGTGAAAGTACCATGGAACTTCAAGAAACCCGCTTGGCTGTTATCCAAAAATTAGGACGTGCCGCAGAATACAAAGACAACGAAACCGGTATGCATGTATTGCGAATGAGTCATTATTGTCGAATTATTGCCGATGCTTTAGATTATGGTGATGAATGGACCGACTTGGTTTTTAGCGCAGCACCGATGCATGATATCGGCAAAATTGGCATCTCTGATCGAATTCTCCTAAAACCAGATAAACTGGATATGGTAGAATGGAAGGAGATGCAACGTCATTCCGAATATGGTGCCGATATCATTGGTGAAAACAAATCAGAAATTCTGAAAATGGCCCGCGAGATAGCCCTATCTCATCATGAAAAGTGGGATGGCAGCGGTTATCCCAATGGTCTTAGCGAGGATCAAATCCCATTACCATCACGCATCGTAGCCATAGCCGACGTATTTGATGCATTAACCTCGGTTCGCCCTTATAAACCGGCCTGGAGCGTCGAAGATTCAGTAGCATTAATTAAAAAAAATGCAGGTACCCATTTCGATCCTTCCTTAGTTAATGTGTTTATTAGTCAATTACCGGAAATTCTTAAAATAAAAGAAAAATATTCCGATCTTGAAACACCCTAATCAATCAACATTATTTTTAATCCAATATTAGAATCATCAGTTATTACATTAGACATATTGCATTTTACATTAGCACTAATATAAAATGTATTTATGAAGCAAAAATATCAAGCCGGACTTGGCGAATTACTCAGACATCTTTTGGAATTAGTCGATAATCAGGCCGATGCTATCTACCAGGAGACAAACCTAAAATATCGACCGCGTTACACCCCTGTTATGCGTGTTTTAGCAACTGGACCTTGTAGCATTAACGACATCACAAATAAGCTTTCGGTCACTCAAGGAGCGGTTAGCCAAACGATTAAACTGATGCTTGCCGACGGTTTAATCGGCAAACAGATGGGCAGCGATGCAAGACAAACGATAGTTCAATTAAGTGATAATGGGGAGAGAATACTCTCCCATCTCCAAAACCATTGGCAGGCCACTTTTAGTGCAATTAACACATTGGAACAAGAGCTCGATATACAGCTTCGGGATAATTTATCAAAAACCATTTCAGCATTAGAAAGGTTTAGTTTTTCCCAACGAATCAAAACCGCCACTACTGCTCAAGATGATAGCAATTTAATCTGCCTGGATTCAGACTCCATTAATGATCGACGCAACGAACATTTCCAGACTGGAGCCCAAAATTATGCTCTCTATCGCCCCAGCTATCCTGTTGAGCTAGCGGAAACATTAGCGGAATTGACGCCTAAGCGCGATATGGCTATCGATATGGGGTGCGGAACCGGTCAATTATCTCTATTGCTGACCGAGCACTTTCAACAGGTCGTAGCTAACGACGTGAGTGCTGAGCAGATTGCACAAGCTCAAAAGCATCCTAAAATCGATTATCGACACGAAAGTGCTGAACACACCTCGGTAAAATCCAATAGTGCCGACTTAATTGTTGCCGCTCAAGCAGCACATTGGTTCAATTTGGATGACTTTTATCAGGAAGTAAAACGGATTGCACGACCAAATGCTGTACTGGCTTTGATTAGCTATGGAGTTCCCTATCTCGAAGGCTCGGCAAACACCCCATTTCAACAATTTTATTGGCAAAAAATTGCTCCTTTTTGGCCGCCAGAGCGACGTCACGTGGAAAATGCTTATAACGATTTCGCTTTTCCATTTGAGACAATCCAAGCCCCTCAATTTTTTATTTACCGTGATTGGGAGCTGAATAATTTTATGGGGTATCTAAAAACCTGGTCAGCTACGCGAAATGCCATTTACGCCGGGCATGAACAATTACTCGCTCTATTACAACAAGACTTATCTTCTTATTGGGGGACAAACAAGGCCAAACAACGCATCACTTGGCCAATTAATATGCGAATTGGTCGGGTAAATCCTAATGGAGAACAAATATGAAAGACAGCTTACAAGCCGGATTAGTCTACCAACATAAATTTACAATACCAGATAACAAAACCATACCTGCATTATACCCAGAGTCGTAAGAATTCCCATTAGTGCCCAAAGTATTTGCTACGGGACTTTTAGTAGGATTTATTGAATGGGCCTGTATTAAAGCCATTTCCTCATATCTGGATTGGCCTAATGAACAATCCGTATTAATCACTCACAACTGAAGTAAAATTCATCGTGGTATTGCCGTCAGTAAGACTCCCAAGATTATTCTGCAATAAGCCGCTCAAGGTAATTCCATCGTAATTTACGCCTTCCTGACCGTCATATTGGTAAAAAGTAAAATGGATACTTAACTCGCTTCCCGTTTGACTCCAGGTTCCAGTGGAAATAAAGTGGCCATTATTATTGATCGCATCATCGTAAAAAGTTCCATCCTGATTAAATTTAATCGTGCCGTTGGTTTCACCATATCCAGGCGTGGATTCATTAAAATTAAAGGTTAATCCGGATACACTATTGGCGCTATTATTATCAACACAGTCTGAACAATTCAAGCTAGCCGAACTCAGCTGAAAACGTAATGGAGAACTATCCGGAACCAATGCTAATTCAGCGCTATACCTATCTTGTCCATAAGCTACATCAGGAATCGACAATACATTATTTTGATAATTTGCATCGGGACTATCGTGGGTCTGTGAAATATTACTTCCCAATTCAAAAGTAATAGGCGAGACGTTGTTTAATAGATTCAATTCAACATTGTAAAATATTGATCCTACCTGGACGCTGGGGATCTTTAGCAGGCCAGAAGTTTCAAAGGTGACAGTTGCAGCAAAGCAATTGAAATTAAAAGCCAAGCCCAACAGTAAGATAGAAAGTTTACCCAATTGATTCATCTCCCTCTCCTATTATGGTAATTAATTTCAGTATAAAATAAAGGGATATTAGCTACAAGAGCAAGCAATTTTTTATTTGCTAAAAACTTGATTAATAATTTCTAAAATCGCTTTTTCAGTTTTTTTATTGATATCGTTTATTGGATTAAATTCCGATATTTCCAATCCGATTAAACGTTCCTTAGCATAACCCTTGATATTTTCTAAAATCATTAGCAGATGAGTTTTTTTTAAGCCATTGGCCACCGGTGTCTCAACAGCAGGAGCTTCAAAAGGATCTAGAATATCCAGATCCAGACTTATACCAATAACATCGCAACGATCAATCAACTGTTTGCAATGAGCGACAAATTGCTCTTTTACAGCCTCCATTCGAGAGTTTATTTCAAATGGGTAGATCTTCACCTGGTGCTTTTCTAATAAAGATCGCTCACTCGATTCATAACTGCGAATCCCATACATAACTAACTCGTCGGCAGCAATATAATGTAAAGAAGGATAAGCATTTAATAATGCCGGTTCCGCCAAGCCTAATAAGCCTGAAACCGGCATTCCATGGAAATTTCCGGAAGGAGAACTACGTAAAGTATGAGCGTCAAGATGCGCATCAAACCAAATTAATCCCAATTTTGAGTTGGCATGACGTTTATTGATACCATTTTGCACTCCGGCCCAAGTGCCCATGGCACTGGAATGATCACCAGATATCACTAAAAATGTTTTTTTATCCAATACATTTTGGGCTGTATATGAGGCGATTCTATGATTAATATTAATCAACTCTTTAAGCCTATTAGGCGCTAAAAACTCCTGTTCCAGAATCTCTTGCCAATAGAGTTTTAATTCGGGAGCCAGCATATGTTCCTTAAATTCGGAGTATTTCACGACACCTGGCGCTGTGTGGCAGGTCGTTTCCGAACCTCCGATACAAGATGCTACGCCAATGGTTAGTATTTGCTTTTCCAAATTAATTAATTTCCGTTGAAAACTTTGTCTTTAAGCTTAATTATAGTGCATTATTCAACAACTATAGTTACCCCTATGAACGCTCCTCCTATACCTTTAATCAAAACCAGTAATTTTATTAAACAAAGATGTTCCTGCAAGAAATTGATTTCACACGTCACGCGATATTAGGGTAGATTTAATGAAAGAGTTTGAAGCATAAACAGGTCTTTCATTTGGGGCGTAAAACTTGTTAAAACCTAACTTTTCTGCTAGGTTATAAGTGATGGCGATTTAAGGATAGCTGCCAAAATGATAACTACATCAAGCATAGAGGTAGACTATGAATAAAGATAAATTGCTAACTTTTTTCAACCTTAAGTTAATTCATTTCTCTGTATTCACATTTATTTATCTTCTTCATCCGGCTCATGCGGGCCACATGCAAAAGCTTCTACCACAAAGCCAACTAAAAAATATTCAGCGAAATTATGACCATGAAATTTCCGAACGTTTTGGAGCTTGGGATAATTTGTTATTGAGTAGTAAAAATAAATCCACCATTGAAAAACTTCACTTGGTCAATAATTTTTTTAATCAAATGAAATGGGTAGAAGATAAAGAATTATGGAACCGCAAGGACTATTGGGCAACTCCCATTGAAAGTTTAATCCGCAATGCCGGTGATTGCGAAGATTTTTCCATTGCCAAATATTTTACCTTATTAGAACTAGGAGTCCCCATTGCCCAGCTAAAAATTTCTTATGTCAAAATAATCGGTTTGGACCAATCTCATATGGTATTGGCCTTTTATGAAACAGCCGAGTCCGATCCATTAATTTTGGACAATATAAACAAAGAGATTACCTTAAGCTCCGAGCGTACCGATTTGGAGCCTATGTTTAACTTTAACGGTGAGGGAGTTTGGACAGAAGATGATCCTTATACCCCGTTGGATTCCGTTACCAAAATCCGTCATTGGGCCGATTTAATAAAACGCATGGGACAAGAACAGAGTTAAGCTTATAACACGCTCATAACACATAGTACAAAGCTAATGGAATTATCACTAGGCTGGCTAAGTTACCTAACATTACGATAGATGCCACTTTACTCGGCTCCTGCTTATATTTTTCTGCCACCATAAAGTTTAGTACTGCTGGTGGTAGAACACTGAAGATGACCAATAAACCAAATTGCAACTTGGGTAAATCCAACCAAGGGGTTATCGCTAGAAGAATCAAAAATCCGCTTAATGGGCATAAAATAGCTCCCGCCAGGCCTATTCGCCAATCTTTTAGATCCACTGCCGTTAACCTAACCCCCAAGGAAAACAGCATTAATGGAATGGCTACTTGTCCCAACATTTCAATTGCGACCGACACCATATTTGGCAATACCAGACCACTTACACTAAACAATAAACCGACAATCGTAGCTAACACCATGGGAATTTTAATAATCTGGAGTAGAGCGGTACGAGGGTCCAGCATCTTCATACCAACACTAAAGTGCAAGGTGTTCTCAACGATAAACAATACCACTGCAGCCGGTAAGGCCTTCTCACCAAAGGCAAATAGCGCTAGAGGTAATCCCATATTTCCAGAATTGGAAAACATCATGGGGGGGATAAAGGTTTTAAAATCGTATTTGAATAGCCGAGCAATCGGCCAAGCTAATAAACCCGAGCCAAAAATAATAACAGCCCCCGCCAAAGCGAGTTCTGAATATGCTTGAAGATGAAAATCCTTGCCTGATAGAACATGAAAAATCAGTGCCGGAACAAAGATATCTAAATTAATCTGATTAGCCCCTGCCATATCCGGTTCATGTTTGCGGGCATATAGAAAGCCTACCGCAACGATAGCGAAAATGGGAAAGACAATACTTAGAATTTGTTGGAACATAAAAGATTCCTTTCTCGTTCCCACGTTCCACGTGGGAATGCAGTATTAAAAAAACTCAACCACCCAATTTCTCATCCATAGCAACATAACTCAATAATCCCTTAAATTAAAGCTGGTCGACTTTAAACCTTAATCAATCCCTAATTATAACCACGAGTTCCTTAGGTCCATGCACGCCATAAGCCAAAACCTGTTCAATATCGGCCGTTTTAGAAGGGCCAGATATCAATAAAGCATTCGTTGGCATTTCATCCACCCATCCTTGCTCCTGAACCGCCTGGGCAAAAGTATCATAGAGATTTTCAGCGTCTAAAATAGCTATATGGATGGGTGGCACCAGAGATATTAAACGCGGCTCTTGTACCGTCGGCCAAAGCATTACACTTCCGGTTTCGGCAATGGCTCCCTTAGTGGTGGTTAATCCTGCAGTAATATCACTAAAAAAGTCTTGCTTCCACTGTTCCGCATTTTGTTCATATTGTAAAAGCTCAATCGATTCGATAGGATTGGTTTGAACTTCCTTCCCAATTTCAGTCTGTAGAGACAATAGAAGTCGAGAAAGTTCTTTTTCTTTACAAACCGTTGCCAAAGTCTTTAACCAATTCTGTTTGTTACAACGATGAACTTCAGCATGTACTGCTTGAATATGTTGACTAAATTTTTCTATTTTTTCTTCCCCAGACCAGTTATAGCTGGGAACAAATAATGGCACTTCGCCACTATCTGTAATATTTTTTTGTCTTAGTCGAGTCAGAATATTTTCACGGGCACTATTCATTATCAAATCCCTCACTGGCAACCATATCATGTAAACTCTTTGCGGCAGGTTTGGGCGCTGTTCGATAGCGAGTCCATGGCCCTAACCAAGGTGGCGTTAAAAAGCGCAGGCGTGTCGCCAACTTCAAAAATAGTCCGTAAATGGCAGGAGAACTGTATAACCATTGCCAAAAATTCCAGATAACACTTTCTTTATTTTTCCTAAGACTTCCCTGCCCACGTAATCCACTCACACCATGCTTTCCTTCAACAGCTTCTGATCGCAGACGATTAATTAGTTTCGGTAGCGGGATTCGTACCGGACATACCTCAGCACAGGCACCACACATGGTACAGGCTGAAGTTAAGGCTCCGATTTTATCCAGTCCCAATAATTGCGGTTCTAGAACCGTTCCAATCGGCCCCGGGTAAACGGTCCCATAGGCATGTCCGCCGACCTGAACATACACAGGACAATGATTCATACAAGCCCCACAGCGTATACAACGCAAGGTTTCCAACAGCTCTTCATCCATACGGACATGAGAACGCCCATTATCCAATAAAATCAGATGAACTTCCTTTGGACCATCTTTTTCGCCCTCCTTACGCGGTGAGGAGATCATATTAAAATAGGTGGTAATTAGCTGTCCCGTAGCCGAACGGGCCAAAATACTTAATAATGGCGGCACATCAGATAATTTTTCCACTACTTTTTCAATCCCGGTAATGGCAATATGTAGCGGCGGTACCGTACTGCACATACGGCCATTACCCTCATTTTCCACCAGACACAAAGTTCCAGTTTCGGCAACCATAAAATTAACTCCGGTGATCCCCGCATCGGCTTGTTCAAAACGTTCCCGCATAATTTGACGAGCCGATAAAGTCAGCTGATCAACATCTTCCGTATAGGGGATATGGGGAAATTTTTCATGAAAAAGTCGGGCTATCTCTTTACGATTTTTATGTACTGCCGGCATAACGATATGGGATGGCGCTTCTCCGGCCAACTGGATAATAAATTCACCTAGGTCCGATTCCGTGACGGTAACGTCGTGCTGCTCTAGAAAGTGATTCATCTCCACCTCTTCGCTAACCATGGATTTACCTTTAACCACGGTTTTGGCATCGTGACTTTGTAAGATATCTAAGGCGATATTATTAGCCTGTTCCGCATTTTCCGCCCAATGCACTTGAATGCCATTGGCAATTAAATTAGCTTCCAATTTTTCCAATAATTGCGGTAGCTTTAGTAGAGCATTAGCCCGTATTAATCGATCCTGAGTTCGTAGTTCCGATAACTCATCGGCATCGGGAAAACTCAAAGCGCGCTTACCCATCAAACCACTCATGGCATGGCGGAAGTTTTTACGGACCTGAGGATTGTCTAAAGCGTTATGAATGCGCTGCTCAAACTGTTCAAACTGTTGTAATGGACTACTCACCGATACGCTCCTTAAGAAATTCAGCAATATGCATCACACCTTGAGGATGACCGTTTTTCTCCAAAGCTCCACCAATATTCATTAAACATCCACAATCTTGACCAACTAAAAGATCGGCCCCAGTTGCGGCAATAGCATTGGATTTATCAGTTACCATAGCACCCGATATATCTCCTTGCTTTACCGAAAAAGTTCCACCAAAACCACAGCACTCAGCCTTGTTTTGCTGTTCTAAGATCTCTACTTTATCCAATTGTGCCAAAAGGGATTGGATTTTATCGGCAACTCCCATTTCACGCCTGGCCGAACAAGAAGTATGTACCGCTACCTTGACCGGTTCGCCAAGATCTTCCAGTTTAATTTTTAAGATATCCACCAAAAATTCAGTCAGCTCAAAAACTCGTGCAGCCACCTCTTGAGCTTGTTTTTCATCAGCTTCACCGGCAAACAGCTCCGGCCAATGATGTCTAATCATTCCCCCACACGAACCAGACGGAACCACTATGGGAATATTTTTAGGAAAGCAAGCCAATTGACTACGAGCTACTTTTAAGGCTTCACTTCGATAACCTGAATTAAAAGCGGGTTGACCACAGCATGACTGCTGTTTGGGAAAGATAACATTTACTCCCGCTGCTTTAATTAATTCCATTGCAGCCATCCCTGCCTTGGGATAGAGTAAATCTACTAGGCAGGTACCGTAAAAATAAATATTATCGGGGATCTTCATCATTAAACACCATTTTTAATTAAAGAGACTCTACGTAATGAGCGTTCCTTGCGCGCTTGTTCCTGATCAATATGTTGTAAACTTTCTTCTACAAATACCATGTGGTCTTGTGCCGCAGAACGAGCTCTATCGGGAGATCCGTCTACCACCGCCTGCATTAGGTTTTCATGCTGTTTAGAAAGCGGTTCAAATACTCTTGGAATGGTATAAAGCTGTTCCAGATTGTGCTCAATACTACTTTGTAATAAAACAAACAATCCGCGCATTAAGTGCAGCAATACCGGATTATGAGATGCTTCGGTAATGGATAGATGAAAAGCCGCATCGGCTCGTGCTTCGGCCATCGGATCTGAACCATCCTCATGAGCTGCTATCATTTCATCAAATCGTTGTTTTATTAAAGCCCGATCATCATCGGTAGCACGCAAGGCAGCATAATAGGCCGCCATTCCATCTAAGGCATGACGAACTTCCAAGACATCGTAACGTGACTCCGGTTGGTCCTTTAATAAGGCAATTAAAGGTTCGACCATACCATCATTGAGTGACTCACTGACATAGGTTCCACCACCACGGCGAGTTGCCAATAAACCTTTACAAGTCAACTTTTGTATGGCTTCACGTAATGAAGGCCGAGAAACCCCCAAGCGTTCGGCTAATTGTCGTTCCGCCGGTAATTTCTCGCCCGGTTGTAGAGAACCATCGGCAATCATTTCTTGTAACTGGATAGCAATTTGATCTGATAAACGTGTCTGTTTCATAGATTATTCCATAATTGGTCATACCACAAAGCATTTATTTGTTTTTGGTATGACCAATTTATATTCTAGTTTAGTTAAATATTACCAATTTGCAACTTTTTTTTAATAAAGTTACAAATTCATAAAGTATATATTATTGATTTCGACCACAAACATTACCTAACCTAGTTACCAAGGAACCACTATCCAATTGTTAATTAAATAGATTTACTAATAAAACTATAAAAAAACAAGTTTTAATTTTTTCTTGACTTTTAAAAAAAATAGTGCAGAATGAAAAAAGGTGGTCTTACCAATATACCAATTCATCTAAACCATAGTATAAGGTTTGATCACCTCTAGTGTCTATCCACAATATATAAATCAATGGGATAGACATTTTCGTCATCCAAAAAATTTAGGATGTTGTGCATCTGGAGGAGATAAAAGGTATGAAAAAATCGCTATTAACATTAGCAACGGCAGCAGTGCTTTCGTCAGCACTAGTAGCCAGTCCCGCAATTGCTGCAAAAAAAGTTTTATTAAAAGTTCCCGTCTATTTTGGAACTCATTTAACCGGTTTAGGAAGTACTCCTAAATGGTTAGCCGAACATGTCAACGAAGCCAGTGGCGGCTCGGTAAAAATTAAAATTTATGAACCCGGTAAATTAATTCCTCCTAAAGAAATTTTAGAGGCAGTGCATAAAGGACAGGTCAATGCCGGTTATACCACTCCAGGATACAATACTGGCAAGCTGGGCAATAAAGGCGGTATTTTCTCTGCGGTCCCATTTGGTCCCGATGCCCCGGAATTTTTAGCTTGGATCTATTATGGTGAAGGTCGTAAATTATGGCAGGAAATGTATGATAAGAAGGGTTATAACATCCACTCTATACCTTGCGGCATAATCGCTCCGGAAACTTCCGGTTGGTTCTCCAAACCAATCGACAAACCGGAAGATCTCCAAGGTTTAAGAATGCGTTTCTTCGGCCTAGGAGCATTGGTTATGGAGGAATTAGGCGTATCCACTTCCCTACTCTCTTCTAAAGAAATCTTCCCAGCTCTGGAAAAAGGTGCCATCGACGCTACCGAATTCTCCATGCCCGCCATCGATAAATTACTGGGTTTTCACAAAATCCTTAAATACAACTACTTCCCAGGATGGCATCAGCCAGCTACCACTTTTGAGCTAATCGTAAACAAAGACACTTGGAAAAAAATGTCTAAGGCTCAGCAAGGCATGGTCGAAATGGGTTGTAAAGCCGCTATGTTAGACGGTCTGGCACAAGGTGAAGCAATTCAATTCCCAGTGATGAAAGCCAATCAAGAAAAAGGGGTTGAAAACCGTTATTGGTCTGACGAAATGCTAGGTCAATTCCAAGAAAAATGGAATGGTGTGGTTAAGAAAGAAGCTTCTAAAGATCCTGAGTTCAAAGCAATTTGGGAAAACCTAAGTAACTTCCGTAAAGATTATGCGATTTGGGCTAAATGGGGCTTCTTACCTCGCCCTGGAACCAAGCGCGAATAATTCTTATCGAATAAATTGGAACTTCCTCCTTGGGAAATAATGGTGGCATCAGTAATTCTTGTCTTTTGCATGGTGGTCATTAAAAGATAGATTGTAGATGTCATCACTATTTTTCTTCAAAGGGTTTCAAACCTATTTTGTATCCGTCCAACCCAATCCAGAAGTCGGCATGGCATTTGCCGACCTTCCCCCGTCCTTATAGGATTGAGTCGACGGATACAAAGTAGCCTTGTTTTACTACGTGTCGTTAAAGGAATACCGTCACATCTTTCCTGTTAATCCCGAAGGCAGTTCCAAGGGTTTTGTGACAGGTTTCTTTGGAGGTAAAAAATGTCTTCACCCGTAGACACCATGATTGTTTACCATATTCCGGTGGTAAATTTCCTCAATACCATAGTAAGGCGGATTTGTGAAACCACCGCCTGGCTAAACTTGGTTTTAATTGCCATTATAATCGTTCAAGTTGTTTTGCGTTATGGCTTCAACAATGGTTCGGTTCCCTTAGAAGAACTCATGTGGCACTTCTATGCCGTCGCCTTTATGTTTGGAATCGCCTATTCCATTACCAACGACTCCCATATTCGGGTTGATCTGGTACATATGAAACTTCCGCGCCGTGTACAGCATGCCGTGGAAATATTAGGCATTTTATTTTTATTAATGCCCTTTTTATGGATTTTATTTGATCATAGTCTGGATTGGGTAATCAGTGCCTATGAAGTAGGCGAATCTTCTACCAGTCCCCAAGGTTTATCCCACCGTTGGATAATTAAGTCGGTTATTCCTGCGACTTGTGTTTTAACCTTTATGGCTGCCTTAGCTCGTCTGATCCAGGAAACCATGCTGTTTATTGTTAATGGCAAAGAACCCGAAGAAATGGAACCCGGAAAAGTTTCCATGATCCGTCATTTGATCCAGCCTCAAGCCAAAGAAGTTGAGGTCCCTAACGATTATTCCAAGCAGGAGTAGACAATGTTTGAGACTCCAGAAAATTTACTCGTTATTTTGATGTTCGCATCATTTATCCTGCTGTTATTTACCGGTTTTCCAGTCGCCTGGGTATTAGCGGGTGTCGGTATTGGTTTTGCCGGTGTCGCTTATCTTACCGATCAATATTGGGAAACCGCAACCGGACTTGACTATAACACCCTCGGCCTCGTTGTAGGTCGAATATTCAGTATTATGGATAATTGGGTATTAGTCGCCTTACCCATGTTTATCTTTATGGGTCTGATGTTGGATAAATCCGGCGTTGCCGAACGTATGATGATGTCAACCCAGAAATTGTTTGGTAAAGTGCGTGGCGGCTTGGCCATTACGGTTACCCTAATCGGCATTATTCTCGCGGCATCTACCGGTATTATCGGTGCTTCAGTGGTATTACTGGGGGTTATGTCGTTACCCATTATGCTCAAACAACAATACAATAAATCCCTGGCGCTGGGCACTATTGCTTCGGCGGGTTGTTTGGGTATTTTAATTCCACCATCGATTATGCTGGTCATTATGGGAGACCAATTGGGGATTTCCGTTGGTGATCTATTTATGGCAGCAGTTTTTCCCGGCATGATTTTAGGTATTTTGTACCTCGGCTATATCTTAATTTACGGCCTAATGAATCCTGACGATACCCCCTTGGCAAAAGATCAAGCTCCTATTACATTAAAAGACGTTGCTCAAGTAATGTTGGATATTGTTCCTCCTGCTTTATTGATTCTAGCGGTTCTCGGTTCGATCTTTGCCGGTATTGCTACCGTAACAGAGGCTTCCGGTATTGGTGCGTTAGGCGCTACAATATTAGCCATATCCTTTAGACGTCTGAATTATTCAGTGCTAAAAGAAGTGGTGATTAATACCATGAACACCTCAGCTTATATCTTTGCTATATTTGTAGGTGCAACCATATTTGCCTTGGTATTAAGAGAGCTAGGTGGTGATGAATTAATTGAATCAACATTGACTGGCCTGGAAATGGGCCCTTATCAACTGATTTTATTTGTCCTGGCAGTCATCTTCCTATTGGGCTTTTTCCTCGATTGGATTGAGATCAGTTTAATTATCCTGCCTTTATTAGGACCGGTTATTACCGGATTGGATCTTAACGTGAACGGATATGGCGTTGTCGATAATCCCGAATTAGTCTGGTTTGCCTTACTGGTTGCCGTCACCTTGCAAACTTCCTTTTTAACACCACCAGTTGGATTTGCCCTTTTCTATCTTAAAGGTGTTTGTCCCAAAGGTGTTGAGTTAATGGATATTTATAAAGGAGTTATCCCATTTATTATTCTACAATTGGTTGGCTTAACTATTTTATTCCTATTCCCGGCTATTGCCACATGGTTACCGGCAATCGCTTACGGCAAATAAACTCAATGCAGTATTAGTGAAGTGACAAATTATGCTAGATAAACACGTCAGTCTAAAACATCGTTTGGAAAACTTTATTCCTTCCGAACGCATTATCGATGACCCGTTACGCACTTTGGCTTATGCAACCGATGCCAGCTTTTACCGTTTAATTCCCCAAATTGTGGTAAAGCTGGAGAATGAGTCGGAAGTAAGTCGATTATTACATCACGCCAGCCAGCTCGATGTAGCGGTCACTTTCCGTGCAGCCGGAACCAGTCTATCCGGTCAGGCGATTAGTGATTCGGTTCTGGCTATGCTGGAAGGCGATGCCTGGCGTGACTATGAAATCAGCTCCGATGGAAAACTGATTCGTCTGCAGCCAGGGATTATCGGTGCTCAGGCTAATGCTTATCTAGCCCCCCTAAAACGTAAAATAGGTCCCGATCCAGCTTCCATCGGCACGGCTAAGATTGGCGGCATCGCGGCTAATAATGCCTCCGGGATGTGCTGTGGAGTGGCGCAAAACAGCTATCAAACGCTACAGAGTATGCGGATCGTTTTTGCCGACGGTACCATTTTGGATACCGACGATGAAGAGAGTCGCAAACGTTTTGAGGCATCACATGGCGATTTGCTCAATAAGTTAAATCTACTGGCCCAAAATACTCGAAATAACCCGGAATTGGCCAAGAGAATTCGACATAAATACCAAATCAAAAATACAACCGGTTATAGTTTGAATGCCCTAATCGATTATGGCAATCCATTTGAAATTTTACAGCATTTGTTAATTGGTTCTGAAGGAACATTAGGTTTTATCGCCGATATTACTTATAAAACCGTTCCTGATTATCCAGACAAGGCCAGCGCCTTGATCCTTTTTCGGGATATCTATGCCGCCTGTAAAGCTGTTAAAAACCTCAAATCAACACCGGTTGATGCGGTTGAGTTAATGGACCGAGCATCTTTAAAAGCCGTAGAAGACAAAAATCAGCACCTTAAATCACTACCCGATGGTGCAACAGCGCTATTGGTGGAAACACGTGCCGACTCACAACAATCATTAAACTCACAGATCGAACAAATACTGGAAGTACTGAAACCGCTTGAAACCATTGGCCAACCGGAGTTTACCACCTTGGCCGAAGAATATAGTCAACTCTGGAATATTCGCAAAGGCATGTTCCCGTCGGTGGGTAAAATTCGCACAATCGGAACCACTGTTATTATTGAAGACGTGGCTTTCCCACTGGATAAATTGGCCGATGCTACAATCGATTTACAGCATCTTTTTGATAAACATGGTTATTATGAGGCGATCATATTCGGCCATGCATTGGAAGGAAACTTGCATTTTGTCATTACCCAGGACTTTTCCACGGCGCAAGAAATTGCTCGTTATGACGGTTTTATGCATGAAGTCTGCGAACTGGTCGTCACTAAATACGATGGTTCTTTAAAAGCCGAACATAGTACTGGTCGCAATATGGCTCCCTATGTAGAGTTGGAATGGGGAAAAGAGGCCTATTCTCTTATGCAACAGATTAAGGATATTTTCGATCCGTTACATATTCTGAATCCCGGCGTCATTTTAAATAATGATCCCAAAGTTCATATTAAGAACCTAAAACCTATGCCAATTGCTAATGACATCATTGATCGTTGCATCGAATGTGGTTTTTGCGAACCTATCTGCCCTTCCCGGAATCTTAGCCTAACACCGCGCCAAAGAATCGTAATATTGCGTGAAATGGCCCGCTTGCAAAAAAGTAACGAAGGTGGTGACCGACTCGGACAATTACAAAAGGATTTTGAATGGTATGGCAATGCTACCTGTGCCGGAGATAGCCTGTGTTCTATCGAGTGTCCGGTGGGTATCGACACCGGAGAAATGATTCGCGCTTTGCGTAAAAGTCAAAATAATGAACGCAGCATTAAAGTGGCAACTTGGATCGACAATCATATGGATATGGTCACCTCGGCTACCCGTTTTGGTTTGGGATCGGCACATCTGGTGAGCAAAATTACCGGGCCAGGATTATTAGAAGCCACTACCAATGGCATCAATAAGTTAAGTGGTGGACGCATACCGGTATGGCACCGCTATATGCCGAGAGCAGCTAAAAATATCAATGTAAAAACTTCCGCTACTTTATCAACTGAATCTCCAAAAGTTATCTATTTTCCCAGTTGCGTAAGTCGCAGCATGGGAACCGCCAGTTGCGATAGCGAAGATCGCCCCTTATCCGAGGTAATGCAGTCACTGTTTAAAAAAGCCGGATATCAAATCATGGTTCCCGAGCAGGCAAACAATTTGTGCTGTGGATTACCGTTTGCCAGCAAAGGATTGGAAAGCAGTGCTGACCATGCTGTTACAGAATTGGAAAATCATTTATGGGAATTAAGCAAGCATGGAAAAATTCCCGTGGTTTGTGATACCAGCCCCTGTACGGCAAGAATGAAAAAACATTTTAAACATGAATTTTCAAGCTATGAACCAGTCGAATTTATTTTAAAACGCCTGCTTCCCAAACTAAAACCACAGCGACAACTCGATAAAATTGCTCTGCATATCACGTGTAGCTCTCGCAAAATGGAATTGGATAATGATTTTATGGCTTTGGCCAAGACCTGTTCCAAAGAAGTGTTTATGCCGGAAGAACAGGGTTGTTGCGGCTTTGCCGGAGATAAAGGCTTTGTAGTACCAGAATTGAACCTTAGTGCCTTATCACGTTTAAAGCAACAGATACCAATAGATTGTACCGAGGGCTATTCCAATAGCCGTGGCTGTGAAATCGGTTTATCAAAACACAGTGGTATTCAATACCGTTCCATCGCTTATCTGGTTGATAAGTGCTATGAAAGCCCATAAAACCTATGACTTAAAGAACCTAAGCGGTACTTTTACTATTAAAAAAAACCGAGGAGTTAAAGGTAAAAATCCGATAGGTAAGTTTTTTATCTTCTATTACTTGAATAATAGCAATGAATTTCTTATCCTTTGAAGCATTCAGTTATACTTGAATATTTAGCTGATAGTCGCGAAGCACATATTAGCCTGACTGTCAGTTAAAAATAAAATAATTAAATTTATTTTTTCTAGGACATCATAACCGACCTTGAATAGGAGGTTATGCACCTTACATTTAATGGGAAATTATAACAATGCTAAAAAAAACCAGCGCCGTGCTTTTACTTTTATCAACCACCTTAACCAGTTCTTTAACATTGGCATCCACAGCCAATCAAGAAGTTCTCAATAAGGGACGCGCCGAATACGAAGCTCGTTGTATGCACTGCCATGGCGAGAATGCCGACGGTAAAGGTCACTTGATCGGTTTCCTAAAAATTGCCCCGGCTGATTTGACCGTCATCAATAAAACCAATGGTGGAAATTATGTAACCGATAAAGTATTAAAAGCGGTATTAGGGCGTCATAAAGCAGGGGAAGATAAAAAAATGCCACTGCTTAAAGATGTCTTATCGATAGAAAAAGTCTATATGATCAGCGAATATATTAAATCTATCCAAAAATAATTTCTAAGCTTTCCCCGACCTAGTCAGGTTGGGGAAACAAATACACCCTCCCGCAGCAATTAATATATTCTCCCCATATAGTGGTCCCCGAAAACTGGACAGCAGTTTAAGATATAATGCCAGAATTCGAGGACATACAACATGACAAAGAAAAGACAACAATTTAGCAATGAGTTTAAGGCAAAAGTCGCCCTTGAGGCATT
>Ga0209692_10001287_pt1 | contig 35855 bp, 32 predicted proteins | sample tdDd472_FD_187129 | JGI IMG/M metagenome (GOLD analysis project Ga0209692, IMG submission 187129) | Marine sediment microbial communities from the Atlantic coast under amendment with organic carbon and nitrate - tdDd47.2 (SPAdes)... | ecosystem: Environmental > Aquatic > Marine > Coastal >...
CTCACAGTAGATGCTGTCTTCCTCCCCTACGATGGTGGATGGTCCAAAGAACCATGAAGTTTTTGAAACAGTGTTGTACTTGAGTGTGTCTGACTTCATCACATAGTCGGGATTGGTCAGCACCACCTGGTCTCGAAAATACACCTCCTTATCATCTGTAAAGTAATGGCCGATCCTGCTTGTGAGCACATTGGTATCACTCACGATCACGGCTCCGGTATAATAGTAAGCAATGCGCGTTTTTCTGTCGTAGGTCAGGTGATTGGTTGTGAGCGTAGCCCGGTTGTCGACAAGCTTCACATTGCCATGAAGGTCGGCAACCCTTGTAGCACCATCATAAATAAGAGAATCGCCAAAGATCTCCAGTGTGTCACTCACCACTATATGCACCTTGCTGAAAGCCAGAAAATTATTGGCCTTCCTGTTCAACCAGGCACTGTCACAATAGAAGTAGGTGCTGTCGTGCAACATGACCACATTGCCTATCAATCGCTGGATGTCTTTATTGAAATGGTCATCCATTAGAAGTTCATTGGCACGAATGAGCTTTACCTTGGTGGTTTTTTGGGCATGAATTTGCTGTAAACTCCAAACAAGGATCATGGCAAATATGAACAGGTATTTTACAGCTTTCAGCATTTGGCTTGTAAAGATAGGGAAATTAGGTTTTTGGTGTACTAGGTAAAACTACAGTTAAGTTTTAGAAATCTTAATCAAAGAACAGAACACATATTCGCGGGTTAGATACGAATTTTAGAAATACATGAACGAATGATAAACAAGGCTGTAAATGCTTGTAAAAATGCAATTATTGCCATAAATTTAAGCCTGAAAAATTAATAGAGCTTTCTGGATTTCAACTGACCATTGATTTCCATATGAAAGGGAAGAGTAATTAATGAACGTTTCGCATTAACCCAAACCAATCAAAATAAAAAATTAACTTTCCTTCTGCTTATATTATTTTCTGTTCCACATTTAATCAAATCCTTCGTGATATTAACATATACCATGTTGCTGGTGTAGCCAGTGATGCAGCTTTCGATATCATTAGGAACTAACCACACCAATTTGCCGTATTCTCTTACTTTACTTACCTTGGACAATTAATCAATATAAAGGCCTTTTTATGTTTCAGAAAGCATACGAGATTGCCAGTAATTACACCAGGCCCGTTTTAATTTCGCACCGATTTTTTAATGGCAGCATTGAGAGTGGCCTGGGCAGTTTTATCATCATCAATGAGGAGGGGTGGATACTGACCGCAGCCCATCTCATAGAGCCCATTTACAAGTACAATATGCATGCGAGGGAGATGCAGGAACATAAGAAAAGCCGAACGGCTATTGATCAGCATCCCAATATGAGCCCTCAGGCCAGGATCAGGAAAAAAAAGCAGTTGCAGCCCAATAAGAAGTGGATCGTCAACCTATCTCACTGGTGGGGGGCTGATAAGCATAGAATAAAGCAGTTTAAGGTGTTTAAGGAGAACGATATTGCCCTTGGTAAGATCGAGGATTATGACCCTGCTTTCTGCAAGGAATACCCCGTGTTCAGGGATCCTGCCAATATACGAGCCGGCACCAGCGTGTGCAAGCTTGGGTTCCCTTTTTTTAATGTCAAGGCCACATTTAATGAGCAGGTGAAGGCTTTTCAGTTCGATCGTTCTGTCTTTCCGATCCCGCGCTTTCCTATCGATGGCATTGTTACCAGAAATGTACATACTGGCAGCTCGGAGACTACGAAGCTTGACATCAAATACCTGGAAACCTCCTCTCCAGGCTTGCGTGGACAAAGCGGAGGTCCCATCTTCGACACCGAAGGGCGTGTTTTGGCCCTGCAGTCACACACCAGGCACATGCAACTGGGCTTCTCGCCCAAGATAAAAAGAGGAGATAAGGAGGTGGAAGAGCACCAGTTCCTGAATGTAGGTGTAGGTGCGCATGTAGATAGCATACTGAAGTTTATGGATCAGCAGGGTATAAAATATGAGGTAGGCTGATCTTACTTATCTTTAACCAGTGGGCGGCAACATCGGATGCTAAAGGCATGATTATTTGTGCTCTCATATCCAAATACATCATTGCGATCATAAATAATGTTCCTGCGTGGATTAAAAGAGGATGTATTATTTGGATCCTCGGGTGCAAGCCACCACCATGCACTTTCCCCATGTCCTACATATTGCATATAAGGTTTAATTTGTCCTGCCGGCAATGCAAGGAAGAAGGCTTCATTGGTGCCATATACAGAAGGATGTTCATCCCATCGGGGATGATAAATGGTGTTGCAGCCTCCTCCCAGGGGTGAATTCACCTGCCGGCAAGATTTTATTACACTTGCCAGCTCATCATCATCAACATTGTATATTATTTTCAGGCCAAGTTCCATATTTTCCCAATCCTCCTCTGAAGGCACATACCATCCTTCAGGGCAGGGCTTGTTAAGGGTGCTTCTGACAGCATATGCATTGTATAGAAATCCATAAATGTCGACTTCCAGGGCTGGTTCAATATATTTCATCACAGCAGAATCTGCATAAGGGTCAATGTAGGCTCCTTCTGTTGTCGTTTCCCACTCTTCCTCTGATAGTCCGGAAGCGATAGGTGTGCCATCCGAATATCTTGTTGTGCGGAGGTTTTGTGCCATCCATTCCAGTTCACCGATGGCGGTGGTCCAGTAGGTATTCCCATCAATATCGGTGACTGTGCTATAGGCACCTTCGGGCAGGGTTTCAAATTCAACCTGGTTGCCATAGCTTGTTCCGGTACTGTTGGTTGCATAGGCTCGGACAAAATACTTTGTATAAGGTAGCAGATCTGTCAATGAACTGGTAAATTGGCCGACACCATCCCCGTCCGATGTCAAACCTTCGTTTATTGCTAATGTTGGATTTCCGGCAGTGCTCCAAACCAGTCCTCGTGCTGTAATTGGGGCACCCCCATCATTGGTAACTTCACCTCCACCGCTTGCACTTGTTGAAGAAATATCCAGAACCGTGTTGGTGGTAAGTCCGGGTAATTGTGCTTTATCAGGTTCATCTTCTTTGCAGCCCGAAGGAATAACTAAAAGAGCTAAAAATAAAATAGAAATACGAAAAAATAAGAGAGTCCAATTTTTCATGGTCATTGGCTTTTGATGATTAATAATAAGATATATAATAGTTAGCTGAAAAGAAGTCATTCCTCATTCAGGCAATCATGGTACTCAATCGTGATCCTATTTTCAAATATACAAAAAAAGATTGTCAAATCGGATTAATTTATAGTGACTTAATGATAACTCATTTCACACTAAAGAAGAGCAGATGCTACGAGAAAGATTCGGGAAGGAATATGATGAAAAGAGCAGTGAGCAATAATTTCTTTCAGGTGTGCACATCTAATTCTAATAAATCTAGTCGGTTAATAAAATATTTTCCTAAGATTTTTTTACATAAAAGTATTTTCTATATTTGGGTAACCCAATAAAAACCAATCACTACGTTAACCATTTTTTGACTGCTGCTGATGTTGCAGAGTTTTGAATTTAGTAAAGAACTCCTCTTGAGGATACTTAATTATATAACTTCTAAAATTCTAAAACTTAAATCAAACACTATGAAAAAAATTCTACTAATTATTCTTTGTTTAACAATCATGATTCCTCTTGTAACAGCTCAGGAAGCAGACATTAATAAAAGAGGATATCTTGGAATTTCTATTGGGGCAGCTATCCCTGTAGGAGAATTTGGCTCAACAGATATCGGTGGCGAATACAGTGGTTTTGCAAAAACAGGATTGAGCTTTCAACTTATCAATTTTGGATATAGGCTTGGTAAAAATCTCGGTATTGCCGGGTTGTGGTCAGGATCTGCATTCAATATGGATGTAGATGCATTAGTAAACAATTCTGGACTAGGGGCAGTAAATGTTGAAGCTGATCCCTGGAGCTTTGGTGCATTTATGGGAGGTCTATTGATAAGCATTCCATCAGATAAATTTGATATTGATTTCAGAGGATTGATTGGATTCAGCTACGGCAAAACACCAGAGATGACCATAAGCGGCTATGATATTGAAGGGAATTACGCCTTCGTTAAGCAAACAAGTGGGACTTCAAATTCATTTGCCTATGACTTAGGTGTTGGTATTCGATATAACGTATCCAGGTTAATATGTATTAATCTCTTACTTGATTATATGGGAAGCAAACCGAAATTCTCAACGGACCTTTTCTCAGCTAATGGCTATTATGGCAAAAGTGAGTTTGATCAACCCATGAACCATATTACAATAACTGGTGGCATAGGGTTCAGGTTGAAGTAGATTCTGAATATTGACTTAATTCAGTTTCAGTAAGCGAATAAACCATGAGATACTTATTTCCATTAAGCTTCTTACTGCTTTTGTTTCCATCGTTATTGTTTGCCCAGGATCTGATCGTAAAGAAAAATGGTAAGCATATTAAATGTGTGGTATTCGAAGAAACACCAGACGCAATAAAATATAGAAAGTACTCAGACCCTAACGGTCCTATCTTCAAAATTTCCAGGGATAAGATCTATAAAGTTAATTACGCCATTGACGACACAACAGGACAGGTGGTAAAAGATACGATGCCCTTACAGTTTAGTAAGAACTTCTGGGGTATAAAGATTAGGTATGGAGATGAAAAGCTGAATAACCTGGAGGTAAAGGAACTGATGAAAGATCAGCCGGAGGCAATAAAAGAATTTATTGGTGGTAAGACCATTAATGCCTTAGCAGGAATCATTGGTTTCACTGGAAGCTTTATGCTGTTCTGGGAATTGGGCAGGTATTTAAACACACATGAAGTAAACGGTGTTGTGCTCGCTATAGGAGGAACCTTTTTTGTATCAAGCATCTTGATGGATGTAGCCGGAACAGCAAAGATCAAACGATCGGTAGAAATCTACAATCAGACGATTGACCAAGCATATAAAGTAAGTCTTAAGTTTGGGCTGACTATGAATGGAGTTGGCGTGAGCCTCAAATTCTAAATACAGAATACTAAGCCGACAATCGCTCAATACAACAGTCCGGCAATACTGCCGGGCTGTTGTTTGTCTCCCCGCCAGGGCTCGAACCTGGGACCCGCTGATTAAGAGAGGGCGGGTAAATTCTTAGAAATTTTTCCAATCATTGTCATTCAATAATATATGATCACATTTCTTTTTTTAATTAACATAGATTTTCCATTCTTTATCCATAATTATCATTGTTTCTGGCGTGTTTTCTGGCTGATCAATTTTGACGATATCTATGTAGCCTTCCCTAAAAATGTAGCCTTACCCTTTATCGGACAGCACTAATTTAGACATTTCTTCAATATTTTCTATTGGTTCTTTTCTTTGGAAGATATCTTCCAAAGAAAAAGTTTTTGCATAATCAATCGGACTTTTCTTATTCAAGGAGCCATGTGGATGGTTGTGATTGTAGTCGTCCATCCACTCTTCAGATAGTATTTTTACTTGGTTGATATTATCAAAAATATATGCATCAAGGACGTCTTCTCTGAGCAAGCGATTAAAACGTTCAATGTATGCATTCTGAACTGGCTTTCCTGGTTGAATGTATTTAATTTCAATGCCATGGAGCTGGCACCAATTAACAAAAATCTTGGAGAGGAACTCAGGCCCGTTATCTACCCTGATCTCTTTGGGCTGGCTCTCAGGAATACGACTTCTTTCAATACCCTGACAAGTTGTTCTGCAGCAAATGAGAACCCGGGTTCAACAGCCAGGGCCTCTCTGTTAAAATCATCAATAATATTCAGTATCCGTATTTTCCTTCCATATGATAAAGCGTCACTCATAAAATCTATGATGGTACAGTTGGCTCTGCTGGTTTTCTTGTTGAAGCCTTTGAATATTTAAAACACAGTTAAAAGTTATCTACTGCGGACACTGAAATCTTACAGAAAGATACCTTTTATGGCAAAGAGAAGAAATCGCTGGCATACATTATTGGCATTATGAATATGATATTACACGGTGTAGAGGCTCCCAATATCATTCATACCAACACACTTGCTGAGAACCTTGCTGACATACAAGAAAAAGACAGATATGATATAGTATTAGCAAATCCCCCATATGGTGGAAAAGAACGTGCGGAAGTACAACAAAATCTTCCAATAAAAACAGGTTTATTAATCTTTAATGCTTGGTAGGGTGAAGATACCGATTTTAGATGTAGTGGACTGGTGTTAGGAAACTGCATTAGTAAAACATTTAATTTCAGTATATTTGAAATTACTTATCTATTATGGAAGTAATATATCTTATCGGTATCGCTGAAGCAGTATTCCTGACTTTATTGATATTTAGCAAAAAGAATAAATCCGATTCAGATATTGTTTTGGCAGCCTGGCTGTTATTTATTGGCATCGAATTACTATTCTATTATTTTTTCTATACACAATATGATCTTGCACATCCTCATTTGCTGGGGATAGGTGTATATTTTCCAATACTGCAGGGGCCATTTATGTTTGTTTATGTTTCGATAATGATTAGTGAAAGAGGAAGGTTTAAAAGATCATACATTTTGCATGCAATTCCATTTTTAGTCATAAGCATTTATGCCATTTTTGATTTTTATATTTTATCTGCCGGTGAAAAATTGATCTATTACAATGAAATTGTAAAATCTCCTCCCTTATTATATGCCATAGGGAATAATTTGAATATTATTTTAGGCCCGATTTACATTATCTGGTCGTTATTGGTGTTACGGAAACACGCAAAGAATATTACCTCTAATTTCTCCTATACCGAAAGAATTAACCTTAATTGGCTAAAATATGTGCTTTTCTCCCTTGGTTTGATTTGGGTTACGGTAATTGTGGTTGTCACATTAGACAATATACTGCATATAATACCGGAGGACTTTGCAAGCCAGTATATTTTTATATCAATATCTATAGCAGTGTTTTTATTGGGCTATTTTGGGTTCAAACAACAATCCATATATACCGACATCCCAATTGAATCTGCCAGGGTTGCCATTAAACAACATGCCCGTAAAGAACAGCAGCAAGAACAGGAAATAAAAGTGGATTCATTTCGCCAACATGCCAAGCGTTATGGTAAATCAGGCTTGAAAGATGAGGACGCCGACTTGTTCCTGAATAAATTATTGTTTTACATGGAGGATGAAAAGCCATACCTCGATAATCGTCTTAGCCTGAAGCAACTGGCTGAGTTGATTGATTTAACAACAAATCACTTATCACAAATAATCAATGAAAAGCTAAATAAAAACTTTTTTGACTTTATCAATGAATACAGAATAAAGGAAGTTAAGCAGAACCTTTCCAACCCAAAACTTCAGCATTATACCTTGCTAGCCATCGCATTTCAATCAGGTTTTAACTCCAAATCGTCGTTCAACGACATTTTTAAGAAGAATACCGGCCTGACTCCTTCTGAATATCAAAAAAACCTTAAATCGTAAATTTCTGATTTTCATACATCTGGACGTCCAGATTAATTTCTTCGAGCCTAGCCTATACACTTGGACGACTGGCCTTGTTTCCTGCCATATTTTTGCTTCATCAACTTTTTGAAAACCACAAAAAATGAAAACACTAAGATTACATACTGCAACGCAATCAAATACTATATGTCATTATAAACCTATAATTAAAAGCATGAAAACAATTAATATAACAACAGAAACTAAACAAATTAAAATTCAATTTAAAAATTTAAACATTATGAAAACATTAAAAATTTCGTTATTAATTGCCGCCCTTATGTTAAGCGGAAGTTTAATTGCCGAAACATCCGGCAAAGGAGAAAAAGTAAAAAATGGAGCAGTGGGCTTCATGAACAAAATGACTAAAAATAGCCATGACCGATCAGTTGACAAGGCCAATAAAACCCTTGTAAAAGCAACAAAAACTTTAGAGAACATTTTGGTTACATCAGATCATCGTATTCCAAAATCCCTTCTTAACGAGATGGAAGGTATTGTAATTATTCCCAGTGCTGTTAAAGCTGCCCTCGCGTGGGGTGGACAAGGTGGCAGGGGCATTGCCATGGTCCGTGATGAGAATGGTGAATGGAGCAATCCCGTATTTATAACACTTGGAGAAGGCAGTATAGGCTTCCAGGCAGGTTTCGAATTCTCTGAGATCGTATTATTATTTAAAGACAGTGATGATATCATTAAATTGGAGAAAGCAGAAATAACTCTGGGAGCAGATGCTGAAATAGTAGCCGGACCCGTTTGCACAAAGGCTACAGCAATTTCAGATATAAAATTTGATTCAAAGATAATTTCATACAGCTATGGTAAGGGAGTTTTTGCAGGAGCCAGCTTAAAAGGCGGTGTTTTGAAATCAAACAGGCATCTGAACGAAGCATATTATGATACAAATGATCATGATTTTAATGAAATATTCTTCAACACTGATACAACTGATAAGGTAGAACTAAATGAATTCATGAACACATTGAATGAATGCAGCATGTAGTTCCATTCGAGTTGTGATGATTTCAATTTAGATTACCATCTGAATTACGGGCATCCCGGAAGGTCACATGATGACAAGCCCGGGATGCCTTTTTAAATGAGAAAATAAAATCCTTCATGAAATAAATAACTTACCATGAAAACAATCATTGTAAATAGTGGAAATGCAGCCTTGAGCGTAACAATTTACAATCCACATAATGAAGAAACTATCATGCTATTGCATGGTGGGCCCGGATTACCGGATTATCTTGAGGACATAGCTATTTTTCTGTGTCAAAATTTTAGGGTGATCACCTTTGATCAGAGAGGTGCAGGGCAATCAAAATTAAATGGTCATGCTTTTTCAATTGATGATTATGTTGATGATATTAACACTATAGCAGAGGCATTAGACATTAGAACATTTCATGTTTTCGGTCATTCATGGGGAGGCTTGCTTGCACAGTTATATGCCTGTCGAAATCAGGAAAAGCTTATCAGCATATTTTTATGCAATCCTTTTCCGGGAGTAGGTCAAAAATGGATCATGATGGAAAAGGATATAATTCAATTTATCAAACTCTCAAGCAGTACAGTGCAATGGTTTAAAATTTTATATAATTACCTGGCCGCCAGGAAAGGGTTGGAAAAGGCTGACAAGGCTATGAGAAGAATGCTTGTTTTGTTATGGAGCTCATATGCCAAAAGATATGGGCTATCTGGGCAAAACGGTGAATTTAAGCTGCGGGGGATAAATGCAAAAGCACTGTTTAAGACACGGGCAAACTTAATTAAAACCCCGGATTCATCTCTTGAAAAGCTAGAATCTATAAAAAGTATTCCCACATTAATCTTATTTGGCGCCAAGGATATTTTCCTGCAAACCAAATGGATCACCCGGACCCGCTATCCACTGGCTCAATATATTGAATTGGATGGAGCAGGTCATTTCCCGTGGTTAGAAGAAGAAGACAATTTCAAGCAGTTACTATTACAATTCTATGATATGAAGCAATAATTGTAATTCCACCCAATAATACACTATCAGCCTACTGGCAACAGTCTACTGCCAACCGTAAACTAAAAATGGCGCCATTTTTCTGTCTCCCCGCTAGGATTAACTTCGTTTATCCTATTTGGCTCGTTGTGTAAAAGAAAAGCCCTTATTCGCTTCGCTCACTCTTGCCCTTTTACCATTTCAGCATTTGCAATCAAGCTTGCATGCTGAAATGACAAAAGTCCAAGCCCAAAGGGCAAGGACTTTTCATTTGTGTCTCCCCGCTAGGATTCGAACCTGGGACCCGCTGATTATTAATCTTAGTAATTAAACGCATTATAATAAATCCAATAATCATATTCTTCCTTCAATTTATGTAAGCCAGGGACAGGATTATTTAATACCTGGTAACATGCAGCATATAATAAGGCATGCGTAGGCTGAATGAATTTTAAAGGCAGGCATTCTTTTTTGCCAGTGAAATTTACTGGAAAACCGGAATTAGTAAAATAAAACTGTGTTTTACCATCTGTAAAAAGCAGATCAGAATGAATTCCTTTTTCCGGCTCAGATACTGTTATCTCTATCGGATCATCAGGATAGAGATCCGCAAATTCAATATAATTGCTTCGGCTGAACTCAACAGAAGCTGAAGAAACACTGACTAGCAATCCATTATTGTTTACTTTGTTTCTGTCCTTCCAACCAAAAGCTTTTTTCCCTGTACAACCAAATAACATATCGTATTTTACATTGGATAATTCAGAAATAGGGTTCCCTCCTTCAATTCTTATCTCTTCCCATTTATCATAGTCTAGTTCGACAATATCTACCTGGAGAGGCTTTTTAATCATGCTTTTGACCGAACTGAATACCGATTGGCCAATAGCGCCAAACCCTATTATTGCAATATTGATCTTTCTTCCGTCCTTTTGTCGACTATTGATCAGTGATAGTATTTTCTCATTTTCTTCTATGGCCTTTTTACATGCAATTCCGATAAAAGGCGATTCGATTTCAAGTTTTGTGTTAGTTCTGGCAATACTCACAATACTTGCATTTATTATTTCCTTAATTGCACTATACTTAAGACTTTCAAGATATCTGTGTCCTCTAGTAGTCTGCTCTACAATGTATGTTTTATTATACAGCTTGTCGGCGACACTTTGATCTGAAATAAATATATTGTGCAATGCCCTAATGAAATATGCTCCATCATCAACTACAAGGAGCTTGCCTGGATTTGATTTCAAAATACGCTTAATTACCGATATTACTCTTTCCAATTGTATATCGGAATAATTATCCAATGGATTTGAGAATGAATTTGGATACTTATGAGTTGTATAATCTGATTTAATTTTTTTGATTACCTCTTTATTTGACGAGTATGGAATATCAATGAACCATGAATTTTCAGGAGACATCCCATCCCTCTGCATTACTTTCAGCCTTCCAATGAATGGGCATAGGTGATGTTGAATAAAAAGAACTACTACATCTTTTAAAAAAGATTTATCTGAAATTTTAACTCTACGAAATTCTTGCAATAAAGGCAATTCTTCAGGAAAATCTTTCTCAATAGCTGAATTGTAGCATTCATGTTCAAGCGGTTCAAAAAAATTTCTCTTCATAATATTATAGTTTATTCGCAGGGAGGAAATATTTTGAGATGAAAGTTCATTTCAAGCGGTAATTCTTCATGGTGTAGTAAATTTCGAGACTATATCAAATATACTATATAATAAGCTGAATGTCAAATTTTTAATAATTTGATCTTTTCATTTGCAATACGCGCGTTTATTGATTATTTTTAGTAATAATTTGAATATCAGCCTTCATTAGTTAATAGAGAATAATTCGACTTTTTACGACAGCGAAATATTTACCAAATAATGACCAGCAATGTTTTAATATAATTTGGGAGATAACCTAAATAATAAATAGTATTGGCAATAACAAAAGATGTATTGAAAATAGGGTAATAAACCATAAATAAATCAAAAATATGAGCACTAAAAATCAACCCATTGAATCTCGCAAGTGTTGGATTTTTCAAGCAAAACCTGAAGAATACGATTTTGATAAACTGCTAGAACCAGGGGAGCGGAAGCAATGGGTAATGAAACGATATTTTAATGAGATAAAAGAGCAAGATATAGTCCTATTTTGGCAATCAGGAAGGAAAAGAGGAGTATATGGTTGGGGCACTGTATTCTTAATGAGAAAGCATAACCCTAATGTTTCTCTCAAAAAAGGTATCCCGGCTGGCGATCTTATTATTACAGAATATGACGCAAAATATTCGACACCGATTCCTGCGAGTGTCCTCAAAAAACAGGAACAGTTAAAGGAAATGGAAATATTTAGGAGACTACCTGGAACAGCCTTCAAGGTATCTGCAGAAGAAGAGGAAATACTAAAGAAAATTTTTCTGGATGAGGGATATCCTGTTTGGACAAGTCATATTCGAGCTGAGACTAAAATAAACGTTGACGGTAATGAATCTTTTATTGAAGAAAGTATAGGCAATGTACCTACCATTACTGACCAAGTTGAGGGGGTCATTGGCGTTAAAGAAATTGCTGAAGTCTTAGCCAACATAATTCGCAAGCTTAAGCACGATGAGAAAGCAAGGATGGTTGGAATATTTGGACGTTGGGGAAGAGGAAAAACCTTTCTTTATAACAAATTGAAAGAAGCCCTAGAAGATGATAATACATTTATTCATATTACATTTCATGCTTGGAAATATCAGGATACACCAGCTTACTGGGCATACCTATATGAGGTCATTGCAAATAAATACTTCAATAAGCCGTCTTGTTCTTTTTGTATAAAAAAATGGAAGTCCTATTGGCTTAGATTAATCAAACTCAATATTACCAGATATGGGTGGTTACCTCTTCTGAATATTGGAATATTTATGTTAAGTCAAATAGTTATTGGGATTTTTTCATTCGAATTAGTCGACAAAGGCATACTAAGTGGATTCCAAGGTGTCCTTGGTGGAATCTCGGTCGGTTTAGCATCACTGTTAGCATTTTATTCATTCATCAAAAAGCAATACAGTACTCATGCAAAAGATGTGCTCGGTAAATATTTAAAAAAATATTCTTTGAGACAACATTTAGGATTACAAGCTGAAATTCAAAAAGAGATATTAAATCTAATAAGAACATGGTTTAAGCTAAAAGAGCACTCTCATCAGAAAATTTTACTTTTCGTCGATGACATTGATAGATGTGCTGATGATAAAATTTTAAGCCTAATTGATGCTCTACGCGTCATAGTGGAGGATCAAGAAATATCTCAAAGATTAACAATTTTAGCCGCAGCAGATGAAAGAGTTGTCAAACGTGCTATTAACAAAAAGTATTTTGATCTAGTAAACAAAGATATTAGCGCTGAATACGATAAAGCTAAAATTTTATCCAATTTAACAAAAGAGTATATGGATAAGCTTTTCTTGGCTGGAATTAAATTGGGTGAATTAACTTCCACAGAAAGACTTGAAATATACGGCGCCTTCGTGCGGGGTAAAATAAAAACGAATGAAAATATGCCAACTGATGTCGGGGAAGCACTGGCGGATGGAGTTGAAACAACTGATGAAACCAGTGAACTCAAAACTGAAGATGTCTCTGATGATGCCACCCAAGAAATCGCGCAAACAGACCTTCCATCAGAACTGGAAGATTTTGAACTAACTGAAATTGAAAATAAGTTCTTAAAAGAAATCTTACATAACTATATTAATGCAAATCCAAGGTCTATTAGAATATATTATTATCGATATCTATTAGCTAAACACCTGTTATCAAAAGAAGGTATTGGACAGAATGAGAATAGTCCATGGGAAGAGTATTCTAATAAGGAAATTCTCCCCAATATTTTATTAAAGTATTCTACTATAGATAATATTGACAATCTAGTGCAAGAAAGAAGAAATATAGTTAATACTCCTACTGAATCTATCTCTTATGAAGCTATGGGTAAAACATATCAAATTGACAGAAGCCTTTTAGTAAAGATACTATGTATTGTTGAAATGGTAATCCCATACTAATGAATCTAATAATTCTTACAATATTGAGATATGCATCAAACCTTATACCAGACAAGGATTTTTTTAGTAAGAAAAGCGAAAAAACTGCTAATTAATCCAGCAATCATTCCGATAATAAAATTAAAAACTGCGATTAACTCAGGGTCGAAGAATTCCTGATTATTTTCTTGTGGTTGGATAAATCCAAATATAAATCCAATACTCCCAGCTACAAGTGGAGAAACTACTCCATCGGCTATTCTAAGAAATTCATTATATCCCCCGATCATCACGACGTAAACAATAACGAACAAAAATACAATGATATCTATTGAAAGAATGCTAGGGAGCATAAACACCCACAACCATTCAGCATCTATTTGTGCTACGTCACTGAGCGTATTGACAAACGTGGAAAATACTATTATGATAAACAGCAAACCGAAGATAAATACGATAGTAAGCTGTTTGCCAAAGGACAATTTGGTGAGATACTTCTTTAAAACTCTCTCCAAGATAAAGTATCCTATTAACCCAATAGCAACACCTATTACTAATAACTTTAGAAAGAACATTTTGATTAGTTTATAGTTTCTATGCTTGTTTGTTCATTTGTAATATAAGCGCTTGATCTTCTGAGTTTTGAATAATATCTATTGAAAAAGGGTAGCAGCATCAATAAGGTGATTTCAATCCCTAATCATTATCTGCCATAACCAATACGTCGATTGTCACAGGCAGATGATCGCTTAAATCTCTTCTGAAATTATCAGTTCCATTACTACCAGATCCAATTAGCTCAACATGTACATGGGCACTTTGATCTTGAATTTCCTCACCCGACAGGCCAGTACATCCCGGAAGGTACCTGCTTGCTATTATATAATCAATCTGACTTGTTTCAAGGCTCAATGGGACACCAGACATACGAGTTGCGGGATAATCATTATCTACCAGCACATCCCATTCACTATCAGGCTCATCCATGGAAATAAAAAATTGTTCAGATGGTGGTAAAAAATAATTAGCATTATAATCCCCAAGAATCAGTATATCTTTTTCATTTATTCCTCCAAGAATATTTGATGATTGAGCCATCGCCAATTGACTAACTAAAACATTCATAGCTGTATCATGGTTTTTATGGTTTGTTTGTCCCGCGGCTAAATGGACCCCGACAATTACTAAATCATTCTTATCTATCCCGTCCTCTAATAATGTAATATGGACTGCCAATGGATCCCTTGCAAAAATATCCTTACTTTGAATTTCCCTTCTAGGAACACTAATTTCCAATACCTCGTTTACAAGGATGAAGTCTGAGTTGTATAAAAATGCAACCCTTTGTGAATATCCTGATGATGTAATGATATAATCCCATTCTGAGGATAATTCAGTTAACAAATTATCGAGCTCCTCTGAAAAATATATAACTTCACCATTTTCATCTTCACCATTTGTTCCATTTATCTCATTTAACATCAAAGCTTTTAAATCAAGATCTTGTTCTATTGTTTTTGCAAGATCTCTAATTTGGCTTTGCGAACGTGGTTCATAGGTTGGGCCATTATGTAAATACTCCGGAAATCCTCTTACTTTCTCATTCTTATAATGCTCAATATTCCAGGTTCCGATTTTATACTTTGTTATTGTTGGGTCGCTAGAAGATGTTGGCTCCAGAACTTCCTTAACATATTTGGTAATTATCCATCCTACTACAGTTCCGGATTGGATTCTTATCCAGTTTGAATGTGAAGGTGTCCCAAGTTCAATAATTTTAGCTTGTGAGCCACTTGGCAGCCTGTCACTTATTCGATTGTCTCCCATTTCCGGATGTAATGGAATAAGTCGATCTGTGCCATCATCCTTGTATCGTTCAACCAGCTTTATATCATCGTTTACACTTAATTCTTGAGAGTTACACGGCAAATAGCTTATCCAGACGAATAATGACCCTAGTATGAAGATTCTTGACAAAACATTGTAATAATGCATGATATTCATTTTTTAATGTTTCTACTAATAAATATTTCCTGTGATCGCTTTTCTGTTTCCAAAAGTCATTGTTACTCCACCCTGTTTACTTTGGAATTCGTTCACGCCCTTTACTTAAGTTAAATATTGGTATATCAAACGTGATAGTTACATTGCACCTCCAACTTGGATTCCATAGAGCCTCTCCATATTCTACCAGGCCAGGTCCATATTGCACTCCAAAACCTATTGATAAGGGCAAATTATATCCCAGGCCATATAATACATATAGCCCTGGTGAGAAGATATTTGCAAGATATATTTTCTGATCTACCGCTGTGCTATCCCCATTTAGTTGATAATGGACCATGGCACCTATATCTAGGAAAGAAGCAAATACTGATACCGACCCACCTTTCCCCATTGATAAAGGAGTATATGCAACTCCTATTTGGGCGGTAACTCTATACTTGCTATTCCAAGTATTTTTATTCTCATCTGACTCTTCAGAATCATCTGAATTTGATTCTTCTAATAACCAATTGCCAAAACTAACACCAGGGTAAGCGTTTAAGGCAATATTATGAGAATAATTTTTTTTGGCGGAGGAGCTTCCTGCAGGTAGGGCTGCGGCATCAAATGCGGCCTGCACATCTTCTGGATTTTCTGCATCTACTATCCGTGCCATAAATGTTCCATATAGACTTATTCCTGAGATTAATTTGGGATTAATTTCATATGATTTTTTTATTTCTTTAATTTTTTTCTTCTCTTCCTTATCATCTTTACCTTGGCTCTTTATGTCCGCTATATTATACTCTCTGTTTAATGTATTGATTTCATTTAAGATATTGACAAGGTCAGTAATGGCTAATGTGTATTTTTCGCTTACAGTATTAGAATATAGATTATTAGCATAAACAGCCATATTTATATATCCTGATTTTGCTGATGAATTAGTATCATTTCTTAGTAGAAATTGATAACCGAAACTTATTGCTTCAGTGAATGAACCCAGGTATAAGCTTATATTCTCATAAGAGGTCTTTACAGTATAGGATACTGGAGTTTTAAGCTTTTTGGCAGCATTAGAGCTTTTAGATAGAATCTTGTGAAATTCCAAAAGATCAGATTTAAAGGCTTCCCGTTTTTCATTATCTGCAGCAAGTTCTTTGAGATAATTTACTCCATAAGTAAAGTCATTATTTAACATCTGCTGATATATAAGTCCAAGATATATCTCAAAAACAATTTGATCATTAAATAGCTTGTTATAAATTTCGTTATGCGATATCCAATAATTTTTAAGGCTATCCACAAAACTAGAATCATTGGTTCTCATAGAATTTGAGAGATAACCCAATAAGCTGAAGGAATTTTTAAGATCTTTGAATTCATCATGGCTAAAAACACTTGGTAATTTTTCAACATATTGAGGTGGTGTTAAATAGTCTATTTGATGAATTAATTCTATATAGTTAATTAAAATACTTAATTCAGGGACTTTTGCTTGTAGTTTTTCGTAATTTTCTGACTCCTTATAAACTTTAATCATATTTATAGGAATATTAGTCAAATCAGTGTGAAATGCTTCACGAATTTGTGGGAGCATATCATTGTAGTTATAAGTCATAAGATTTTCAATCGAGCGACATGTCTCAGGAAATAAAATCTCAATTCCCTTGTTTTTTTCGTCTTCTATAAATCGCTTAAACTTGTCTAGAAAGGCAATATTTATTTCTTGCTTAGCTCTTTGGATTAAAAACAAGGATAAACCTTGGCTGAAATTTGTAACATCTATGGAACCAATAGATGAAAAAATATCTCCTCTACCCTCAACCGGCACATAATCATTTTCTGACAGACTTTCGTCTTTAGAAAGTTCTATAAATGGATTATCTAAGAATTCATCATAAACTCCCTCATAAGTGGTTGCAGACGACGTATAATTTATTAATATAGTACTTAAAGCTACATGATCTTTTTTACTAAAAACCACACGTTTCTCTGTTTCTTCTTGAATTGCTAATTCACTTAATTTTATAGCATCATAATATGCAATTTGTGACAATAGATTTAGGCTATAAACACTAATTAGACTGATAAGGATTATTGCTTTTTTCATTTTCTTTTCTAATTAAACATATATTTGTGGATATTCAGGATTTTACCAAATGATGTGTTGTCAGATCTTTGCAATAATTCATTGATTATTGATATTGCATTTATGGAGGAATTCTTTATTCTTACAGATTCGAGAGCCAGTGCACAAGCTCCAGCCACATAGGGTGTTGCCTGACTAGATCCCGAGAGTCTTTCAAATTTATTATTAAGGTGGGTTGATAAGATACTTTGTCCTGGAGCATAGATATTAATGTCATTAGTGTTTAAAGTAGTTGAGATAGGCCTATTGTTTTCATCTATTGCTCCCACTGAAATAACATTTTTGAACCTAGCCGGATAATATAACTCATCTACAGATGTATCACTACGTTTGTTCCCAGCAGCTGCAAAAATTAGAATTCCCTTTTCTACTGCATTATCAATTGCTCTTTTAAGGTCTGCATCATTCCATCTGGGAGATCCTTTACTAATGGATATTATATCGACCTTATTATTAATAGCCCATTCAATTCCCGACACTAAATATTCAGGCTTATCGCCCTTTATATCGTGAGATATTTTACCAACATAAATTGTTGAATTATATGCTACACCCATTATCTCTGAGTTGGCTTTTGAAGCCTTGATTATTCCGATACAGTGAGTGCCATGTCCACTCTTATCTAACCAATCCTTCTTCCCGGTTAAATCAGAAAATAGTTCTTGATCTAAATCCAGATCTACGTGAGGATACGAAATCCCTGAATCCAAAACAGCTATTTTTACTCCTCTACCTGTAATCCCATGATTCCAAATATCAGGTATTTTAAAATTACACAACCACCACATATCCGAATACAACTCTTCATTTTGATAATCTGCTTTTGCAATCCCACCACTCCATAGATAATTGCCTGCAATGTCCTTAAACCAAGTGTCAATTCCTTTGTAGCCATAACCTTTATAAAGTTTATTCTTAACTTCAATTATTGTCCCGGGTACATGATAATGATTACAAATTGCATTAACACTTGGTTTCCCTACCCGAACATTTAGATTCTTTATTACTGTAACTTTCATTATCCAACACGGTTTAAGGGGGAAACACCTGATGATGAGTTATTTGAAGCTCCTTGGCTCTTAACCTTCTCTTGCTCAGAGGTTCTTAATTTCATTATTTTATTTAAAAGATCAAACCAGAAAGGGGCGCCAAGGGATATTGCAAAAGCAGTAATGAAAAATCCAATCCAGTGATTGCAAAATATGTTTCCGAAGTATACAAATTTGTCACATCTGCTAAATTGAATCTTGCCATTTTCTTCTTCCAACTGCTTACTTGTTAGCGCTCTTTCCTCAATGTTTGGATCATATACTTTCTTGTCCGTTTTAGGATCAAGCTTAACCTCAACTTCATCTGGGGGCCAACTTCCAAGTCCTAAAATATTATTGGCTTTATCAATATCAGTTTGTATCTGTTTCTTTATAGCAAGCAGTGAGTCCAGTTTTTTATTTAGATCTTCTTCCTTTTTATTTGAATCTGATTCGGAAGAAAGAATTGTCTCCTGATTATTCTGCATATAAGTTGTAGCCATATTGACCATTTGCTCTCTAGCATCTTTATCAACAGATAAATCTTTTGCAATTACAATGGCATCAACATTAAAGGTCCAGGCAATAAAAAATCCAAGTATAAATGTTACTAATCGTATTTTACGCTTATACCATTCTAAAGTATGCTTCATTGTTTTATCAAACCATTCCTCAAGGAGTAAATTAAACTTCTCTAAATCTCCTTGACTTTTAGACCATAAACTTTTCAAATAAATGAATGTATCATCTCCGACAGGAATATTATCTTGATCATCTCCCCAGCTTCGCATTGATCCAATTTTCTTATATGACAGTTCCGTCTTCCTCATCTCTTCATCAAGTAAATTGGGCTTCTCTCCTTCATTATTCACTTCACCAACTATCATACTAATAACAGTTGATGCGAAGCTACTTGAATTAAATGTTGAGGGCGTTTTTAATAGTCCAGTACCTCCTAAATACTTAATTTCTGGATGATTATAATATGCTTTTATAACATTATTCTTAGGTATATATAAAATCCAAAAGGACTTCCAAAATCGAACAATACAAAACCATGCATTAATAATTAATTGTACAAGTTTATCAAGCGGTTTTATTAATCTTCGGGGAAGAAATCTTTCAATACGTTTCTTTTTGCTATCAGACCATTTTTTTTCTGCTTCTTTATACGTCCAGGTATTGAATTTTTCATCATTTAGCATTCTGTCTACTGCAACCCTTAAATTTCTAGCTCTTAGCTGTACGAATGTGGCAATAATTTCAGCAAGAATGGTGGCGAAAAGACTGTATAACAGGAATATAAAAATTAGCCCTATAAAAACATCTAACACAACAGAGTTAAACATAGCTTAAGTATTTATTAATTATTTATGGCTCATTATTACTTCTTATTTCATAGGTCACGAAATGGATCTAAGAGACAAAGAATCACAATGTTCTAAAAGATTAACTCTAGATTTCTTTAATCGGTTTTCTCCCTCAATTCCCCTTTTAATGGATATTTCCAATCCTCAATGCCAGGGGCTCTTCTACCCCAGGTACTCCCCTTAGGATCCTCTTTGTCTTTTAAAAATCTTACAATGAGTCTGTGTAACATATTCATATTAGGTAGAATCCCATGAAATCCTGCAACTTTTGATAATGCCCTATCCTGTATCTCCCAATAACCATAATCACCAGGCGTTATACATATCAAATTCTCTTTACTTAAAAATGTAGGTAAGGCACCTTTGAAGGGAACAGTCCCGTCACCCGTTAATTTTTGATTTTCCTGATCACCATTCCCCCACTCATTTTTTCTATCGTCTCTCTGTAAATCAAAATAAACTGCGCCATTCATTTTTGTAATGTGCAAGTTTATCCTTGTCTTAGAATCCACACCAACAACCGCCATCCATCTACTTTTATCAAGGCCTGCATCAGTCAATTTGAATTTATTAATTCTATCTCTATGACTTTGGGCATCACCCAACAACTTCGAGAACAACTTTCCTGCATCCTCTTTAGGTGTACGTGTAGGCAGACCCTTTGTAGTTATGAATTTTTCAATTGTTTCAAGAACACTTGGCTGCCATGAATCGGTATTAAATAGTGAAACCGGTTCTTCATGATCGGATTCTATTGCATTATCAAAATCTGGCAGCAAATAATACAGTGAGGGTGTCATCCTTGCTGCTTCCCTTTCACTGGATTTTGAAGTAGCTGTTCCTAGGTCAGCATAACCAGTAGTAATTTTTAATGCTGCTTCATATGATCCACGGAACGGGGTTGCAAGCGTTACAACTTTATTAACTTTCGTGGCTCCTCTTTTTTGAATATATCCGGCAATAATTAGTCCTCCCATAGAATGACCAATTAGGTTTACCTTTGGCTTTTCTTTATATTCTTCCTCATTGTAATAATGCCTCGTGAGTAACGTCCGCTCAATCACTTCATCAATAAATTGATCTAACTTATCCTCTGCGTCCTCTAAGGGCATCCTCCAATCATATCCAAAAGGGTAAACTGGGACCTCCTTGTCATCAGATTCTTTCAAGTTATGTCTGAGTTCTTCTATCAGTTCTTTATATGCAACTTCATAAATTTGGTCATGGACAACACGGGCAGGTTCGATTGCTTCGTATTTTGGATTATTAGGATGTAATGTGATCCTTTTATAATCTTTCTTAATTACTTTCCAGAGGTATTCATTATCTACAGGATACTCATCCTTTAAATAGGTTGCTGTGATACCCGGTATCACAATAACAGGTTCTACCATTCTTTTCATGTCGACTATTTTGATTCATAAATAAATATATTCGTAGGATGAGTAGAGGCAGTATGGGGAGAGATGGAAGCCTTGTCTTAATTCGCCATCTAAAGATACTAATTATCAAAGGCTTAGTCAAGTAATGAATTATTTGAATAGATTTGATTTCATGATTTACAGAAGACGCTATTTCCCATTCTGCCCTTAAGTTCCGGGAGTTACAGGTATCCCAAACATTAGTAACTAGTTAAATGTAATTAGTCATAATTAATTATAAAATTAGGGTTACCTTTTAGCTATTTATCGTATTAATAGTTAAACAATTAGCCCAAAGAGAGATAACTTCCAATACTATCTGATCCTATTTCTCTACTGTCGGGTATAATTTTTCCTTCATCAAAAAGCTATTTGACCGGTCATCCCGGTTGCTTGTAAAAAGCAGTGGAATGACTATTTATTATTAGCCCAATATTAAAAATTAGGACGAAAGGAAAAGCCATGTTTACCAGTAGAGAAAAAGAGATCATCAACCTAATCACCCAAGCTAAATGCCGTAAAACCATTGCCCACGAATTGGATATCTCCATCCACACTATTGATGCCCACCTTCGAAATATTTACCTCAAAACCCGGACGCACTCAATGCTGGAGCTTTTTGTTTGGATCATGAAGGATCGAAAGATGTTCTCAACTCCGTCATATTAATAACTAGTTAATCTTGATTAGTTAAATTTAATTAGTTACATCGTGTGATTGACATCATAAAGCATATTGAGTAATTTTACTATTAATGAATTATGCAGAAAGTTTATAATATCTGAACGAATTATATCTGTATTTATTAAATGTATTGTAAAGCGATTTTCCTCGGAACATAACCTTACAATGATTGCTTAATTATCCTTTCAAAGAGAATAATTGACTTACATGCTACTAACTAAATCTTACTTCTCTGATTAATTAGCGCTTAATTAATTAAACACCACAAGTTTTTACAAATAATATAAATTCATATGTCATGTCAATAACTATGCAAGGATCCTGGACAGTCAGGGTTAAATCAAAATCAGCTTCCTATGATCAAAGGTTTGTCATCAAAGGAGCAAGTAAAGTTAATAATAGTACAAGTGGACCCTTTATCTATGCCGGAGTTGTAGATAACGAGGAATATAAGATCATAGGAGATAATTGGACTATTTCCATTCAAAATAATCCTGGATCTGGATATAGGCCATCAATTGAACGAATAAAACACCCAATAATTAGCAATAACAAACACTGTGTAATTATTGAATCTGATGATAGCGGTGGTGGTGATACAGATTTTAATGACCTAATATTGGAATGCCAAACTGATGTTACTTCAGAGGATTTTCTCGTTTATGGAAACCTCAACTACTATTCAGATAGTTGTTTAGTTAATCCTTGCATTCCTCAATTCATGGTTATTGAAAATTGGAAGGCATTAAAAGTATTGATGTTGAATCCTATTATTAAAGCCACTATAGAAAAACTATATCCAGAAATTATCTGGCGTGATCCACCAATTCCAGAACCAGATCCACCAGTCTTTACTCCCTTAATGATACCATTAAGAGATATACTACCTGTACCTAGAAAGAAATTACAAAGAATATTATTAAAACCACTCCCCCAAGGTAAGGACAAATCTAATGCTATGAATGTAGCACTAGATATGGATAACATACATAGTAGCGTTATATCGGATGAGGATGAGAATACACCTGAACCAAGAATAAAGTCTGGTTACGATATTGACAAAATAGAATTAGCCAGTATATTTGATCGGTTAAGATTAAACTGTGAGACAGGTCCTATCGCGAATGGTATCATTAAAATTTTTGAGTATGATAGGACTGCCAGTGAAAGAGCTGGTGCAGCCTATAAAGGAAATGGGCACAGAGAATACTTAGGATTCACCCAGGCTGATTATAATGGTAATTATTTGTTTCGATTTCATAAGCCCACTTGGCACAAAGCGCTGGAGGCTATCCCATATGCTCTTGAAGGTCGAGAATATATTAGTCAGATGATGCCAGATCTTATATTAAATTTAGTTGATCCAAATGATAACAATAATATCCTATATGAGTCTCCTTGTTATTGGAATATTCCTATAATAAAAAGAATTAATGTATGTATTCCCCAATCAGAAGTGGGACTGATTCCTTTCCCATGTAATGGTCAAAGTGTAATTCAGAGGATTGGAAATACAGTTCTCGGACCTCTAAATCCTTCAACTGGAGAAAGACTGGGGCCAAATAACCTAACAAATGAAGGAATTATCACTACAAATCATTATCTAGCTCCAAATGTAATTCACGCTGCATGGCGTGGCAATCTAGCTCTTTGGGGATGTTTAACTAATAATGCCATCAAGTGGTATACAATAAGATACAAACCAATGTATCAATCAGTTTGGACTATGTATTCAAGGGTCTTTACGCTTCCAAAATATTCAGATGTTGGAGGTCTCCACCTTGGAGATGAGAAAGTGGGTCCGTTTACCAGACAGCTAAAATTAAATACCAACAATAAGGTCGATTGTCCAGCATATATAAATGTTGAGACAGATCCTGATCCTGATTGGATGGAGAGTATGAGAAGTTTAAAAGCATTTATAAATAGTAATAGCTTGATAGGTAATCATGGGCCTGTTGATATACGTCTCGAAGGATTTTCTAATAGTGGAAATAAACTTGCTGACGAACCAGTAACATTGTACATTGATAATATTCGCCCAAATGCCTCTATTAATCCAAAAATAACCATGGGTACAATTGCATTAGGGAATTGTGCATTATTTACACTACCAAAAGACTCGAATGGAAATACTATAGAAAATGAACCAATAACAGTAATATTTAAGGCTATCCAAACTTCAGGATTTATGGGAAAGTACGCCTTGACAATTAACAAAGGTGCAATTGGTTCATTTGCAGTAACACCAGGTGTGATGGATGCATTATGTGTTGGAGGAAATCTTGATTCTAACTTAAACTCTGGAAGACATTATAAGCAACTATCAATTTCGAGTTGTCTAAAGAAGTTTAAAGGAACCATAAGTGAACTAGCTTCAGATGGCCAAGGAAACTACTCTGTTATATTAACCCCATCACTTCCCTGGCTTAATTCTAATCAAACTTTTTGTGCTTTCAGTTTGAATTTAAATGGAAATACACGCCATACGAATGGATCAACCGGAAATCCTCATTTCCATGGTGGACAAGTGCTCATTGGAATCCAAAGGTGATTTTATGAAATGGTATTTCCTACTACTTAGTCTGTTTGCTGCTTGGAGAGTTACTCATCTTCTCCAAGCCGAGGATGGACCTTTTGAAATTATATACAGATTGAGAAGGATATTAGGAAACAGTCTTCTTGGTAAAATGATGGATTGTTTTAACTGTTTGAGCATATGGATTAGTATCCCTTTTGGTTATTTCCTTGGAAATTCCTTGATGGAAAAGATTTTATTATGGCTTGCTTTATCAGGTGGGTCGATAATTTTGGAACGAATTACGACAACAAAGAACCTTGTTGGAAAATAGTTGTTAAACTAAAAATATATAACTATGTCATGTTGTGGGGGGAAACGAGAAACATTATATAATAATAAATATAACCAGTCCGATACGAATAATGAATTTGAAATTAACAATGAAGTTGCCGTTCCTAAAAGTTTCTACTTCAAATATTTGAGCTCAAAACCCCTGACAATAAAAGGTGAGATTACTGGTAATATTTATCAATTTCATGATTCAGAAATTACTATTCAAGTTGATCGACGTGATGGTACTTTTATGACAGGTATGCCTCTACTACAACGAATTGAAAATCCATAAATGAATCATTGGGACAATAAACAATCATAAGAGCTTAAATATAGTTAAGGCACCGGATCAAATCCGCCCTCATAGTGTGGGTTGCATCTTGATAATCTTTCTCTTCCTAGTTTCATGCCCTTAAATAATCCATACAGGCGGATGGCATCGTAAGTATATGTTGAACATGAGGGTGTATACCGACAGCACCGAGTAGTAGTTTTGCCGGAAACAGTATTTTTATATAACATAATTGAAATCAGAGCAGGAGGAACTAAAAAATAACTCAGCACTAGAATTGAAATTCTGGCAATTAATTTTATGACCTTAGACATTGCAGGAATTATAGAGCATTAATGGCAACTGATAGCTATTACTCAGATCTTTTAACACCTACCTTTTTAAGTAAATCTGCAAACCCATTTTCATATGCCAGTCCTATAAGGAATTGTTCAATCCTTGACAAATCCCGCCAATATTTGGGTTCATTATGAATAGTCATGTCTGCAAATACTCCTTTTATAATATTGGCCAATTTAGGGATCCCCAACTCCTTGGCTTTGTCATCTGATACAATCACCATGAAACCGTAGAACTCACCTAATTTGGTTGGTGTAGGACCATATACATCTTCTTTTCCAACGGTTGATTTAACCATTTCTGCATACTTTATTATATTTTCTTCAGTCAATATCATCTCAGGATTAGGTAATCCTGAAAATATACCTAGTGTGACTTTTGCCATTTCTTTGCTATCTTCCATTTTTATTTTCTTTAGAATTAATTGATATTATCAAGAAATCGTTACCATCGATTTATCCACACAGAAACAACCGCAAAAGATGGTATATGAACCTCGATTTGCTGTCCTTGGATCGGTAATTACATTTCCACTGTTGTCAAGGTTTGTAGCTGGTGTATTACCCATCTTATGAGACCATTTTCCATCACGATCCTTTCTATACCAGTGATAATCCCATGATGGAGAAACAACCAAGGCAACCTGATGTTGACATTTCTCACAACCGCAGCCCTTATCGCAATCAACATCCTTAAGCCCATCAGCAAGTGCTGCGCTGTGCACCTTCTCACAATTAATTAGATCACTTCGTGTAACTATGATACCATGTGCTCGTCCCGGTTGAGCAAATGTATTGGTTTGTATATCACAACCATAATTATAACAATTGTTAGTTAACATAATGGATGCATTATTATTCCATATACCCGGATCATATACTGGTATACATTTCTCAATCCAATTTGCCGCTGCCTCGACTAGCTTTTTGATAAAGTCAGCAAACCATTTTTTCATTTTGAAATCCTCCTAAATTAAAATTAAAAATCTATAACTCTCTAGCTTTCTAAAGTACTCATTCGGTAGCTTTTTGTCAATCACGTGATATACTTAATTATTTACCACTAATTAGTATTAAGTAGTTATATCAAACGATTGACAGGCCCTTTCCCTATTCCGTAACTTAGATGGTTCATCAATACAGTTTAACAACCAACCCTTTCTCAAAAAGTTACAAATTGAAATCAAGGTTTATCAATTAATCCAAGGAGAACTTATCATGAAAAATCCAAAAAAATTAATTCAAAAATCTAAGCTTTTTAATCGTTGTGTTAAAGTATTATTAATCATGTTGGTAATGATAATATCGGGTTTGTTACCGGTTAATGAACTTAGCACATTGTACGCTCAAACTACACAGGGGGAACTTGAAGCTCGAGCAGCTCCCGTATTCCGTAGGATTTGTATGGGTGGCTCTAATGCTGGCCATCTTTGTAATCAAAATGGAGTTTGTCCTGGCTCTACATGTCCGGATCGGAATATATTTAATATCTCAGTAGCAGTCCAGTTCAATGCAACAAATGCTGAATTATCAAATATTCAAGATCTAATTAGTGAGGGATCGGCGGTTCTTTTTGATGTTACTGATGGACAGGCTGAGATCGGCGAGGCTTTCATTTATAACAATGCCTTTGGAACAGGAGGAAACGCTGATCTTCGAATTTATCCTAGTACTAGTCCAACATGGTGGAAAGCAAATACTGGGTCCTGGCAGGTAGGAGGAAGCATGCATGTCTCTATAAATAACATTAATCCAGCTATAAATCAAGGTGGAACCTTGACTCATGAATTTTTGCATCTGGTTTTCGATCTACGAGATGAATATGAATCTGCAGATGCTTATTGTGATGGCACTGGAAGTGAAAGTTGCCCGGATGCTGCAGCTATTGCCGCCGGGGCAACCCCAAGTATTATGGATGAAAGTGGCGTTGATGCAGAACTTTGTTGGGGACAAGGGGACCCAAATAATCTCACAGATCTATCAAATGGAAATCATGACGCCACCAATGTCACAGAACAGTCGATGTGTCGTTCAAACAGATCTGGTTGGGCTCAAGTTGTATGGTCCTGGCCAAACACATTTTTGGCACCAACTGGTGCTCCTGATCCAGCAGCAAATGGAGCTACTGTCAATCCTACCAGATTTATATTGCCTGATAACACTACACGTGTGGTTATGGTACTCGATGAATCCTGGAGTATGAACTATGAGTCACCAAAACGTATTGAACGTCTTAAAGTTGCTGCACTTGATTTCATTGCTTTGGCTGAGAATAATACAGAATTAGGTATAGTTTCATATTCTGATGACGCTGAGACATCAAGTGGGCGAACCAATGTTGCTATCGCATCTCTAGGAAATAATCGATCAACCTGGACTAATGCCATCAATGGTATTTCACCCTACAATATGACAAATATAGGGGCAGGATTAGAAAAAGCAATGGATATGATTACAACTGCTGGTGGGGTAACAGCCAATACCTTTATAGTACTCATGACAGATGGAATTAATAACCAACCTCCACCACAATCAGCCGCTGATGCAGACCTGCAGGCTAAAATTAGCGATCTGATGACAGCTGGTATTCCGGTATATGTAACTTGTACGGGCGGAGATCTAGGACTTTCTTCCCAATGCTCAGAGATTGCGTCTGGAACGGGAGGGTTTTATGTAGACTCACAGAATCCTGCTACATTGGCGGAAGCATTTGTAGATATTCATGAAAGAATTTCTCGTCGAGATGCTATCGGGTCATTTTCAACCAGGATTAAAGCCCCTGATAAAAAATATTTCGTTGAGCAAGGATCAGAATCAGTAACTTTTACCTTAATATGGGAAGAAAAAGATGTTGAAGCTATTTTATATGTACAAGACCCTAATGGAACTCAATATACTGGTACAGGCATGTCACATGGACAATTTGTACGTGTTTACAATCCAACTGCGGGAGATTGGGAAATGAATATTGAATGGGTTAAGAATAAATCCAACAATTATACTAAAAGAGCTTATTCAAGAAATCAAATTCATAGCTTGAATGCAGCACCACGTTACGCGACAGTCTTGCCTGGTCAGCCCATATACATTTATGCTTATCCACGGAGCAATGGTGGACCAATTACTGGTCAATCTAAACTTATTTATGGAAAGGTTAGATTACCAGATGGATCGTGGGATAGTTTTGAGCTGAATGATATGGGTAATACATTTAGTGCTGGGGATGATATTATTTACGATGGGATCTATACAGGCGTTTACAGCAATACAACGCTTAAGGGCCCATATCAGTTCTTGATTCAGGCAGAAATAGAGTCATGGCATCAGGGACAAGATCATCAAAAATATGATTCCACTATCTTAAGTCCTCGTTTTGAAAGGGAGGTAAGAGTTTCAGTTGCGGTGGCGGATCCAAACGAACAAGAATTGACACCAGAGGATGATAAGCCGTCACCAGAAGAAATACCATGGTGTAAATGGCTATTCTACGTTGCATTATTACTCCTCCTGCTACTATTATGGTGTGTAATTCGTCAACGCCGGAAACGTGGATAGTATTTATTTCTGAAGAATGTCTGTAGCAAGGTCAAATATTTATTTCCTTGCTGCAGATGTCTTTATAAGCGATATATTAGCTCAATACTGAAAATTATATTAAGTATTTAATATGACTCGAATTGTATTCGTTATTATATTTTACTTTGTACTTGTTTCCATTGGATACTGTATATCATTAACCAATCAAATTTCGTATATAAACAAACCCGACACACTTGTTGATTCTTGCGATAGTATCCTTTGTCCTCTGGGTTGGAAATGTATACCTGGAACTGATCAATGTGGAATACCAGTTGGTGATGGATGTTATGACATTGAATCAGAATGGTGGACTGGGTTAAATGTGGAAAAAGAGGATTCTGATCAACATGATTCTGTAGTTTTCATTATTACAAACATGAACGATTATCCATTGTATTTCATGGCAACAGTACATGGCACTATCGTATACAATATTTACACAGACAACGATGGAATTGGAAGAAAGCTTGAACTGGAAGTAAATCATTTCTGTCCAACGATGTGCCCTGAAATTGGTCGCCCCATGATAATCGATTGCGGTAAGCCTCCAAGGATAGTCCAATGCATACCAGTCAATCAAACTGCTAGGGTGAGGTGGTCAGGCTCAGAGCAGGTGGGGACTATTCGTTTATGCGACACCACCAGATTTCATTATTGCATGACAAATTATAAGACAATGCCGGGGTCATATTATATAGAATTTTGTGGGTTTGAAGATATTTCAGGGGGTAAGATCAATACTGACAATTTAAATCAATGGATCGGTGCGAAATTGATTGGTGAAAGCCGTTGTGCAGAAGTAAGGTTTAATTTTCCAACATTGGCGGTAATAGAAATTGTTTTTAAGAAATAGTAAATCAATATTTGATAAGTAACTACCTATTATTGGAAGTTGACCTCTATAAACTTTTAATTTGATAATGAGCAATATAATTTCAATGAACTGTTGATTTTCCTTTTGTTTTTTATTATATTTACTTGGATTATATACATAGACGAATAATCAGATGCATCATGAGTTCAAACAATAATTCTGAGTCTTTTGAGGAAGCAAAGCGACAATTTTTTGATAGAATTTGGAAAGCTATCCCAAAGAAGTTGCGAATTCCTGTGATAATAGTAGTATTAATGATTCCAGTATTAACTGCAACCCAAAGCCATTGGAAAAAATTAATATTTGACCGCCCTCCTCCAGAAAGATGTATAATTAGAGGATATATAACCAATGGCGAAGAACCGGTAGCAATGCCAATTCAACTTAAAACGGAGGATGCAAATCAAAATAAACACTCAGACAATTCGGGTCTTGTTGTCTTTAATGTAATAAAGAATGAAAAGGTATTGAGCGTTAAATATTCATATATGGGAGAGCAAATAAATTTAGCTGTAGATGATACCCAACTTAAGTCGTCTAATGAATTTTATCTTGAATTGCAATCCAAAAACTTATCATATAATGATTAAGATATATCTATTAACATTATTGTTCCTCTTATACTGGTGTCACGGTGTCTGCCAATCAATCGATGGTCAAGTCACAACTAAATCCGGAGCACCGATCCCAGAAACCATAATTGAATTATCTACAACCTTAGGCAATGAGGGTCCAATAATAGAAAAAGAAACCGATAGCGAAGGTTTATATAGTATTCAAATAACAGCTAGTTCTATTGATGAGGCTAATAATCAAGGTGCTACATGGATAATAACTGCTAAAAAGCAAGGATATAAAAAAACTTCCAGGAACGTTTACGTTACAAAATCATTAGTCGAACCAAGTGTTATAAATTTTCAGCTTGAATCAGATCCATATAGTCCCAATTACCCAATAGTTGATAATTGCATTAAAAAAAGTAATGAAGTTGTTAGCATTTATCTTTTTGATCTAAAATCTGGCAGTGAAGAGAGTGATGTTGCAATGCTTCTCACAACTTTACGATATAAAATGGACAGTGAAATAATTAATTATTTAGAATCCTATGACCTCAGAGGGGGACTAGATTTAGAAATAATAAGGTGTCCAGGATTGGAAGTTAGTGACAATAATTATGCTGTTCATTATGGTAGCAGGTTAAACGCTGAAGGAATTATTTGGGGATCTTCTCAAAAACTCGATTCAATATATACAATAGTTTCACTCACATACATTAAAAGTCCAATTTTAACAGGACTTACAACCCAATCCTATAGTAACAATATTAGTGACATCATTAATATTCCAAATCCGATTCCAGAAGAGTACATTGCTTTTTCACTATACATAATTGGAAACGTGCATATGAGTAAAGGAAATAAAACTTATGCCAAGAGATGTTTCCAAAGGGCTTTATTAATTAATGCTTTACCAAATGAATATGCTCAGTCGTTATTGAATCTTACAAATGAATTAGAAAGTGAAGATTTATCAACCACCCTTACACCCATAAATAATTAAGTCATGCAGATTTATTTTCGGATAAGTATTTTAGTTTTCTTAATATCTATCTTTCAAATTTATGCATTTGGTGGAGGCATCGGAAAGATTGGAGATAAAACTATACTTAAGAATGTAAAACACAAGATTCTTGTACTGGAATACGATAGCCCTACTGATAAAACTTGGGGAAAAGACATATCCCAAATGATCGCACAAGAAATTCTGGGCACTATGTTTGGCGTAAATAATATGGGCGTAGTACATCTGGAACAAAATGAAGATTCGCTGGTAAAATATACTCCGGAAAATATTAATACGATCTCAAATCAGCAGGAAGTACTTTTAACCATTTGGGGGGAATTTTATACTGAGGGTAATGATGTTTATATATACTCTCATTTAAGAATCATACCTAGAGAAGATTTCCCTGCAGAAGCATTTGGTTTAAGTCTGGAAATGGAAAGCGACAGAAGCATCCTAAGAGCTGAACCAGCAACATTACAATTAAATTTTAAGCCAATCAAACTATCTATTGAAACTCTAAAAAGTATGCATGAGTTTTATAATAAAACCATACAAATTAGAAAGGATCCCAATTCAAATTCTAATATAATAAAAGACCTGGTCCCTGGGGACACTTATTTTGTATTGAGAAGAGAAAATGAATGGATGAAGATTGGTACGAGGGGAGGGGTTATCGGGTGGATAAAATACGAGAATCTAGAAGAACAAAATGAGCTTGGAGAGGTTGGATCTGTAATTACAATGGCACAGGCTATCTTGCAATATATGGCAGGTAATTATAATGCTTCAACATCTTCATTGGAGCATTACACAGAAAGTAATATAGGTCAAGATCCCTTAAATAGATGTTTCAGTCATATTCTATTTGGTAATTCAATAATTTATCAAAACAAATATACTCGTAGAATCCCGGATAATGAGAAAGTCTCAGAGCAATACCAAAGGGCGCTAGAAATTATGCCTTACAATTCATCTGCTATTAATCATCTCGCCATAGTTACAATATTTAGGGATTTCCATAAAGGAAGAGAATCATATTGGTCCTTCACTGAAGTTGAAGGGCTATTAATACATATTATAAAAACCGAAAATAATGTAAACGCAATTGGAAACCTGGAGGCCTTATACAAGGTCGCTGGTGATTTCGGAAACCTTTATAATGATAATAACCCAAATGATTATCAGGGACTGATTAGAGAAAGATTGAATATTCTAGGCGATCTCAAAGTGAGACAACACAGGTAAATGAATATTTCAGTTTAGAGGTGATTGTAAGATCATAAGATTTCCATATTTCATATTTAGAATGGATTTCATATTGATAAAGACTAAGCTCCAGTAAATAAACCAACTAAAAGCTTTTTTCTATGGATGTGAATAACAAAAAAATCAAAGAACTTGAATTCATAAAAAACTTTGTTAATGCCGTTTACGGCATATTATTAGGCTTTGGATTTAGTAGTGCAGTTAAATGATAATCATCCTTAAACTTTGGGAATAAAAGCAAATATATAATAGAGTGAGTGATTTAATAAAAGATATTATTTTACCTATTCTTTGTTTTGCAGCAGGGTCAGGATTGACATTTTGGTTGAAGTACAGAGAATGGGGTAAAAGTCGTAAAGAAAAGCAACTGCTTGAAATAATAAACTGTCTGGTCCAATTTCAAGAATTAACTGTTAATCTTGTTAAAAGAATAGAAGAATTGGTTGAACCAATGCTAGAAAACAATGATTTACTAGCAACTTGCAAATTGTACAATGAATTTATTAATGATTTAACTCTTAATTCAGGATACGATAAATCTGATGGTAAAATGAGAACAATTTATAACAACTTAATATTTGATTCAAAAGAAATTAAGGATAAAACAATACGAGACAAACTTAAATCTCTTTTCTATCACATTGATGATTTCAAACATATTAGTTACGCCTTAAAGAAGAACAGTGGGAAGAATGTAAATACTATGGAGAAAGTCACTATCCTTCATAATCTATTAGTTAAGAAAATATCACCAGGTAATGATCAACAATTAGAATTAGCACAACAGATTAGAAGAGATTTTTCAAAAACAATCCAGAACATCAGATACATTTCTAAAAAATATAAAGCTGATATTAGTAATTCAATATTGAAAGATATTCCCACTGATATTAGCTCCCAAAAGGATCTCATTGAAATAGTTAGAACTTTTTGTATAGAATGGAAACAATCCGTATTTGCCGTAGGACGTGGGCAAAAGCCCTTACAATATGAGATTGGTGAAGTTGAGACATTGCTGAGAATAGCAAAGTCCTGATTGAATTCTGAAATAGATTACTGGTGGTTAGCAAATACATTCCCTCCTTCGGAATGATCTGTTTATATTCTCCATGTACAGATTAGCCAGTTCTTTCTTAAGCTCATCATTCTGACGTTTAAGTTCAGTAACTTCGTCACTATTGGCTTCTCTGATAATATCTCCACTTAGCCTTCTCTTGCCTGCTTCCATAAAGTCTTTACTCCACTTAAAATAAGAGTTCTGATTAATGTCATGCTTACGGCAGATAGCGGCGATGCTATCTTCATCTCGTAATCCTTCTAAAACAATCTTGATTTTTTCTTCTGATGAAAATACACGTCTGGTTCGACGCTTAATTTCTTTTACAACTTCTGTAGCTGTGGGCCTTTTCTTTTTTCTTCCTGGTGCCATAATGTGTAGTTTTTAGATGGTACCTTTGTTTGCAAACCACACATTAAAGTTATAAATTAGCTGGTAAACATTTTGCTGACGTTATACATTGTGCAAATTGTTGTGCAAATAAAAAAACATCTACAAGATGATCATTGTAAGCGAGTGATATTCTGTCTCCCCGCTAGGATTAACTTCGTTGATCCTATTTGGCTAGTTGTGTAAAAGAAAAACCCTTATTCGCTTCGCTCACTCTTGCCCTTTTACCATTTCAGCATTTGCAATCAAGCTTGCATGCTGAAATGACAAAAGTCCAAGCCCGTAGGGCAAGGACTTTTCATTTGTGTCTCCCCGCTAGGATTCGAACCTAGGACCCGCTGATTAAGAGTCAGCTGCTCTGCCAACTGAGCTACGGAGAGATATTCGGGATTGCAAAATTAAGTAAATTTTGCAATCCCTCGAGTGCCGAATGCCGACTTTGTCCGCCGAAGCTTTGCGAAGGTGAAGTGCCCAATGCCTGATCTATTTGTAAGGTCTCGGTAATCTCTCCGACTAACATCATACTAAACTTAAAACTAACAACTATGAGAAAGAATGCATTACTATTGGTAATTGTAATTACCGCGAGCTCGTTGGTTCTTTCAAGCTGCACCAATGACGACGATGACGAAGCTGTAGCCAACCCTGAATATATCGCTACTGACGCATCTTTTGCTGATTTCACAAATTGGGTATTGGAGGCTGAAGAAAATGGCCCTGACCCAGCCCTGGGCCCTGCACACCACGGAAACGACAGCACCGTAACCCGTCATATTTATTTTAAGGACGGACAGAACCCGGTCAACGGCCTTTATCCCGTAGGAACCAGGATCGTAAAACAATCCAATAATCCCGACCTTAGTATCAATGAAGTTACAGCCATGGTGAAGCGTGGAAATAACTTCGATGCCACCAAGAACAACTGGGAGTATTTTGTGCTAATGCCTGATGGTAAGATTGCCTCCGACAATGATGGCAACGCTATGCGTGGTGCTAACCTTATGGGAGGTATGTGCGTGGGGTGTCATTCGGCTGCCGCCGGGTCTGATTATATCTTTACAAAGAATTAGTCTTTTATTGTTCTTTCTTTAGAAGAAAGAACCAAAGAATCAAAAGTCTTCAAAGGCAATTTTTGATTCGCCCAGGCGAGATCAAAACCGCTGCTATTTTTTCGCTTCATGCTTGTCCCGCCTTTGCGGGACGCAATTCCACTCAAAAATCAGCTATTGCTTCTGAAGACTTTTCTTACGCCTTAATTCTTTTCTGAAATTCAAAATTCAGGTTGGTAGGAAATTCATGCTAAAATAAAAGCAAAGCTTTTACGACCCGGGCGCAATTTGAATCCCTTGATCCAGGGGGTGAAAATCTTGTCAGGGATGTCGTTTTTTTATTACTTTTTTTGGACAAGCAAAAAAAGTAAATAAATTAAATGCTTCGCATTTATATGATCAATAAAGCTATAACAGATTGGCCCCATCTCCTTAAGAG
>Ga0209692_10001288_pt1 | contig 35735 bp, 36 predicted proteins | sample tdDd472_FD_187129 | JGI IMG/M metagenome (GOLD analysis project Ga0209692, IMG submission 187129) | Marine sediment microbial communities from the Atlantic coast under amendment with organic carbon and nitrate - tdDd47.2 (SPAdes)... | ecosystem: Environmental > Aquatic > Marine > Coastal >...
GCCCTATAGGCCGTGTATGCATTGTTGGGCGCCGTTAATTTTATTTGAGTTTAAACTCTACAGGTAAATTAATTTCAGTGCATACCTTATTTCCGAACATTTTACCTTGAGCAATGTATTTTAGAGCTTCTTTAGTTACCCGTATAGCTTCATCTTTATATACCTTATCAATATTGGGGGGATTTGTATGTACTACTTTTAAATTAGCTATTTCTCCTGAACTATTAATTATGACATTAAGTTTTAAACTAAGAGTTTTCGTTTTGTATTTTTTGAAAGCAATTTCTTTATTCTCTGGATAAATTATTTTTTTTTCTACATAATCAAAATAACTAAAATTATTGATTTTAAATCTATAAGAATGTTTGCCTTTTAGCATATAGAAAATGGTATCCGAATCCTCAATTCGATATAATCCATATATATTACCGAAGTTTAAACTTTCTGTTTCAATGTTTTTATCTTTTTTATGTTTTTTGTTTATTATTCTTCCATGCTCAATACCTCTCTTTTTGTCAAATAAATTAATCAAAAGATATCTTGCCTTTTCCCTATTAGTTTTTTTATACCTTCTGTCATAAAATACAGTATCTTTTTTACTTACACAAAACTGACAATATAAATTGAAAGTATTTTCATCATTAAAAACTGATGCCCTATGCATATTTTTGCAAAATTCAAGGGTATCACCTTTACCTAATTTTGCAATTGATAAATTGTAAAAAACATCATTTAAAGGTATTGAATTTATTGGGGGTAATATATTTATATCAAATAAAGGATTAATACAAGTTATATACTTTGTTATTAAAGAGTCTGCTTTGTCATATTTATTCTCTTGTAAATATTTAATACCAGTCTGATATTCCAGAGTGATATCACGTAAAGTTTGTGAATTTAATTTGAGCAAGTTAAGCAGAAATAAAAACAGAAATAAAGTTTTTTTCATTCGTAAACATTTAAATTATTGTGTCTTGTATCGATTTTTTAATTAAGGTCTATCTCTAAGACAACTCGCCTGATATTTAATGGCGCCCAACGTTTCGCATATGGCATTGTAGGGCAGGAGGGACGTATGTTGTACCAAATCTGCACAAAGCCAAGTTAAACATTTTATTATATATTTTTTACGTCATTAATATAAATTTTAAGTTGGCGTTGTTCCACAACGTCAACAAACTATTTAGAAATTGCGATACGCCCTATAGGCCATGTATGCAGTGTTACCTGCTGGCATTTTTTCATTTTTTCAATTCATAATTTGTACTCCTTCCACCTGCAGCTTCTTTTTGTAAAATATCCTTGCTGATCAAGTCGTTAATATCTCTAATTGCTGTGTCTTTTGAGCATTTTGCAATCTTTGCCCATTTGGAAGAAGTTAATTTACCTTCAAAACCTTCTAATAATTTATTTAATAGTTTTTTCTGTCTCTCGTTTATGGATGTTTTTGAATGTTTATTCCAAAAGTCAGCTTTGAATAAAACGCGTGTCAGAATATTATTCGTAGACTTTAAAGAATTTACTAAACAGCTTAAAAACCATTTAATCCACGCTGTTATGTCGAGGTCTCCTTTTTGTGTTTTTTCAAGTATGTCATAATATTCTTTTCTTTCTATCCTTATTTGAGCCGACATACTATAAAACCTCTGAGTGCTTTTGTCTGATTGAGCCAATAACATATCGGTTAATGCTCTTGTTATTCGTCCATTCCCATCTTGAAATGGATGAATCGTAACAAACCAAATATGAGCAACAGCTGCTTTAATTACTAAATCAATTTTATCTTCTCCATTAAACCATTCTAGAAATTGATTCATTTCATTTTCTATTAAATCTGCATCTGGAGCTTGAAAATGAACTTTCTCTCTACCTGCTGCACCCGACACAACTTGCATTGCTCCAGTTTTGTCTTTTCTCCAATTTGCAACAGTTATTTTGAATATTCCACTTCTGCCCATTGGAAACAAAGCTGCATGCCAATCAAAAAGTCTATCAGTTGTTAATGGTTTGAAGCAATTATGCGTTGCATCAATCATCATTTCAACCATACCGTCAACATTTCTATCAAATGCAATTGAGCCAGCGAATTCCATTCCTAATCGTTGAGCAATTGATGAACGAACCTGCTCTGGATTTAAGAGTTCTCCTTCGATTTCTGATGATTTTAAAACATCTAATGTTAGAGTGTCAAGTAAGGCTTCGTTTCTCAGTTCAAAGCCTAGCGATTCCATTCTTCCAATTAAGCGTCCTTGTAAATTTCTTACTTCGCTTAGTAGGTTTAAAAATTTGTCACTTTGCCAAGTAAAATTTGGCCAGTTGTCTTTCTGATGTATATAATTGCTCATTCGTTGTATTATTTGCAACGAAAATACATATTATTCGTCGCATTTCATAATTTATCGTCGCGTTTTATGCATTGAATAGTGAGCTTGTTCGTTGCACAATGCCTTTTTTATGCTTGCAGGTAACGTTTCGCATATGGCATTGTAGGGCAAATAGACCTAAAACTGGTTCAGATTTGCGCAAAGCCAAAGTAAACATTTTATTATAAATTAGTCTTGTTCATTAATCAAATTTTAGTTTGGCGCTGTTTCATATCGCCACCGAAACGTCCAGAAAATGCGATACGCACTATAAGCCATGTATGCATTGTTGTGCACCGTTTTTCTTATCTATTCAATCGCTTTAATTTCACCAAACTCTTTCCAAACTTCCGTGTTTTTATATTTATCTATCACATTTCTCGGAACGAATAAACATAGTTTTTCCAGTTTTACATAAGAGAATACTAAATCCGATATTTTTTGCGGAGTTAAACTCATATTCGTTACAATATTGAGGTTTCTGTCATATTGAAATGCTAAATCTTCAATAGTGTTAATTGTTTCCGAAATAATAATCTCATTTAGTCCATCACATGCTTCAAAGGCACCTTTTTTTATACACTTTACATTTTTAGAAACTACAAATCTTCCTTTTTTTCCTCGTGGGTACATTATTAGAGTATCCTGTGATTTATTGTATAAGACACCATTTTTAGAACTTAGTTTTGTATTATTCTTATCAACATTGATCTCTAAAAGATTTTTACTTTGAGATAAAATATACATATTAATATCGGCAATGCCGCTTCCTAGTGTAATACCTAAAAGAGAGTCACAATTAGCAAAAGACATTGACCTAATTTCCGATACACTATTAGGAATATTTACATTCTTCAAGTTATCGCAATAACAAAACGCACCGTTTGCTATAATTTTTACTGAATTTGGTATGGAAACAAAATTAATTTTTGAACAAGAAAATGCGCTATTGCCTATTACAGAAACGCTTTGAGGTATTGTATATTCGCCTTTCCTACCATTTGGGTATGCTATCAATGTATCTTGACTCTTATTAAAAAGTACCCCTTGTATTGAAATATATCTTAAATTTCCATGCTCTACTTCAATACTTTCTAAATTGTAACATTCTCTAAAAGCAACATCTCCAATTTTAGTTAGACTCTTAGGAAGAGTAATTGAAGAGAGATTGTGACAGGCTCTAAAAGCATTTTCACCTATTTGATCTAAAACTCTACTTTTTAATAATAATTTCTTTAAGTTAAAACATTCATAAAATGCGTACTTATCTATTCGTTTAACACTATTTGGAATATTAATTGAATCAAGTGATTTGCACCCTTTAAAAGCATTCTTTTTAATAACGGATACGGAATCAGGGATGTCTACTTTTTTTAATCTGCTACAATCCTGAAAAGCAAATTCTCCAATACTCTTAACACTTTCTGAAATTGAAACAGACTTTAGCTGATAACACCTATTAAAAGCATGATGACCGATATTTGTCACTCCATTTTCAATGCGCACACTTATAATCTTATCATGCCAAGTTTTATATCTTGGATAGTTTTTCATATCGCCTATTCCTTTGATAAGTAAAGTGTCTCCAATTAATGTTGCTGTTACTTTTGACGTGTCAGGGTATCCAATATTCCATGTTTGTGCTTGTAGCTCAATAAAGTATAGTTGAATAGTTATTATAAAAAATATTATAACAGGTCTTATATTTCTCATTTTCCTAATTCTATCTGTTTTGTCAATTTACTTATTATAATCGTTCTCTCGAATATCTCCATTACTGTGTTATATTAAAATATGTATTGCAACACTGCGTCCCCAATGGTGCACAACGTTTAGCATACGCTTTGTAGGCCAAATAGACTTAAAAAAGGTTCATATTTGCGCAAAGCCAAGTTAAACATTTTATTATATATTATTTTCGTCATTAATATAAATTTTAAGTTGGCGCTGCCCCGCAGCGTCATCGCGAAATTTAGAAACTGCGATACGGCCTATGAAGCGTGTATGCAGTGTTAGCACCTGTTTTTTCTTTAAGGACCTTCTTGATGAATCTTACAAATTTTCAAAGAACCGTTTTTATCTGGGATTATTTGAAATAAACTCCCTCCCGAATTTCCATAATAAAAATGATTACGTTTTCTTGTTACATGATAATCAATTACTGCAATTATTAATTTCCCTTTTTCCCATCTTGCAGGACGAATTGCAATTAGATAAATTGAATTCTTACCTTTAGTTTTAGTTTTTAAATCTTTTTTGTCAAGAATCTCAATTTTAAAATTATTTATCTGATTGGGGAAATAATTAGTAGTGTAATCATCTTTTTCAATATAAATTTTTAATGACTTTGAAGATTTATCATTTGAATTGATTCTTTCATCATTATGGTATCTTGAATGTTGAGTTAAAGCTTGGATATATACATTGGAACTATCAATAGATTGGCTATATCCATTAATTAATTTAATAAAAATAAGAGCTAATATTATTACAGTGTGTCTCATAAAATTGGTGCTAACGTTTCGCATATGGCATTGTAGGGCAAATAGACCTAAAACTGGTTCAAATTTGCACAAAGCCAAAGTAAACATTTTATTATAAATTAGTATTCTTCATTAATCAAATTTTAGTTTGGCGCTGTTCCTCAGCGACACCGAAACGTCCAGAAATTGCGATACGCCCTATAGGCCGTGTATGCATTGTTCTCAACTGTTTTTTATTTCTTCCTTCCAATATCGTTTCTCAATTTTACGATAATCTTCAATATCTTTCAGTTTTATCAAATAGTCAATTAATAATTCTAATTCATTATCTGATTGTTTACCCTTAAAAACAGTTGGGTATATCGCATTACCATAATTATATTTTAGTTTACTTGGTGTGTCGTCCACAATTAAAGTCCTTTTATAGTCAGCTAAACCTTTTTTTACTGCTTTTTTAAGGATCTTGGCGTAATTCATATGATTAAAATAGTCAGAATATCCCAACTCGTCTATATGTTGATGATCAAATTGCAACGTACATTTTGATCGTCCCCAAACAAATTTCAAAGGATAATCCTTTGGAAAGATGTTTTCCACAATTTTCACTACATAATCGTCCGAAGCAGAAGACCAAACTGCGACTTCGTAATGCTTTTTCAACTCAGAGATAAAACTATCTAGACCTGGTCGTTTATATACCTTATATTTAAACGCCTCGAAATCCCAATTATCATCTATAGGTTCATAAGTCGAGTAAACAAGTGTTTCATCTAAATCTAATATGACTAATTTTTTATTCATTAACGTACAAATACTGGTTGAAAAATAGTTGAGAACGTTTCGCATATGGTACGTATGCCAACGAAAATAAAGAATTATCAGAATGATACAAAGCTAAACGGAACATTTTATTGTATCTTTTTTCTTTTTTAATAAAATTTTGCGTTTGGCGCCGTTGTATAATAACACCGTAGCAATCAGAAATTGCGATATGGCCTATGGACCGTGTATGCAGTGTTAGCAACTGGGCTTTTATTAGCACTTGTGTAATATCAATTATTGTTAGACGATTAATTAAAGTTGTTTCAAACTTTGCTATTGCTGCAAGAACGCACAAATTTATTTTGTTTTTTTAGCGTTGGCCGAAAAGCCTTTGGCTACATTGGGGTGGCTTTGTAAGCTTTTTGGCAAGCCACTGGTGGCGCGTTTGCCTGTGTGGGCTTGCCAAAGTGCTTACAAATAGGGTAGGGCTTTGAGTTAGTTTCTCACAAGCTTACCTAAAGATTCTAATAATTGTGGATTATCTTCTAATCCTATTTTTGCTACTGCATAAAACTCACTCATCCAATCGTCGAGTTTAGCAAATGCATCATCTTTTGCTTGTGTTGAAGCTTGTGATTCACCTTTTTCTTTAAGATATTCTGAACGAGTAGACTCAACTTCTGAAATTAAAGTGTTGGCAGCATTCAAATCATCAACAGTAATCTTTAGTCTATATAGTTTTACTTGTATTGCCCTATCGGAAAGAGCAATTGAATAAAATTTCTTTGTTGCTTCAAGCCATTTAATGTAAGTGCGAGGAAGACTACCTGTAATCATTAATTTTTCAGCCGTAACTGGATCTTTACGGAAAATTACTTTAGCTTTTTTACGATGACCAGTAAAGGTGTCATCAAGTTTTTCTCTTTTGCCTGAGAAAACAGAATAAGCAGCCGATGTTTCATCGTCTTCTGTTTTGTTTGCATCATACGATTGACGCGTTCCTAATAACAATGTTTTACCTTCTGAAATAGTTGCGGTATCATAACCTAATTCTGCTAAGGCTGCTGCGATTGCAGGCTGAGCTACTGCGTTTTCTAATGCTACGCGGTATTGTTCCATGGTTTCTGCTTCTGAAAATTTTGGTTTAGTTGCCATAATAGTTGAATTTTTTAGGGTTTATATTACAATTTAGTTCCTTCAACTTACATTTCAGTTCCTTCCACATGCAATTGTGTTCCTTCCCGCTACAATTGCGATTTTTTAGATTACATTTCTATTCCTTCAAATTGCAATTGAATCCCTTCTGATTACATTTATTTTCCTTCGATATACATTTCCGCTCCTTCTTGTTGCAATTGCTTAGATTTAAAAAATATTTCTTCTTATGCGCTTTATATCCCTTCTGCTTCCCTATGTACGCCTGTTAAAATCTATTTCAGGCCATCGTTTAATGTAAAGCGTAGATAAATTTAATAAAAAAAATGAATTATTTAACAATGAACTGTTAGTATTTTTTTGGGGAGGGTGAATTAGAAATTATCTTTTATTTGACGTTTTTCGGATCTTGCAATAGATATACAACCGCTTAAATGAGTAATAAGTCTATTTACTCCGACCTGATACAAATCTCTATTGGTTGCACTTTCCGGTGGATTTGCAACAAATGAAACTTTATGCCATTTAAGTTCTCTACACCATGCAGAAATTTTTACATTATCAAAAGATGCGTATAGATCATGAGCGAATTCATTGCGAACCTTTCTTACTAAATGTAGGTCTGTTTTTACCACTTTTTCAATTAAGCCAAGAGAATATGCCATTGAAATTTTACTGCTAAAATTACCCAGAGCATTATTATATGTAAATAGCTTGTTTACTTCTTTATCATCTTCGGGGAAATATGCTCTGAGAATATGTTCTAATGCTAATTCTAAAAAAGTACCACCAATTATAGCTATACTACGGTTATCTTTTTCTTTATAAGTAAATAGATTATGAAACTCCAATAAAGCATCATTAAAGTTAAAGTAGCTTTCAAGTGCTATGCCTGATATTAAATTATTATTTGTTTCATTTTCCATCTACCATTCTCCTTTAGCTTTTAAGTATTCAATTCCGTTGAAGGAGGCTATTTTTGCTTTTTCAAGATAGTCAAAAGATCGTTTCCCAAATGTGTCATCAATCTTTACTTTATATTTTCCGGTTTTCTTGTCTTTGTATATTAGTAAATGATGCTCTTTATAATTAAGATAACGATTACTATTTTTACTTATCTTCCAATGTTTTTTAGTCCAGTTTATTCTTCTGGTTGCTCTGTTTCTTAATTCTTTTTCACGTTGCTTTGGATTTACATAATCGTTTGTCATTTTTTCGGCACAAACACAACCAACCCGATATTCTAAACTAATTTCACGATGACTTACAATATGTACAAAACGAATCTTTTCATTGCCACACATCATGCAAGTTTCATAAGCAGTTTCTTCTGCAGGCTGACCATCTTCACGAACATCAATAACATCTTCTAAAACCCATCCTTTATGGGGAATGCCTTGTTGGTTCCAATGGTTAGCCATAATGTTTATTTTTTAGGTTTATCTATTAGTTTTCCCCAACCAACGGGTATTATATTTTCTTTACGCATCCAGTTTAAAGCACCATCGAGCCTGTCCTTGTATTTTGCTTTATGCTTATCCCAGTTTAAAAAATCTTCTTTGAGCAATTCGTCAGTAATTTCTTGTTGTAGGATTATACGATTATTCCAAACTGCATATAAGGTCGAAATTATTTCGCATTTATCAAAAGAGGCTGTTTTGAACAAGGACAAAAATTCATCGATTATATGCGTTTCTTTTGAGAAATTTTGAGTGTATAAATTATCTAGTTCCGATTCTGATCCCAAACCCTGATAATTAACCTTTCCTTCGGTTTTATTAATAGAATAAAAATTGTATCTCTTTAAAGTAGACTCAATATTTACAAGCATTTCACCATCGTGAGGGCCTGCTACTTTTTTAATATAGTTTGATCCTAAATCAATTTTACAATGATATTCAGTAAGATGTAATAGTTTTTGAAATTTAACCCGACCAAAGTTTTCATTGTTTGTTTGGTTTATGATATGTCCTGCCAGAATTGCTCTTTCGGTGCTATCGCATTTTCGCAGAGTAGAAATTTCTGTAATATTAGAATTAGGCTCTAATGCCTCCCTTAAAACCTGCTGCAAAAGCATTTCGTTTTGCTTCTGGCTGTTTTTAATGCTTTCTTCCAGTTTATCGCAGTATTGCATAAGTTCATTCAATTTTGCACAGATGCGATGTTGTTCTGAAAGAGGGGGGAGTGGAAAATATAGTTCTGATAATGTTGGGATTTTAATATTTGGTTGACCCGCCATCTGATATGATGCATATTTAATTTCAGGTTGTTTAAATCTTAGAAAATTTAAAATATAGGTTTGATTATACATCGATGGATAAGGTAAAAAACCTATCATGCTATCAGTAAAGCACATCTCTACGCCTAAAACCCCTAAGTTACCGATAGTACCTCCAACAATGGCGATAGCGATTGTGCCTTTTGGAAACATTTTTGAAACAGCTAAACCTTTTTCATTTAAAGTCTGAGGTGCACTAAAAAGAGTAGAACCATTTTCATCAAGGCTACCAATTTGAAGAAACGGATAAGATCCATTGAAATAACGAGGGTCATTTCTTGGTCTAATTGAGAAGCGACCTCTGCCCATTTCAACAACATCACCCAACCGACACCATACCCAATTTTTAGGGATTTCAAAAGGGATTTCTTCCTCTTCGATGGGTGGTAGTGGTTTTTGTTTTTTGATTTTCTTCTCTTTAATCAGTTGCTCTTTTTCGGCTTTTATTTTGGTAAGTAGTTCAGTTGCACTATGAGATCCCGAAACAAGTTCGGGATGACTGGCCCTCCACTCGCTCGTTAGTTTGCCTTGCATGGCTTCTCGCAAAAAGGATTGGCGGAGTTGTTTTACTAAATCGAGCTGGTGGGTGAGTTCAGTGGAAATTATTCCAATTCTACCGTTATTTTCCTGAAATGAATCAACAATTCTTAATTGCTCATTTATTTCTGGGTATGGAATCTCAATTTCAAGAATCTGTCTTTCATGGATTGATTTCTGGGCAGAACCTGTTGTTGGAATCTTTTCTAATTTCTCTTTAAAATATGGAGATGCAATAATTAACCTCAAATATTCAATCTCAACATTCTCGATTGAAAACATTGGCATATTTTCAGTAGCGATACAACCATCAACCTCTAAAGGTGCAATTCCAACCGCACCATCATAAACACCCTGCCTAACAAGCATCAACGTTTTAGGGTATTGCTTTAAATCAATTACAAATTGACGTTTTCGCCCAATATCCTTTCCATGTTTTGTTCCTCTGAATTTGACCCCATCATGTTTAGAAATGGTTACTTGTTTGTATTCTCTATCATTCTGAACTATATGTTCAATTCGATATTGTTTGAGAACTTCTTTTAATTTTACTGTTCTCCAACTCATTTCACCGCCACTTTTAATAAATTCAATAAATCTGTACTTTTTCCAAAAGAGGTTTCTAACATTTCTATCAATTCAGCACTACTATGTTCAATAGTTTCTTCTGTTTTTGTAGGGTTCTTAATATCCAAGTCGTAATTGCGGTCAATTATGGTTTGAATATCTACCTTCCAAGATATTTCGGATTCTTCTCGCTTGTTCCACCATTTTTTGATTGGAGCAAACTCCTTTACTTTAATAGGCCTTGTTTTGCTATAGCTTTTTTGTCCTTCGGGCAAGCGGTGTTCGTAATACCAAACTTCTTTTGTGGGTTCGCCTTTGGTAAAAAACAGTAAATTGGTAGCTACAGTTGCATAGGGTTGGAAAACCGAATTTGGCAAACGGATAATAGTATGCAAATTACATTCTTCCAATAGTTTTTGGCGTACCCGTTGCTTTACACCATCGCCTGTAAGTGATCCATCGGGCAACACAATACCTGCCCGTCCGCCTTTTTTAAGCAGGTGAATCATTAAAACCAAAAACAGGTCGGCACTCTCCTTGGTGCGATAGTTTTGCGGGAAATTATTTTCGTTATTATTGGCTACAATTCCCCCAAAAGGTGGATTAGCCAGTATGGCGTTTACACGGTTCTTTTCAGTATAATAACTTAAAGGTTGGTCGAGTGAATCGCGAAAAGAAATTCTGGGAACTTCGATATCGTGTAAAATAAGGTTAGTAGTAGCCAACAAATATGGCAGAGGTTTGTATTCCCAACCGACTACATTTTTAGCTATGTTTTGGCGTTCTTCTACACTGTTAGCCTGTTTCTTTAAATGCTCGATGGCAGCAGTAAGGTAGCCACCCGTACCACAACTTGGATCCAGAATTTTCTCGTCTAACTGTGGATCAATCATGTCGCAGATAAACTCCGTAATTGCCCTTGGTGTGTAGAATTCGCCACTTTTACCTGCACTTTGTAGTTCCTTTAAAATGGTTTCGTATAGTTCGCCAAAAGCATGACGATCTTTTGCAATGTTAAAATCAATTTCGTTAAGCTTGTTCAATACCTTTCGGATATTGATACCGCTTTTCATATAGTTGTTGTTTCCCTCGAAAACCTCGCGTACAATTAAAGCACGTTTGTTTCGTAAATCATCCGATGCACTTATCGGAATGTTCCGCAGGGTTTGAAACAGTTTACGATCAACAAATTCCTGTAGTTCGTCGCCGGTTATGCCTTCGTCGTTGCCCGCCCAGTCATCCCAATGAAGTTCTTCGGGTATTGGGCTTGTGTAATTATCGTTGAGTAATTCGAGTTCTTTGTCTTTATCGGAGAAAATTTTAAAGAATAGCATCCATCCCAACTGCTCAATGCGTTGTGCATCTCCATTCAATCCTGTGTCTTGCCACATTATTTTACGAATGCTGTCTAATATTCCTTTTAGGTTTGCCATTTATTTTTTCTTCTTCTTTACTTGTTCTATTTGTTTTAGCGATTTATCGAAATCTGACTGGTATAGTTTATCGCGCTCTATTTTATATTCACCAAACTCTTTTTCAGCTAATTCTTTTGCTACTGCTTGTGAAACCTTTCCTTTATGTTTTAATATTGCTTCATCGTTAAATTGAAGGAAAGCATCCAGTTTTTTCACCCAATCGTTCATATACATAACCACACCTTTGCGTGCCTGGTTCTCGGCATAATCGAGATACATGGTTACAATACGGTTTAAGCCGTCAAGTTCATCTTTTTTCAGGTAGTTTTTAGCAATGCTTACATCAGCTTTTCTAATTTGTCCTTTAGGAGAATTTTTCCAACTGGTTAATCCCATATTTTCTTTCGAACTATCGGCGCGAGATGCAACAATTTCGGCAGCTGTTTGCCCCGTTATAGCCCAGTGAAGTTTATTCTGTACGGTTGCAAAAAAATCTTTGGTAGTTTGAGCATCCAAACTATAATCGGCACTGCATTGCAAATAAATATCGGTTATTTTTTGGTAGAAGCGACGTTCACTGCTTCTAATGTCCCGTATCCGTTCGAGTTGTTCGTCAAAGTAATCTTTGCCAAAAGGTTGATTTGGATTTTTCAATCTTTCATCATCCATGGCAAAACCTTTGATGATATATTCTTTTAGGATATTAGTTGCCCAAACTCTAAAATGTGTTGCCTGAACTGAATTTACCCTATATCCGACAGAAATTATTGCATCGAGATTATAAAATTTAGTTTGATAGTTTTTTCCATCTTCTGCAGTATGTGCAAAATTTGCACATACTGAATCTTCCTGTAATTCACCCGATTCAAATATGTTTTTCAGGTGTTTGGTTATCACACTTCGGTCTTTCCCGAAAAGTTGTGCCAAAGCCTTTTGAGAAAGCCAAACGGTTTCATCCTGAAGCATGACCTCCAATCTAACTTCACCTGAATCGCTTTTGTATAGTAGAAAATTCTCCATTTTAATATTTTTAAACTTGTAAAAAAACCTTGCAAGTTGCTTTATTCACCATTATGTCCCAGTGCTATATAATTCAGTTTCTAACTCTTTTACAGCTTCTAAATATTTTGCTTTATTTCCAAATTCTTTAATGATTTCCAAAGGTGAACCATAATCAGTTAATGGTTTTACTTTAAGTACATCCATGCTTTCGATATTGGTAATACCTTCGTCGGCATATTTATCCAGTAAAGCTTCCAGAACCATGCGGGATTGATCGCCATATTTTGTAAAGTAATTTCTTTTTTTCAAGTTGTTTGCTCTTTCCTTACGCGTAAGTGGCGGTTGATCGAATGCCACATGACATATAAGATCGAATAAATCTACTTCACGATTTACTGCATCTCTCAGAGTTTCTACCAAAATACCTTGTTCTTCAAGTTCCTTAATGATTATTTCCTTTTTATCGGTGTTGTTCCATTTATTCAGAAAGTCATCAAGTGACACATATTGACCTTTTATTAAATTCCTGGTATGGTCTTTTAAGCTTGAGGTTATTGGTTTTCCGTTATTGTCGAAATACATTTCACGGCTTATTAGAACCGAAACATCTACTCCGTTTACATATACTTTTTGCCGAGGTTCTTTTGCTTTGTCTGTTGGGCTTTGAGGTTCGGGATACCGAATATCAGGGTTTTCAATTTCTATTTCCGTTAATAAATCGGATAAGTCCTCACCCGTTTCTTCATCAATAATTGGTGTTTTATCTAATTCTTCTTCATCCACAATTCCACTTAGGTCTGTGTCTGTTGAAACAGGTTTTACACGAATGGGATCTCCATCGAAATCTTTATCAGCGAAAAGGTCGGTTACATTTCTAAAATCCAATATGGTGAAATACAATTTATCAAATTCTTCATTGATTCGGGTACCTCTACCCACAATCTGTTTGAATTTGGTCATGGATTTAATTTCGGCATCCAACACAATAATCTTACAGGTTTGCGCATCTACACCAGTAGTCATTAATTCGGATGTAGTGGCAATAACAGGGTAGGTTTCTTCGGGATTAATGAAGTTGTCCAGTTCCCGTTTGCCTTCGTCGTTATCTCCGGTAATCTGCATTATGTATTTGTAGTTTTGCGCGACCAAATCGGAATTAAGATTTGAAAGGGCTGTTCGCATACGCTCTGCATGGTCGATATCGGTACAGAAGACAATGGTCTTTGCAAATCGGTCGAAACCTTTCATGAATTCCGAAAGTTTTCTGGCTACAGTTTGTGTGCGTTCATCGATTACCAAATTGCGGTCGAAGTCTTTGCGATTGTATACGCGGTCTTCCACATGGTTGCCGTCTTTGTCGGTTTTACCTTGTTCAGGTCGCCAACCTTCGGCATCTACATTTAAATTTACCCTTACCACACGGTAGGGAGCCAGGAAACCATCATCAATACCCTGCTTTAATGAATAGGTGTAAATAGGATCGCCAAAATATTCGATGTTTGATACTTCATTTGTTTCTTTTGGAGTTGCCGTTAAACCGATATGGGTTGCTTTACCAAAATAATTCAGTATTTCGCGCCATGCACTGTCTTCTTTTGCACTTCCACGGTGACACTCGTCGATTACAATGAGGTCGAAAAACTCACGGGAGAATTGCTTGTAAGCATTGGCTTCTTCGTCGGCTCCGGATAATCCCTGATACAATGCTAAATAGACTTCGTAGCTTTTATCAATCATGCGGCGTTTAACTACCGTCATTTTATCTTTGAAGTGTTTGAAATCACCTCGCCGGGTTTGATCAACCAAAGCATTTCGGTCGGCAAGGAATAAGATTCGTTTTTTTGAACCACTTTTCCAAAGTCGGTGAATAATCTGAAAAGCTGTATATGTTTTTCCAGTACCAGTTGCCATGACCAGCAAAATGCGGTTTTGTCCTTTTGCAATTGCTTCTACGGCACGGTTAACGGCGATTTGTTGATAATATCTGGGGCTGCGACCGCTGCCATCGAAAAAATAATCTTGCGCAATCACTTTCTCGACTTCAGGAGTTTCAATGCCTTTGTATTTTTTGTATTTCTCCCAAAGTTCTTGCGGAGAATGGAAACTATCAATATCCAATTCTGTTTCTATGTTCCCATCAATTGCAGTCTGGTCATGAAATAAAAATCCATCACCATTACTGCTGAAAACGAAAGGAATATCTAAAATACGGGCGTATTCTAAGGCTTGTTGAATTCCAGCCCTAACAGAATGTTTGTTGTCTTTTGCCTCAACAATGGCAATAGGAATATTTGGTTTGTAGTAAAGAATATAATCAGCTCGTTTTCTTGCACCTCTTACAGTCAATTTACCACGAACATAAATTTTACCATCGGTAAAACTTACTTCTTCTAGTAATTGAGTCTGCTTGTCCCAACCCGCCTTTTCAATTGCTGGTGTAATGAACTTTGTACAAATATCTCTTTCCGATAAATTCTTTTTGTCTATCATTTTAAAATTCTAAAAAGTCAAAAATACGTAAATCGTTTCCAAATAACGAGAGTGCGTCGGCAAAATTGCACTTTTTTGCAAATTTTGGTTTGTGGGTCGGCCTGTGCGATTTGCAAATGTGTGCAATGTGGGGTGGGTTCTTTCTTTTTTAAGCGTGGCAGAAAAAAATAAAATAAATTCCCACATATTTTCACTTACCTATCATTATCCATTTCGCTTAGTTGCTAACGGCTCGCTTATTAAGCGTAGGTGAACGAAACTAAATCCCGTTCAGAATGCTGCAAAGCCAAATTTAACATTTTATTATACATTGTTTTTATTCTAATCAAAATTTAAGTTTGGCGCTGGTTCTAACCACGCCGAAACGTCTAGAAATTACGAACCACCTATGCTTTATGAAGCATTGTTACCAGTTGTTATTTTTTTAGTTTCTCCAAATACTTTAATAATCCTATTTTTTTAAATCTTTGATTAATCTCGCTTATTTCCTTTGTAGACTCAATAGCTACCCAAGAAATATTTTTATCTCTAAGAATTAGTTTATCACACTTATCAATAGCAAAATTAGTCTCGTAATGATCAAAGATTGTGTCATTAATTAAATATTTCTGAGCATTTTCATCAAATTCACTATCCCAATTATAATTTATCTCAATTCTTTGGTTTGTAGATTTTAAAATTACACTGTCTGAACTAATTTTATATTTCCCTCCAGTCAAAACAAAATCTGAGGAACAATAAAATATGTAAATGAATTTCTGTCCAGGCAAAAAGATATATTCTCCAAAACAACAATCACACTCGAAAAAGAAATCACATTTCTTATAATTATCAAAGTGAGTTTCTGATCCGGTTATATATACTTTATTATCCAGATTTAAGGTTTCTTGTGAATTAACCGAAATGAAACAAAAAAGAAATATTATAATTAGTAACTTATTCATGCTGTCTTGATTTGAATAATAACTGGTAACGTTGGCATATGAAACGTAAGGATTTTGAAACACAAACCTCTCATGTTTGCACTTAGCCAAATTTGCGATTAGACACAAATTTAACTTTTTTTAATCAACTCGTCAAATTGCAAATTTGGCGGGCTTGATTAAATGCTCAAACGTGCCGTAAACCACTGTCGCCCTTATGTTTTATGATGCATTGTTAGCGGTTGTTATTCATCTCCAAATCTAAAATTCATCATCGGATTTATTCTTTCTTTACGCATCTGTAGCATTTTAGAATAGTCTCCTGATGCAGAATATATTTTATGTCCATTTTTCAGCATAGTACTATAATTCAAGTTCAGTAATAAGTCCGAGTTCCAATCTTGAATAAGTCCGATTCCTTGGTTCATTGCTGTTAAATTTTGGCTGTAATTTTTATCAAAAAGAAAAATCGCTACATCACTTGAAATAGGTAGATGTATTGTTTGAAATTCAAGATAATCTCCTATGTCAAATAGCTTTTTATCATCAAATGTTGTAACCAATGCCTTATGAGATGCAAACATATTATCTTTCCATAAGACATTTACAGGTGAACTAGAGCAAATAAATTCGCTAGAGGTTTTATTAACCAGAAATAGCTTTCCAGATTTCTCCAGTTGCCTCTTTAAATCTAAAATCTCATTTATTAGGTGCTCAAAAATCGTGAAATATAGCTTGGTCAGATGGAATTCTGTGTTATGAAGTTTGTTAAGAACACCTAATATCAATAGATTGTGAATCAAGTCTTGGGTTTTCTCATCGCCTAAATCTCCTGACAATCCAGTTTTTATACAAAAGGGCACATTAAGATACTTTAATCTTTCCCGATAAAAAGGAGTCCGAATAACCTGTAAAACAATAAAATTATAAAGCTTGTTTCTATCCTCTCTCTCAAATTGAAAATCTACTTTTTCGTCCTTAATAGTGTTTAAGAAATTCAGTAATATAGATGATACTTTTTCATTTAGTAATCTAATTCTATCATCTACTAATTCTTCGTAGTTCTCTTTCGAGTCAGTAAATAATTTAAAAATCTCTGTATCTATGTCATAAAAATACTTTTCATAACACTCTTTTGCTGGCGATGTTACATAAGGATTGTCTCTCAAGATATCATACACATGTAATTTTCCTCTATCATTTGTGAAATTTCTCAAATACAATTGAGGAACATAATGTTGATTTATATTGGTGTCTCGCTTTTTCATCTAATAACCGCTAACGTTTCGCATATGGCATTGTAGGGCAAATAGACCTAAAAGTGGTTCAAATTTGCGCAAAGCCAAAGTAAACATTTTGTTATAAATTAGTATTCTTCATTAATCAAATTTTAGTTTGGCACTTTTTCTCAACGCCACCGAAACGTCCAGAAATTGCGATACGCCCTATAGGCCATGTATGCATTGTTACCTGCTGGCATTTTTTTGATTGTTAATTAATTCGAAAGCTTTATCAAGAGATTTATCTTTTCCTTTAATCAAATCATCAACAGAATATTCTATCCAAAAGTCAGGCATTTGAATTTTGCCATTTTCAATATTTGGTCGAATCAAAAATGTTGATGCTACTGTACCTTTAATTTTTGAATTTGGTAATTTGAATGGATGATACTCTGTCGCTCCAATTGGATTGTTTCCAACGCTTGTCCCAATCACTTTCGCAATATTGTTATCTTGAATTAATGTTGTTAATAATGCTGCAGCTGAACCTGTGTTATGTCCTGCAAGAACAATAATTTTTCCTTTAAAAACTTTTCGATCCTTTTTTATAAAATATGGAGAATTAGGATCTTCGATTTTTTCAAACAGTGATTTTTCGCAATGTTTAAAACCATTTGGATAAATTTTCCCTTTTTCTGGATTCGTTTTGTTTTTTAATTCGTATGATTTTACAAAATCATTATATTCTTTTTTATTAGTTTTCCGATTATACTCAGACAAGTAATACATTTCTGAAAAATCAGTCAAGTTTGTTCGGTCGGTCAAATAGTATAATAATTGCAAACACAGTAGCATACTTCCACCTCCATTATGCCTTAGATCAATTATTAAATTATCGATAGATTGCTTTTGGATTGAATCAAATGTTTGCTTCAAATAATCTTTAAATACAGGTCTTTCAAAGTCAATATCAAATCCAATGTCATTTTTGGGGATTCTCTTTTTCTTTATTAATCTTTTTAGGTAAAGGTTGGCAAAAGGAACTACCCAAGGCTTTACATAATCCGGAATTGATTCTTTCGCATCAATTAAATCAAAACAATTATTAAATTGAAAGTACGCATAATTCTCATCCGGATAAAATGACGCATTGTAATGTTTATTAGATTGTTTTGTTATGACATTCGGTTTGAATCGTTTTTTATCAAGGTGAAAGTGCAGATCACTTTCTTTATAAATTGAGCGTACCCAAATGCTGGTATTATTTTCAAAAGTTAGGTATATGCTGTCTGTTTGATGAATAATATTAAAATCTTTAAGTAAACTCGGACTATTTAGAAACCAAATTTTTTTTCTTTTTGTTTTGTCATTTTCAGCGCAAACATAATTCATACACTTACTAATTATACTTTCAATTGGTTGATTAATTATACGTACAATTTGTTTACCAATGAGTAATGAATCATAGTTGTTGTTAATATCCAATAAATACCAGTGTTGGCCCGAATTAAATAATAAGTATGGAAATAAACCAGAGACAAAATAATTAGTAATAATAGAAGTGTGTTGATTATCAAAGTGTGATAAATAGAAACTTAGATTTATTTTTAATTTTTGTTCGTCAATATTTTTTGCAGATAAAACATGGAATAAACTATCGACAATAGTTTCACGCCTAGACTTTGGAAAAACAGAATCAATTTGTGGGAATGAATTTTCACATAAATCATCTAGATATAATAAATCCTGTTGGAACTTGTTTGCTGTATTATATCTTTTATCGTCATTTTCTGATTTATATTTTTTTAATCCTTGATTCATTATCAAAGAAGAACAAGATGAAAATGTTATTAATGATAATATTATCAGTATTGATTTCATATGACGTATTTTTTATGCTTGCAGGTAACGTTTCGCTTATGGCCTGTAGGGCAAATATACCTGCGAAGATTCATATTTGCGCAAAGCCAAGTTAGACATTTTATTATAAATTATTTTAGTCATTAATATAAATTTTTAAGTTGGCGCTGTTCCACAGCGTCAACGACATTGCAGGAACTGCGATACGCCCTATTGGCCGTGTAAGCTTTGTTGTGCAACGCTTTTTTTTACTTGATAAAGAATAAATAAATTAAATAAGCAATTAATCCAATCCTTAAAACCCAGCTAAAAAGTGAAGTTTTAACCTTACCATTTTGAATATTTAATTTTAGTGTGTTTTGATTTGACCATTCAGGATTAAATTGCATTCCAAATTGAAAATTGTCTCCATCAGTTGTGGAGATTTTTAGTATCTGCCCAGAGCCTAGAATTGTCTTTACGATCACTAGATCTGATTGCTGAATTTTATCCAAAGAAATAGACCATTTTCCGCAAATTATCCTGTCTTGTGTAAGCATTACAACGGCTCTTTGTGCAGCAATCCATTCAGGACCTCTTTTAATCTCATCTTGGTTTTTAGTCTTTATTCCTTTAGTTCCATCAGCTGCTAGAACTTTTTCTGTAGGATTATTTCTCTCATAGTTCTTTCTTTTACTATTCGTCTGATAGAATAAATCTACAATTCCTTTTAAAAAATTATTTATCATATTTGCACGATTGTTTTAAAGTGTTGCACAACGGCTTAGCTTATGCCAAGTAGGCCAACTAAAAGCAAATCACTTTCAGAATGACGCGAAGCCAATTTAAACATTTTGTTATACATTTTTTTTATCATAATATAAATTTTTAAGTTGGCGCTGTTCCACATCGTCAAGAAAATTTATTGAAACTGCGATACGGCCTATTTGGCGTGTAAGCAGTGTTAGCTACAGTAATTTATTGATTTCTTTATATAATTCTGATTTATTACTAGGTTTTGGTGCATTAGAATTCACTATTTTGCCATTTTTATCAACTAACAAGAAATGAGGAATATTATATTTATTTTTCATTTCAGGAACTTCTTCCCAAATATCATAATAAAAATCAATATTCATGAGTAAATTATATCCGTGAAGATCATACTTTTTTATTGCTGTTTTCCATTCTTGTGTATCATTAATTCTCTTATAAGGTGAAGCAAGATAAATAAATTCAACATCGCTATTTTTGTATCTTTCTTTCAACTCAGGAAGATGCTTAAATTCTTTTATGCAAGGTTTACAGTGAACACCCCATAAGTCAATATACAACACTTTGTTCTTAAATTTGTCTCTTTGGATTAATTCGGAAAGAGTTAAGATTTTGTCATAATTTTCAATTATTTTGATGTCTTTGTTTCCGGAAAAAGAATAATCATTTACTAATTTAAATACATATCCAATTATTACAATAATGATAATAATTCCTAAAGTTTTGAATGTTTTTCTCATATCAGGTTAATATACGGTTTTGCTTATTATTGTAGCTAACGTTTCGCATATGGCATTGTAGGGCAAATAGACCTAAAACTGGTTCAAATTTGCGCAAAGCCAAGGTAAACATTTTATTATAAATTAGTTTTTGTCATTAATATAAATTTTAGTTTGGCGCTGTTGCACATCGCCACTGAAACGTCCAGAAATTGCGATACGCCCTATAGGCCATGTATGCATTGTTGGGCGGCGTTATTTCTTATTTTTCATTTTTATTTGCAATGTTTTCAAATCTTAATTTATCAAGAGCATAGTGTTTTTTAAATTCAGAAATCATAATTGAATATTGGCTTGATTCAAATTCAAGAAAATTAAAATTATTAAACCAATCTACTTTAGATCCAACTTTCTCAGGAAGATTACTTTTAGTCATATCAAATCCAATCTTATTCCACCTAATAGTTGATCCACAGTTTTCAATTTCAGCAACTATAAGAGTACAAATAAAGTCACAATCATCTGGACACATTAATATTGGACATACAGTTGTTTCATTTTCCTTTGGTAGAATGCGATCCCATACAATTTCTTGCTCTTTTTCCGACTCTAGAGCAAATAATAATGTAGGAATATTGTCTTTAATACTATAGTCAGGATATAATTCTTCCAATTTTTCATCAAGCCAATATCCATCAATTTGAAAATTCAAGAAATCGAAGTATCCTTCATAATCACTTTTATCTAAAATGCCTTTTATTGAATTCATCTTATGCATAGATTTTTAATGACGCCCAACGTTTCGCATATGGCATTGTAGGGCAAATAGACCTAAAACTGGTTCAAATTTACACAAAGCCAAAGTAAACATTTTATTATAAATTAGTATTCTTCATTAATCAAATTTTAGTTTGGCGCTGTTTCTCAACGCCACCGAAACGTCCAGAAATTGCGATACGCCCTATAGGCCATGTATGCATTGTTGGTAGCCGTAATTTCTTTATTTACTTCTTGTCAACTATTACTAAATCACCTACTGAAATCTTTTCAGATAATTCAACTTCTATCCACATATCACGATGATCAACTTCACAATCATCCATAATCCGATAATCAGAGTAACCTGTTTTCATATCTGGTAATTTAACAAAGTCGTATTCACTAACTTTTGATAGTTTTAAATCATCAACTTTCTCAAGCCATTCAATTGCTTTATCTAGCTCAAGTTTATCAGTAAGGTATTTTTCTGGATCATTACCTTCTTTTAATTGTGCAATAATCTGCGTTCTCTTATTTTTTAATATTTCAATTACTGATTTCATGATCGAATCTATTTTAACACCTTTCTATTCTATGCACAAGATTATGGCTACCAACGTTTCGCATACGCTTTGTAGGCCAAATACACCTATAAAAGGGACATATTTGAGCAAAGCCAAGTTAAACATTTTATTATATATTATTTCTGCCATTAATATAAATTTTAAGTTGGCGCTGTACCACAGCGTCAACGCAGAATTTAGAAACTGCGATACGGCCTATGAAGCGTGTATGCATTGTTGGTTGCTGTTGTTTTTATTTATCATTTGCTCAGTTTAACTAACTATGCGTGTTAATATTAAAAATATAGGTGTCTAGATCTATGCTATGAGTGTCTATTATAAAGCTAAGTATGTCCATGTACAAGCTAAGAATGTCCATGTACAAGCTAAGAATGTCTATGTATTAGCTAAATGTGTCGATTTAAATATCAAGAGCTATGGTTGCTTAGACATCTGTGTCTTTGTAAAAAAAATCAATGTCTTTCATCGAGCTAAGCGTGTCGAATCAAAAATCAAACGTGCCGAAACGGAAATCAAGAGTGTCTAAACAAAAATCAAACGTGCCGAAACGAAAATCAAGAGTGTCTAAACAGAAATCAAGAGTGTCTAAATAAAAATCAAGTGTGCCGAATCAAAAAATAAAGGCTAAGGTTTCTTCGCTAAGAGTGTCAAATTAAAAACTAAGAGTGTCTATCATTAAACAAAGAGGGCCGAAGTCAAAATTATGAACAAAGATCTTATTGTTATCTAGCTAGATTCTAATCAAAATTTTAAAGAACTTTCTACACTGGCTGACAATTGCAACCAACGTTTAGCATACGCTTTGTAGGCCAAATAGACCTAAAAAAAGGATCATATTTGCGCATAGCCAATTTAAACATTTTATTATAATTTGTTTTCGTCATTAATATAAATTTTAAGTTGGCGTTGTACCACAACGTCAACGCAGAATTTAGAAACTGCGATACGGCCTATGAAGCGTGTATGCAGTGTTGGGTTCCGTTGTTTTTTCTCTTCAATAAGGTCATTTAAATATAATTGTTTTGCTGTTTATTAAAAATTCATTTTTGTCTTATAGCCAACAACCTTAACGCTTTGTCAAATTTGGTTACAAATGCTTTGCTTCCGCTTACAATTCTATTGCTTCTTGTTACATCTCTGTTGCTTCTTGTTTCCCATGCGTTGCTTCTCGTTGCATTTGTGTTGCTTCACGTTTCCCGTCCATTGCTTTGCATTACATTTGGTCTGCTTCTTATGACATCTTATCTGCTTCGCTAAAACCTTGTCTCTTTCCTGTCTATCTACGGAATCTTATCTCGGCTTGCCGTCTGTTTGTAAATTAGTCTTTACGATTTGTTTTAATAAACTGTTATTTATCCTAAAACTATGTATTAATGTCTGATAACAATGGAACCCAACGGCTCGCATACTAAGCGTAGGCGAACGAAACTAAATCCCGTTCAGAACGCTCGAAAGCCAAATTAAACATTTTATTATACATTATCTTTTTTCTTAATATAAATTTTAGTTTGGCGTTGTTTCACAACGCCTCTGGCAAAGCCAGAAATCACGAACCGCCTATGCTTTGTAATGCATTGTTATGCGCTGGGTTTTATTTGCTTAAATACAAATTTCTTTCCTTTTTTTTGCAATACTATTTCAGTGTCAATTATTGTAACTTTATAATACCCAAAATCCAAACTATTCGAAAACTCTCCATTTACTTTAATATTATTAATTCCTAAAGTATATATATATAGCTTAGAGAATGGTCTGCAAACATACTTTACTCGTACATTATTTGGTTCAAATCTTTCTCCTTTAGTCGCATCAATCTCTGTATATCTTGAATTTTGTTTAGGGATAGTAAAATGATATAAGAGGGAGTCAGGTTTTATGACAGTATCGTTATACTCTATTTTAGTTAACAAAAGGACATTATTACATATTTTCTTTTGCTCATATGAATGAATAAATCCAAATTTATAAAACAACAGCAATATTATAAGTCCAATTAATAACCAGTTGTATTTAGTTAATCTTGTTTTATCTATAATAGGTATTAGTTCTTTAGAATCCTCTGATAATCTATCAAACCTTTGCTTTGTTTTTTTACTGTATGCTCTAAATATAAATATTGTACAAACAAAGAATATTAGAAAGTACAATACATGATCCATATAATTCACATAGTCTAAAACATTGGCAATGATCAGTGAGATAGATACTGTTTTCAGAATATTTAATAATATATATGCTTTTTTATTTGAATTCCCAACCATGTTTGTTTTATTAATCATAATTATATTGCTACCGTATTAAACCTTGCGCATAACGTTTAGCATATGCTTTGTAGGCCAAATAGACCTAAAAAAGGTTCATATTTGCGCAAAGCCAAGTTAAACATTTTATTATACATTTCTTTCTTCATAATATAAATTTTAAGTTGGCGCTGCCCCGCAGCGTCAACGAAGAATTTAGAAACTGCGATACGGCCTATAAAGCGTGTATGCAGTGTTATGGCCTGTGCTTTCTTCATCCATTAATTCTATTACTAAAGAAATCATTAACAGTTTTATAATCTAAGTCTTTAAATGAATAGTCAACATTAAATATCATGATGTCATTTTCAATTATATAATCTATAGCCCAATCTATAAAATTTATCTCTGGTTCATATGCACAAATTTGACAACTGGGACAGGTTGACATTTCTCTCATTTTATCAGGGCATATCTCAATGTATCTTTTTATAAATTCACCAGCAAGTAATTCGATTCTCATGGAAATCTGTTCTTTCTCTAATTCAACAGATTTTGTTTCCATAAATTCATTACACTTATTCCTAAACCATGGAACAAATTTATCTATATCAAGATAAATGATTTCTTTAGGTAAATATTTCAACTTATTAGATGAAGGCTTTTTTGGACTCAAAACAACTAAATACTTTACATTAGAAAAGCTTTTGTTCTCATGATGTTTGTGTTTTAAATAAAAATTCCATGCTCTTTCAACTTCAATCCCAATCCCATTTTTTGTTTTGAAATCAGGTCCAATATCAAACGGTCCTTCAATGTCTTTAAAACCATAGTAAGTATGGTACTCAAGAAAATACTGTTGAATCCAGTACTCCTTTATATCTCCAGTATTAGCTCTCTCAAAGGCATTTGGCTTATTACTAGGTGGTTTGTTTTTCTCAGATTCAATAATAATCCCTCCACTATCTTTGTCTCTGGATAATTTTAATTCTTTATTTGTTGGAAATTCATGGCTTCCTGATTCTGTACTTGTTAGAATGAATTCCGAACAATTTACACATTTAACTGCCCATATAGGTGAGGAAAAAGTCCCAATATTTTTACAATCATACTTATCATAAAAGTCTTGATGATTGCATTTTTTACATATTAATTTGGTTCTCATGGTATCCAGTTTCGTGCCTCATAGCATTGGCCATAACGTTTCGCATATGGCATTGTAGGGCAAATAGACCTAAAAAAGGTTCATATTTGCGCAAAGCCAAAGTAAACATTTTATTATAAATTAGTAATCTTCATTAATAAAATTTAGTTTGGCGCTGTTTCACATCGCCACCGAAACGTCCAGAAATTGCGATACGCCCTATAGGCCATGTATGCATTGTTACAGGCTGGTGTTTTTTTATCTACTACACATACTTTAACAATTCTTCTACTAATCTAAACATGGTTGTTGAAGACTCTTCCTTAGCAGGGCTTGAATGATCATAATTATTGTAATTTCGCTTTGCTCTTTCTATAGCAAGTGAAATTCTTTCTTTACCTGAATCTTTATCAACCTGCTCCATTAAATTAAATATTTCTTCTGTAATTATTTTACTTCCTTTTCCATCGTATCTTATTCCCCATGGTTTAAGCAATTTATTAATTTTCTTTTCATAGTACCTACGATGTAATCCACCACCTTGATGGTCTTCAAAATGAAGAATAATCCAATACTCAAAAGCTTGATTTGAATATGCTACACCAAATTTTGATGTTTCAGCAATAAGTATTGCGTTATTGAATTCATTATCAGAAAAATCATCTTTGTCAAATACACACCAAACTTGATCATATTTTTTTTGTTGGGCTAATTGAGAAGCGCGATTAACTAAAGATACTGTATTGTAACCTTCTCCAATTGCTTTAATAGTTGCAGTTGATAATCTAAACTGTTTAAAATATGACGGTTCAGTATTTTCACCTTCACAGACAATAAGTATTGTTGGACGTTCTTCAATTGATGGTTCAGGTCTGGTCAAAGATGGCTCTTTTCGTCTTTGAGCCCTTAATTTGTCTTTGTGCCTTTGTCTTGCTGCAGTTTGTTCAGCTTTTTTATTCTTCATTTTCATTTTGCAGCAATTTATTTTGACTTATCAAACTTTCAAAAAAATCAAGATACGGAATAGCTCCATATTTACCCCGAATATAATTATCTTCAAAAGCCTCATTTTTTCTAACTTCTTCTGATTTAAAGTCAGCTAATGAATATAATTTAGCTTCACCAAACTTATTTTTATCAGTAAACCAAATCTGATCTCTTCTAAATAAGCCTGAGCTTAATAAATTCGTGTCATGAGTATTAAAAACAAGTTGTGAATTTTTAGTGTTAAGTTTTTTAGAATTAAATAGAGATACAATTTTACATACTAGATTTGGATGTAATTTAGAATCTAATTCATCTACTACTAATGTATAACCATTTTCGATAACATCTAAAATAGGTCCTGTAAGTGCAAAAAACTTTCTAGTTCCTGATGATTCATCTTCATCTAATGAAAAATTTGTATCATCAACATACTGCTTTTCTGAATTATACTTTTTGTGTGAAGTTAACACATCAGAAATTATTTCTGTGTTTTCTTCTTTAGATTCTCTAATTAATCGATCCTTTAACTCTTTAGGCATTTCATTTGGTAGTTTATCAATATCAAGTAACTCTAATTTGATATCTTGGATACCTAAGTCTGCAGCTTTTAGTAATTCAAGGATTTTCTTTTTATGATTAGGATCTTTAGTTCTTCTCATAGTAAATCCTTGATAGCCTTCTTCTCTTAAACCAGAAAGCGTCTTTAAATTTTTAAACCAATCGATGACGTTAATGGCAGTTGAATCATTAAGTTGTGCAGCTAAAGAAAGAAGCAATGCATTGTCTCTAATTAATCCCTCTTTAACTGCAATTGAACCTTTTTTAAAGCTTCTAGAATGAATATCAAAGTTTTGAAAATCTCTGTAGAATAGTTCAACTTCCTTAGTCTTAGGTTTATTATATAACCATTCAGAAATTACTTGATTTTTATCAACTTCGAAACCATAACGATACATTACGTCTTTAAATGTAAATAAAACCTCAAATTCACTAGGTTCGTTTTCAGTTTCTATATTTAATCTAAATGGCTCTACATCAATCTTATCTCCTTTTTGGCTGTCTTTTGAAGAATTAATAGTGAAATGTCTCATGAACATCAAAGCTTCAATAAACTTGCTTTTCCCACTTGCATTAGCACCATAAATTACTGAACTTTTGAGAATTCTAAGATTATATTGTTTGTCTTCTAAAACATTATCTGATTCTCTAGTTTCTTTATCGTAGTTTGAGGCGATAAAACTTAAAGTAGCCTTTTCCTTAAAGGTCATAAAGTTTTTTACCGAAAATTGAATTAGCATAATAGGCTTGGTTTTTGCAATTATTACGCGAATATACAGGTTATTTTGCAATAAATGTATTTGTGATTGACATTATTCAAGTTTCTAAGTAGTAATCTAAATTGTTTCTAAATTAATTGATTAATGTTTTTAATTTATTATACTACCATTTATGATACCCTGTTTACACTTGCCTGTAACGTTTGGCATACGCTTTGTAGGCCAAATATACCTAAAGAAGGTTCATATTTGCGCAAAGCCAAGTTAAACATTTTATTATATATTGTTTTCGTCATTAATATAAATTTTAAGTTGGCGCTGCCCCGCAGTGTCAACGAAAGATTTAGAAACTGCGATACGGCCTATGAAGCGTGTATGCATTGTTGTGCTTAGTTTTTTTCTATTTCAAGCTTTCAATTATATTTTTAACATCATCCTCGTCAAGTTCAAACCATTCTCCACGTAATCTTTTGTCGTTATAAACGCTGTGTAAAGATTTCTCGATACTTTCAGCTATTTTTCTAACTGGAAATTTCTTTGACGTAATTAATTCTATTGTAGGCTTTTCACTTTGTAATGTTTTTTCTCTATAATAGGGTTTATTTGAAATTCCAATCTTGTAATAACCGTTTGAAGTATCATGCATCAAATAGACATGACAAGCATCGTTCGTTTTTTCAGCAATTACATTTGATTCTCTATTTTCAAGTGGTTGATAATCCGAAATATTTTCAAGAATGGTTGCAGTATAGTCTGCGCCAAACTTCTTAATGACAGTTTTAAGGTTATCTTTTGATTCATAGTCAATAATGCCACCATTTTCGCCACCAAGAATTTCGCGATTTTTATTTAGTAAATCAATTTTCCATTTCTTGAAATTTTTGTTGACAAATATCTCCAACTCTGACTTTGTGATAGAGGATTTATATTCCAAAACTTTATTATCGTTCTTGTTTTTTATTAAAACGGGATTAGAATTCAAACTGAAGTCTATAAGTTCACCACTTTCAAACAAAAATGAAATCTTATCATTTTGCTTTGGTCTAATCTGTTTGGGGTTAAAATGAAAAACAATTCTGTCTTCATTTTGCAAATAGTTGAAAGTGAAAATCAAATCAACTAAACCATCATCTGATTTTGAAATCACACCATATCCCAATTTGCTTTTTGAACTAACATAGTCCCATATTATACTTTTACTTTGGGTAAAATCGTCAACAATAATTCTTGGAATGTTTTTATATTTTTCAATTACTCTTTGATTATCTTGAGTTCTAATGTAATAAAGGAGTTCGTTTTTATTGATTGAATAAATCTTGCCTGGGGCAATTATATGTATGTATCCATCCTTTTCTGCTTTATGTATAAACTCGTTATATTTTGAATCCTTGTATATATATATATCATCTCCCTTTTTGACAAAACTACCATCATACACAAGCCACTTGTCAAAAGAAAAAGAACTATCCCTGCTACTTATTTTTAAGCCCTGAGTAGCATTTTCAGTATCAATCTTGTCAAAAGAGAAATAATGCTTGTATTCATCATTTTCTATTGTGTTTTCATTCTTATAAATTCCTTTATCATGGAGTCTATAAAAAACCATATTCTCCTCAAGTTGGAAATCCTTTTCAACTACACATTCTAAAACTCCAGATTTACTTGCTAATATTGTTGCACTTTTATAAAAGTAACCAGATTTTTCTCCTATGCGAATTTCGCAGATAGGTTCATCTATTTCAATCCACTCTCCATCAGCTTTGCAATAATGGATAAAATAAAATGCTTTATTTCTATCATCAATTGGAAAATCTTTAGTTGTGAACTCTCCTAAATTATTTGATATCTTCTGTTCCATTTCGGACTTATATGAATCATTTGTATGTTTATGTTTGTGTTTTTTTGGGGGTAATAAACTCTTAATGTTAAAATCAGATGGAACGCCATATTTATTAATATTGTTGGTTCCTTTAGAAAAATAGAGTTGAAAAAAGAAAAATAAATTTATTACTGGAATTATCCACCAAACAAATCCATTTATTCCCCATTTATTAATATCATGATAGCGTTTTGCACATTGTATTAAATAGATTACAAACAAAAAAATAGAAATTGCTAAAAATATATCTGAATCCTTACTCCAAATCAAATATGCAATAGATTCGAGTATTGATATAATTATGGTTAATGTCAATAACTCAATTCTATTTATTCGTCCTTTTATTTGGAAGTATTTTATCATAATAGTACTGCGGTTTCTTTAAAATTAAGCACAACGTTTAGCATACGCTTTGTAGGCCAAATTAGACCTAAAAATGGTTCAAATTTGCGCAAAGCCAAAGTAAACATTTTATTATAAATTAGTATTCTTCATTAATCAAATTTTAGTTTGGCGCTGTTTCACATCGCCACCGAAACGTCCAGAAAATGCGATACGCCCTATAGGCCGTGTATGCATTGTTGGGCGCAGGTTTTTATTCGATTACTTCTATTTTTTCTTTTAATCCAGCTTTACTAAAATAATTAAACGTATTATAAAAATTATATCCATTTGAATCAAGTCGCATAATTCCTTCGGAAGTTTTTATAATTAAGTCTAATGGCTCAACAATATAATATGATCGATGTCCACTGAAATATCTCGCATACCTAATACTCATCCCCAGTTTTAATAATAATCGCATTGGGCTAAAAAATCTAGGAGAAACAACCTCTTTTTTAAAAAGCATAATCTTAATTATTGAATCAAAATCAATAGCAATATTCATTAGCTTTTGGTTTTGATTTATCCTTAGAATTAGTCCATTCGTCCTTTTTTCAAAATTGCACCTTAAGTTCAAATAGGTATCATCAGATAATTTGTTATTAAGTTTCGTTTCTCTTAATCTAAATAATGCACTACCAGAAGATCCATTCCTAAATTGGTCTTTTAAAGAAATCTGACTTCCAACCAAGGAATCAATATTTTGTCTTAATGTACCGTTATAATCTATTTCTTTATAAAAAATCATGCATAGGTTAATTGTGCATTTTAAACTTGCGCCCAACGTTTAGCATACGCTTTGTAGGCCAAATAGACCTAAAAAAGGTTCATATTTGAGCAAAGCCAATTTAAACATTTTATTATAATTTGTTTTCGTCATTAATATAAATTTTAAGTTGGCGTTGTACCACAACGTCAACGCAGAATTTAGAAACTGCGATACGGCCTATAAAGCGTGTATGCAGTGTTATGCTTCGTTTTTTTTGTATTTAATTTTTCCTGCTGGATCAATAAATTTGAGTGAATCTTTACTTATTGCTCCTAATTCTTGGAAATTCTTTCTTGCTTCAACCAAAGACATGTGGTTCGCACTTGCAGGACCATTCTCCCAGAAACAAATAGTACAAATATCACAGAAACCATCTTCTCCATATCCGATTGAGTTGTACTCACAGCATGGACAAGTACCCATTTTTTCAACTTCTCCAATTACTTTAAAGTTTGGCTTCTCCTCTTTATTTAGAAGGTTTTCTATATAATCATTTGTGACTCCGTATAATTCATCTATTAATGCTTCCAAGAAAATTGGTTCTAAACCTTTATTAAAAGGTTGATTTAAATATTCCTGATCCTTTATTAACTTAATTGTCTGCTTGTTTAAGGTTGGAAGATTTCCATTTTCTCTTATTAATTCCTCAATATATTCTTCAAAATTATCGTCATCAGAACAATAAGAACGATCTAAAAAATAATATGATGTTTCTAAAATCTGTAGTCTTTCAGATTCCTGTAGAAGTTTGATTCTTGATTTTGCTAATAATTCTTTAGCTTTTTGACGTTCTATCTTTTTCATATTAAAATGAAGCATAACGTTTCGCATATGGCATTGTAGGGCAAATAGAACTAAAACTGGTTCAAATTTGCGCAAAGCCAAAGTAAACATTTTATTATAAATTAGTATTCTTCATTAATCAAATTTTAGTTTGGCGCTGTTGCACATCGCCACAGAAACGTCCAGAAATTGCGATACGCCCTATAGGCCATGTATGCATTGTTGGCAGTAGTTATTTTATATCTTTGATCAACATATTCTCAGTTTTTAAAATGCTATTCTCAAGCTCTAATATCGAAAGTTTAAATCCTATAAAAGGTTTAGCAAATTTCACATGTTCCCAAGTTAAAACAATACCTTCTGGCGAAATTGGAGGATCATGAGTCATTAGCATTAATTCAATAGAGTCTTTTACTTGGCCCGTTTTAGCTATAACTACAAACTTATTCTTTAATCTATCAACTTTTAATTTAACATGCCATCCTTCGGAATTAATAAAAAAACGATTATACACCACATATTTATCCAAATCCTTCTTATTTAATCCCTTTTTACTATATCTATTATCAATTTCAAATTCAATTCTTTCAAGTAGTTTATCAATTAGATTTATCACTGAGTCTGTTGACATTACTATGTCTTGATATAATGAAGAGTTTGATTTATTATTTAATTCTTTTTTATAAATATCATGTTGATTTTTTAATTGTATATTTTGCTTTTGATATTTGGGAAGTAGTTTTCTACAACTGTCAATTTCAGTTTGATTTGGATAGTATATTATATCAACTATTTTATCATCTTTATAAATATATACTTCTTCTAATTTACCATCATTTGAAAAGCGCTTAGATTTTCCATTTCTTTTTCCGTGTTTATAATAATCAATTAACCAAACTTTTCCATTTTCATGATATTCTATCCACTTACCATGAGGTTTATTATTTACATATCGACATTTTCCAAAAACTTTTCCAGATGAATCTTTTACAACTCCCTTTCCATGAATAATACCTTTTTTTACAGGAATTTTATCTATTAAACCATATTCCTCGTGGATAATATAGCCGGTATATGGTTTAGATTCGCCTTTTAGAAAAATTATTCCATTCTTTTCAATTACATTATCATATTCAACTGTCTTTCTATGACAAGATGTAAATAAGAATATCAATAAGGTAAAAAGCCAAAATGTATGTCTCATAAAAGTAGTTTATTAATATGTTAATCCTTCTAGTTGTGTATAATTACTGCCAACGTTTCGCATATGGTACGTAGGCCAAACGAAAATAATGAACTTTCAGCACGATACAAAGCCAAGCGGAACATTTTATTTTACTTATCTTCTTTTTTAATGAAATTTTTCGTTTGGCGCGGGTGCATAATAACACCGTAGCAACCAGAAATTGCGATACGGCCTATGGACCGTTTATGCATTGTTAGCAACTGGGCGTTCTTGTTTCAGATGCCGTATTACACTTAATTATTGTAAGTAGGCAATTAGAGGAGTTTCAAATATTGATGAAGATCCAAAGTGAGCAAATTTATTTTGTTTTTTGAGGGTTGGCCAATAAGCCTTTGGCTACATGGGGTGAATTTGTAAGCTTTTTGGCAAGCCTTTGGTGGCGCGTAAGCCGTGCGGGCTTGCCAATGTGCTTACAAATTGGATGGGTAATTATTTTAATTGAACTATTTCATATCTCCTTTTAACATTAAATTCACTTTTTATAAGTATTAATAAAAAGAGTCTGAATTAGGCCAGATCAAATCGGTCAAGGTCCATCACTTTGGCCCAGACTGCTACAAAATCCTTTATGAACTTATCCTTAGAGTCCGTAGAGCCGTAAACTTCTGCAAGTGCCCTTAATTCTGAATTTGAACCAAAAATAAGGTCAACACGGGTGCCTGTCCATTTTAGTTCGCCAGTAGAACGATCGCGACCTTCAAACATTTCTTCGGCATCGCTAGTTGCTTCCCATTTTGTTCCTAAATCAAGAAGGTTGACAAAGAAATCATTTGTAAGCACCTCTGGTCGTTTTGTGAACACACCATGTTGCGAGCGATCGAAGTTTGTTCCAAGAACACGCATACCTCCAAGCAGAACAGTCATTTCAGGAGCTGTAAGTGCTAATAATTGCGCTTTATCAACCAGCATATGCTCTGCCAATGTTTTAAACTGAGGTTTTGCGTAATTGCGGAATCCGTCGGCAAAAGGTTCCAGTACTGCGAATGATTCTGTATCAGTTTGTTCAGGCAAAGCATCGCCTCTTCCTGGAGTAAAAGGAACTTTTATATCGTGACCGGCACTTTTGGCAGCTTTTTCAAGAGCTACACATCCGCCCAAAACAATTAAATCTGCAAGAGAAATCTTTTTTTTACTGGACTGTGTACTATTGAATTCATTTTGGATTGCCACTAAAGTTTCCAGTACTTTAGCCAGTTGCATAGGGTTGTTTACTTCCCAATCTTTCTGAGGTGCAAGACGAAGACGCGCACCATTTGCACCACCACGCATATCGGAACCACGGAAGGTTGAAGCTGAAGCCCAGGCAGTAGAAACAAGCTGTGAAACAGTTAATCCTGAAGCAAGAATCTTTTCTTTTAATGTGATAATATCCTGATTATTGATTAATTCATGTGTAGTAGCAGGAATTGGATCTTGCCAGATAAGCTCTTCATTTGGAACTTCGAAACCAAGGTATCTTGAACGAGGCCCCATATCACGATGTGTTAGTTTAAACCATGCGCGAGCAAATGCATCAGCAAACTCTTCCGATTTTTCATGGAAGCGCTTGGAAATAGGTCCATAAACAGGATCCATTCTTAATGCCAGGTCAGCAGTAGTCATAATGGGAGCATGTGTTTTAGACGGAATATGTGCATCCGGTACAGTTTCTTTAGCAGCCGGATCAGTAGGAACCCATTGCCATGCTCCGGCTGGGCTTTTAACTAAATCCCAATCATAGTCGAAAAGTACATCAAAATAGCTGTTATCCCATTTAATTGGAGTAGGGGTCCATGCGCCTTCAATACCACTTGTAATGGTATCAGCACCCTTTCCGATACCAAAACTACTCTTCCAGCCCATACCTTGTTCTGCGATTCCTGCACCTTCAGGTTCCGGCCCTACATGGGCTGCATCGCCGGCACCGTGGCATTTACCAAAAGTATGTCCGCCTGCCACTAAAGCAACGGTTTCTTCGTCATTCATTGCCATGCGGCCAAAAGTTTCCCGTATATCTTTACCGGAAGCCACCGCGCTTGGCTCGCCATCGGGTCCTTCCGGATTCACATAAATTAGCCCCATTTGAACTGCTGCCAGCGGATTTTCCAGTTTGCGTTCACCAGAATATCGTTTATCTCCAAGCCATTCCCCTTCTGAGCCCCAATAAATGTCTTGTTCAGGTTCCCATATATCTTCACGACCTCCTGCAAAACCAAATGTTTTAAATCCCATAGACTCTAAAGCACAATTACCGGCAAGAATCATCAGGTCGGCCCATGAAATTTTCTTTCCATATTTTTGTTTAATGGGCCAAAGCAGCATGCGTGCTTTGTCAAGATTTGCATTATCAGGCCAGCTGTTAAGTGGAGCAAAACGTTGGTTTCCTGTATTAGCACCACCACGGCCATCATTGGTACGGTAGGTTCCTGCACTATGCCATGCCATGCGAATAAATAAAGGTCCGTAATGACCATAATCGGCAGGCCACCATTCCTGAGATGTAGTCATCAAATCGAAAATATCCGTTTTTACAGCATTCAAATCAAGGCTTTTAAACTCCTCAGCATAATTGAATTCTTTATCCATAGGATTGGATAAGGTTGAGTGTTGGCGAAGAATATTCAGTTTTAATCGATTTGGCCACCAGTCTTGGTTTGAAGTCCCATGATGAGCGCCATGCATTTTGGTAATGTCTTTCATATTATAATTGTTTAGGATTATTTAAAATATATGTAGTTATGTATTGCTTAATACAGCTGCTTTAACTGAACTGTAAAATATTAACAGAGTAGAATATAAGTTGTTAAATAATTAATTAAGAAAATTCGATCCACTAAGATGAACTATGTCTTATTTACGAAGCAATAAGACAAAAAAGTAAGTATTAAATTAAGAAGTAACTTTAGTATCTATTCTGGAGTTCAAATGATAGTAAAAACAGCTTTTTTGCAAATTTAGGTTGTGGGCTGAATTGTGCGATTTGCAAAAGTGCTGTTTGGTGGTTTAGGTTGTGCATTTTTTTAGGGGGGAAGAAAAAATAAAATAAATAGGTTAATGGCTTATCGTACTTTTTTGAAAGCGCCTTGTTGCTAACGTTTCGCATATGGCATTGTAGGGCAAATAGACCTAAAAGTGGTTCAAATTTGCGCAAAGCCAAAGTAAACATTTTATTATAAA
>Ga0209692_10001290_pt1 | contig 35719 bp, 40 predicted proteins | sample tdDd472_FD_187129 | JGI IMG/M metagenome (GOLD analysis project Ga0209692, IMG submission 187129) | Marine sediment microbial communities from the Atlantic coast under amendment with organic carbon and nitrate - tdDd47.2 (SPAdes)... | ecosystem: Environmental > Aquatic > Marine > Coastal >...
TGATCCCATGGTTTCGCTCAATCCTGCTAATGGTCAAAACAACCCCCGAAGGGTCGGTGATACTCTCGCCCCATTTGGCGCTCATAATCCATTTTTTTTCCGACTCGGTCAATTCTTCTCGCGTTTTTCGGCCCTTTAAAAACAAACAAAGCCCGCCGTCAGCCAAAAGAGACTCGGAAAAACCCAAAAGTTTGTCCAGAGAAGCCAAGGCCCGCGAGGTAATCACCCGCGCCTTTTCTCCCGGCTCAAACTCTTCAATTCGCCCGGTATAAACGGAAGCATCCACCCCCGTCTCCCGGATAACCTCCCGCAAGAAGGCCCCCTTCCGCCCGTCACTTTCAATCAAACAGACCCGGGGCACCCCCATGACAGAAAGAACCAGGCCAGGAAAACCCGCCCCGGAGCCCAAGTCAAACAGAGGCTGTGGATTACGGGGAAGATGGGGATAAAGCTGGGCCGAGTCGAGAAAGTGCCGCCGCCAAAGATCACCTAAGGTCGAAGCCCCTACCAGATTGATGCTCTTCTGCCACTTGACCAGAAGATCGGCATAGACCTGGAGGCGCTCCAGTGTTTCACGTGAAACACCCGCCTTCACCTGGAAATCATCCGCCGTCATCGCACCACTTGGGGCCTTCCCCATATCCATTGTCGCTCCTTCGTGTTTCACGTGAAACATGGATATCATTGGATTACATACATTTTGTATCACCACTTAAGGTAACACACCACATATATAATGTATCGCTTGAAGAAAATGTGTGGATGATTCGGCTTCGAACCGATAAAGAAGCAACGACTTAAGCCGCCGACTTGCCTTTCCGCTTTACATGCCCCAACAACGCCGTCAAGGCGGCGGGTGTCACACCCGAGATACGAGATGCCGCCCCAAGGGTCATAGGGCGCGCTTCTTCCAATTTTTGCCGGACCTCATTGGAAAGACCGCCAACCTGGCTATAGTCCAGATCTTTCGGAATAACCAAAGCCTCATCTTTGCGAAACGTTCGAATATCCCGCAGCTGCCGATCCAGGTACCCGGCATAACGCCCGTCAATTTCGATCTGCTCGGCAACGGCCGGTTCAAGACTTTCAACTTCGGGCCAAAGTTCGGCGATCTTCTCCATAGTCGCCTCAGGATAGGCTAGCAGATCGAGAATGGATCGCCGCACCCCATCCTGATTGATCTTGAACCCATACCCGGCCAGTTGATTGGGCGTAAAAGTTAGGCTCTTGGCCTGTACCCGCGCCTGCTCCAGGGCTGACATTTTCCGAGCGAAAACCTCTCGGCGCTCCGAGCCAACCAAACCCACCTCGAGGCCCCTTCCGGTCAAACGCTGATCCGCATTATCGGCGCGAAGGACCAGGCGATATTCAGCCCGCGAGGTAAACATCCGGTAGGGCTCTTTTGTCCCCTTGGTGATCAAATCATCGATCAAGACCCCGATATAGGCCTCGGAACGATCCAGGGTAAAAGGCTCTGAGCCGGAAACTTTAAGCGCCGCATTCGCTCCGGCCATCAACCCCTGGGCGGCGGCCTCTTCGTAACCCGTCGTCCCATTGATCTGCCCAGCATGATACAGACCTGGAATTTTCTTGGTCTGAAGCGTCGCATCCAGTTCCCGCGGGTCGACATAATCATATTCAATGGCGTAGCCCGGCCGAATAATCTCGGCTTTCTCCAAGCCGACAATAGTTTTCAAAAGAGCCGCTTGAACGTCACGGGGCAAAGATGTGGAAATGCCATTGGGATAGACAGTCGGATCGTCCAAACCCTCGGGCTCAAGAAAAATCTGATGGCGCTCACGGTCGGCAAACCGCACGACCTTATCCTCGATGGACGGGCAATACCGGGGTCCGGCCGATTCAATCTGCCCCGAATACATCGGCGCGCGATGCAGGTTCTCCCGAATCAGCTCATGACTGGCATTTGATGTATGGGTGATATGGCAAACGATCTGCGGGGTAGTGATTTTATCGGTGAGATAGGAGAAAGGCACCGGATGCTCGTCGGCGCCCTGCTCATCCAGACCCGAATAATCGATGGTCCGGCCATCAAGTCGTGCCGGCGTTCCCGTCTTGAGCCGCCCTAAACGAAGATCGAATTTCTCGAGCGTTTTCGCCAGCCCAATTGAAGGTTCGTCGCCGACCCGTCCCGCCGGATACTGTTCTTCGCCGATATGAATTAACCCTCGCAAGAAGGTCCCGGTCGTCACCACCACTGCGCCCGTGTTGAGAGTTCGCCCATCGGCCAAAATGACACTGGATACAGATCCCGATCCATCGAGGCCAATATCTTCCACCGACCCTTCGATGATCTCGAGATTTTCTTGCTCGGCCAGAACCGCCTGCATGGTTTCGCGGTAAATCTTTCGGTCGGCTTGGGAGCGCGGACCCCGCACGGCCGGCCCCTTGGAGCGATTCAGTAAACGGAACTGAATCCCCGCCTTATCGATGACCCGACCCATCACCCCATCTAAGGCGTCGACCTCACGAACCAAATGCCCTTTGGCCAGACCGCCAATCGCCGGATTGCAGGACATTTCGCCAATGGTCTCCAGGCGCTGAGTAACGAGGGCCGTCTTTGCGCCAACACGCGCAGACGCGGCGGCCGCCTCGCATCCCGCATGCCCTGCCCCGACGACAATCACGTCGTATGATGTTGCCTGATCATTCATGGCCGGGAATGTAGGGACGGACCCCCCTTCTGTCAAAGGGCTTTGTCAAAGGTATGGCTGTTTGTTTCACGTGAAACACTGCTGAGCGGGTCTCTCATTTTCCGATACAGAATTCCGAGAAAATAATATCGAGAAGATCCTCCACATCGACACGACCGGTGATCCTGCCCAAAGCACGGGCCGCCAGCCGCAAATCTTCCGCCGCCAGCTCCTCATCCCCTTCCGTCTGATATCTGCCAAGGGCATCAAGCGCTTCTTCTAGGGCAACCCGATGGCGCTCCCGAGTCAGCCAAGGGGTCGAGCCCTGCTCCCAGCGGGTCGCAATCATCTTCGACAAAAGGCCGAGAAACGCTTCCAGCCCCTCACCGGTTTTCGCGGAAAGAGTCCCTGAAACGGCTAAGCCACTAGATGTTGTGTTATATGTTTCAGCTATATCCCATTTATTGATTACGATCAGTGAATCATCGTTTTCGACCAACGCCTGTTGCGTAGCCGAATCAATCCGGGGCCAAAACGCCCCGTCCAGAACCACCACCCGAATGTCCGCCTCTTCGGCTACACGGCGAGCGCGACGGACCCCCTCCTCTTCGATCTGGTCCCCACTTTCCCGCAAACCCGCCGTATCGGAAACCACGACCGGAAAGCCGCCGAGATCGAGGTGTACCTCAATCACGTCCCTTGTCGTCCCGGCGATATTGGAAACGATCGCCGCCTCTCGTCGGGCAAGGCGATTGAGCAGGCTCGACTTCCCGGCATTGGGTGGGCCGATGATGGCGATACGAATGCCGTCACGAAGCCGCTCCCCCTTGTGACCATCCCTTAAGTGATTTTTGATATCGGCTTTCAAGGCCTCAACAGAACCAGAAACAGCGGCGGTGATTTCTTCCGGAATATCCTCTTCCTCGATAAAATCGATCCCCGCCTCCTGATGGGCCAGGGCGCGAACCAGCCTTTCACGCCAGCCTTCATAAAGATCACCGAGCGCCCCTTCCATCTGACGCAACGCCTGTTTTCTCTGCGCCTCGGTTTCCGCATGAATCAGGTCGGCCAAGCCCTCGGCTTCGGTCAAGTCCATCTTACCGTTATCGAATGCCCGGCGCGTAAACTCACCCGGCTCGGCAAGACGCAAACCCTCCATGGAAGACAGGGCCTCAAGAAAAGCCGCCACCACCGCCTTACCGCCATGGATTTGAAACTCGGCCACGTCTTCACCGGTAAAGCTCGCCGGGGCCGGAAACCACAACACCAGCCCATCGTCTAAAACCTCTTGGGTCGTCGGATGCTTAAGCCGGGCAAAAACGGCGCGGCGGGGTTCCGGCAAACCCTTGCCCATCAGAGTTTCGACGGTTTGCCCCGCCTGAGGCCCGGACAGACGAAGAACGGCGACCCCTGAAGGACCGCCGCCGCTGGCCAAGGCGAATATGGTTTCCTCGAAATCACTCACAAGAGGCTAGTCCTTGGAATTGGTGAACTGGCCCCAAAAAGCTTTTTGAATTTGCTCGAACCCATCGAGGCTCATGGGCAACCAGGATTTCATGAAGGTTTCCGGGTCCATCTTCTCGAGGCTCGCCTTCATCTTGACTTCCATCTCCTTGAGCATGGCTTCCTGAAGCGGCTGCACATCGGGCAGGCCAAGAAACGTCCGGGCTTCTTCCGGCGTGCAATCGATATCGATGGTCACCTTCATGGAACTTCCTTCCCTTAAAAATTCCTTTGCTCTCTCTTGTTTCCGGTTGTTCCGCCCCGCTGTCAACCCAAAGTAAGAACTCCGGACAATTTAAGGAGCCCCCGTTTTATGAGCCGCAACCGCCTCGCCGAAGAAACCAGCCCCTATCTTCTTCAGCACAAAGACAATCCCGTCCACTGGTATCCCTGGGGCGAAGAAGCCTTTGAGGCGGCGCACGATCAGCAAAAACCGATCCTACTTTCGGTCGGTTATGCGGCCTGCCATTGGTGCCATGTCATGGCCCACGAAAGCTTTGAGAACGCTGCGGTAGCCGAGGTGATGAACAATCTTTTCATCAACGTCAAAGTAGATCGGGAAGAACGCCCCGATGTGGACGCCATCTATCAATCGGCCCTGGCGGCGACCGGCGAACAAGGCGGCTGGCCGCTCACCATGTTTCTCAACCCAGACGGAAAGCCTTTCTGGGGCGGGACCTATTTTCCGCCCGAACCGCGCTATGGCCGACCCGGTTTTCCCGATCTGTTGGTGGGCATTTCCAAGGCCTATCAAGAGCAGGCACAGGCGGTAACCGAAAATACCAAAATCCTCGGTGACGCTCTGACTCGGCTGGCTGCGGCGAAATCGCCAGGAGCCGAATTATCCGGCCCCAACGATGTCGCCACAGCGGCCAGGGCGGCCCTTTCCTACATCGACCCCATCTACGGCGGCGCCACCGGCGCGCCCAAATTTCCTCAGCCGACGTTTCTCGAATTGCTATGGCGCGGCTACCGTCAATCGGGAGATGGCGACCTAAAACAGGCCGTGGTTCACAGCCTGACCAAGATGTGTCAGGGCGGCATTTACGATCACCTGGGCGGCGGCTTCGCCCGCTATTCAACCGACCACCAATGGCTGGTGCCGCATTTCGAAAAAATGCTCTACGACAACGCCCTGCTCTTGCGTCTCTTAACCTGGGTCTGGCGGGATACGGGCAACCCTCTGTTTGCCGTTCGCGCCGAGGAAACAGCCGATTGGATGATCCGCGATCTCTTCGAGGAACACCCCGATCAGGACGGCAGCGGCGCTTTCGTCAGTTCGTTCGATGCCGACAGCGAAGGGGTGGAAGGAAAGTTCTATGTCTGGGGCGAAGCGGAAATCGATGAGGTTTTAGGACCCGACAGCGACGACTTCAAGCGCGCCTACGATGTCTCCATGGGTGGAAACTGGGAGGGCGCCAATATCCTCAATCGGTCGCTGACCGATGAGCTGGGATCGGAGGCCTGGGAAGCCAAGCTTAAGAAGTCCCGTAACAAATTATTGACCCATCGGGCGAAAAGAATTCCCCCTGGGCGCGATGACAAAATACTCGCCGACTGGAACGGGCTTGCCATCACCGCTCTCGCCGAAGCGGCCAAAACCTTCGGCTGGACAGACTATTTCTCCCATGCCGAACAGGCCTTTCGTTTCGTCACAAGCCATATGAAAAACGACGGTGATGACCGCCTGCTCCATTCCTGGTGCGACGGCGCGGCGCGTCATCCGGCGACCCTAGAAGATTACGCCAACATGGCGCAAGCGGCCGTGGTGCTTTTTGAGCTAAGCGGCAAAACCGGCTATCTCACTCACGCCGAAAAATGGATTTCGGTGCTCGACCGTCACTACCATGACAAACAGGATGGCGGTTATTTCCTGGCGGCCGACGATACGCCCCATTTGGTCGTCCGCACCAAACCCATATCGGATAACGCAACCCCTCCCGGCAACGGCGTACTGATTGAGGTTCTCGCGCGCCTTTATCACCTGACCGGTAAGAACGGCTATCGAGACCGGGCCGATGAAATTTTGAAAACCTTCATTCTGCCCAAGCCCGAACACCGATTTTCCCAAGCCTCCCTGATTAACGGTTATCAAACCTTAACCGATCCCATCTCGGTGGTATTGATCGGAGCGACTCCGGCATTTTCGGAGATCGTTCTTAAGGCCGCCCCACCCCATCTGATCCTCATTCAATGTAATAAAAAAATCGATCTTCCCGATATTCACCCGGCCCATGGAAAAACAAGCGTCGAAGGGAAGCCCACCGCTTACCTCTGTCGAAACGGAACCTGTGGATTGCCCATCACCGAAGGGAAAAGATTGAGCGAAGCACTCGCTTCCTTGTAATCTCCCTTTCATGACATCTCTTTCTTTTCACTCTCCCCTGGGTCCTTTGACCCTTTTTGAAGAAGACGGCGCGATCATCGTTCTCGAATGGGGCCGCGGACCGGAAGATGAGTCGAGCCCACTTCTTAACGAAGCGAAGAAACAGCTCGACGCTTACTTCGACCGCAAGCTGACAACCTTCGATTTGCCCCTTGCCCCTCCAGGCACGGACTTTCAAAACCGGGTCTGGCAGAGCATGCGCAAAATCCCCTATGGCGAAACCCGAACCTACGGTGATTTAGCCCAGGATATTTCGTCGGGCGCTCGGCCCGTCGGGACGGCCTGCGGACGCAATCCCATTCCGATTATCATCCCCTGTCACCGGGTCGTCGCTTCGACAGGCCTCGGCGGATATACGGGACAAGGGGGCCTTGAGACAAAAACCTATCTTCTAAAATTGGAAGGACGACACTGATGGTTAAAGCAATCCGCATTCGCGAAAACGGCGGGCCTGAAGTGATGAAGTGGGAAGATTACAAGGTCCCTCTTCCAGGCGAAGGGGAAGTCCTGATCGAACATTCGGCCATCGGCCTCAACTTTATTGATGTTTATCATCGCACCGGCCTCTACCCCCTTCCCGGTCTACCTTGGGTGCTCGGCATGGAAGGGGCCGGAACGGTCAGCGATGTCGGCGAAGGGGTCGATGAATTCAAACCCGGCGACCGGGTTGCCTATGCCGGGATGCCGCCGGGCTCCTACGCCGAGGCGCGGACCATTCCGGCCCATCGTCTAGTCAAACTGCCTGAAAGCATCTCCATGGAAACCGCAGCCGCCATGATGCTCCAGGGTATGACCGTGCGCTATCTCTTGCGCGGCTGCTACGACGTCAAAGAGGGCGATACCATCCTGTTTCACGCCGCCGCCGGCGGGGTCGGTCTGATCGCCTGCCAATGGGCCAAGGCTCTCGGCGCGACGGTGATCGGAACGGTGGGATCGGACGAAAAAGCCGATCTGGCGAAAGCCCACGGCTGCGACCATACCATCGTTTATACCCGGGAAAACTTCACCGAAAAGGTCAAAGAGATCACCGGCGGCGAAGGCGTGGCTGTCGTTTATGATTCCATCGGCAAAGATACCTTCGAGGGATCGCTCGATAGCTTGCGCCCCATGGGCACCATGGTGTCCTACGGCAATGCTTCGGGTCCGGTGGACAATTTCAATCTCGGTATCCTGGCTCAAAAGGGTTCGCTCTTCGTCACCCGCCCAACGCTGATGACCTATACCGCCAAACGCGAAGACCTGCTGGCTCATGCCCAAGACCTGTTCGACGTGGTGACCTCGGGCGACGTCACCATATCGATCAACCAACGCTATCCGTTAAGCGAAGCCGCCCAGGCCCATATCGATCTGGAAGCCCGTAAGACGACGGGATCGACGATCCTGCTGCCATAACAGGCGATGATTCACGTGAAACAAAAAGGCCCCGCTGCTTGAACGGGGCCTTTTATTTTTTCTGAAAACCGTTGTCGCAGGCTTCACCTGCTCGGGCTTTACTAGCTGTTCATCGCGTCGAAGAAGTCGTCGTTGTTCTTGCTTTCCTTCATCTTGGCCAGCAGGAACTCCATACCGTCGATGACACCCATCGGGTTGAGGATACGGCGCAGGACCCACATCTTGGAAAGCGTGCCTTTGTCGACCAGCAATTCTTCTTTCCGGGTGCCCGACTTGGTGATGTCGATGGTCGGGAAGAGACGTTTGTCGGACAGCTTGCGGTCGAGGATCAGTTCCGAGTTGCCGGTGCCCTTGAACTCTTCGAAGATCACCTCGTCCATCCGCGAGCCCGTATCGATCAGGGCGGTGCCGATGATGGTTAAAGAACCGCCTTCTTCGATATTCCGAGCGGCGCCGAAGAAACGCTTGGGCCGCTGCAATGCGTTGGCGTCCACACCGCCGGTCAGCACTTTACCCGAGCTCGGCACCACGGTGTTGTAGGCACGGGCCAAGCGGGTGATGGAGTCGAGCAGGATAACCACATCCCGCTTGTGTTCGACCAGACGCTTAGCCTTTTCAATCACCATCTCGGCGACCTGAACGTGACGCGAGGCCGGTTCGTCGAAGGTCGAGCTAATCACTTCGCCATTCACCGAACGCGACATGTCGGTCACTTCCTCGGGCCGCTCATCGATCAGCAGAACGATCAGATAGGCTTCCGGGTGGTTGGCCGAAATCGACTGGGCGATATTTTGCAGCATTACCGTCTTACCGGTCCGCGGCGGCGCAACGATCAGCGCGCGCTGACCTTTACCGATCGGCGCGACCAGATCCATGATCCGATGGGTTTTGTCTTCGCGCTTCGGATCGTCCATTTCCATGACCAAACGCTCATCGGGATAGAGCGGGGTCAGGTTGTCGAAGTTGATGCGATGACGGACCTGTTCGGGGTCTTCAAAGTTGATCTGATTGACCTTCAAAAGGGCGAAATACCGTTCGCCGTCCTTAGGCGCTCTGATCTCCCCTTCCACCGTATCGCCGGTGCGCAGGCCGAAACGACGGACCTGGCTCGGGCTGACATAAATGTCGTCGGGGCCCGGAAGATAGTTTGCTTCGGGTGAGCGCAGGAAGCCGAAGCCATCCTGAAGAACTTCCAAAACGCCGTCGCCGAAAATGGCCACATCGTTTTCCGCCGCCTGCTTCAAAATGGCAAACATCAGATCCTGTTTGCGCATGGTGCTGGCGTTTTCGATTTCCAGTTCCTCGGCTTGGGCCATCAGGTCCTGGGGTGTTTTGAGTTTGAGTTCCTTGAGGTTCATGGCTTTACGTCGTTTGATAAAAAAATGGGGGGATGGTCGTTTAGACCGTTTGTGGAAGTGTTCTTTGAAAGTTAGACGGTGATGCCGAAGGCCGGAATTGAACGAACCGTTAATGGTTTGAAAGGCGAGAGAATTTCGGATTCGTTTTGGGATGAATGCCGGAAAACGGCTTCGGACGCTTTATCCGATTAGTTTCTTTTAGGTTGCCTATAGACTTCCAAATGTCAAGTCAAATGGAATTTACAACTCAGTTACGTTTAAAATTTAACCACGGCGGCAAGAACGATAACAATCATCAGAACCGTCGGCGCTTCATTCATCATACGAAAATACTTCTGAGACTTTTCATTCCGGTCCTCGGCAAAGGCTTTCAACCATCCGATCATCATCAAATGGCAAACCCAAAGCAGCGCCACAGAGGTGAGTTTTACGTGAATCCAAACATCCGAATAGTCGCCCAGATTTAACAACAGGAGAAGCCCAAGAACCGTCGCCACGATCCCGGCGGGCGTCATGATCGCCTTCATCAAACGGCGTTCCATGATCTTGAATTTTTCCGAGGCTTCCGAACCGGGTTGGACTTCAGTGTGGTAAACGCAGAGCCTGGGGAAATAGAGCAGGCCCGCCATCCAGGCGATCACCGCAATAATATGCAGCGCCTTAATCCAGAGATATGCTTCGCCTAAATCGATCATCGATCAACCATTTCGTTTTGCGCAAGCCGTATGCCGCTCGTCGCATTCGGTTTCACCAAGGCCGCAATCAAGCCCCTCGCCTTTTTTCAGCACATCTTTCACCAGCCCGGCAAGACCATCGATAAAGGCCGAATTATCGGTCACCGTCGGCACGCGAAGATATCTGGGAACGCCAGCGGTTTTTGCTTCCTCGGCATATTCGATATCCAACTCGACCAGGGTTTCCGAATGTTCGGAGACGAAAGCAACCGGGGTCATGATGATCGACTTGCCGTCTTTTCCGGCCCGTGCAATTTCATCCTCGGTCGCCGGGCCAATCCATTCGAGCGGCCCGACCCGACTTTGATAGCAAATGACGTAATCGAGATCGTCTTGGTTGAGCTCTGCAACGATGGCCTCCACCGTTTTTTCCACATGGTTTTGATAGGGATCGCCGCCTTCAATTACTTTTTTCGGCAGACCATGGGCGGTGAAAAGCACCCGTGCTTTTCCATCCAGTTGTTTGAGAGACTGGGCGACCTCTTCGGCAATGGCCCTAATAAAACCCTCATTGGTCGGATAGCAGCAAACCGTACGGGTCGGCTCATCGAGACCGGCTTTTTTCGCCGCCTTTTTCCAATCGGTCAGCGACGAACCGGTCGTCGTGGTCGAAAATTGCGGATAAAGCGGTAATAAAACCACCCGGTCGGGATTATAGGCTTTGACCGCCACAGCGACTTCCCGGCTCATCGGATGCCAGTAGCGCATGCAAATGAAAGCCTTCGCCTCGGCCGTATCGCTGAGAGCTTGCTCAAGCGCTCTTGCCTGGCTTTCGGTTTGTTCCAACAGCGGCGACTTGCCGCCCAGATGCTGATAGATTTCGGCCGCCACCGGGGCGCGCTTTCCCGAAATAGATTTCGCCAGCAGCCAACGGATCGGCTGCGGTGCGCCGATAATCGCCTTATCGTTAAACAGATTGAACAAAAACGGCTTAATGGCTTCCGGCCGGTCGGGCCCGCCCAGATTGAAAAGTACGATGGCTATTTTTTCTCTGGTCGCCATGCCCTATCGAAAAACCGTTATTTTTTCCAGTTATGGATGATCTCGGCCAACCGCGCCACATTTTCAGGCGGCGTTTCCGGCACGATACCGTGACCGAGATTGAAAATAAACGGACCCTTGCCGAGCTTGGTTAGAATGGTCTTAACCCGTTTTTCCATCTCCGGTCCGCCTTTGACCAACAGCTGATTATCCAGATTGCCCTGAACCAGACATTTGGGCTGCAGCTTTTCCGCCGCCCAATCGAGATCCACATCGGCATCGAGGCCCACGCCATCGACCCCGGTTTTTTCCACATAGGTTTCATAGAGCGGGCCCGAGCCTTTCGGAAAACCGATGACCGGCACTTCACCGAACTCAGCCTTAACTGCGTCAACAATCCGTCGCGTCGGTTCAATGACCCATTTATCGTATTGGTCGCCTTTAAGAACGCCGGCCCAGGTATCGAACACCTGAATCACTTCGGCCCCATGCCTGACCTGCTCGATCAAATAGGCGCTGGTCGCCTCGACCAACAAATCCATCAGTTTGGAAAACTCTTCCGGACGGTCCGCGGCCCAGCTTTTAATATTGGAATAATCGGTGCCGCCACGGCCTTCGACCATATAGGTCGCTACCGTCCAGGGCGCTCCGGCAAATCCGATCAGCGCCGTGGTTTCCGGGATTTCCTTTGAAAGCCGCGAAACCGTCTCATAGACCGGCGCCATATGGTCATGCAGATTTTCAACGCTGAGAGCGCTCAGTTCCTCGACAGTGCGGATCGGCTCCAGTTGCGGCCCCTCCCCCTTAACGAACTGGACCTTCTGCCCCAGGGCGTCTGGAATCACCAGGATGTCGCAAAACAGGATGGCCGCGTCGAAGTTATAGCGCCGCAACGGTTGAAGGGTTACTTCGGTGGCTTTTTCCGGCGTGTAGCAGAATTCGAGAAAAGAGCTCGTCGTTGCACGAACTTCAAGATACTCCGGCAGGTATCGCCCGGCTTGACGCATCAACCAAAAAGGAGGCCGTTCGGTCGCTTCGTTGCGAAAGGCCCGAAGGAAGAGTTTGTCTCGGCTGTCGATAGTCATGCCTGAAGTGTGTCCTTTATCTGCCGGTCCGCCAAAGGGTTCGTGGAATGCTCTAAAAGGTCGGTTTTAAAGACCTCTTAAAGTTATCCCATGCCCCCCTTCATAAACCCTTTTTAAAAAAAGAAAAGGTAGCTGTTGTTGTTGGGCCTGTGGATGCCGGGGATTATCGTTTGTCCACATTTTTTCCAGATTTTGAAATTCATACCGGAAGCCTTTTTAGACTTCTGTGAATTTCCTTTGGATGTTTTTGGTCAAATGGATTGCTTCTAGGCAATCGAAAAGGGGAAATCCCTTGTTAGGAAAATGGGGAAAATGAGGATAACCGGAAAATCAAAGTCCTGTTTCCTTCTTTTACCGGCCTCGGGAATGTTTTATGCCAGTAGGGATTGGGGCGGGAATAAGAAGATGAAAAGGCGGATGGTTTAAGGGAAAAATCCCAGGAGCTTCCGTTATCCACATTTTTTAGGCCCTTTTGGGAAAACCTTGGGGTAAGTTAAAAAAAATTCGGGGAAGCGGGCCAAGACTATGGAAGACAAACACATTCATCTGGTTTCCGATGCCACCGGCGAAACGGTCAATTCGGTCGCCAAGGCCTGTCTGGTCCAGTTCGACGATCTCAACATTATTGAACATGCCTGGCCGTTGATCCGTTCGGACGTTCAGATGGAACGGGTATTGGAAGGCATCAAGGCGCGCCCCGGCATCGTGCTCGGCACGTTGGTCAACGACGAACTGCGCAAGCAACTCCAGGAAGGCTGCAAAAAACTCGATGTGCCGTTTGTCCCGGTTCTCGATCCGGTTTTGGCTACGCTTACCAAGGTCTGGGGATCGGAAGCCGGAAATCTGCCCGGTCGCCAACACGCCATGGACGATGAATACTTTAAACGCATCGACGCCATGCATTTCGTCATGTCACATGACGACGGACAATCGGCGGAAACCCTGCGTGAAGCCGATATCATCATTCTAGGCGTTTCGCGCACCTCCAAGACGCCGACCTGTGTTTACCTCGCCAACCGGGGTTTGAAAGCCGCCAATGTGCCGATTGTTCCGGGGTGTCCACTACCGCCGGAGCTCGAATATTCAAAAGGGCCGCTGATCGTCGGCCTGACCAAAGATCCCCAGCGACTGGTGCAAATCCGCAAAAATCGGCTTCGTATGCTCAACCAGATGGAAGACACCGACTATGTGGATTTGGAGACGGTGATCGAAGAAGTGAAAGAAGCCCGACGGCTCTATACCCGCCGCGGCTGGCCGATCATCGATGTGTCGCGGAAATCCATCGAAGAAACCACCGCAGCCATCGTCCAGCTTTATAAAACTCATAGAGAATCAGCCCAATGACTGAAAAACGCCCAGAACTGATTCTCGCCTCGACCAGCAAGGCCCGGTCGCGCATTCTTCTCTCCGCCGGCTTGTCATTCGCCGTCGAGCCCGCCGATATCGATGAAAATCCGGTGAAGAAAAGTGAAGCCGACAAAGGCTCCAGCGCTGAAACAGTGGCTCAGGTATTGGCGCTTTCCAAGGCCCGGTTCATTTCGGACCGGCATAAAGAGGCTTTGGTCATTGGTTGCGATCAGATGCTCGACTGTGAAGGGACTTGGTATGATAAACCGGCAACCGATGCGGTGGTTGCCGAACAGCTGAAATCCCTGCGCGGCAAGACCCATCGCCTGATCAGCGCGGTCAGCGTGGTTAAAAACGGCGAAGAACTATGGAAGACGGTTGACGTCACTCAACTGACCATGCGCGATTTTAGCGACGCTTTCCTCGACGACTATATCGATAAGGTCGGGCGTTTGGTCAAAGGTGCGGTTGGAGCTTATCATTTTGAAGGTTTGGGGATTCAGCTGTTTGAAAAAATCGAAGGAGATTATTTTACTATTTTAGGGCTTCCCCTTCTGCCGTTGTTGGAATTTTTAAGAACCCAGGGCGTGGTTAAAGAATGATCTTATCGGGCAAAGCGAAATTGGCGGGCGTTATGGGATGGCCGGTGGAACATTCCCGGTCGCCGCGGCTGCATGGATTTTGGCTCGAACGCTACGCCATCGATGGTGCTTACGTTCCCTTAGCCGTACCTCCGGAAAAAATTCGAGCGGCGCTTCGCGCCTTGCCTTCTTTAGGTTTTCAGGGCTGCAATGTGACCATTCCTCACAAAGAAGCCGCCTTTGTTGAAGTTGATCATTTAACCGAGCAAGCCAAGAAAATCGGTGCGGTCAATACCGTGATTGTTTTGAAAGACGGCACGCTGCGCGGCGACAATACCGACGGATATGGATTTATCGAAAACCTGAAAGCCGGTACGCCCGACTGGTCGCCTGACCGTCCTGTCGTCGTATTGGGCGCGGGCGGTGCAGCGCGAGGAATTCTTGTCGCCTTGCAAGAAGCGGGCGTGAAGGAAATCAGACTGACCAACCGAACCGTTGAGCGGGCCGAGGCTTTGGCCGGAGAGCTTGGTGCGATAACGGTCATCGATTGGGATCGGCGCGGCGAATGCCTGGAGGATATAGGCTTGCTGGTCAACAGCACGTCACTCGGCATGACCGGCCAGGCTCCCTTGGATATTTCACTTCATGGCCTCAATAAAACGGCGGTGGTGACCGATATCGTCTATAGCCCTCTAAAAACGGCACTACTCGAAGCAGCGGAAAATCGGGGCAATCCGGCCGTCGATGGTCTCGGAATGCTGCTTCATCAGGCGCGGCCCGGCTTTGCCGCCTGGTTTGGTCGTGAGCCCGAAGTCAGCGAAGACCTGCGCAACTTCGTGCTGGAGGATCTGTGAGGCCGCCGCTTGTCATTATCGGCCTGACCGGTTCCATCGGCATGGGCAAAACCACCACCGCGGCGGCGTTCAAGCGTTTAGGCATTCCCGTACATGATGCGGATGCAGCCGTCCACAAGCTTTTCGCCAGGGGTGGCGCCGCCGTTCAGCCTATCGAAGAAGCCTTTCCCGGCGTGGTGGCCGATGGTGCGGTGGATCGCGCCCGGCTCAGCCAGAAGGTTCTTGGCGACGATGCGGCCTTAAGGCGCTTGGAAGCCATCGTTCATCCTCTGGTCGGGCGAGAAAAAACCAAATTTCTCATTCGCGCGGCGCTGACGCGCCGCAAAGTAGTGGTGCTCGATATCCCTTTGTTATTTGAAACAGGCGGGCAAAAATCCTGCGATCTCGTTGTTGTCGCCTCAGCGCCGGAGTTTCTCCAGACGGCACGGGTCATCGGAAGGCCGGGTATGACATCGGAAAAATTGGCGGCGATCCGCGCCAATCAGATGCCGGATCGGTTGAAGCGCCGTCTTGCCGATTTTGTTGTGCCGACCGGCTTGGGCCGGGCTTTCAGTTTGAAACGAGTCAGACAAATCGCCACAATTGCCAAAGATATGGAAAGACCAAAACATCACGCGCGCAGAATAAGGAGAAAAATCCGTTGAGAGAGATTGTACTGGATACGGAAACCACGGGCCTCAACCCGAAAGGCGGTCACCGGATTGTCGAAATCGGCTGTGTCGAATTGATCAATCACATGCCGACCGGCGAGACCTATCATCAGTACATCAACCCTGAGCGCGATATTCCCGAAGAGGTGGTGAAGGTCCATGGCATCGATAACGAGCGGGTCAAGGACGAGCCGGTATTCTCACAGATTTCCGAGGCTTTCCTCGATTTCCTCGGCGATGCGACTCTGGTGATCCATAACGCCGAATTCGACATGGGCTTCATCAACGCCGAGCTGGATCGCCTTGGCGTTGCCGCTCTGCCGATGACCCGCACCATCGACACGGTCAAAATTGCACGGAGAAAGTTTCCCGGCGCACAGGCCAACCTGGATGCGCTTTGCCGCCGTTTCGGGATTGATAACAGCAACCGGGTTTTTCACGGTGCGTTGCTCGATGCCGATCTGCTGGCCAATGTTTATCTCGAGCTGATCGGTGGGCGGCAGCCCGGCCTTGAGCTGGCGGGAGATGAGGCGGATGGCGGTTCCGGCGATGGGCAGAAGGTGGAGCGGGTTTTCCGTGAGCCCCGCCCCCATGCCGCCAGCCCGGAAGAGCTGGCGATCCATGAGGAATTCGTCAAAAGACTCAAAGACCCGGTCTGGCAAGCCTGACCGGGTCTTAAACAATCAATTGGTCCGGCTCTTACCGGACGGGATATACTCTATTATTCGCCAGCTTCCGATTTCTCGGCTTCTTCACCCGCTTCGGCCTGAGCGGCTTGCAGCTGGGCGACTCGTTGCTGATAAAGCGCAACAAAATCGATCGGCTGAAGCATTAAAGGCGCGAAACCGCCGTCACGGGTCATATCGCAGATGATGTTGCGAACGAACGGGAAAAGCAGCCGCGGACATTCGATCAAAAGGGCGGGACTACGATGCTCGTCCGGAATATTGATCGCAAACTGACCGGCATATTCCACTTCAAGCAAAAAAGCCGTGGAGTCTTTGACCTTGGCTTCCACCTGAACATGGAGGACGACTTCAAAAAGTCCGCCATCCAATGGCGTCGCATTGGTGTCCACATTCACCGTGATCGAAGGCTGTTCGGTCGCCATCGAGGTGAAAATGCCCGGCACGTTGGGAGACTCGAAAGAAAGGTCTTTGACGTACTGTGCGGTGACGGCGATGGGCGGCATATTGGCCTGGGCTTGAGTTTCGTCACTCATAGAAAAAGGTCTCCTTGGATACCGTAGAAAATCAGGTAGCCCTGGCTACCATGAAAGTGATTGTCGAACAACCTAATGCTCTCCTCCCGACCAGGGAGAATGCGGATTGCGGCGCTGGTTTTCATCGGGTTCGATGGCTTTGGCGTCTTTCATCTTTTCATCGGGTTCGTCGGTGATGTCTTCATATTCCCCATCGATGACCCCATCCTGGTCGGTCGGGCCCGGCCCCGAACCCTGCCCCGGCCGTTGTCCCGGTCCGGGACCGAACCCACCATGCATTTGGGTGGTCATGGTGACGTGCCGGGAAAGATAGGCGCGCAGGCCCTGGCGTAAGGGGGGGACGAAGAGCAAAAATCCAATACTGTCGGTGATGAAGCCGGGGGTCAGGAGCAGGGCTCCCGCAGCGACCAGACAAATGCCATCGAAGGCTTCTTGAACCGGAAAGACCCCGCGTTGCATGTTTTCCTGAGCCTTAAAGATCGTCGCAAGGCCCTGGGCGCGCAGCAGCGCCGTGCCTAAAACCGCCGTCAGAATAACCGTGCCGATGGTCGGCCAAAGCCCGATGATATCGCCGACCTGAATGAAAACGGCGATTTCGGCAATGGGGACGCCGATAAACAAAAGCAGGATAATGAAAAAACCCATAGTCTCTAAATAATCCTAATAAAGCCGCGCGGGCTTGCTCTTTTTCCACTAACGGCTTATCTAACCTAGTAGACGGGCCCTGCAAAGGGGCAATTGGCAATACGTAAAAAGGCGCATCAATACAATGGACGGCGGTTTCCAGTTTGTCGACATCATCCTTTTCGCGATGATTGCGATCTTTCTTATCCTGCGGTTGCGTAACACTCTTGGCCGTCGGGACGGAACGGACGGCAACCATGTGGACCCGTTCTCCCAGCGGGAACAGCACGGTTCGACGGACCGTTCGCGGGACGATGAGAACAATGTGGTTCACCTTCCCGGACGCGATGGGGGCGATGAGCCGCAGCAATCCCTTGAGGGTGAGCCGCTTCCCCACGAACCGCAAACACCGCTCGATGCGGGCCTTACCCAGATCAAGCTGGCCGACCCGACGTTCGACCCGAAAGGCTTCCTGCAAGGCGCGACCGGTGCTTTTGAAATGATCCTCGGGGCCTTTACCACCGGCGATGTAAAAACCTTGAAAAACCTTTTAAGTCCCGAAGTTTTCGCCAATTTCACCGACGCCATCGATGATCGGGAGGAGGCCGGCGAAACTGTGCGCGATACCTTGATCGGGTTCAAGGATGTAGAAATCATCGAAGCGGATATGGAAGATAACGAAGCGGTGGTGACCGTGAAGTTCGTTACCGAGCAGATCAACGTGGTGCTTGATCGGGATGGCGAGGTGGTCGATGGCGACCCCAACCATGTGATCAAGGTCACCGATCTCTGGACCTTCCGCCGCGACACCCTTTCACGCGACCCCAACTGGATGTTGGTCGCCACCCAAGTGCCCGCTTAAAAAATCAGAGTCCAGCCTATGAAAAAACCGATTGCGACCGCCGCCGCCCTCACTGTGATGGCGGCCCTATCGGGCTGCGCACAGTTTCCCCTGCCCGCCCCGCAAGAAGAAGCGCCGGAGAAGCTAACGGTTTCACCGGTTTCCTTTGCCGGGTTAAAGGGCTGGCGGACGGGTCGGCAGGCGGAGGTTTTGACCGCGCTTGTCAGAAGCTGCGAACGACTGGCCCGGCAACCGGCCAGCCGATCTTTGGGGGCGAACGGCATTGCCGGAACCATGGCCGATTGGCGGCAGGTCTGCACGGCGGCCGAGGCCTTGCCCGGCGACAATGATGAAACGGCCCGACAGTTCTTCGAGAAAAGATTCAACGCCTATCAGGTCGAGGGCGAAGGACTGTTTACCGGATACTATGAGGCCAGCCTGCGCGGCGCTTTGCGTCCCGGCGGCCCCTACCGCACACCGCTTTACAAGCGACCCGACGATCTGGTGATGGTCGATCTCGGCAAGTTCGATCCCGATTGGAAAGGCAAGCGCACGGCCGGAACGGTCGTCAACGGCCGCTTAAAACCTTTTTCCGACCGTGAGGCCATTCGCAAAGGCGCCCTTTTGGGGAAAGGGTTGGAACTCGTCTGGGTTGACGATCCGGTCGATGCTTTTTTCCTTCAGGTGCAAGGCTCGGGCCGTGTCGTTCTGGCCGAGGGCGGCGTGTTGCGTGTCGGCTATGACGGTCACAACGGCCATCGCTATACCTCCATCGGTAAAAAAATGATCGAGCAGGGTCATCTGGAGCGGGAAAAGGTTTCCCTTCAATCCATCCGCGGCTGGCTCGCCGCTCATCCCGATCAGGTTGACCCCATTCTCGATCTCAATCGGTCGTTTATTTTCTTCAGGTCCCTCAAAGGCGATGGCCCGGTCGGTTCGCAAGGGGTTCCCTTGGTGCCCGGCCGTTCCCTGGCGGTGGATCGTCGGTTCATTCCCATGGGGGTTCCGGTCTGGCTTGAAACCACCGACCCGCTGGACCCCGAACGACCTCTGCGCCGCCTGATGGTCGCCCAGGATACGGGTGGGGCGATCAAGGGGCCGGTGCGCGGCGATGTGTTTTTCGGGGCGGGCCCCCTGGCCGAACAGCGGGCCGGACATATGAAGCAAACGGGGCGTTATACCCTGCTTCTGCCCAAGACCGTCGTGCCGCCGCCCACCCTGTTGACGACGGCGGCGCGTTAACCCGATTTTAGGCAATTTCCCCGCTTGCCTTGAAGGGGGGAACGCTCCATTCTGTGGGCCATGTCGCAGAATCAGAAAAAATATAACGTCGGACTCTTCGTCACCTGTCTTGTCGATCTGTTTCGGCCGAGCATCGGGTTCGCCGCCGTCAAATTGCTCGAAGATAACGGCTGCCAGGTTTCCGTGCCCCGCGCCCAAACCTGTTGCGGCCAACCGGCCCATAATGCGGGCGACAAAAAAAACACCGCCGATCTGGCCCGTCAGACCATTGCCGCCCTTGAAGGCTTCGATCACGTCGTCGCCCCGTCCGGTTCCTGCGCCGGAATGATCAAAAAGCACTATCCGACTCTGTTTGCCGAAACCGAACCCTGGCGACAGCGTGCCGAAGCCCTGGCGGCTAAGACCCATGAATTGACCTCGTTTTTGACCGATGTTTTGAAGGTCGAGAAAGTCGAGGCGCAACTTGAGGCGACAGCCACCTATCACGATTCCTGTTCCGGCCTGCGTGAGTTGGGAATCAAAAACCAACCCCGAAAACTTTTGAAATCGGTAAAGGGCTTAAGGCTTCAAGAGGCCAGCCAACCGGAGGCCTGTTGTGGGTTCGGCGGTCTTTTTTCGGTCAAGTATCCCGATATTTCCAATAGCATCGTCACCACTAAGACCGACGACCTGGAAAACACCAAGGCGGATATTGTGCTGGGCGGCGACCTGGGCTGTCTGATGAATATCGCGGGCAAGCTCAAGCGCCAGAATTCACCGCTTCAGGTTCGCCATGTAGCCGAGGTGCTGGCCGGAATGACCGACAAACCGGCCATCGGCGAGGGAGAGGGCTAATGCATCCCACCAGCAACCGGTTCGAAACCAATGTTGCCGAGGCCCTGGCCGACGATCAATTGCAGAAAGCCCTGGCCCGAACGGCTATCGGTTTGCCTGCGGCCCGCGAACGCGCCGTCGCCAAACTGCCTGAGTTTGAGGCGCTGCGCGACGATGCGGTGGCCTTAAAGCAGCATGTGCTCGACCATTTGGATTTTTACCTCGAGCGGTTTGAGAAAAAGGTCATCGAGCAAGGCGGCCATGTTCATTGGTGCGCCACTCACCAGGAAGCCCGCGAGATCATTTTAAAGATTTGCCGGGATGCAGACGCCAAGACCGTGACCAAGGGGAAATCGATGATCGGCGAGGAGATCGCCATCAACGATTATCTGGAAACCCACGGGATCGAGCCCATTGAAACGGACCTCGGCGAATATATCATCCAGATCAGGAAAGAGCCGCCCAGCCATATCGTCGGCCCGGCTATCCATTTGAACAAAGAACAGGTGGCCGAAAGCTTCCGCGAAACCCATAAGGACCTGCCCCCCGACCGACCGCTCGACGATCCGGCGGATATGCTGAAAGAGGCTCGGACCCTGCTGCGGGAAAAATTTTTAAAAGCCGATGTGGGGATTACCGGGGCCAATTTTCTGATTGCCGAGACGGGCTCGACGGCCATCGTCACCAACGAAGGCAACGGCGACCTGACGCAGATTTTGCCGCGGGTTCATATCGCCATTTCGAGCATCGAAAAAGTGGTGCCGACGCCGGAGGACGCCGATACGGTTTTGCGGGTCTTGGCCCGCTCGATCACCGGCCAGGACCTCTCGGTCTATACCACCTTCTCCACCGGCCCCAAGCGCCCCGACGATCTCGACGGTCCCGATGAATTTCATGTGGTGCTGCTCGATGCCGGGCGCTCTGAAATGCTCGGTAGTGAATTCAAGGATATGCTGCGCTGTATCCGCTGCGGCGCTTGCCTCTGCTACTGCCCGGTTTATACCGCCATCGGCGGCCATGCTTACGGCTGGGTCTATTCGGGCCCCATGGGGGCGGTGCTTACCCCGGCCATTCTGGGGCATGAACAAGCATCCCATCTGCCCAACGCCTCAACCTTCTGCGGGCGTTGCGAAGATGTCTGTCCGGTGCGTATTCCCATTCCCAAGATGCTCCGCCACTGGCGTGAACGCGAAGTGGAGCAAGGGCGCACCTCGCAGATTTCAAGGGCCGCTCTGGCGGGCTGGGCCTTCTTCGCCAAGCGACCAGGGCTCTATCACACCCTGGCCAATCTGAAATATTCGGTGCTCGGCATGATCGGGCGAAAGAAAGGGCGCTTTAAATCGGCCCCCTTCACCTCGGGCTGGACCAAGCACCGCGACCTTCCCTCCCCTCAAGGCAAAACCTTCCAGCAGCTCTGGTCGGAACGGGGAGGACGGCGATGAGCGGGTCGCGCGAAAAAATTCTTTCAACCATCCGATGCTCCCTCGGCCGAGGTTCGCTGGACGACGAGACGGCTAAGACGCTTGAGAAAAACCTCAAAAGACCGAAAAACCGATTGGTCCCGGCCCGCGGTCAGGTTAAGGGCAAGCAGCGGGTTGCGCTATTTAAGCAAATGGCCGAGGCCTACGACTGCACGGTCTCCGAGGTTGCCACTCTGGCCGAGATCCCCAAGGCGGCAGCGGAGTTTTTGCGGGCCAATAACCTGCCCGCCGATATCCGCATCGCGCCCCAAAAGGATTTGGAGAACCTCGACTGGCGGGACGGCGCCAGCTTCGGCCCGGCGGACAACGAGCATCCCGTCGGCCTGATCAAGGCCTGGGCGGGGTTTGCCGAGTCCGGCACCCTGATGGCGCTTTCAGGCCCCGAAGGCCCGACCACGCTCAACTTTCTGCCCGATACCTTCATCGCGGTTCTGGAGACCAAAGATCTTCTCGGCACTTACGAAGAAGGCTGGAAAAAACTGCGCGGCCGCAAGCAAAGCGGCACCTTCATGCCGCGCACGGTCAACTGGATCACCGGCCCGTCGCGCTCGGCCGATATCGAATTGACCCTGCAGTTGGGCGTTCACGGTCCCCGCCGGGTCCATATTCTGTTGGTGGAAGAATGAGCGAGAAAAAGAATAAGACGCCGCCGTTCTTGAGCGCCGAAGACGCCGCTCTCTGGGATGCGGTGACCTCCAATGTGGACCCTCTCGGCAAGCGTAAGCCGGTCCATCAGGAAAAAGCCAAGGCGCGACATAGCGAGGCGGGCGCGATCAACCGCATTCCCCGTGGTTTCGATGCGAGCCTCTCCCCCTCCTCCCAGCATATGCCGACCCTGCGGCACGACTTTTCGCCGGGTGTCGACCGGGCGACGCTCAAAAAGGTCAAACGCGGCAACGTGCCGGTGGAGGGCAAACTTGATCTCCACGGCATGACCCAGACCGACGCGCGCGGCGCGCTGGAGCGATTCCTGGCGTTTTCTCAGGAAAAAGGGCGGCGTCTGGTGCTGGTCGTCACCGGCCGGGGGTTTCGTGGCGAGGGCGTGTTGCGCCAGGCCGTACCCGAATGGCTCAACGCTCCGCCCAACCGTTCGCGCATCCTGTCTTTTTCCTATGCCTCGCCAACCGATGGCGGCGATGGGGCGCTCTACGTTCTTTTAAAGAGGAAGCGATGACACCCTTCGGCCAGAAAGTCCGCCGTTTGCGGGAGAAGCATAAGATCACGCTCAAAAAAATGGCGGCGGACCTGCACGTTTCCTCGGCCTACCTCTCGGCCCTCGAACACGGTCACCGGGGTCGCCCCGGGCCCGGTCTGGTCATGCAGATCGCTGGCTACTTCGATCTGATTTGGGACGATGTGGAAGAACTCAAGCGCCTCGCCGACCTCTCCCACCCCCGCGTCCCCGTCGAAACCGCCGGCCTGCCGGTCAAAGCGACCCTGACCGCCAACCTGCTGGCGGCCAAAATCAAAGACCTAGACGAAAAAACCCTCGACCGGCTGCTTGAGCTGATCGAGGGGGAAGCTTGAGAGTATTAGAGGTTTTTCTTCAGCCAGTCGGTAAGGTCTTTAGACAATCCCTGCCAAGCACCACTATTTGCTGATTTGACAACGATAAGACCATCATTTTTATCGAGATGCTTTGCAAGGTTATCTCGAATCTGTGTACTGGCTGTTTCAGAGACAACTACCCAAAAAGACTCAAGCGGGTGTGCCCAGCTGGGATACGATTTAATTGCTTCATAAAGACCATCATAGTTCTGGCCAGGCTTGCGAAGGTCGTAGTTGATAAGGTAAGAAGGCATAGTCTGAACTCCATCATCGAGTGGTTTCGGATAAAGGTCCCGTTGGTTTTGTGTGGAAGCAGGCCAACGGGCCTTTTATTTGGGCTTTATACCCAATTTCCACCTATCGAATATTTAGTCCCTAATCAACTGTTTAACGCCCTAGATATAGTAGAATTTTAAATAAAACTTCTAATTATTTGATTTTATTGAATTAAATAATATAGTCTAGTTCGAGACTATGAACTTAATATTTAACTACTTTAAATGACTGATTTTTTTTCGACTAAACAAGCGGCTAAACTATCAAAGCTTTCACCAGCAATGGTGGATTACCTTTGCCGTGAAGGTGTAGTTGTGCCCGCTCGTCCTTTGCGACCGGGCAGGGGAAAGCCAAGGCAGTATTCATTTGGAGAGATACTTGCACTTTCTGCTTTTGAGAAGCTCTTGGCAAAAGGAGTTTCAGTCAGATTAATAAAAAAAGCAGTCGAAACGCGGAATGGGCTTTTCCGGGAAGCCACACAAGAAAAGTGCTCGCCTCTCTTATTCGTGACGGATGGCCAAAAGCTCTATGTAAAGGGCCCTGAAGATACTCTTTACGACCTCACACAAAATGGGCAAATGGCCTTCTCATTCATGCTTAATCTACAGCAGATCCATGCTGAGGTTGTAGAACGTTTAGCAGCTTAATTTTTCAGACCACCCCCTACAAAATAAACTTCGAGAGGTCGGCGTTTTTCGCCAGTTCGCTCACCGTTTCTTTTACATAAGCCTTATCGATGGTGAAGCTTTGCCCCGACTTGTCGGCGGCGGTGAAGCTGATGTCTTCCAAGAGTTTTTCCATCACCGTATGCAGACGGCGCGCGCCGATGTTTTCAACGCCCTGGTTGATCTCTTCGGCCAGATCGGCGAGCGCCTCGATGGCGTCTTCGGTGATCACCAGCTCCAGTTCTTCGGTCGCCATCAGAGCGATGGATTGACGGACCAGATTGGCTTCCGGCTCGGTGAGGATGCGGACGAAGTCGTCGCGCGACAGGGCTTTTAGCTCAACCCGGATCGGCAGACGGCCTTGTAGTTCAGGCAGCAGATCGGCGGGTTTGGCGATGTGGAACGCGCCCGAGGCGATGAACAGGATATGGTCGGTCTTGACCGTGCCGTGTTTGGTCGCCACCGTGGTCCCTTCGATCAACGGCAACAGGTCGCGCTGCACCCCTTCACGGGATACGTCGCCGCCCGAACGTTCGGAACGCACGGTGATTTTGTCGATTTCATCGAGGAAGACGATGCCGTTGTTCTCGACTGAATCGATGGCTTCGCGGGTCACGTCTTCCTGGTCGAGCAGTTTGTCGGACTCTTCGGCGATCAAAACCTCGTAAGATTCCGAGACGCTCATCTTTTTCGACTTTGTCCGCTGGCCGAAAGCGCCGCCGAACATATCGCCCAAATTCAGCATGCCCATCTGTGCGCCGGGCATGCCGGGAATATCGAAGGTTGGCATATTGGATGAGCCGGTATCGGCGACGTTGAGCTCGATTTCTTTTTCATCGAGCTGGCCTTCACGCAGCATCTTGCGGAACTTCTGCCGGGTTTCCTGGCTGGCGTTGTCGCCGACCAGGGCGTCGATCACCCGTTCTTCGGCATGGACTTCCGCCTTGGCCTTGACCTGACGGCGCATCCGCTCGCGAGTTTCGTGGATGGCGATTTCCACTAGATCGCGGACGATGCTCTCCACGTCACGTCCTACGTAGCCCACTTCGGTGAACTTGGTCGCCTCGATCTTGATGAAGGGAGCCTGGGCCAGCCGAGCCAGCCGCCGGGCGATCTCGGTTTTGCCGACGCCGGTCGGGCCGATCATCAGGATATTTTTCGGCAGAACCTCTTCCTTGAGGTCGTCGGGCAGTTGCTGACGCCGCCAGCGGTTGCGCAGCGCAATGGCGACAGCGCGTTTGGCGTCGTCCTGGCCGACGATGAAGCGATCGAGTTCGGAAACGATTTCCCGGGGGCTGAAATTGGTCATGGTTCTCTTTAGATTTTATTTTTCATCAAGGGATTCAAGGACGACGGCGTCGTTGGTGTAGACGCAGATGCCGGCGGCGATTTCCATCGCTTTGCGGGCGATCTCTTCGGCGCTCATGTCGGTGTCTTTCAAGGCGCGGGCCGCAGCCAGGGCGTAGTTGCCACCCGATCCGATGGCGGTAATGCCGTCTTCCGGCTCCAACACGTCGCCGGTGCCGGTCAGCACCAAAGAAACGTCTTTGTCGGCGACGATCATCATCGCTTCCAAGCGCCGCAGGTAGCGATCCGTCCGCCAGTCCTTCGCCATTTCGACACAGGCCCGCGTTAGCTGCTTTGGATATTGCTCAAGCTTGCCTTCCAGCCGCTCCATCAAGGTAAAGGCGTCCGCCGTCGCCCCGGCGAACCCGACAACCACCGAACCTTCCGCAAGACGCCGGACTTTCTGGGCGTTGCCCTTGATCACCGTCGGGCCGAGGCTGACCTGTCCGTCGCCCGCCACGACCACCTGGCCGCCTTTGCGTACGGTGACGATAGTGGTGCCGCGCCAGCCTGTGGTGTCGCGCTGAGAGTGCTGCTCGCTCATGGGGCCTCCGCCTGGGAAAGAATTGCGTCCCCAGCACTTAGTCCGAAGCGGCCCCCGGGTCAAGAAGGGGCTACCAAAAGGTTGGCTTCATTGGGCGCTTCCTGCTACAAGGTCAACACTGGTTTAACCCCTATGGAATCAAGGGAAAATCGAAAGATGCGCAAGGCCAGCGTGGAACGCAACACCTCCGAAACCAAGATCAAGGTTTCCGTCGATCTGGACGGAACCGGCGAGTATGACGTCAAAACGGGGATCGGCTTTCTCGATCACATGCTGGAACAGCTCTCGCGGCACGGGCTGTTCGACATCGAGGTTAAGGCCGATGGCGACCTGCACATCGATTTTCACCACACGACGGAAGATACGGGCATCGCGCTCGGCCAAGCCTTCACCCAGGCCATGGGCGAACGGCGCGGCATCACCCGCTACGGCACGGCATACGCCCCGATGGACGAAACCCTGACCCGCGTCTCGCTCGACGCCTCGAACCGGCCGCATCTGGTCTGGAAGGTCGACTTCGCCCGTGACAAGGTGGGCGATATGGATACCGAGCTGTTCAAGGAATGGTTCGCCGCCTTCGCCCAGAACGCCGGGCTGACCTTGCATGTGGAAACGCTTTACGGCGAGAACAATCACCACATCGTCGAGAGTTGCTTCAAGGCCCTGGCGCGCGCCTTGCGCCAGGCGTTGGAAATCGACCCGCGTAAGGCCGATGCGGTGCCCTCGACCAAGGGGGCGCTCTAGGGTTTTCTCGGGCGCGGCGTTTCCATGAGCTTCTATACGGCCCATTACCGAAACCGCCCCGGCCAGCCGGATCTGGTTCTGGTCAAGGAAGGCTTTAGCTGGGCCGCCTTTATCTTTGGCGCGCTCTGGGCCCTATGGAACCGGTTATGGATCGTCGCCGCCGGACTCATCGCCGTTGAGATCGGGCTGGGCCTGGTTCTGGCGGCTCTCGGAATGGGGTCGGAAATTCAGGCGGTGGCTTCCATCGGGCTGGCTTTGCTCGTTGGATTGATTGCGGGAGACTTAAAACGCTGGTCGTTGTCCGTTTTCAGTGGCTACGATCAGGAAGGCGTGGTTGCCGGGAGCCGGTTGCAGGAAGCCGAAAGTCGTTTGTTGGCTCAAAGACCGGACCTGCGGATCGAGTTTGTTTGAAGGATGGGAAGACCAAGACCATGAAAGTCGTCATTATCGATTATGGATCGGGCAATCTGCGCTCGGCGGCTAAGGCTTTCGAGCGGGCCGCCAGCGAAGCCGGGCTTTCGGCAGAGGTTCTGGTCACCGCCGATCCGGCGGCCCTGAAGTCGGCCGACCGGGTGGTTTTGCCGGGCGTCGGAGCCTTTGGCGATTGTCAGGCCGGGCTTAGGGCTGTGCCGGGACTGGCCGAGGCCTTGAGCGAAGCGGCTTTAAAGGACGCCAAACCGTTTTTCGGCATTTGTGTCGGCATGCAGCTTTTGGCCGAGCAAGGTCTGGAGCATGGAACCTACGAGGGACTGGGCTGGATTCCAGGCAAGGTGGAAGCGCTGCAGCCCAACGATCCATCCTTAAAAATCCCTCACATGGGCTGGAATGCGTTGGACATGGCGAAACCCCACCCGGTGCTTGATGGGTTGCCCCAGGATGCCCATGCCTATTTCGTCCACAGCTACGCTTTTACCGTCGAAAACGCCGATCATCTGCTGGCGACCGTCGACTACGGCGGGCCGGTGACGGCGATGATCGGCCGCGACAATTTGATCGGCAGTCAGTTCCACCCGGAAAAAAGCCAGTTGGTGGGCTTAAAAATTATTTCCAACTTCCTCAAATGGAACCCATAACATGAAGCTTTATCCCGCCATCGATTTGAAAGACGGCCAATGTGTGCGGCTGCTGCGCGGCGAAATGGACAAGGCCACCGTTTTCAACGACGACCCCGGTGCTCAGGCGAAGGCCTTCGAAGACGCAGGCACGGAATGGATTCATGTGGTCGACCTCAATGGCGCTTTCGCAGGTAAAGCGGTTAACGCCGATGCGGTTTCCTCGATCCTCGGCTCGGTCAAAGCCAAGGTACAGATGGGCGGCGGCATCCGGACGCTGGAAAACGTCGCCTTCTGGCTGGAAAAAGGCCTCTCCCGGGTCATTCTCGGCACGGTGGCCCTGCGTGACCCCGATCTGGTCAAGCAGGCCTGCAAAGAGTTCCCCGGCCAGATCGCCGTGGGGATCGACGCCAAGGACGGTTTCGTCGCCGTGGAGGGCTGGGCCGAGGTATCCGAAATCACCGCCCACGATCTGGGGCTCAAGTTCGAAGACGCCGGGGTTTCAGTGATTATCTACACCGATATTGCCCGCGACGGCGCGATGCAGGGCCCCAATATCGAAGCGACGGCCAGCTTGGCCGAGGCGCTGTCCACGCCGGTGATCCTATCGGGCGGCGTTTCGTCGCTCGACGACCTGAAGGAGGTGAAGAAAGCCGAAGGCAGCGGCATTGAAGGCGTAATCTCGGGCCGCGCGCTCTACGACGGGCGGATCAACGTCGCAGAAGCGATTGAGGTCTTGCAGTCATGATGAAGATGCGCATCATCCCTTGCCTGGATGTGGACAAGGGCCGGGTGGTCAAAGGGGTCAACTTCGTCGATCTGGTCGATGCGGGCGACCCGGTCGAGCAGGCCCGTCTCTACGATCAGCAGGGCGCCGACGAGCTTTGCTTTCTCGATATCACCGCGACCCACGAGGCCCGTGACAGTATTTTCGATGTGGTCAACAAGACCGCCGAAGTCTGCTTCATGCCGGTGACCGTCGGTGGCGGTGTGCGTACCCTGGATGATATCCGCAAGCTGCTGCTGGCCGGAGCCGATAAGGTTTCGATCAATTCGGCGGCGGTCAAGCGCCCTGAGTTCGTTCGTGAGGCGGCTGAAAAATTCGGCAGTCAGTGCATCGTCGTTTCCATCGACGCCAAATCGACCGGCCCGGAAAGCTTCGAGATTTTCACCCATGGCGGCCGCAAACCGACGGGGATCGATGCGGTCAAGTGGGCCGAGCGCATGGTCGAGTACGGTGCGGGCGAAATTTTGCTGACTTCCATGGACCGGGACGGAACCAAGCAGGGCTTTAATTTGCCGCTGACCCGGACCATCGCGGATGCCGTGCCGGTGCCGGTCATCGCTTCGGGCGGTGTCGGTAATCTGGAGCATCTGGTGGAAGGGGTGCGTGATGGCCACGCCACGGCGGTTCTCGCCGCTTCGATTTTTCATTTCGGCGAATACACCATCGCCGAAGCCAAGGATTATATGCGCAAGGCGGGCATTCCCATGCGTCCCGCCGAAGAGCACGGTTAGGGAAGGGGGAGCGCCCCATGGGGAAAAAGAACGACGGGCAGCACACGCTCGATAAGCTTTACGACGTGATCGCCAGCCGTAAGGGCGGCGATGCGGGAAAATCCTATACGGCCAAGCTGTTTGGCAAGGGCCGTAACCAGATCGCCAAGAAGCTGGGCGAAGAGGCTGTGGAAACGGTTGTCGCCGCGCTCGGTCAGGAAAAGAAGGACGTGGTCGCCGAAAGTGCCGACGTGATGTATCACCTGATGGTGCTCTGGGCTGATATGGGCATCGAGCCCGCAGAGGTATGGAACGAGCTCGCACGGCGCGAGGGTGTTTCGGGGATCGAAGAAAAAGCGAGCCGCAAAAAAGACTAGGGTCCTGACCCTAGAGTTAAGGAGGTAAGGGCTATGGCCTACGACAAGGAAAACATCTTCGCCAAAATCATCCGGGGCGAAATTCCCTGCGACAAGGTCTACGAAGACAAATACACCTTGGCGTTCAAGGATATCAATCCGGCCCGCCCGGTGCATATTCTGGTGATTCCCAAGGGCGCTTACGTCTCCATGGACGATTTCTCGGCCAAGGCTTCGCCCGAAGAGCAAGCCGCCTTTATCCAGGCCATCGGCAAGGTGGCCCGCGATGCAGGTGTTTCGGAGACCGGCTACCGAATTATCGGCAACACCGGCGAAGAAGGACACCAGGAAGTGATGCATCTTCATGTTCATGTCTTGGGCGGCGCGCCCGCCGGCCCCATGGTCAAGCGGGTTGAAAAGCTCTAACGACCGAACCTAAATCCAACTCCAATTCCAAAGAAAACCCTGGGGCGTAAAACTGCCCCAGGGTTTTTTGTCTGACCGGGAAAGTGAAGGCTGGCCGAATTCCGGCTTTTCTCTTTCAGTTTGGGCTGGTTAGACTGGTGTCAATCAAAACACCACAGGGATTGGATTGTTATGAAAACGCCACTGATTTCGGCCATTATCGGCCTGACCCTTCTTGCCTCATCGGCCCATGCCGCCATGCCGGACAGGCTGAGTTATGTAATGCTCAAAGAAGGCGAGCCAGTGGGCAGCCATGAGTTTGTCTTCTCGCAGCAAGGGGACGCCCTGCAGGTCGATGTGAAGAGCCATTCCAAGGCGAAGGTATTTTTTATGACCTTTACCTACGATCATAGCCGCCGCGAGACATGGAGAAGCGGGCGGTTTGAGGGCCTGACTTCCAAAACCGACGATGACGGAACGCCCCATCAGCTGGCCATGACCCGGCAGGGCGATGCCATTGCGGTCGAGGCTGACGGTAAATCCTTGACGCTGGAAGGGTCGGCGCTGCCGGTGACGTTGTGGAACCGGGATATCCTAAAAACCGGGACGCTCTATTCGGCGCTCGATGGCGGGCCCATCAAGGTCACAGTCACGGGGCCCAAGCGCCAGACCATCACGCTCAACGGCCAGGAAACCGAGGCCGACTACTATTTCATGGAGGGCGATCTGGTGCGCCATCTCTGGTATGCTCCCGACGGTCGGTTCCTGAAAACAGAATTCAAGAAAAAGGGCTTCGATATTGAATGGGTTTTGCGGCCTTAATCTGCAAAATTGCTAGGCGCGGCGAAAAATAATCTTCATGCCTAGCAAAATTGCAGGGAAAAGGTGCCAAAACACATCGAAAATATCGATGGGCCGAACCAGAGTCCCCTCCGCCAGCATCCGCGCCTTTTCCACCAAATGAGGCTCCGGCACAAAAGGCGCCCCCGCCATCATGATGGTGAGAATTATGAGAACCGAAGTCGGGATACGGTCTAGGAAGTCCATGGACCGGACTTTAAACCGGAAAAATCCCACCACTCAAACAAAATAACCCAGACCTTAAGCTGCCCACTTTCGGTGTTTGGTGGCGAGGCCTTGGCGGAAACTGAGGGCCTCTGCGATGTGGATGCGCCTGACGCCGCCGCCGCCATCGAGATCGGCGAGGGTGCGGGCGACTTTGAGGATGCGGTGGTAGCCGCGGGCCGAGAGACGGAGACGGTCGGTGGCCTGCATCAAGAGGGCTTGACCCGGCTCGTCGGGGCGGGCGATGGTCATCAGGCGTTCGCCGTCGATTTCACTGTTAAGTCTCACTCCCTCCTTGGCTCCGCGGTTGTGATAACGGTCTTGCTGAAGGGCGCGGGCGGCGATGACCCGGGTCCTTACCTGGGCGCTGGCTTCGCCGTTGGACGGTAGGGCCAGATCGGCCGGGGTGACCGGCGGCACCTCGACGTGCAGATCAATGCGGTCCATTAGCGGTCCTGAGATTTTGGCGCGATAGTCTTCGCCGCAATGGGGGGCGCGGGAGCAGGCGCGCGACTCATCGCCCAGATGGCCGCAGCGGCAGGGGTTCATTGCGGCGATCAGCTGAAACCGTGCGGGATAGGTCAGGTGGGCGTTGGCCCGGGCGACGGTGGTTTCGCCGGTTTCCAGCGGTTGGCGTAGGGATTCCAGCGCCATGCGGGCGAATTCGGGCAACTCGTCGAGGAATAGGACCCCCCGATGGGCCAGCGAGGCCTCGCCGGGACGGGCCTTGAGGCCGCCACCGACCAAAGCAGCGACCGAACAGGAATGGTGAGGATCGCGGAATGGACGGAGGCGTGGGATTTCTCCGGCTTTCAGCATGCCTGAAAGGCTGAGGATGGAACTGACCTCCAGGGCTTCCTGGGGTTCCAATGGCGGCAGGAGACCGGGCAGGCGTTGGGCCAGCATGGACTTGCCCGATCCTGGCGGCCCGCACATGAGCATATTGTGGCCTCCCGCTGCGGCAATCTCAAGCGCACGCTTCGCCGTTTCCTGTCCTTTTACGTCACGCAGATCCGGGAGATGTGCTTCGGTGGGGCCCGGTGCGGCGACTCCCGGTTCCGGGGTTTTGAGAATCTGTTGGCCCTTGAAGTGGTTGATCAGGGCGAGCAGGGAAGGGGCGGCGAGAACACTTTGGTTGCCGGACCAAACGGCCTCGGCTCCTTGAGCGGCGGGGCAGATCAGGCCGCGTTCGTCCCGGTGGGCCTCGATGGCGGCGGGCAGAACCCCGCCGACCGGCAGGATTTCGCCATTAAGCGACAATTCGCCCAACACCGTATAGTGAGAAACTTCTTCACCGGGCAAGGCGCCCATGGCGGCGAGGACCGCCACGGCGACCGGCAGATCGAAATGGCTCCCTTCCTTGGCCAGATCGGCGGGTGCCAAGTTGACCGTGATGCGCTTGGGCGGTAGGGCGAGGCCCAGGGTGGCTAAGGCCCCGCGGACCCGCTCACGGCTCTCATTTACCGCCTTATCGGGTAAGCCGACGATCATGAAGGACGGCAAGCCCGTGGTGAACTGCGCCTCGACGGTGACGCTCCGCGCCTCAATTCCCTGAAAAGCAACCGTCCGGCACTGTGCAACCATGACCCACTCCAAATGTTCTCTTTACGTTCTTATTTGGGCCATATGAAGCACGATGGGTCAAGAAAAAAACAACCTTGTCCCATAATAAAAGACAAAACACACGCAATAAGAGTTGTTCGTGCTGTTCCGTTCAATGGTTTGATCTTTGATAGCGCAAGAGACTGAACGAAGGGGAAAACAAAAACACTCATAACGTGATTTAGAGAAACTCTATTTCACGTAACAATTTTATTTGCTCAGATGGCTCGCAAGTCTCTTAAAGCTTTGCCTCAATGGCGTCCCAGATTTCGCTTTCGAGGCAGGCGTTGTTGAAGCGGTTGATTTCTTGCAGGCCGGTGGGAGAGGTGACGTTGATTTCGGTCAGATAGTCGCCAATCACGTCGATACCGACGAAAATCAGGCCCTTTTCCTTTAAGACAGGGCCGATGGCCTCACAAATCTCGTTTTCCCGCTCGGTCAGGTCGGTTTTTAAGGCCTGCCCGCCGACATGAAGGTTGGAGCGGGCCTCTCCGGCCTGGGGCACTCGGTTGACCGCGCCCGCCGGTTTGCCGTCGACCAGAATAATCCGCTTATCGCCGCCCCTAACGTCGGGCAGGTACTTTTGAACTATGACCGGCTCCCGGTAGAGTTCGGTGAACATCTCCAACAGCGAATTGAGGTTTTCATCCCCCGGCGCAATGTGAAAGACGCCCGCGCCGCCGTTGCCGAACAGGGGCTTGACGATGATGTCCCGATGTTCTTCGCGAAAAATCTTGATCTGGTCCTGATTGCTGGCGATCAGGGTCGGCGGCATCACGCCTTCGAAATGGGTGATGAACAGTTTTTCCGGTGCGTTGCGCACTTCCGCCGGATCGTTGACCACCAGGGTTTGCGGGTGAATGTGTTGGAGAATGTGGGTTGCCGTGATGTAGGCCATGTCGAACGGCGGGTCCTGGCGCATCAGAACCACATCGACATCGGTTTTCAGGTCGATCCAGTGGCCGTCGCCCAGGGTGAAATGATCGCCCTTCGTCCGGCGTAGGTCCAAAGGCCGGGCGAATGCGGTAACCTTGCCGTCTTTAAACGTCAGGTCCTGCGGTAGATAATGATAAAGGGTATGGTCGCGTTTCAGCGCCTCCAGCCCGAGAACGAAAGTGCTGTCCCCGTCGATATCGATGGATTCGATGGGGTCCATTTGAATGGCAACGCGCAGGGTCATGCCGCCTCCGGGACGCATAAGAGTGAAAAACCGGTCTTATATAGGCAGCTTACGCCGTCCCGCTCAAGGGTTGCTGGCGGCCTGGGCCTTCAATTGGCTCAAAAGAGTTGAGATGCGCGGTCGGTTTTCCTCGGCGCAGACCTGACGGTAAATCTCAAAATCCTCAATGGCTTCCTGCACCCGGCCGAGACGGAACTTGATCAGCCCCGCTTCATACCAGGCGTCGGGATGGCCCGGAGCGAACAGCATGGACCGCTCGACGACTTTGAGGGCTTCTTCGAGGTCGTCTTCCCGAAGCAGCCGGACCTTATGAAGGTTTTGCAGCCTTAAAAGCGTCTCGCGAGTGGTCAGGCTTTGATAATGCTGGGGCCTAAGCTCTGCATGAGTCCCTTCGACGGCTTTGAGGATATCGCGAAGGTGGTGGATTTCCAGGGGACGGCAGCCATCCGCCGGATCGACAATCAAGCGGCGCGACCCCTCACTGAGACGGAGGAGAAAAATTCCCGGAAAGGAAAGCCCCTCGAGGCGCCAGCCTTGGGAGCGGGCCAGATGCATATAGAGCAGGCCCAACGAAACGGGCAGTCCGGCACGATTTTCAATCACCTTGGAAAGCTTCACAGCCTCCGGGGTGTCGTTTTCCTCATCGATGCACTGGAAAGCGAATTGGCCAACCACCACATCGGCGAGGCGGTCGGCCCGCCAGTAAAGCAGGCCTTCGCCTACATCCTGAGGCACTGCATCGGCGGTTCCGGCCAAAGCGCCGCGCAAGGCGGCCAACTGATAAGAAACCGGCGTTCCTTTAAGCTCGGGCGGGTGGTCGGGCTCCAGCGCCAGGGCGGCCAGCGCCGGATCCAACTCGTTATCGGGCCGGTCGGCGAGGTTGATCAAAATACGTTCGTGGCTCGGCTTCGGGCTCATGAGGCCCCCTTCTCGGTCTTAGCGGATTCTGCGGGTGTTTTCATGCGCACATGGCTGACAACGCGGCGGACGTAGTCGATGGCGCGGGCATGGGCGATCACCCGGTCCAGCTCTTGCCGGTCCTGTGCAATTCCCATGAGATAAACGACTTTATTTTTTGTCTCGATACCGTAATTGATGGCGTAAACATCGCTATCGAAGGTCAGTGCGGCCTTAAGCTGGGTTGAAATCCAGTTGTCGCGGGTGGTATCGAGGAGGGAGCTATTGTCGGCAAGCATCAACTCGTTGATTACGTCGGTGACGCCGTCCACCTGCCAGATCAGGCCGACAACCTTGGCCATTTCGGCATCATCGGCAACCGGGCCGACGGCGAGAACGCGTCCTTCGTAAACCTCAAAGCTCAAGCTTGCAGCCAGCCCATGGTCGGCGCTGGCGATTTTTTCGAGGACTTGAGCATGAACGGCCAAATCGCTGGCCGTGCCCTGCACACCGCGCTCCGACATAGCGGCAACGCCTGCCGTCGCCCCTGCGCCAACCACCGCCCCAATAGGCGTACAGGCCGAACCGACAGCCAGAACCGGGAGCAAAAGCCCCAGAAAAACGCCGGTTTGCAAGACTTTGGACTTCGATCCGATCACGCGGGCATCCCCTTCTTCCTCCAAAAATCCCAGGTGGAGGTCTCCCTTTCCCGATCAACAGGTTAGGGGGCGTTCCTAAACAAAGGTTGAATCCAAAGCCAGGAATCGAAATTTTTTATAAAATTATCGCCAAGGGT
>Ga0209692_10001291_pt1 | contig 35603 bp, 30 predicted proteins | sample tdDd472_FD_187129 | JGI IMG/M metagenome (GOLD analysis project Ga0209692, IMG submission 187129) | Marine sediment microbial communities from the Atlantic coast under amendment with organic carbon and nitrate - tdDd47.2 (SPAdes)... | ecosystem: Environmental > Aquatic > Marine > Coastal >...
GGGGTCCTGTCCACCACGGCGCCGGGCGTGTACATCAATACGCCTCTGGTGACCTTCCCGGACATCGGACCGGGTGGGTTCGCCACCGCCGACGTGCCCGTGCTGGTGAACTACGGTATCAACCGTCCCGACGCTACACCGGTCGAGTTCACCCTGACGGTGATCGACGACATGGCACAACCCTACAATTCCAAATTCACCATGGTCATCAAGGCTCCTGAATTCGAGGTCGTGTCCCTGGACTGGGACGACGCCGCCTACGGCAACGGGGACAAGGTGCTGGACAACGGGGAACGGGTGGACCTCACCGTCCGCGTGAAGAACTTCGGCGCCGGCACCGCGAACAGTCTGACGGCCACCCTGCGCACCGACAATTTCAACGTGGTGCTGTTCGACACCCTGGCCACCTTCGGGGCGCTGGCGCTGCAGGATGAGAGCGAAGCCAGCAACACCTTCTCCCTGCAGTTGACGGATACTTTCCGCAACAGTACCAGCTGGATCCTGCTGGAGGACGATTACGGCCGCACCTACCGGCACGACTTCTACCTCCAGCGTCCCATGGCGCCGACCACCATGGATGCCGATTCGTCCGAGGGAGCGGATATCATCGCCCTGAGTTGGCTGCCCGCCATCGGCACGGATATCAAGGGCTACAACGTGTACCGGAGCACGGGAGCCAACGGTCCCTGGACCAAGGCCAACAAGGACCTCATCGACGGCACCAGCTATTTCCGGGACACCGGGCTGGATCTGCTGACCCGCTACTACTACCAGGTGGAGTCCGTGGACAGCGCCCTCGTACCGAGTCCCCGCTCCATCACCATCATCCAGGCGACCGCTCCGGCGGAACTGGAAGGTTTCCCGGTGGCCTTCAGCGTGGAGACGAGCGGCCACCTCGCCATCGGTGACGTGGACGGAAACGGGACGGATGAAGTCGTCCTGGCCAGCGATGAAGTCTACGTGTGGCACCATGACGGCAACGAACTCATGGACGGTGACGGCGATTCGCAGACCCTGGGTCTGATGACCGACGTTTCAGCCAACTTCCAGCCCGCGGGTATCGCCATGGCCCAGCTGGACGACCAGCCAGGCTACGAAATGGTGGTCAGTGACCGTGGGAACGGCACCCAGATCTACGTCTATACCCGCGACGGCAGCATCCTGCCCGGCTGGCCGCAGAACCTGGCCGGCCCCACGGGGACCGATTGGAACTGGGCGACGCCGGCGGTGGGCGACATCGACGGTGACGGCGCCCCGGAAATCGTGGTCAACACGGTGAACGGCTTGACCTGGGCCTGGCACGCCGACGGCACCGAGGTGCGCGACGGGGATGCCAACCCCGCCACCAACGGAATCTTCTACGTGCGGCCCGGCGCCGAGTGGGAATGGTCCCGCTGTTCGCCGGCGCTCTGCGACCTGGACGGCGACGGCGCCAAGGACATTATCTTCGGCACCAAGAACGGCACCCTGGGCTGGCGGCTGATCGCCCTCAAGTATGACGGCTCGGACGTGCCCGGCTTCCCCTACATCGCCAGCGGCGGCGTGGACAACTCGCCCGCCGTGGCGGATCTCAACGGGGACGGTGTCATGGAGATCGTCTTCTACGATTTCAACAAGAACCTGCACGTGGTCCAGGAAGACGGGACCAGTTATCCCGGCTTCCCGGTGAACTTCAACATCGGCAGCAACATGACGCCCGCGCCCAGCGTGGCTCTCGGCAACCTGGACGAGGACCCCGATCTGGAAATCATGTGGGTGGCCAACCGCACCGGTGATCTGAGCACCCTGATGGCCGTGGATACGGACATCGACGGCGGCCTGTCCGGCGTCATGATGTCCGGCTGGCCCGTGGACGTGCCGGGCAGCAGTGAGGGCTCGCCGGTTCTGGGCGACATCGACGGCGACGGCGCCGTGGATGTTCTCTACGGGATCGGCGGCGGGTCCGAGGATGCGCCCAACAACCTGTACGCCATCGACCAGGACGGCAACGCCATCGAGGGTTTCCCCATTACCCTGAACGGCCCGCTCATGCCGTCCCCGGTGATCTGTGATCTGGATCACGACGGCGACGTGGACATCGTCTACGGTGGCTGGGACATGGTGGTGCACGTCTGGGATATGCCGAGTGCCTACGACCGCATGAACGTGCCCTGGCCCACCTTCCGTGGCAACATGCGCCGGGACGGCGTGTTCTTCCCGCTGGAACTGGTGGACGTGGAGGACGCCCCGGACGTGCCGGCGAGTTTCCTCATGAATCCGCCCTACCCCAACCCGTTCAACCCGACCACGTCGATCAAGCTCTACGTGGCCGGTCAGGGAACCAGCGCGGACCTGGACCTGGTGATCTATGACATCCAGGGCCGCAAGGTGCGCACCCTTCACAGCGGGCCGGTGTCCGTGGGATGGCACACCCTGGTCTGGGACGGCAAGGACGGCTCCGGACGGACCCAGTCCAGCGGCCTGTATTTCGCCAAGGCCCGCAGCGGCCAGGTGTCGTCCACCTACAAGCTGACCCTGGTCAAGTAGGCTGATTGACGCCTCCGGGCGGACACGGTAGATTCAAAAGGTGCGGTCATCCTGACCGCACCTTTTTTAAGGAGACTCCCATGGGGCAAGGGCGATTCGGAAAAGCGGGCCTGGCTGTCATGCTGTGTCTGTGGCTGATCGGCGGGTGTGGAGAGGGGACGGATCAATCCACGGCTGACAACCCGCCTGGCGATGCTCCCGACCCCGGCGGCACGGCCGTCATCGCCCTGGACGGCGATCCGGATGTCCTGAACAGCCTGATTCGCCGGTCCGCCCACGCCGGGCAGATCCTGTCGGTGACCCAGACCAGTCTGGCCGAAATGGGGGAGGATCTCCAGTGGTACCCCGATCTGGCGGAGAGCTGGGAACTGGCTCCGGACGGCCTGTCGGTGACCTACTTTCTGCGGCGGTGGACCTGGTCCGACGGGGAACCCCTGGATGCGGACGACATCGTCAGTTCCTTCAACCTTTTTATGGACGACCGCGTGGCCAGCCCCCGGCGCGGCATGTTCGCCGACGTTCTGCGGGCGGTGGCGGTGGACGCCCAGACCGTGCGCTACGAATTTGCGCGGCCCTTGACCGATCCCTTCAACCGGACCTTTCACGCCATCCTGCCGGAGCACCTGACCCGTGACCTGGACCCGGCGAATGTGCAGTCCTGGGAGATGAACCGTCACCCCCTGGCCTCGGGTCCCTTCCGGGTGGACTCATGGTCCGCCGGCAACGACCTGACCCTGGTCCGCAATGAAACCTATCCCGGGACGGCCGCGTTGCTGGACCGGGTGGTGTACCGCTTCATTCCCGAGACGGCCGCCCGCGTGGTGGCCCTGGAAACGGGCGAGGTGGATTTCGTGGATGGTCTGCTGCCCCAGGCGGCCCGTCAGCTGGAGAGCAATCCGAATATCGAGGTGGTCAAGACCGCCACCCGTCGGTACTACTACCTGGCCTGGAATTTCCAGCGGGGGATGTTTGCCGACGCCCGGACCCGACGGGCCCTGAGTCTGGCCCTGGACCGGGACCGCATGATCAAGACCCTCCTGTACGGGTATGGACAGGGGGCCATCGGCCCCATTGCCCCGGCCGTCTGGAACCACAGCCGGACCCTGACCTCCGATCCCCATGACCCGGCGGTCGCGCGCCGGCTTCTGGCCGAGGCCGGCTGGTCCGACACCGATAACGACGGCATCCTGGACCGGGATGGGCAAAAACTTGCCTTCGAGATTCTTACCAAGCAGGGGGACCCCCTGCGTGAAAGCTGCGCCGTCATCCTGCGCGAGAATCTGCTGACGGTGGGCGTGTCGGTAACGGTTCGCAGCCTGGAACTGGCCACGGGGCTGGACCTCCTGAATCAGGGACATTTCGACGCCTATCTCGGCCTCTTCAATGCCAACCTGTATGGGGATCCCTCCAGCGTGGTGCACTCCACGGCCACCGACCAGTTCAATGCCGGTCGGTATGCCAGTGCCAGGGTGGATTCGCTGTTGGCGGCGGCGCTGGGTGTTCGTGACCGCGCCGTAGCCGGCCCCATCTGGGAGCAGGTCCAGTCCGCGCTTCAGGCCGACCCGCCGGCGGCCTATCTGTTTTGCCCAGACCGGTTGGTGGGGGTCAGCACGCGTCTGCAGAACGTCCGGCCCCATGTTCTGTCCCCGGTGAACAACCTGTCCCAGTGGTGGATTCGGTCTGAGGACCGCAAGTACAGATCGGGTCCCTGACCCGGGCGGTTGTCAAGGGGGCCGAGGCTTTGTAACTTGATACAACCATGAGATCTGCGAATAAACAAAATCAGAACCCGGTCCGCCGGTCGGTGTTGACGCCCGGGAGCATACTCTCCCTGATTCTCCTGTTGAGTCTGGGAGCCTGGGCGGGGTGTTCCAAGACCACGGAGCCCGGCGGGGGCGATCTCCCGGGGGAAGTCTCCTTCTACCCGGCCGCGGGGTCCTTCCAGCTGTTCCCCCTGGAAGAGTTGCAGTTTGAAGTAAGATCCACGCCGCCTCTGGACGAAGGCATCTGCTGGCACCTGGACGGGGTGGCCTGCAGCACCGACCCCCTTTACAACTATCAGGCCCTGACTGTGGGCACGGACACGGTGCGGGTCACCGTGGACCAGGGCGACCGGGTGCGGGAGCGCCAATGGCTGGTCTTTATCTATCCCGACACCACGGCCCTGCCCGCAGCGGTGCCCGGGGTGACTATTTCGCATGGGGCGGACGTGGGCGAGACCCTGGTGGAATGGAACTGGGTCACCGCGTCCACCTTCCCGGTGGTGGCCTATGAGGTGGCCATGCGCAGCGACGGCCCCGTTTATGTCGGGAACTGGGAGACGGCCACCCAGTTGGGCAGTTATCCGCATGACAGTAACATTGCCGGTTACGAGGCCCTCTATACGGCCGAAGACCTGGGTGTGGACTATGGAACGAGCGTCTGGTTCGGCGTGCGGGCGGTGGACGAGGCCGGGCAGCGGTCACCCATTCATTCGGTTTTTCCGCACACCCTGTCACGTCCCTGGCTGATTGCCGGGTTTGTGGTGGACGATTCCCTGCGGGCCCTCGAGGGTGTGGTCCTGGATTTCGGGACGGGCCGCACCAACACCGTGGAGGACGGGTCCTTCAGCATCGGCCCCCTGTCGGACGCCTTTCCCGTGGATATTTTTTCCCTGTCCCGGAACCAGGAAATTCCCGGCCAGAGATTCAGTTCGTGGTACGACGTGGCGATGGAGCGTCTGACGGCCGGGCAGGTCGCGGGGCCGGTGACGGTGCCCCTGGTTACACGCTGGGGGCTCGCGCCCGAGTGCCCCGGGTACGAAAACGATTTCCTGACCTACCTGCGGGGAATCACCAACACCATGGACTTCAGCGGGACGCGGGAGAATTTCCGTCTCTACAAATGGGATCATTACCCGGTGAGTGTTTTCATATCCGAATATGATAACGGGGCGGGGCTCGATTTCGACGATCAGGGCCGGCTCGCCGTGGCGGCCTGGAACGAGGCCCTGTGGGGCGAGGAATATCTGACGGTGACGACGGACTCCCTCGCGGCGGATATCGTGGTGGAGTTCGGCCCGGTGCCCGGTAACAACAACGGTGTGGCGATCCTGGTGGAACCCGCCGGTTACAATCTGAGTGAAGTCGTGCCCGAGAAGATCCTGCTTATTGTCAACAGTGTGCTGCCCTCCGAGAAATCGGTGCAGATCACGACGCTGCACGAACTGGGGCATGCCCTGGGCCTGGTCAGCCACGCCCTGTGCGACGAGGCGGGGTACCTCATGTATATTACCACCGACAATAATTTTTCCGGAACCCTGGCCGAGACCATTCATATTGACGAAAGGCGCGCCGTGCGCGCCGTTCGCAACCTGCCCCAGGGTGTGCGCATGGATGGCTTCACTTGGGATAAATATTGATCCGGTTCCGCTGCCCGCTCTCTACCTCTGCCGATAATATTCCGCCGATCAGTTGACAATATCCGGTCCTGAACCTAGCCTGAGGTGGAATTCAGTAATAAACATGTCTGCCTGGTTCTATACTTCAGGGCCTTGCGGGCAATCGTTACACCCCTTGCGGAGGTTGTCATGTCCCGTTCGAAATCGTCTTTTCTGCACGAGTTGACCGCTGTTGAAATGAAGGCCCTTCTGGCGGCGCGGGAACGCATCGACGTCCTGGAAAGCGAGCGGTCCGACCTGATGAAGAAACTGACCCAGGTGGAGAACGAGTTGGCCAAGCTCATCGCCTCGGCCGAGGGCGGGGCCAAGCGCGGGCCCAAGCCGGGCCGGAAGAAGGCCGGGCGCAAAAAGGCCGTGAAGAAGGCCGCCAAGAAAACCGCCAAGAAAACCGTGAAGAAGTCCGTGAAGAAGACCGCCAAGAAGACCGTCAAAAAGACGGCCGCCAAGTCTGCCAAGAAGACCGTCCGGAAGAAGACGGCGAAGAAGGCCGTCCGCAAGACCGCGGTCAAGAAGACCGCCGGGGCCGCCAAGGGGCGTGTGAAGCTGGAGGACGTGGTGGTGCAGGTCATTCGCAAGGCCAGGAAGCCGGTGAGCTTCAAGGATCTGCTGGCGACCATCGTCAAGGGGAAGCTGTTCGTGTCCAAGAGCAGCAACTTCGACAACGTGCTGCGCCGCACCCTGTCCACCAGCACGCTGGTCAAGCGGGTGGGCCGGGGTATCTACGACGTAGCCTGAGTCCCTGGCACCGTGACATGAAAAAGGCCCCGCCTTGGCGGGGCCTTTTCTTATGCGGAGGCCAGGTTAGCCGGGGGGCCAACCCAGGGGGCGTCCCCCCAGCAGATGAAGGTGGATATGGTCCACGGTCTGCCCGCCGTCGTGGCCGTTGTTGATGACGCAGCGGAATCCGCCGGCGTTGAGGTCTTCGTCTGCGGCGATCTTTCGGGCCAGAAGCAGAAGCCGGCCCATGAGGTCGCCGTCGGTGTAGTCCAGTTCGGACAGGGCGCCGATGTGCCGCTTGGGAATGACCAGGATGTGGGTGGGCGCCTGGGGTGAGATGTCCCGGAAGGCCAGGAAGTTTTCGTCGTTGTGCACTTCCGTGCATGGTATCTTGCCAGCGACAATCTGGCAGAACAGGCATTCACTCATGACCGCATCCTCTCCCGGACCGGGAGGATGTCCGATCCGGTCGCCACCTTAGCACTCCCGACGAACGGGAACAAGCAGGACCTGCCATGACCCCACGCCCGCCCCGCATTCTGGTCATCGGTTACAATGCGCTGGATGTGACCGTTCCGGTGACCGGGTTGCCGTCCGTGGATTCCAAGTGCGAGGTGTCCGGCATCCGCGTCGGCGGAGGCGGACCCGGGGCCACGGCGGCGGTGGCCTTGGCCAAACTCGGGGCCGCGGTCACCCTGGTCACCCCCCTGACGGATGATCCCGGCGGTGACATCCAGGTGCGGGAATTGACGGCCGCCGGGGTGGATATTTCCCGGTGCCCCCGGTTGGCCGGACACGAGATCGCCAAGGCGGTTATCCTGGTGGATCCCGCGGCCGAAACCCGGACCATCTTCTGGTCCCGGGGCGATCTGCCCTGCCTGTCCGGCGATTTAGTGGCTCCGGACTGGCTGGACGGCATGGACCTGCTGTATGTGGACGGGCACGAACCGGAGTTGCAGTTGGCGACAGCCCGTCTGGCCCGGGAACAGGGCCTGCCGGTGGTCATGGACGCCGGGTCCGTCCGCGACGGAACAGAAGACCTGGTGCCTGTCTGCACGGATGTCCTGTCCTCCCGGATCTTCGCCGGACAGATGACCGGTCAGGCCGATCCCGCGTCCGCCTTGCAGGCTCTCCAGGATCTGGGACCGCCCCGGGTGGGCATGACCTTCGGGGAAGGTGGGGTCCTGGTCCTGACCGCCGACGGACCGCGGACCGTTCCGGCCTTTGCGGTGCCCGTGGTGGATACCACCGGGGCGGGCGACGTTTTTCACGCGGGCTACGCCTTTGCCCGGGCGCGGGGCGCGGATCTGCCGGAGGCCGCTGCTTTCGGTGCCGCCCAGGCGGCCCTCAAGTGTCAGGGCTGGGGCGGCCGCGGGTCGCTGCCCACACTGGACGAGGTGGAGGCCCTGCTGGCCAACGGCGCCAGGCGGGTTCCGGCCCCGGAAATCGCGTCTTATCCCCACATCTGAATTACGTGAAATTTTCGCTGGACTTTCGCCGGGTTTTCGCCTAAGGTGGGCGCAATCGTCGGCAGGAGCCCCCAACCGGGAGAGACCACCATGGGCCTGACCCCCCGTCAAGCTGAGATTCTCGAGTATATCACGCAATACAGTGACATACAGGGTTATGCGCCCACCCTGCAGGAAATCGGTGAAAAGTTCGGCCTTTCGTCGGTGGCCACGGTGCACAAGCACATCGGTCATCTGGTGGACAAAGGCTATCTCAAGCGCCAGCGGCGCAATGCCAGCCGGGATCTGGCCGTGGTGGAATCCGACAGCGGCTCCCGGGGGCTGGCCAAGGTGCCCCTGCTGGGCACGGTGGCCGCCGGTCTGCCCATCGAGGCCCTGGCCGAGCATGAGGAAATCGCCCTGCCGGAGGAGTGGCTGGGCCGGGGACGGACCTACGCCCTGCGGGTCCGGGGCGACTCCATGATCGACGAGCAGATCCGTAACGGCGATACCGTGGTGGTGGAAACCCGGGAAATGGCACGCAATGGGGAAACGGTCATCGCCCTGGTGGACGGGGATTCGGTCACCGTCAAACAGTACCGGCGCGACGGGCCCAACATTCGGCTCGAACCGGCCAACCCGAACTTTCCGGTGCTCACCCTGCCCGAGGACCGGGTGCAGATTCAAGGGGTTGTCATCGGGGTCCTGCGCCGCTTCTAGTCTCTTCCAGGTCCGGACCGGATCGTGAGCCGAGCGGCTTGATCCGGTCCGTTTCATTTCCCGGGTGATCCCGGTTGCCGCTTCTTCCCGTGAGTGACGCCCATGATTCGCCGCGCAGCGCCCCCCCTTTTTCTCCATTTACGCACCCGCGGCGGTCTTCACACCGACGTGCGCCCGGAGGCGGAGGCCTCGGCCCTGGGGCGTTTCTGCGCCGACACCGTTCCTGTGTGGTCCGGACGGGGAGACGGCCTGCTGCTGGATATGACGGGCACCGCGCGCCTGTATGGTCCGGGCCTGGCGGGCAGCACCGAACTTTGCCGCCGCGCCGCCGGTGTGGGCCCGGTGAGGGCGGCCGGCCTGGCGCCAACCCCCTTGGCCGCCCACTTGGCGTCCTTGCTGGCGGACCGCTCCCGGGAGCGGAGCCTGTTGGCGGTTCCGCCCGGCTCGGTGCAGCGTTTCCTGTCCGTGTTCCCCCTGCGACTGCTGCGTCGCGCCTTTCCGACGGCCACAGACCTTAACCGCCTGGGTGTCCGCACCCTCGGGGATCTGCAGGTGGTGCCCGAAGCTCTGGTCCAGGCCGTTTGCGGCCCGGCGGGCGTGGCCCTGGCCCACGCGGCCCGGGGCCTGGGGACGACCCGGCTGGACGTCCCCCCGGACCGTGGTCTCGAGCGGGAACTGGTGGTGGGGGCCCGTTGGAAGACGCCCCTGGCGGGGCGCGAACAGGCCCGGGCCCTGCGCCAGGCTTTTGCCCTGCGGGCGGTGGGGCGGTGCGGCAACGGCGGACCGCCGCGGTCGCCCTGGGTGTTGCGGTCCCAGTGGCCTGACGGTCGGACCCGCCACAGCCGGCTGGCCGCCTGGAATGCAGGCGGGTGGTCCGATTGGCAGGGATTGCTGACCCGGCTTTGGCGCGGGCTCGGCACCGGCCGCACGGGGATGACGCGGCTGGAACTCTGGTCCGCGGTGCCCGCCGGCGGTTCGGCGGTGCAGGAGAGCCTCTTCCCCGCCGACAGTCTCGACCGGGCCCTGGCCGACGTGATGGCCCGGGCGGCCTTGCAGCCGTCCGGCGGGCTGCGGGCGGCCAGTCAAGTCGTTCTGGCCTCCCTGCAGATACGGTGGTATGGTCCGGCGAACGCGGAATCCGGCCGGCCCCCCTCGGGGCCCGGTGGGATTGTTGACGCGTTCCGGTCTGGCGGGTAGCATCGGGCCAGATGGTGTATTACCGTTCGGGATCATGCCCCCGGGAGAATCAGACAATGGCAAAAAACGACAGGCTGGGCGATCTGGGTGACATCTTCGAGATCCTGGTCACCTCCTACTCGCAGAAGGGCGGGAATCTGCCCGGCGAGGGAGGGCTCTGCTGGGAGCCCGCAGCCGATGCTTACGAGACCGACGACCGCTTTGTGGTGCAGGTCGACCTGGCCGGGTTGGACCCCGCCAGCATCGAGGTGCAGACCGACGACCGCCTGTTGCTGGTGCGCGGCGTGCGTCCCGAGAGCAGCGCGCCCGGCAAGAAGCATTTCCACAAGATGGAAATCAACGTGGGCCCTTTCGCCTGCCGGGTTCCCATCTCGGTGACGGTGGAACCGGCCAGCGCCCGAGCCGAGTACCGCAACGGATTCCTGTTCGTGACGTTCATCAAAGGTGCCGGTGGCCAGGGCGGCCGCAGGCAGATCGATATTAGCCGCTGAGGCGAGGACAAGAGCAGCGGAGGCCCCAGGGCCTTCCCGACACCCGAAGGAGCTTGACCCCATGTCGGAAAACGACCGGGCAGAACTGGACTTCGATCAGACCGAGGAAATCGTCATCCCGTCCGAGATGCCCATCCTGCCCATCAGTGAAGCGGTGATTTTTCCCGCCATGATGGTGCCTCTGGTCCTGAGCGATACCAACCTGGTGAAGCTGGCCGACGACTGTCTGGCCGGCGACAAGATCCTGGGCGCCTTCTCCCAGCGCGATCTCATCAGTGATGAAGAGGAAGAGATCGACGACAAGGATCTGATCTACCATGTCGGCACCGCCGTAAAGATCCAGAAGATGCTGCGCTTTCCCGACGGCAGCATGCGCCTGCTGGGACAGGGCGTGGCCCGCTGCCGCATCCGGAAGTTCGTGGCCGACGAACCCTATATGCGCGCCAAGGTGGAGCTCATCGAGGAGGAGGTGCAGGAGGACTCCCGCACCCTGGCCTACATGCGCGGCGTGGCCAACAACTTCCTCAAGATCATCGACGCCAGCGAGACCCTTTCCGAGGAACTCAAGGTCGTCATCATGAACATCGACGACCCGGGGCGGTTGGCGGATCTCATCGCCACGAACCTGGACGTCGACGTGGCCGAGAAACAGCGCATGCTGGAGGAGAAGTCGCCGCGCAAGCGTCTGCAACTGCTGAGCAAAACCGTCATGCGTGAACTGGACGTCCTGGAACTGGGGCAGAAGCTTCAGACCCGGGTGCGCAAGTCCATCGACAAGGACCAGCGCGAGTACTACCTGCGCCAGCAGCTGAAGGCCATCCAGCGGGAGTTGGGGGATGCGGACGAAAGCTCCGTGGAGCTGGACGAGTTGGCCGAACGCATTGCCGAGGCCGACCTGCCCGAGAAGGTTCAGGCGGCGGCGGAGCGCGAATACGACCGGCTGTCGCGTATGAGCCCAGGGGCCAGCGAGTACACGGTGAGCAAGACCTACGTGGATTGGCTGCTGGACCTGCCCTGGCTCGAGAGCAGCGAGGACAAACTGAACCTGAAGCGGGCCGCCGAGATCCTGGAACGCGACCATTACGGCCTGGAGGACGTCAAGGAACGTATTATCGAGTATCTGGCCGTTCGGAAGCTGAAGGACAACCACCGCGGGCCCATCCTGTGTCTGGCCGGTCCTCCGGGCGTGGGGAAGACCTCGCTGGGCCGGAGCATCGCCGAGGCGGTGGGCCGCAAGTTCTTCCGCTTCTCCCTGGGCGGCATGCGCGATGAGGCGGAAATTCGCGGCCATCGACGGACTTACGTGGGCTCCATGCCCGGGCGGATCATCGCCGGTCTGAAGGAGTGCGGCACCAACAATCCGCTCTTCATGCTCGACGAGATCGACAAACTGGGCCAGGACTTCCGCGGGGATCCCGCCAGTGCCCTGCTGGAGGTGCTGGACCCCGAGCAGAACTCCGACTTCACGGACCACTACCTCACCCTGCCGTTCGATCTGTCCAACGTCATGTTCATCACCACGGCGAACATGCTGGACACGATCCCGCGGCCCCTGCTGGACCGCATGGAGATCATCCATCTGGCCGGTTACACCAACCTCGAAAAGCTCCAGATCGCCAAGCGCTATCTGGTGCCGCGCCAGGTCGACGCCAACGGTCTGTCCTCCGCCAACATCCGCTTCACCGACGCCGGGCTCATGCACGTGATCGAGGATCACACCCGCGAAGCGGGCGTGCGGAACCTGGAACGCGAGATCGGTTCGGTCTGCCGCAAAGTGGCCACCGGGGTGGCCAAGGGGAAGAAGAAGAAGATCACCGTCGGGGCCAAGAACCTGCCCGACTTCCTGGGACCCCCGAGCTACTCCGGCGACCGGCTGCGCTCCCGCCTCAAGGTGGGCGTGGTGACGGGCCTGGCCTGGACCCAGGTGGGCGGGAAGATCCTCTACATCGAAGGTCTGTCCCTGCCTGCGGGCGGCGGCCATCTCAAACTCACCGGACAGGTGGGCAGCGTCATGCAGGAGTCGGCCAGCGCCGCCTACAGCTATTTGCGCAATCGCTTCGGCCACCTGGAACAGTACCGCGACTTTTTCACCAAGCGGGATATTCACATTCACCTGCCGGCGGGCGCCATCCCCAAGGACGGACCCAGTGCGGGTATTGCCATGGCTTCGGTGCTGCTGTCCCTGCTGGTGAACAAGTCCGTGGATCGGCGGACGGCCATGACCGGGGAGATCACCCTCACCGGCGCGGTCCTGCCCATCGGCGGTCTGCTGGAGAAGGTCCTGGCCGCTCATCGGGTGGGCATTCGCCGGGTCATCATTCCCGCGGTCAATGAAGTGGATCTGGACGACATTCCCGAAGAAGTGCGTGAGGCGGTGGAGTTCATCCCCGTGAGCCACGTGGACGAAGTGTGGGACACGATCTTTCCCGACGTGTTCGAGACCGAAGGCTGACAGGTAGACCCGTGGCTGAGCACCGTATGCTGACCTCTCTGATGCGGCCCTTCTTCCGGAAGGGCCAGGCGCGCTCCTTTGTCCTGCCCGGCGCCGTGTCCGATTCCTCCCGAATCCTGTGCATCGATCCGGGCGACCTGACGGACCTTCTCTTCCATGTCCCTCTGGTCAACGCCATCCGACAGCGCTACCCGCGGGCACGGATCGATTTCCTGGTGCCGGAAAAGCACGCCCCGCTGATCAAGCCCAGCGGTCTGACCAAGCAGTGCCTGGCCTACAAGGACGGTCAGTTGAATCCCTGGCGGCCGTCCTTCAGTGCTCTGCTGCGGCAGTTGAGTACCCAGAACTACGACGTAACCCTGGTCATGTCCGTCACGCCGCGGCCGCGTCTGGAACTGGCCGGGCTGGCCAGCGGCGCCGCCCTGCGCATCGGGCCGTCCCATGCCGAGTCCTGGCCCGCCATCAATTTCGAGATCCGGCCCGGCGAGGGGGATGAGCAGTACCTGGGGGACCGGGTGCGGCACATGGGTCCGTTCCTCGGCCTGTCGCCCGCCGACCTGGGCACCCGCTGGCCGCTGCCCATGGACCAGGTCCGCCAGATGGCCCAGCAGATACACTTTCACAAACCCAATCCGGACCAGATGCTGGTGGGGGTTGATCCCACCGTTTCCAAGACGGGTTTCACCCTGTCCCAGGAAAACTTCCAGTTTCTCATCCGGCAGCTCACCAGCCAGCTCATCTGCCGGGTGATTGCCCTGGGTGACCCCACGCAGCGCGAGAAGCTCGACAAGCTGGAAACGCGGCTGTCGGACGTCCCCATCGGGCTGCCGCGGTCCACGATCCTGGAAACCGTCCTGCTGCTTTCGCAATGTGACCTGTTCCTGGCCGGCAACACCGATCTCTTTCATTTCGCGGTGGCCCTGGGCGTGCCCACCATCGGCCTGTTCGCGCCGCAGGATCCGCCCGCCTGGGAGCCCCGCGGACGACGCAAGGCCCGGGTCATCCGGCTGCCCAAGGAAGGGAAAATCGACCTGGAAACCCTCATGGAAACCGTGGAGGCGGTCACCGAAGGGCGCACCAGTACCGCCACAACCGTCATTGCGGAGTCGGACGCCCCGTCTGATGCGGATGAAACCGGGACACCGCCCGCTCCCGGTCAGGACTAAGTCTTGCTGTCCCCTGAGGCGCGCCTGTTGATCCTGGCTCCCAACTGGTTAGGGGATCTCGTCATGGCGACGCCCCTGATGTCGTTCCTGTTCGACCACCTGACCGGCACCGGCGCACGGCTCGTGCTGGGGGTTCGACCGGCCTGGGCCGACCTTTTTCGTGAGGACCCCCGCTTCGACAGTGTGTTTCTCATTCGGCGGAAGGACCGCCACGGGGGCCCCTTGGGCAGCCTTCGCCTGGGGCGGGATTTGGCCGGGGAGGCTTTTTCAGGCGTCGTCGTCTGCCCGCCCTCCCTGCGCATGGGACTGGCGGTGCGGCTGGCCGGCATTCCCGTGCGGGTGGGATTTCCCACCGACCGCCGGGGCCCGCTGCTCACTCACCCCGTCGCCCCGGTTTCCCGCGGCGCTTTGCACTACAGTCAGGAAATGTTGAGCCTGGGATCCGCCCTGGTGAGGGCGCTCGGGCTGCCGCTGGTCGAGACGCCCGCTGGCCCGGGTTTGCCGGCGCCGGCCCTGCCTTCCGGACTGGGCGGTCTGGCGAATACCGAAACGGACGGTCCGCCCATCTGGGTGTTGGGGCCCGGGGCCACCTTCGGGGAAGCCAAGAACTGGCCTTTGGGCCGTGTGGCGGATCTGGTCCGTCTGGTGCAGGCGCGCCAGGACGTGCGCGTGGTCCTGCTGGGCGATGCCCAGGCCGGACACCAGGCCCAGGATCTGGCGGCCCGCTTGAAGCTTACCCCGCGCCGGGCCTTGGCCGGTCCCGCCGGTCTGGTTGACCTGACCGGCCGCACCGATCTGCGCCGGGTGGCCGCCATTCTGGGCCACGCCCGGGCCTACGTGGGCAATGACAGCGGCCTGATGCATTTGGCCGGCGCGCTGGGAACCCCGACGGTGGGGGTGTTCGGCTCCTCCAATCCGGCTTGGACCGCCCCGCTGGGGCCCCGGGCCGGATTCCAGGCGGCCGCCGGTTTTGACTGCCATCCCTGCTATCGGAAAAGCTGCAACCAGCCGGAGTTCTGCCTTGAAACCGTGACGGCCGAGGCGGTCCTGGCCAAGCTGGACTCACTCATGGCCCCGCCCGCCAGGGAGACGAATTGATGACCGCCTGGACCCGCCCCGCTCCGACCGACCCCGCCTGCCGACCGGCTCTTTTCCTGGATCGGGATGGGGTGGTCATTCGCGATTGCCACTACCTGGCGGATCCCGGTCTGGTGGAGTTGCTGGGCGGCGTTCCCGACCTGTTCACCCGGGCCCAGGCGGCGGGCTTCCGCGTTATCGGCCTGTCCAACCAGTCCGGCTTGGGGCGGGGGCTTATTTCCCCCGAAGCCTTTGCCGCGGTGACCGATCGCCTGGTGGCCCTCCTCGCGGAAGCTGGCACCTCCTTTGATGATTTTCTCTACTGCCCCCACGCGCCGGACGAGGGATGCCACTGTCGCAAGCCCCGCCCGGGCCTTTTGGAAGAGGCCGCCGCCCGGTCCCGCATCGACCTGCCCCGTTCCTGGATGGTCGGGGACAAGGTGAGTGACATTGCTCTGGGTCGGGACGCGGGAATGGGCGCCATCCTGGTGCGCACCGGGTACGGAAAGGGCAGTGAGGCGGAGGTTCTCGACCGTTGGGCCAACGATTCAAGGGTTCGGGTGGTGGACGATCTGACCGGAGTCTGGCCGATCGTGTCCGCCAATCCGGATGGAGTTTAGAGATGGCCTGGAGCCTGGACGGCCGCCCCGTGCCCCGCATTCTGGTGTCGCGTCTGCGTTACCTGGGGGATGTGGTCATGTCCACGGTCGTGTTGGAGATTCTGCGTCTGGGCGATCCGGATCTCCATCTGGGATATCTGTGCGAAGCGGAACACGGTGGGGTCCTGGCGGGTCATCCGTTGGTGGACCGGTGCCACCTTCTGAACAGCCGACGCAGCGGCGCGGACGAGGCCGCACGGGCCCGCAATCTGGGGGCGCGGGACGGGACCTCGGCCCTGGGAGTCTGGGGCACGGTCCGGGAATTACGGGCTGAAAAGTACGACCTGGCGGTGGACCTGTTCTTCAATCCGCGCAGCGCCTGGCTCCTGCGGTTTGGGGGGGCCAAACGGCGGATCGGCGGCACCCTGGGGAGCCGTCGGCACCTCTTCACGCACACCGCCCGCCCGGAAGACCTGACACCCGCCGAGACGTTGGGAACGCCGCTGGCCCAAGGCGGGTTGGGCCATCATCTCAGCCGACTGGCGCCTCTGGTCCATGCGGAAACCGGCCTCGGTTTTTGCCAGTGGCTGAGGACCCACGGCCCGGCTGTGATGCGGCCCCGAATCATCGCGCCCGAACTGACCTCGGCCACCCGGACGGCGCTCGCTGACCTTGGGTTTGATCCGGCCCAACCCTATGTGCTGCTGGCCCCCGGGGCCACCTGGCCCAGCAAGGAGTGGCCGTCGGCCCGCTGGATGGATCTGGCCCGGCATCTGCAGGATATTCAGGACGCCCAACTGGCTGTCCTCGTCCCGCCGGGACGTGGCCGGGACTGGGACGATCTGGGGACGGTCGTGCGTGGCGGGCGAGGCACGGTTCTGCCGCCATTGCCCCTGGCCCAGGCCCTCGCGCTGGTGGCCGGTGCGGACACCCTCGTCTCGGTGGACGGCGGCATCATGCATGCGGGGGTGGGCCTGGGCACGCCGACCGTGGGCATTTTCGGCCCCACGGACCCGGCCCTCTGGTTTCCCTACGCCGGGGCCGGGCCCTTTCGCGTGGTGGCCATGCGGCCGGAGTGTCATCCGTGTGACCACCATCGGTGTGAGGTGTTTATCTGTCTGCCCGACCTGGCGGCGGCGTCGGTGGCAGAGGCCGTGGCGGAAGTGCGGGCCGCCGGGCACAGCGGCGGGTAACCCCGTTCCTGTGCTACATTTCAAAAGGAACCGGCCGATGAGAGGGGAACCGGATCGGGCCCTGTTTGTTTGAGATAGGACCGCGCGGATTCGCTGGACCCCGCGCCTGTTTTTAACCGTTCGCGTCCCCTTGCCTGAGGTCAACATGATGACAATCCGCCCAGGGAAAATTCCGATTTTGCTGCCGATGCTGGTGGCGGGACTCATGCTGGCCAGCGGTCCGGCCCAGGCGGCCGACCCACCGGTTCCGGCGGCGGCGCCGTTCGGTCCGGGGGAAAAGTTGGTGTTTTCCATCGGCTACGGGGTGATCTCCGCGGGAGAAGCCATCCTGGAAATCGAAGGTCTAACCACCTACCAGGGGCACACCTGCTACCATATCCAGAGCAAGGCCAACAGCAACCGGTTCTTTTCATCGGTCTACAAGGTGCGCGACAAGATCGTCAGCTACATCGACGTGGAAACCCTCTACAGCCGATACTTCTACAAGCGCCTGCGGGAGGGCGACTACAAGAAGACGGTGGAGATCAGCTTCGACCACGAGGAAGAGACGGCCCGCTACGCCAATGGTCACACCTATCCCATTCCCAGCGGGGTACAGGATGTCCTGTCGGCTTTCTATTATGTGCGCAGCCTGGACCTGGAAGTGGGGCAGGAATACTTCGTGCCCGCCCACAGTTCCCGCAAGACCTACGACTTGAAAGTCATCGTCCACGGGCGCGAACGGGTGGAGGTGGAGGCCGGTACTTACGACTGCCTGGTGGTGGAACCGGTGATCCTGGGGGAAGGCCTGTTCAAGCACGAGGGAAAATTGACCCTGTATTTGACGGACGACGCGTATAAGATACCGGTGATGATCAAAACCAAGGTACCGGTGGGGTCCATCGACGTGGAGTTGAAGGAATACCGTGCCGGCCAACCCCTGGTCACCCCGGACACCCGCTGAGTCACGAGGTTCTGACGACATGAGCGAAAGCACCCCGCGGTCCGTCTTCGTCCCGCATCGGAAGTGGCTGTCCGACGGTCCCGTACACGGGCAGGGGGTCGGGGCCGGATTCCTGGTCCTGATGATGGCCCTGGCGTCCGCCCTCCGGTTCTACGCCCTCAATGACCCGTCCCTGTGGGTGGATGAGATCGCCACCTGGCGGGAACTGCGTCCCGGGGCCGGCCTGGTGTTTTACACCCAGGTGCTGGACTCCATCCAGGGCCCGCTCTACATGGCGGTCCTGTGGCCCCTGGTCCGCATCTTTGACGCTGAAACCGTGATGCGGATTCCGGCCGCGGTGGCCGGGGTCCTGACCGTCGGCCTGTTCGGGGCCGCCGCCGGTCGTTGGCTGGATCGTCGGTCCGCCCGCATCGGCACCCTTCTGCTGGCCCTCAGCCCCTTCCATGTCTGGTACTCCCAGGAAGCCCGCGGCTATGCGTTCCTGCTGTTCTTCGTGGTGGCCATGGGCTTTCTGTTCCGGGAGATGGCCGCCCACGGCGCCACGCCCCGGAAGGCCGTGCTGTTTGGGCTCGCCTCGGCGGGCGCCGTGTGGAGTAACATGTCCGGGGTCTTCATCTGGGTCGCTCTCGGACTGAGCCTGCTGTTCATGGTGCCGCCCCGGTCGCGTCGGCAATGGGGGCTTTGGAGTCTGGCCTTCGGGCTGGGCGGGGTGCTGATGGCGCCGTGGCTCCTGAAGGCCTCCGGGATCTGGGCCGTCGGCCGTATTTTGCCGGGGGCCGCCACCGGTGTGGCCCTGCGGGACGCCACCACGTTTTCACCCCTGGCCATTCCCTACGCGCTGTTCACTTTCTTTTTCGGCCACAGCCTGGGACCCTCTCTGCGGGAACTTCACCAACCGGACCGCCTGGCGGTGGTCAAAAGCCATCTGCCCTTGCTGGCGGCCGGGGCTCTGCCCGTCGCCGCTGCGGTGGGGTTCGCCCTGTGGCGCCTGCGGCGGCGGCATCTGTTCCTGCTGGTGTGGGGGATCGTTCCCATGGCTCTGTTGGCCGTTCTGGCCTGGCGCAATATCAAACCCTGGAATGTCCGGTATGTCATGGTGGCCCTGCCGTGGCTTCTCATGCTTACGGCGTATGGACTGGGCCAGATGCCCCGGCGCGTGGGAAGTGTGATCACCCTGTGGCTGGCCGGTTTGGCTCTTTGGTCCCTGGGGGGCTATTATTGGAATCCGGCTTATGCCAAGGAAGATCTGCGGGCTGCGGCGGCCTGGGTTTCTTCTGCCGAGGAGGGGGCGTCCACGGTCCTGGTGCCCGTGGTGACTTCCGTTTTCGACTTCTACTACGACGGCCCGGCGGAGGTGCTGGACACCTTCCAGGAGCCCAAGTTGCGCCGGGTGGAAGACGGCCTGGACCTGGTGGATCGCCGCCTGGCCGGACGGGACGCCCTGTGGCTGGTGGAGAGCCGGCCCTGGTATTTCGATCCGGATGGCGTTCTGCCCCTGGCGCTGGCACGCCGGGGACACCTGCGGTTGGCCCGGGATCTGCCCGGGGTGCGCATCTATTATTGGGAAAGGATATCGCCCGGGGACCGGGGCTATGACCAAAACTAATTTTTACGGCGGTCAGCCAGCGTATCACGCCTTCATCGAGGATGTCCGGACGGGCCATGATCCGGGGCAGACGGTTGTCTACCATGCCCTCAAGCGTATCTTTGACATCGTGGCCAGCCTGGGCGGCCTTCTGCTGCTGCTGCCTCTGTTCCCGTTCATCGTCCTGCTGATCAAGCTGGAAACGCCGGGTCCCCTGTTTTTCAAACAGAAACGGGTCGGTTTCCTCGGGGACGAATTCGACTGCTACAAGTTCCGCTCCATGGCCGTGGACGCCGAGGCCCGCAAGGCCAGGTTGGCCGATCTGAACGAAGCCACCGGCGCCGCCTTCAAAATCAAAAACGATCCGCGCATTACGGGTGTGGGGCGTTTCCTGCGCAGCAGCAGCCTCGACGAATTTCCCCAGCTGTTCAACGTGTTACGGGGAGAGATGACCATTGTCGGTCCGCGCCCGCAAATCCCCGCTGAAGTGACAGACTACACCCCGGCTCAGGCCCTGCGTCTTCTGGTCAAGCCGGGTTTGACCTGCCTGTGGCAGGTTTCCGGCCGCAGCCACCTGGATTTTGAGGAATGGATGGAGCTGGATCAGGCCTATGTGAAGCGGCGCGGTCTGCGGTTCGATCTGTGGATCCTGTTACGCACCCTGCCCGCGGTGATCGAGCGAAAGGGCGCCTATTGATGGTTCTGGGCCTGGGCACGGATTTGGTTTCGGTGGCGCGCCTGGCCGATATGCTGGACCGCCACGGAACCCGCTTCCGCAACCGCTGCTTTCGCGAGGATGAATTCGCGGGCCTGGCTGGGTATTCCGGCGGTCCCACCGCCGGGGCGGCGGCCGGTTGGGCCGCCAAGGAGGCCTTCCTCAAGGCCCTGGGCACCAAGGTAACCGCCATTCCCTACCGTCAGATAGAGGTTCAGGCCGGCCCTGGCCAGCCGCCCCGTTTGGTTCTGCACGGCCTGGCTCAGGACGCCCTGCGCCGTTCGGGCGCCACTGAGGCTGCGGTGACCCTGTCCCGATCCGGGGATTTTGCCTTGGCGACGGTCATTCTCCAGGGCACCTGACCCCTGAAAACCCCGCAAACCGCTTGGTCCCGCTGACCGGGTATGTTAAATTCACGTGTCCCGAGTCGCTCCTACACCTGACCCCGGTTTTTCGAGGTGCCAATCCGATCATGGAAATCGATTTCCTACTCATAGACGTCTTCACCGACAGTCCGTTCGGCGGCAGCCGCCTGTACCTGTTTCCGGACGGGGCCGGCGTTCCCGGCGATGTCATGCAGAAGGTGGCCATGGAGCTGGGGGCGGGGGAGACGGCCTTCATTGTGCCGTCGGAAAAGCCGGCCGTCGACACTGCCCGGCTGCGGGTCTTCACACCCGCGGCCGAATTGCCCTTCGGCGGGCACTCCCTGCTGGGGGCCACCTTCGCCCTTGAGCAGTTGGGCCGGAAGAATGCGCCTGTGGAGGAGGACACCTTTACCTGGAAGCTGGAGGCCGGGCAGTACCGGGTTTTGTCCTCGGGCGAAGGCGCGGGGAGGCTGTTCAGCCTCGTGCAGGATCCCCCGCAGTTCATGGGCCAGTACTTCCACCGGGGCAAGGTGGCGCGGGCCCTGGGTCTGGCGGAGGAGGATCTGGCCATCACCGGGCTGCCCTGTGAAATCATCTCGACCGGCCTGCCCATCCACATCGTGCCCGTGGGTACCCTGGATGCCATGGAACGGATCTCCCTGCGCAAGCGCGAGGCCGACGCCATCGCCGGCGATCTGGGGTTCGGTGACATGTTCGTTTTTTCTTGCGAAACAGTGGACCCGGACGCAACTGTTCACTGCCGAATGTTCGCGCCCCATTTCGGCATCCCGGAGGACCCCGCCAGCGGGGCCGCCACGGGTGCCCTGATGGCCTACCTGGTCAAGCACCGGCTGGTCAAGCTGACGGACACCGTTCGGGTGGTCAGCGAGCAGGGCCTGGAAATGGGCCGCCCCAGCCGTCTGGTGGCTGAAGCCGACATCGTCGGTGGCCGGGCCCGCACCGTGCGCGTGGGCGGATCCTGCGTGCTGGTAGGATCAGGCCGTATCAATATTTCCTGAGACGGGCCGCGCCCGTCCGAGAATCCGGAAGAATTTCCCATGGTCGTGTGGAACGCGGCCCAACGCAGAGTCCAAGGAGAATAGGTTCATGAACGTCCCCGCTGGTTTGTCTCCCGAAATGTGCGACATGGTCGTGCAGACCCTTCGTCAGGTTGTCAGCCGTGAACTGTCCGAGGCGAGGATGCTCGAACTCGACGAGAAGGATGAGTTCCCCACCGATCTGATCAAAAAGCTCCTGTCTCCCGATGTGGGCCTGCACCTGATCTTCCTGCCCGAGGATGTGGGCGGCCTGGGCGGCGGCGCGCGGGATATCTGCAAGGTCAGCGAAGAAATGGCCATGGCCGACCTGGGTGTGGCCACGGCCTTCCTGGCCATCTGCCTGGGCACCGACCCCATCCTTGTGGGCGGCACCCCGGAGCAGAAGCAGAAGTGGTTGAGCAAAATCGCGGGCGAGGGCCTGATCGTGGCCTACGGCGTGACCGAGCCGGAGGCCGGCAGCAACGTGGCGGGCATCAAGACCACGGCCGACCAGATCCTCGACGCCGACGGGAACGTGACCGGGTACCGTTTGAACGGGACCAAGCAGTTCATTACCAACGGCGGCGTCGCCCAGCTCTACACCATCCTGGCCAAGACGCCCGGCGGGAACAGCTTCTTCGTGGTTGAGCGGGACACCCCCGGCCTGGGTGTGGGCGTGCACGAGGACAAGCACGGCATCCGGGCCTCCAACACCACCGGCGTCCTGCTGGAGGATGTGGAGGTTCCCAAGGAGAATCTCATCGGCATCGAAGAGGGTCTGGGCATGAAGCAGGCCAACGCCGTCTTCGGCTACACCCGCCTCATGGTGGGGGCTTTCGGTCTGGGTGGGGGGCAGGCGCCCTTGGATAAAGCCCTGGCCTACGCCAAGGTGCGCGAGCAGTTCGGCAGCCCCATTTTCGACAAGGAAGGCTACCGGCTCAAGCTGCTGGTGGAGAACTGGATCGACCTGGCGGCGGGCCGGGCCTACGCCGAGCAGACCGCCCTGACCATCGACAGCGGCGACAAGGACCTGGCCACCGAGGGCTCCATCGCCAAGTACTGGTGCACCGAGGCGGGGAACAAGGCCGCCGACGACGCCATTCAGGCCCTGGGCGGCTACGGCTACACCAAGGAATACATGGTGGAGAAGATGCGCCGTGACGTGCGGATCACCACCATCTACGAGGGCACCAGCGAAATCCAGCAGAGCATCATCGGCTTGTTCCGCTGGAAGCAGACCGTGCGTTCGAAGGGCGGGTTCTATACCGAACTGGCCGAGAGTCTGGACCAGGTCCACGGCGAGAACGACCAGGTGGGCGCGCAGATTGCCGCCGAAGCCGTGCGGGCCCTGAACGACACCGTGTTGCATCTTCACGAGGCCCGGCTGACCCGTCGCCAGATCGTCATGTTCAACATGGCCGACATGATGACCATCTGCGAGGTGGCCGCGGCCCTGTCCAAGAAGGCCGCGCGCCTGGCGAGTGAAGGGGACGGCGAAGCCGACCTGTTCGCCGCCATGGCCCGGGCTTTCGCCCGCAAAGCGGCCGGCACCGTGGTTGACCGGACGGCCCGCTGCGCCGGCGGCCTGTTGGACGCCGGGGACGACGAAGCCGCCGCGGTCGGGCAGGCCCTGGTGGACAAGGTCAACGCGCGTTTCCCCGTGACGCTGACCGCGGGCCTGTGGAATGACATGAACCGCGTCGGGGAATACCTCGCGGAATTGGGCTGAGCCATGTCCGGTGGACAGACAATGCAGGGGCGGATTGCCGAAATGAGGGTGCGGTTCCACAAGAACCCGCAGTCCCTCTTCTTTGCCCCCTTGGCTGATCTGCTGCGTCAGGCTGGAGAATTCGAAGAGGCCCTCATGCTGCTGGAGGACGGGTTGGTTCGCCACCCCGACTACCAGTCGGCCATGGTCGTGCTGGGACAGACCCTGTTCGACACCGGACGCAGCGGTCATGCGCGGCGGATCCTGCAGCGGGTCCTGCAGCGGGATCCGGAAAATCTCGTGGCCCTGCAGGCTTTGGCTGTGGATGCCGTGGACGCCGGTGATCTCTCCCGGGCCGTGCCCCTGCTGGAGCAACTGGTCAGTCTGGAGCCGGAGAACGCCCACTGGGACAAGACGCTCGTGCGGTGTCGGCAGGAGTTGCGGGGCGGCCCCGAACCTGAGGCCCCGTCGGTCCCGGCGCCCGAGGTGGAACCGGCTGGACCGGCGGCGGGGGAGCCGTCCGGCATTCAGGAAGACGCCGCCTTCGCCACCATGACCCTGGTGGACATCTACCTCTCCCAAGGGTATCACGCCAAGGCCATGCGCGCCCTGCGCCGCATGGCCGACCGTTTTCCGGACCAAGTGGATATCCGCCGCAAGATCGCCGAGGTTGAGGCTCTGGCCGGAACCGGCGGCGAAGCCGCGGCTGCCGAGAGCGGGGAGGCTGCCAAGGGTCGCAGCACCCGCCGTCAGGCCGAAAAGAAACAGTTCCAGGAGTGGCTGGACTGCCTGGAACCCGGGGACGAGGGGTCCCCGTGAGCCGCCCGGTCTTCATCGTGGGCGGTCCCAATCTGGGGCGACTGGGCCGTCGGGAGCCGGAAATCTACGGCGACCTGACCTGGGAGGAACTGGGCCGGAAATGTAAACAGTGGGGGCGGGACCTGGCCCTGGATGTGGAATTCCTGCAAAGCGATCACGAGGGGGATCTGGTGCAGATGATCCACCGCGCCACCGACGAGGGTCGGGGCCTCATTCTCAACGCCGCGGCCTACACGCACACGTCGGTGGCGGTCCGTGACGCCGTGGCCGCCTGCGACGTGCCCGTCATCGAGCTGCACCTGACCAATCCCGCGGCGCGCGAGGAATTTCGGCGCAACAACCTGTTGTGCGACGTGGTGACCGCTACGGTCAACGGGTTCGGGGTCGACGGATACCGTCTGGCCCTGACGGGTCTGAAAGGGCTGCTGGACCGGGGGTGAGCCCGCCGTCCGGCAAGATCATTCGTTGCCTAATGTGGGACGGCATGTTATCAATGGGCGGAATTTGGCAGGTCTCCGCCTGCATTTTGCGGGGCAACCCGCTGGGGAACGAAAGGAACGGCCTTGGCTGATACAAGTAATTTTCGCACCGGGTTCACCATGCGTCACAAGAACGGTCTGTGGACCATTGTGGATTTTCAGCATGTGAAACCGGGCAAGGGGCCGGCCTTCGTGCGGACCAAGCTGAAGAATATCGAGAACGGGAAGGTCGTTGAGGTGACCTTCCGCGCCGGGGAAAAGATCGAGGAAGTGCGCCTGGAAAAGCGCCCCTATCAGTTTCTGTATCCCGACGGTGAATATTTCGTGTTCATGAACACGGAGACCTATGAGCAGATCCAGTTGCACAAGGACACCCTGGACGATGTCATTCCCTATATCAAGGAAAGCGACATCTGCAGCGTGCTTCTGCTGGAGGGCAACCCCCTGACGGTGGAGCCCCCCCAGACGGTGGAATTGGCCGTCAAGGAAACCGATCCCGGTCTGCGCGGCGACACCGCCCAGGGCGGCAGCAAGCCCGCCACCATGGAAACGGGCCTCGTTGTGCAGGTGCCCCTGTTCATCGAAGAGGGCCAAGTCCTGAAAATCGATTCCCGCACCGGGAAATACCTGGGTCGGGTCTGATCCGCCCATCCGAGAGCTACCGGAGGATTTGCATGGATATCCAGAAAGTACGTGAGTTGGTCAAGCTGGTCGAGGAGAGCGGGATCGAGGAACTGGAGGTCAGCAACGACGAGACCACCATCCGCATCCAGAAATCGGCCACCTTCGCGGCCCAGCCCATGGCCGCCCCGGCGCCCATCCAGGTGCCGGCCGCCGCGCCGGCTCCGGCTGCGGCCGTGGCCCCCGAGCCCGCCGCTGATCCGGCCCGGGCCAGTTGGAAGGACGTCCGCAGTCCCATCGTTGGGACCTTTTACCGGGCGGCGTCGCCTACCAGTGAGCCCTTCGTGGGCGTGGGAGACAAGGTTTCCCTGGGTCAGACCCTGTGTATCGTGGAAGCCATGAAGGTGATGAACGAGATCGAGGCCGAGACCGCGGGCACCATCCGCGAGATCCTGGCTGAGGACGGCACCCCGGTGGAAGCCGAGGCCGTGTTGTTCCTCATCGATCCCGCCTGATCCGGGTCCCGGACCCCTTTGTGAGCCCGTCCCTGGCCTGGGACGGGCTTTTTTTGGGCTTTCCCGTCAAGAATACCCGGCGCCTGCCGATGAAATGGGCAGAGAGAATCCCCAGACGGACCAGCCCAGCGGCGGTCCCAACCGGAGCTGGATATATACCATGGAAATCAAGAAGATCCTGAAAGAGATGATCGCCCGCGGCGCCAGCGATCTGCACCTCAAGGTGGCCACCGCCCCGGTGATGCGCATCAACGGCACCCTGGTTTTTGCGGACTACCCCGCGCCTTCGGTTCAGGACATGGTGGGGGTGGCGCAGCAGATCCTGACCCCGAGCCAGCGGGAAACGTTCGAAAACACCCGGGAAATCGATTTTGCCTTCGGCGTGCCGGGCGTGGCGCGTTTCCGGGCCAACTTCTATGTGCAGCGTGGCAGCATCGCCATGGTGTTCCGTCATGTCCCGGTGGAAATTAAAACCACCGATGACCTGGGACTGCCGGACGTCGTCAAGACCCTGGCGGAACGGCAGCGGGGCATGATCCTGGTCACCGGCACCGTGGGCAGTGGAAAGTCCACGACCCTGGCGTCCCTGGTGGATATCATCAACCGGGAATCGGCCCGTCACGTGATCACCATCGAAGACCCTATCGAGTTCCTGCATCGCGATCGTCAGAGCATTATCAGTCAGCGCGAAATCGGGTGTGACACGGGGAGTTACGCGGATGCCTTGAGGCATGTTCTGAGGCAGGATCCGGACGTGATCCTCATCGGGGAGATCCGGGATGCCGAGAGCATGAAAATCGCCCTGACCGCGGCCGACACCGGTCACCTGGTGCTCAGCACCATGCATACCATCGACGCGACCCAGACCGTCAGCCGCATCATTTCCTTTTTCCCGCCCCACCAGCACCAGGAGATCCGCTACCTGCTGGCGTCCACCCTGGAGGCGGTGGTGTCCCAGCGCCTGGTGGCCGATGCCGACGGGCTGCGCCGCTACCCGGCCGCCGAGATCATGATCGCCACCAGCACCATTCGGGACTACATCCGGGATCCGGAAAAAACGGTGATGATTCGCCAGGCTATCCAGGAGGGTTTCGTCCAGTACCAGATGCAGACCTTCGATCAGAGCCTCATGCAGTTGTACAAGGAAAAGCGGATCACCCTGAAGGCGGCCACCATGGCCAGCAGCAATCCCCACGAGTTCAGCCTGCGCGTCAAGGGGATCCAGGCCAGCAGCGACACCACCTGGGACAAGTTCGAGGCCCCGGAATCCGGGGAGGAAGAGCCGGAATTCAACAAGATCTGACCCTTTCACACCTCAAACGCCTTTTCATGGCCCCGCAAGGGGCCATTTTCTCTTGAATTAATCCCTCCCGAAGGCCAAAATATGGTGCTGCCTGTCAACTCCCGACAGGCCCCGACAAGTCAACAGCGGGGTCTCCCTCCCCGATTATCTTGGATTGTGACCCTCGCGTGGACAGGAAGTACCAATGTTCAAGAAAGTCCTCATTGCCAATCGCGGCGAAATCGCCCTGCGCATCATGCGCGCCTGCCGTGAGTTGGGGGTCCAGAGCGTGGCCATCCATTCCACGGCCGATGCCGATTCGCTGCATGTGAAATACGCCGACGAATCGGTTTGCGTGGGCAAGAAAACCAGTGCCGAAAGTTATCTGCGGATTCCGAACATCATCGCCGCGGCCGAGATCACCGGCGCCGAGGCCATTCATCCGGGTTACGGTTTTCTCGCCGAGAATGCGGATTTTGCCGAAATCTGTCAGGCGAACGATTTCACCTGGATCGGTCCGTCTCCCGAAGTGATCAACCAGATGGGCGACAAGGCCACCGCCCGGACCATGGCCGTGGAAGCGGACGTGCCCGTGGTGCCCGGCACCGGGCTGGTGGATTCGGTGGAGGAGGCCGTCCTGGCGTCCGGCCGCTTCGGCTTTCCCGTGATCATCAAGGCCACCGCCGGCGGCGGCGGCAAAGGCATGCGCGTGGCGTGGGACGAGGACGAACTGCGCAAGAATTACGTGGCCGCCCGCACCGAGGCCGGCGCGGCCTTTACCAACGACGCCGTCTATATCGAGAAGTACCTGGTGAACCCGCGGCACGTGGAAGTGCAGCTCATGGGCGACGCCAGCGGCAAAGTGATCCACTTCGGCGAGCGCGACTGCTCCGTACAGCGGCGCCACCAGAAACTCATCGAGGAGGCGCCATCCCCTGCGGTGACGCCGGAACTGCGCGAAAAGATGGGCGCGGCCGCGGTGCGGCTGGCGGAGCGGGTGGGGTATACGTCCGCCGGCACCGTCGAGTTCCTGCTGGACGAGGACGGGTCGTTCTACTTCATGGAGATGAACGCCCGCATCCAGGTGGAGCACCCCGTCACCGAGATGGTCACCGGCGTGGACCTCATGAAATGGATGCTGCGCGTGGCGGCGGGTGAGTCCTTCGACTTCACCCAGGAGGACGTCCAGGTGCGGGGGCATGCCATCGAGTGCCGCATCAACGCCGAGAATCCGGAGCGGGACTTCATGCCCTGTCCCGGCCGGGTGTTCTATTACCACGCGCCGGGTGGACCCGGCATCCGCGTGGATACCCATGTCTATTCCGATTATCTTGTGCCGCCGCACTACGACTCGCTACTGGCCAAGATCATCGCCCACGGCAAGGATCGTGAGGAAGCTGTCGCAAGGATGCGACGGGCTCTGGCCGAATGCGTATTCGAAGGCCTGCCCACCAGCACACCCTTCCATCTCGAAGTGCTGAACAATCCTGTCTTCCTTGAGGGGAAGGCCACGACACGTTTCCTGGAAGAGGAATTATCCCATCTGCAGGAGGGTTTGCGTGTCAGGGCGAAATCGGAAGAAGGCTAAGCGGAAAACCGGGGCGCCCTGGTACCAATCCGCCTGGATCAGCGGGCTGATGCTGCTCGCGGTGGCGGTTTACCTGGGCTTGTCCCTGGTGGGCGGCACGGGGCCGTGGTGGCAGGCGATCACCGGAGACCCCGCAGCCAATCTCATCGACGGCAATAATCCCGGCGGTCCCGTGGGCTCGGTCATGAGCGTGGGGCTGCACGTTGTGTTCGGGGCCCTCTGGTGCTGGACCGTTCCCCTGGCCATGGCTGTGACCGGTTTGGGGTTCCTGCTGGGACGGCCGGGCCTGCTGGTGCCCGTGCTCAAGCGGGCCGTGCCCCTGTGGCTGGTCACCGTGACCTGGCTGGGTCTGCCCGGCATCTGGTTGGCTGAACCCGAGGCGGCCCGACTGGCCGGCCTGCCCGGCTTCTGGATCGCGCGGGGCTTCAGCGGCCTCATCGGCTCCGCCGGGGCCATCATTTTCCTGTCCCTGTGCCTGCTCATCACCCTGGTCATCATCTTTCGTCCCTGGCTGGGCTGGCTGCCCGGCCTGCTGGGCGCGGTGGGGCGGGGGCTGGGCCGTCTGGGACCTGTCCTGAAGACCCTGGTCGTGCTGCCCTTCCGGGGACTCAAGTGGCTGGGACTGGAACTGGTCGGTGCGGTGGAAGACCTGCGGGAGATGATCCGGCGGCGGCCCACAACCGAAGCGGCACCGGCCGCGCCGCAGCCTGAAATGGCCCGGCCCCGCCAGAGTGAGCCCGCCCCTACGGCGGCCGAGGAGGAGGCCGCCCGCGAAGCGCGCCGTCATCATGACATGCCGGAACCCGAACCGGTGGACCTGGGTGGGTGCGACACAGTGGCCGATCCGCTGGGCGGGGAAGAATTGGTGCTGCCCGGCGCGTCGGGTGAGTTTATGGGGGAGGGCGAGGCACCGCAGCCCAGCGGCGAGACCGAAGGCGCCCCCGTCGCGAAACCCAAAAAGAAAAAGCGGGTGACCGGACCGGTGAGCCTGCCGTCCGTGGGACTGCTCACACCGGCGGGACCGGAAACCGAGTCCGTGTCCACCACGGAACTGGATGCCGCCGCCGACCTGCTGGAATCCACCCTGCGCTCCTTTTCCGTGGAGGGCGAGGTCAAGGACGTGCGGCCCGGCCCGGTGGTGACCACCTTCGAGTTTCAGCCCGGCCACGGCATCCGGGTGAATCAGATCGTGCAGCGCACCAACGACCTGGCCCTGGCGATGCGGGCCCGCTCCATCCGCATGGAGGCGCCCATTCCCGGCAAGGCGGCCGTGGGGATCGAGATTCCCAACCCCGTGGCCCGCATGGTTCGGCTGCGCGAGGTGCTTGAACTTCTCGGTGGAGAGAAACGCAATCCCCTGCAGGTGGTGCTGGGCAAGGACGTGGTGGGTCGACCGGTCTCCATCGACATCGCCTCGCTGCCCCACCTGCTGGTGGCGGGATCCACGGGCAGCGGGAAGTCCGTCTGTCTCAACGCCATCATCAGCAATCTGCTGCTGCGCAATACGCCCAGCACCCTGCGCATGGTCCTCATCGATCCCAAGATGCTGGAGATGAACGTCTACAACGGCATCCCGCACCTGCTGTTGCCGGTGGTCACCGATCCCAAGGAGTCGCTCAAGGCCCTGCAGTGGATGGTGGCCCAGATGGAGTTCCGCTACCGCAAGCTGGCCAAGTGCGGCGTGCGCAACATCCAGCAGTACAACGACAAGGTGCTGCGGGGGGATGTGAAGGACGAATCGGGCGAGACGGTGACCGAGATCATGCCCTACTACCTGACCATCGTGGACGAACTGGCCGACCTCATGCTGCAGTTGGGCAAGGATCTGGAAGACCTGATCACGCGTCTGGCCCAGAAGGCCCGCGCGGTGGGCATCCATCTTATCCTGGCCACCCAGCGGCCCAGCGTGGACGTGCTCACCGGCGTCATCAAGGCCAACATCCCGTGCCGGATTGCCTTCCGGGTGATCCAGATGAACGACTCGCGGACGATCCTGGACATGAAGGGGGCCGAACAGCTGCTCGGCCACGGCGACATGCTCTACCTGCAGCCGGGGCGGGCCCTGCCCGTGCGCGTGCACGGCAGTTTCATCGACGTGGACGAGTGCGAGGCCGTGGCGGCCCACTGGCGCCAGTACAAGGAAACCACTGAAGAGATCAATCTCTACGAGAAGCCCGAAGGCGGTGTCGATTTCACGGGCGAAGACGACCTGTTCGAGCAGGCCGTGCGCGTGGTCGTCCAGCATCAGAGCGGGTCCGCCTCCCTGCTGCAGCGCCGGCTCCGCGTGGGGTACACCCGGGCCGGACGTCTCATCGATATGATGGAAGAGGCCGGCGTGGTGGGACCGTTCACCGGCAGCAAGGCCCGCGAGGTCCTGTGGGGCCCGGATGATTTACCGTCGGAGTTGGAGGGCGAATTTTGAGCCGGAAAGTTTTTTGCGCCACCCTGGGCTGTGACAAGAACCTGGTGGATACCGAGGCCCTGTTGGGCCGCTTCGCCAAAGCCGGTGTGGGCACCACCGACGATTTGGGCGAGGCCGATATCTGGGTGCTGAACAGCTGCGGCTTCATCGACGCCTCCCGGCGCGACAGTGCCGAGACCCTGGACGAGATGATCCGCCTGAAATCCAACCAGACCCTCATGGTCTTCGGCTGCTGGAGCCAGGAGCACGGGGACATGATCCGCGAAACCTACCCCGCCGTGGATATCGTGGCCGGTGTGGGCAACTTCGACGAAGTGGTGGCCGCCTGTCTGGACAAGGATGCGGCGCCACCCAAAGCCCCGTCCGCGCCGGCGATCCCCGGCACCGCGGCCTTCGAAATGGCGCCGCCGCCCATGGTCACCGATCCCATGGAGGCGTCCTACGTGGGCCTCGGTGATCGGCCCCTGCTGACCCCCGCCCATGTGGCTTTCGTCAAGATCGCCGAGGGTTGCAACTTCAACTGCTCCTTCTGCCGCATTCCCATGATCCGCGGCAAACAGCAGAGCCGGTCGGTGGCCGAAATCACCGATGAGGTGCGCGGGCTGGTGGACCGCGGCGTCACGGAGATTCAGCTGGTGAGTCAGAACACGTCCGATTTCGGACGCGATACCGGCGAAAACATCTACACCCTGGCCAAGTCCCTCGACGGTATCGACGGATTGAAGCTGCAGCGCCTGCTGTATATCTATGCCGGCGTGGTGACCACGGACGACCTGCTTCGGTTGCTGGACCTGCGTACCGTGGCCCCCTATCTGGATATGCCCATCCAGCACGCCAGCGCCCGCATCCTGAAGGCCATGAAACGGCCCGGTGGTGAGAAATCGTCCCCCGAGTTCTTCAACGTGCTGCGGCGCGCCCATCCCGAGTTGGTTCTGCGGTCCACGGCCCTGCTGGGCTTCCCGGGCGAGGAGGAGGACGACGTGGCCGAGTTGGCCGACTTCCTGGCCGAGGTGCAGTTTGACCACCTGGGTACCTACCGCTATTCTCCCGAAGAGGGCACCGCCAGCGCGACCCTTCCCGACCGGGTACCCGGCGAGGTCAGCATGGACCGGGAGGCCATGATCATGGACCTTCAGAGCGAAATCAGCCTGGACCGGCAGGTGGCCCGTCTGGGACAGGTGCACGATGTGGTTGTGGACCGTATCATCACCGATCCCGAGGAGTTGGCCGACTGGGCCGACGCCTTCATTGACGTGGTGTGGGACCCCAAGGGGGAACCTCAGGCGTTTGCGCGTGTTGGCAAGCCGGGACTGGACCTGGCCGTGGCCCGCTCCTACCATTACGGCTACGATCTGGACGGCGTGGTGCTCATGCCGGCGGCGGGACTTGAGCCCGGCCGTTGGCTCAAGGCGGAATTCAGGGGCGTGACCGGGTTCGATACCTGGGCGGAACCTGCGGTCAAGAACTCGGCAACGGAAGGGCAGAACGGGTAATGCACGGTAAGACCATGCGCATCGCTTTTCTGGTGGGACTGGTCCTGGTGACGGGGCTGTCCCAGACCGTTTCGGCCCAGTCCGAGGCCCCGGCCACCGCCGCCGCAGACACCCTGCCTGTTCTGGCGGCGGGCCCCATGGCCCTGCCCGCCGTGGTGGAAGCCGACACCGTCCGCACCAACCTCTGGCTGGTGGAAGCCCTCATGGCGGAAATCGTGGCGTCCACAGCCCACCTCCTGCCGGCTGCGCCGGCCGGTGTCCAGGTTGTGGCCCTGAACAGCCTGCCCGAGGATGACCTGTATCAGACCGCCCTGTTCAGGGTACTGGGCGGCCTGGGTTACGACCTGTACCTGGGGGACGAGGATCCCGATCCGGCCGGCCCGGGGGAGATCGTTTATGCTTTCCGCGTGGTCGACGTGGAACTGGAATACCCCGATGTGGGGCGCACCCTGGGTATCTGGCGCCGCTGGGTGGAGCGCGACCTGAACGTGGCGGTGCACGTGGATATTTCCGAGGCCGACAGCGGCCGTCTGCTGCTGAGCAGCCGGGTGGAACGCCGATTCGGCGACCGGGTTCCTTCCCACGATTTCGACGACGTCAATTCCAAGGCCTACCTGTTCACCAACGCCGAGACCCAGGAATCCGGGTGGAAACGGCGGTTGGAGGAAATCGTGGTGCTGGGCACCCTGGCCGGCCTGGTGGCCATCTACTTCGCCAACACTGGAAACTGATCGCACCCTGCGGCCCGACGGGCCCCTGGAGATACCTTGCTGAAGATCCTGTCCGACGTGTTCAAACGCCCCGTCCTGGTTTCGCTGGTCTTGGCGGCCGTGCTGGCAGGGGTCCTGGCCGGTTGCGGCGTCAAAAATCCTCATCCCACCGGATCCTATGACCGGGCGGTCTTCTTTGCGGAGCAGGGCAAGAACATCGAAGCCGTGGCCGCCCTTGAGTCGTTTGTGCGGCACAATCCCACCGACTCCCTGGCGTCGGAGGCCCAGTACCTCAAGGCCATGACCTATCTGGATATGGAGGAGTTCCCCCTGGCCGTGGTGGAGTTCCAGATCCTGCGCAAGGATTTTCCCAACAGTCCCCGCTACGAGGACGCCATGTTCCAGGAAGGCGTGGGCTACTACAACCAGGTGGGTAAGATCCAGCGCGATGTGACCGGGGCCTACGAAGCCCGGCTGCATTTCCTCCAGTTCAGCCAGGAGTTCCCGGCGTCCATCCACATGCCGGAGGTTGTCCAGTACATGCAGGAGATTTCCGACCTGCTGGTGCGCAAGCGCCTGGAGCAGGCCAAGGTCTTCGGCCAGCTGAAACGGCCCCTGGCCCAGGTCCAGGTCTACGAGGACATGCTTGAGAACGAGGCCGGCAGCACCTATATCCCCGAGGTGATTATGAAAAGGGCCCAGGTGGCCCTGAAGCTGGATGATCCGGACACGGCCGCCCGCATGTACGAGCGCCTCATCAACGAATTTCCGGACAGTGACCTGGTCAAGTCCGCCCAGCGCGGGCTGAAGAAGTTGGACCAGGAGGATGAAGACGAGGACGACCAATGATCCGGGCCGTTATGGGCGGATCCTTCGACCCCGTCCACAACGGTCACGTGGCTTTGGTGCACAGGGTCCTGTCGGATGATCTGGCGGACCATGTCCATGTAATTCCCGCCGCCCGAAGCCCCCACAAATCCGACTGCCTGGCCACATCCGCCCACCGCCTGGCCATGGTGCATTTGGCCTTCGCGGAGACCGCCCGCGTGACGGTTGAGGACCTGGAGGTCCTGCGGGCCGGTCCCTCCTTCACCGTGGATACGCTGGAGGCCCTGGCCCGGCGATATCCGGAGGATGAGCTCCGCCTTTTGTGTGGGGCCGACAATCTGGCCGGACTGGCCGACTGGCATCGCCCGGAGCGTTTGCTGGACCTGGCCGAACTGGTGGTTTTCGCCCGCCCGGCCGAGGGGACCCCGCCACAGTCTGCCGAAGGTCCGGACGGCCGCCGGGTCCACCGGGTGGACGACTTCCACCATGAAGTGTCATCGACCGGAATCCGTGCTATGTTGGCTGCGGGGAAACCGGTGGACACCCTGGTGCCTCTGCAGGTGGCCGCTTATATCGGCACTCACCGTCTTTATCGAACCTGACCCGGCGCAACCCGCGCCTGCCTGAAGGGAAAATCCTTGTCCTTGATTCTCGTGGACGGTTCGGCCCTGTTCTATCGGGCCCACTACGCATTCGCCACCCGGCCCCTGACCGCTCCCTCGGGGGAAATGACGTCGGTGGCCTTCGGCTTTTTCAACAGCATCCTGAAACTCATCGAGGTTGAAAAACCCACCAAGCTGGCGGTGGTCTTCGATGTGAAAGCGCCCACCTTCCGTCACAAGATGTATGACCAGTACAAGGCCCAGCGCAAGCCCATGCCGGAAGAGTTGGCGGCCCAGTTGCCCCGGTTGCGGGAACTGCTGGACGCCTGGGGGATTGCCGTGCTGGAGAAGTCCGGCTTCGAGGCCGACGACGTCATGGCCACCCTGGCCAGGCGCAGCGCGGATATCTGCGACCAGGCCTGGTTCTACACCGGGGACAAGGACTTCATGCAGTTGCTGGACCACCGCATCGGCATGCTCAAGCCCGGTCGTCGGTCCGAGGAGATGACCGTCCTCACGGCCGAGGATGTGCGACGGCAATACAAGCTGGAGCCCGCGGACCTGGTCCAGGTGTTCGCCCTGGCCGGGGACAAGTCCGACAACATTCCGGGTGCGCCGGGTGTGGGGGACAAGACCGCCCTGAAAATCATTCAGGAATTCGGCACCCTGGAAACCCTCTATGAGAAACTGGACGGCTCCCGGCTGACCCCGCGGCTGAAGCGGGTTCTGGGCGAAAACCGGGAACAGGTGTTCCTGTCCCGGGACCTGTTCGTCATCGATCAGGACGTTCCGGTGGACGTGGCCTGGGAAGACCTGGATGTGGTTCTGCCCGTCGGCGAAAAGATTCTGGGGCTGCTGCAGGAACT
>Ga0209692_10001294_pt1 | contig 35518 bp, 25 predicted proteins | sample tdDd472_FD_187129 | JGI IMG/M metagenome (GOLD analysis project Ga0209692, IMG submission 187129) | Marine sediment microbial communities from the Atlantic coast under amendment with organic carbon and nitrate - tdDd47.2 (SPAdes)... | ecosystem: Environmental > Aquatic > Marine > Coastal >...
TAGATATAGGTCGCTATTTAATGGATTATTATAATTGCCGTAGACCACACACAGCGAACGGCGGTCTGGCTCCGGTAACTATGGAAGAAAAACTTAACTTACTGTCCGGTATTAGTTGACCACTACACGGCAATTTTACCTGCGAAGATGTTTGAGCGAGTCATGCTTTTTATGATTCGTGAATGCGTAGGTTGGGGTAAGGAACGCACCCCAACATATACATCACTGCCCATAACACCGTTGGGGTTCCTCCGTCACTCCAACCTACCAACTGCTGGAGAGAAAAGAAGCCAGTCGCCAGAAAGGCGAAACAGCACAGCTCAGAATATCATGAGATCGATTTCGATTATCACACTGAAGCCAATTGTCACAGAATGCCTTTAAATCACGCCATATAGCATGAGACGGTGGATCCGCTTCGCTTGATGCCACCCTACAGGAGATTTTTAGTTTTCGACAAACGACTGGAGACTAACGACTCACGACCACGTCAGGTTTCACTCAATGGCAGCCAATGCCCGATCAAGCACTTCCTGCAAACTCGATATATCTACCGGTTTGGGATAAAACTCAAATGCACCAGACTCCAGCGCCTTAACTGAATTAACTGTTTTATCCGATGCGGAGACAACAATCACTTTTAAATCCGGTTGTCGCGTCAGCAATGCATCCAGTATGGCAAAACCTTCACTGGTACCATCAACATCCGGTGGCAGACCCAGGTCCAGTGTCACTACGTGTGGCTGGTGTAGTTCAAGCTGCTTAATCGCATTCTCACGGGAATCGGCGGTGGCTATATCAAAGCCTTCGATACCCCACTGCAACTGACTTCTGATTCCCTGGTCATCATCAACGATTAATAGCTTTGGCTTGCCCATCTATCGATTCCCATGTTCATGCAACTGCACGACCTGAGCCGTGTTACTGCTTTGATTGCTGAGCGGAATGCGCAAACGAAAAATACTGCCGATGCCAGGCTGGCTTTCAACATCCAGCTGTCCACCCAGTTTGTGTACATACTCTCGCACCTGAAACACGCCTATACCCATAGTGCCTTTGGTAGATTCGAATGGCTGGAACAGTTTATCGTGAATAAACTTCTCATCCATGCCCTCACCTGTGTCAGCTATTTCCACTATTGCATAGTCGCCCTCCTTACGCAGGCGCACATTAATGCTGCCGCTGTCATCAGTGGCATCCTGTGCATTCTGGATAAGGTGGGCAATATTGGCCGACATACGATCCTTATCGGCGGTAATCATAATTGCTTCAGTGGTACAGCTTAAAACCGGCACCGGCAAGGTACCCGCGGTAGTACAGGTACGAATGCTTTCTTCCAGCAGACTGCACAGGTTCAGCGGTGCTTTTTTGTCTGCACCACCCTCACCCCGCAAACGCACCAGCAGTTTGTTCATTTTATTCACCGAGTTTTCAACGGTACTGATCGCGTCATCAATAAACCTCGGGTTATCTTTATGCCGGGCCGCATTCGACACCACCATGGAAAGCTGACCCACCATGTTTTTAATATCATGCACAATAAATGCCGACAGGCGATTCACCTCTTCAAAGCGTTTGGCACTGAGTAGCGCCTGTGCCGCATCATGCTGTGCCAGGTGACTGGCAACCTGCCGCCCGGCGGTTTTCAGCAGATCACTGTCTTCCCAGTTAAAGTAACGTTCATGGGCCGGTGAGCGAAGTAGCACGACATAGCCCAGCAGGTGATCCTGCAGCATCAACGGCACCACCAGCCAGGCATTTTTATTCGAGGTTAGCCACTCCGGCAGCACTAATGGGCCAAGACGGGTATACATCTCCGGGTCATCGTTATATTCATCCAGGCTGATAACAAAACGAAAGTCGGCAAGAAAACGATTAAGGGTTGAATCCGCTGGCTCACGCACTTTTATCGGCTCATAATTCCAGCGCTCATCGGACTCAAAAAAGCCGTTTTCCCGCTCCATCACCAGCAGGCCACCGGGGCTGTCGATAATCTGTGCTAGCGCACGAATGGCGCGGACATGCAGGGTTTTATCCTCGTTCTGCTGCGACAGTGTACGTATAATGCGCAACCATTCGTCACGGTAATCATATTTATAATGAAAGAAATGTTTATCGATCATTACCTTTATTCTGGCGCGAATTTTCCCAGAGAAAAACAGCACGGCCAGGCCAAGAAAAGCTGCGAACATAAAGGTCGCCTGCGCGACTTCACCCCAGCCGCCACCCATTTCCCGCACATAGTAGCCACCAAAGCCGATAAAGATCAGGTAAACACCCGAGGCCAGCAAAGTAGTGGTATGAAACACCATGCGTCGCGACAGAAAAACATCAATCGATTCCTTGCCCAGTGACCATTGCATCTCACGCTTGATGGCGACACCAATCAGTGGCACCACCATGGCATGGATAAAGCCACGGGCATTCCACAACTCATTATCAATACGCTGGAATAAAAAGGCATCGGAATACAGATAGAAGTCATAGGCAAACATCGAGCCGATGCCAATCCACAGATACTTAAGCCCCCAGCGCTGCTCTTCCGATGTATTACGATACAGTTGTTCAACTATCACAATACCGCCGATGGAAATCAACAGATGACCAACCAGCACGTCATTACCGGCAATAAATTCAAACAACGAACCACCGGAAATCCGGTACAGAGCCAGCAGCATTAAACCAACAATAAAAATACTCAAACCGGCAAAGGTGATTTTAAAGTTTTTATTAACCTGATCAGAATTCTTATAGGCGGTACGCAACATCACCAGCAGAAAGGCAAACCAGGCAAGCGAACGCAACAGCTCAAGCAGAAGGGTAAAACTTAACAAACCACCGAAAGCAGCCTGATAGGTAACGGTACCGGACCAGACCGCACTGGCCAGTGAAGCCACCACCAGCATATTTTTCGGCAAATTGTCCCGTTTGCCGGTGAGCATAATCAGACCCAGCATCAAAAACAGAAGCGTGGAAACACCAAAGCTGATGGATTCAATAAACATGAAAGGAATGTTAGCTCATTTATGCAGTTTTTGAGAATTTAGTTTGTTGGGTTGTTTAAAACGGCGAGTTATCTGCATTCCCACGCAGGAGCGTGGGGACGAGAAATAATAACCACCAATCCGGCAATTCGGGGTCAGAGTAACATCTCCAAAACAAACCCGAATATAGGTAGGGCGAGATATGGGAGATGTTACTCTGACCCCGAACTATCAGCGCCTTAAATTTCTTTTAGGAGGGCTTCCGCTTCGATTTTACCCGGGAAGTCCTGCTCGCTGTCTACGGCAATTTCCAGATGGGATTTTGCGGCTGCCTTGTCACCGGAATGATACAGCGCATAACCCAGATGGTATCTAAACACAGCTACATTCGATGCACGCTCGACAATTGGTGACAGAATATCAATCGCCTTCTGGTGCTCACCGGATTTGGTATAGGCCCAGGCCAATGTATCCTGGAAAGCCGGTTGTTGCAGTTTTTCAAAGCTTTTAGCCAGTTCAAGTGCCTTTGCCGTATCGGTTGCGGAGTTCCCATAATCGAGCAACAGTGCCGCATAGTTATTTGCAGCCATCTTATTAGAAGAAGCACCTTCGAGAATAGCCTCATAGGTTTTCATCGCCTCCTGATATTTGTCCTGGCGCTCATATATACCAGCTATTTGTAATTGCAAAGGTGTTTTATTAACAACTTTATCCTGTGCCTTAGTCAACACATCAATTGCAGCCTGGTGCTTATTCTCAAACACATGAATTGCCGCTATACGCAAATACGGTTGGACCCAGGTTTGCGCTGAATTTGCAGCTTTAGTAAAACTTGTTAACGCCTGTCCGGTATCTTTTTGTGCGAGATGCACCTCTCCCATTAATTGATGACCTATGGCATCGTCCACATCGTTTTCAAAACGTTTCTCAATACGTGAAATGGCTTTATCTACCTGATTGCTTGACATATAGGTTTTAACAATCAGCTCAAGCGGCTCATACTTCGAGGGTGATTTTTTATAAGCCTTTTCAAATTCTTCAATGGCACTAACAATATCGCTGTTTGATAAATGATACTTACCCTTATTAATATTGACTTCGGCATTATTTGCGCTTGCCTGCTCCATCGCATCCATTAGCGCCAGTGATTCCTCTTTTTTATTCTGACTTGCCAGAATTTTCAACTTAATATTCATCAGCTCATAGCTGTCCTTGAAGTATGTCAGCGCCTTGTCAACAATGACCAATGCCTCATCTATACGGCCCTTGCTGGCTACATAGGTAGCATAATTCGCATGGGCTTTATCATTAACCGGGTTTGCTTCTATGGCCTTTCTCAGCTCATTTTCTGCCAGGTCGGATTCACCGTTAATTTCATGGGCTCGAGCCAGCAACAATGCAGCTTCGGCATTTTTTGGTTCATTTTTAACCACTGTTCTCAGATCATTAATCGCGGTTATCGCATCCAGGTTATTCAGCGCTATTTTGCCATTAATCATTAATGCTTCATTATTACTCGGATATTCAGCCAGCACCTCATCAACCAGCTTTTTAGACGCATCGAAGTTACCTTCATCGAGTAATATATTTGCCAGTACATTACGTGCTTTAACACCCTCAATATCGAATGATCGATCATTTATAATCTGTTGTAGAACCTGCTTGGCCTTATCCATCTGGCGCGTCTTTTCATAAAACTCGGCCAGTGTAAATCGCAGACCGTATAAATCCGGCTTGTCTTCTATATACTGTTTCAACTGTGACTCTGCGCGTTCAACACCCACCTGGCTGGACAACATATCTATCATAACGAGGTAACGCTGCAAGTCTTCATCGTCCTGTTCAATTGCAGATGTTATCAACGCCTCGGCATTTTCCAGCTGGCCAGATTTCACATAAAAAGTTGATAGCAGTACTTTAAGACCAAAATTTTCAGGCTCGATTTCAATTGCCTGCTTCATATTGGCCTCAGCTTCTACCAGATCGTCATTTTTTGCCGCAATACGTGCCAGTGTCGCGCGTAACGACACTGATTGAGGATTATTTTTTGCACCATCCCGGAGTAGTTCAACAGCCTGCTGCTCTTTGCCTTCGGCAAGATAAGCTGTTGATAGCAGGGTAATCGCTTCCACCATGGTTTTGTCCCTGGCCACTACCGCTTCAAGCTTTTTAATACCCTGTTCTTTCTTGCCAGACTTGTAATCGATTATGCCACTCAGTAAATCAGCCTCAACATTATCCGGCTCAGCCTGCTTGACTTCACGGATATTCTGTTTTGCTTTCTCGACCATTTCATCCGTGCCTGCCAGCACATAAATTCGCGCCAGATTAATCTTCGCGCCATTGTGCTGTGGATCGAGCTCTATAGCTTTCAGGTAATTACCCATGGCTTTGCGGTATTCCTTCTCCTGCTCATTAATTTGCCCCATGGCGAAATGCGCTTCTGCAAATTTCGGATCAATCTGCAATACATTCTTGATTTCAATCTTTGCCTTATCGTAGTTCTGCTCTTCTATATAGGCCTTACCCTTTTCCAGGTACTTAAGCTTGCGCTCTTCTGCGCCACCGCAGGAAATAACTGCAACTGCAATTGCTGATACCAGTGTTGTTTTTATCAATCCTGAAAATGTATGTTTCATTTAATCGATCTCCACCATCTATATTTTATAACTATATCAATATATTTTAATTTTATTATTTTTTAATAAAATGCTTATAATCCGCGATAGGCAACCAGCAGAAGCGTACTGATGGCACCAAACCGCATGAGATTCCATTTCGAAGCAGACAGCCCCATTACAGCCTCGCAGGCATAGAATAAAACCACCAGTTTGATAGCCATCTGGCCTATAAATTCATTCTCTATGTGCATTTCCGGCAAATGCGGCACAAGAACAATCAAGATTATCACTAAATAGTCCAGCGGTGTAACCTGAAATGTTTTTTCGTGAGAAAACCGAACACGCAGCACAAAAGAAATAAACAGCAGCAGATAAAGCCAGTTCATCACACTGATGATCGCACTAAATTCAGCAATGTATGTGAGGTGATAAACAGAAATCACTGCTACCACATACACCACCGCTTTCTCCAGCAGCATAGTGTGTGCGGAGCGGCTGACAATCGCCGCCAGCAGCACCAGCAGTAAGATTATCGCCAGCACAGCCATATCGGTATTCACCTGCTGGGTAAACACTATTGGAAGCAACAGTAGCACCGGCACCAGTGTTATCAGTGTGTAGGTTGGCACGCCCACCAGCAGACCGGTTTTTCTTAAATAGTTAATCAGCTGTTTGAGCCTGGAATCATGCCGCACCTGCTGTCGCTTTACCTGCCAGCTACTCACTGTCGCCAGTTGAAACACGCCCAGCACCAGCGCACTGATCGCCAGATAAATCAGACTGAGTAACGCGTCCGACTCATACAGCATAAAATAGGCCAGCGCGACGAAGCTGCTCTGCAGCAAATAGATAATAAACACTGCCTCGTACTGGTCGAGGCCAATCGCCAGCAACTTGTGATGAATGTGATTTTTATCCGGCGAGAACGGTGAGCGTTTTTCATACAGCCGCTGGCCCATCACCGCGAAGGTATCCAGAATCGGTAGTCCCAGCAGCATTAACGGAATCAGCGGACTCATCGCCGAGTTTACCGACTGTGACAGTACAATCACCAGCACACCCAGGCTGAAACCAAGAAACTGGCTGCCGGTATCCCCCATAAACAATCGCGCAGGATGGGTGTTATGCCGTAAAAAACCGAGAATAGATCCCGCCACCGCCATGGCAATTAACGCCACCTCGTCACCACCGGCATCATAGGCCAGCAGGGCCACCATACTGATGGTAATCAGCGAAGTACCACCGGCCAGACCGTCCAGTCCGTCGGACAGATTGATCGCATTGGTAATCCCCACCAGGGCAAAGATGGTAAAAGGAATAGCAATATAGTCTGGCAGGTGGCCATCAGTAAATGGAAAGGTCCGCACCACCACATCGCCCCAGGTCACTACCACTACTACCGCCAGCAGCTGCCCCAGAAACTTGGTTTTGTAATTCAGCTCACAGCGATCATCCCACAGACCAAAGCCCCAGATAACCACAAACCCTGCCAGAATCGCAATCACCTGCTGGTTCAACTCCGCCAGCAATACAATCGCAATCACACTGCCCAGCACCATGGCGATACCGCCCACACGGGGAATCGCCTCGGAATGCACCTTGCGTGCATCGGGCAGATCAATCGCGCCGATTTTATCCGCCCATTTCATAATGGGTGGAATCAGCGACATGGTGACTACCAGTGAGATAATAAAAGCAAAGATAAACAGCATAAAACCTACTTAAATTCCTGTAGACATGGTTTCAGCTGCTGATTCCCGCTGGGCATATGCAAACACAACTCTTTGCTTAATTGATCTGCACTCAAGCGCGAATTATCAGACCGTTTTGTCGATGTGGGATAGCCTGAAGATAAAATGGGTAGAACCTGTTTTTGACCGGTACCCAGGCGCTGGCGCTGATAACTGCCATCCTGCACATGCTGGCACCATTCGGCATTATCCAGGTACCATTTCACGGTTTTCTCGATACCGCTTTCAAAGGTCTCCTCTGGCGTCCAGCCCAGTTCCCTGGCGATCTTGTCCGCATCAATGGCATAGCGCACATCGTGGCCGGGACGGTCGTTTACGTAGGTAATCAGCTGCTCATGGGGAATGTGCGGCGAATCCGGCAATAACTTATCAAGCAGCGCACAGATGGTTTTTACCACCTCGAGATTGGTCTTTTCATTATGGCCGCCGATATTATAAGTCTCCCCCAGCTTGCCCTGCTCCAGCACCAGGCGCAGCGCACGGGCATGGTCATCCACATGCAACCAGTCGCGGATCTGGTCGCCCTTGCCATAAATTGGCAGTGGCTTGCCTTCCAGCGCATTGAGAGTCACCAGCGGAATCAGCTTTTCCGGGAACTGGTAGCCACCGTAGTTATTCGAGCAGTTGGTCACCACCACCGGCAGGCCGTAGGTGCGATGCCAGACTCGTACCAGGTGATCCGATGAAGCCTTACTGGCGGAATACGGTGAACTGGGGTCGTAGGAGGTCTCTTCGGTAAAGAAACCACTGGCATCGAGGTCACCATACACCTCGTCGGTGGATACATGGTGGAAGCGGAACGCGGCCTTTTTACCCCCCTGCAGCGAACCCCAGTAGCGCCTGGCCACATCCAGCAGGTTATAGGTGCCGACGATATTGGTGAGAATAAAATCCGCAGGACCATCGATGGAGCGATCCACATGGGATTCGGCCGCGAGATGCATAACAGCATCCGGCTGGTATTTGTCGAATACCGCCTGAATCGCGGCTATATCGCGGATGTCCGCCTGCTCGAAGTGATAACGCGGGCTAGTATCCACGTCCTTGAGCGACTCCAGATTACCCGCATAGGTGAGCGCATCCAGATTGATCACTTCGTGATCAGTGTCATTGATGTATTGGCGAATAACCGCCGAGCCGATAAAACCGGCTCCGCCTGTAACAACTATTTTCAAAATTTCACCCTGCAAAAGTGTTCTGAGAACTGGTTTGCGCGCCCATTATCTATTTAATATTTATCGGGCACTCTCTGCGAACCTGATCGCCCTTAATTTGTACAATTATAGAGGCTACAGGCAGCATTGCTCAGATTTCATTCAGTCCATTTTACCCGGCACAAACTCGGGTACCAGTGGCGCCATCTCCCGCACAAAGCCTTCCAGGCGCTTGTCAGCCACTGAAATATCCTGCCCAGGATTCAGCACTGTGGTCAGGCGCATCAGGGCACCGTCTGTGCGCTTCTTCGTGGCGGAATCCCAGAACAGATACCATTTCATTAAATATTCGTTGGTCACCACCCGTCCACGCTGCTGGAACCAGTAGTAAACCAGTTGCTTCACATTGCCCTTTTCAATCACCAGCCGGTTGACCACCAGCGGCACCCCATCAATCGCAACCCCGTCGATGGCATGATTTTCCAGGCTGGTAATCTGCCAGCCACCACCGGGTATACAGGAGCGAGGCGAATGCGCGGAAGAGCCTTTCTGCTGGGACTCATAGTAGGCCGAATAGAAATTCAGCACACCACCATCTTCAATATTGCGATAATCGATCTTTACATAATCGGTTAGCTTTAACGCATCTAGTACCTGGCTTTCAATATAACCGGTACGGCCCTGCCAGCCATCAAACTGCAGCGGGAACTCTGCATAGTTTTTACGCTCGGGAATAATTTCCTCACGCTCAGGCAAAGCGAACGAACTCACCGCAACCACGACAATAATCGCCAATGAGGCGTAAAACGGTTTAGGCACAGTGCGGTATTTAACCTCGGCGTCTTCAGGCGTAGGTTCGGGGAAATCCAGCCCGAACGCCTCGCGCAGCGGCAGCTTGTCCTTGCCGATACTGGCCAGAATCCACATTTCCAGCACCAGAATGGCGATACAGCTCATAAACACGACCCAGCCTTCAAAGTCATGAAGGATGCCCTCGGCCATCTCTATGCCCCAGTATTCGACGGTTACGCCGATAATACCAATACGGATACTGTTCATAATAATGGTAATAGGGATCGAGGAAAGGAAGATAATCGCCTTCTTCCAGAACGCCCCGGTAAAGAAATAGGCCGAGATAAAGGCCAGGGTCATTAACGGAAACAGATAGTTAAGGCCACTACAGGCCTCGACCACCTGTAGTTTATAAACCCCAAGGTCAATGACATTGCCTTCAAGGTAAACACTGATATCGAACAGGCGGATAAAAAATACGCCAATTTCTGAGGAAACAAGCTGTAGCTGTGCAGAGAGATTATTAAACAGGAAGTTGGGCAGCGGGATCATGAAAAACAGGATTAACAGCGGCACCAGAATAACTCTGAAGGCTTTTACCCCCATCAGTGACAGCACGACACCAAACAATGCCACCAGAAAGCCATACTGGATAATGGTATAAAGTGAGCTCAGCTCTCCCGCATAATAGAGAAACAGGCCGAAAAACGTAAGCAGAAAGCCTGCCCAGGCACCATTAAACTCAATATATTCCAGTTTGTCGCTTTTCTGCCAGATAAGAAATAAGGTGATAAAGGGAATGATATAGCCGTGGCCGTATTCTTCACGATTAGACCACCAATGAACCATAAATGACAAACCGTCATAATATATAAATATAATTAACAGTAACGAAAGTGTTAACAGACCATATAAAGAATGTGGTTCTTTATAAATTAAATCTTTCTTAATTTGATTTGTAACTTGCATAATACACCAGAGTAGCAAATATCAATATGAGAATAAATTAATACACATGAAGCGCATATTAAGAATTTTTTGTTAATAGTTTTTTATATAAATCAAGATATTTATTAGCAATAATATCACCGGACCACATAGATTTTGCATAATTTTGTAACTCTTTTGAAACATCAAGCGTTTTCCCCACACCAGAGGATTGTATCTCTATATAATTTCGTAATGCAGGTATATCTCCAAACTCAACAAGATGACACAGCTCCTTGTGTAATTGGGACGGAACGCCACCTACTGAGAAAGCACAAACAGGAGTACCACAAATTAGACATTCTATAATAGTATTTGGATAATTGTCCGCTTTCGATGTAAACACCATGACATCAGCAGCTGAGTAGTATAACGATAGCTTAGCCTGGGACCTTGTTTCTCCAGCATATATAAAACCATCATGCCTTTTCACGGGCTCTATACCTACTACTAGTGGGGTTATCGACAGTCCTTTAACACTTTCGACAAAATCGTCATAACCTTTTCTAGGGTCATTACAATCAGCAGCAAGAAACAGTGCGATATATTTATCTTTTGGTAGATTAAGCTTATCTCTAGCTTGTTGCTTGTCATATTTTACATATGATGACACATCAACTGGATTAGGTATAACCGATACTTGTTCAGGATTAATACCTCGATCTATTGCAATATCTGCTAACCATTGAGATGGAGATACAATATGTAGATTCTTAACTGACTTATAAATCTCACTTTTAGCCTTAAATTCTGAACTCGCGAAATCGAACCAGGCGCTAGGATAATAATCCATATGTGGACACACTCGACAACCAGATTTCCAATTTTCACAATCAATCGCAAATCCACAACGTCCAGTAGCACCCCACTGATCATGCCAGGTCCATAAAATAGGTTTATCTAAAACAGATGACAATAGCTTTTTCCAGTTCAAGTAATATCCGTGCAAATTATGAACATGGATAATATCAGCATCACGAGTCAGTGATATAATCTTTTCAGAAAAAGAGAAATCATAAACACACTCTGAACCACCTATACGAGCAAGAAGCGCATTAACATAATTTGAAAAAGGGTACTTTAATCCGTAGTAGCAATTATCGATGATATTGTCTTGATTATGATACAAGATAGCTTCGATATCACTGCATTTTTCGTTCATGGTTTTAGCGAGAAGAGATGCCATTCGTGCTGCACCACCCCTGTTTTTTTCCGTATTGACCATTGAAACTTTCATTTATGTATACTCATAATTTTTATAGCTATATAGATTTAACCCATGTGTCATCAGGCTCATAATCAAGCAAGATTAATTGTTTCCCCGCATAATAATTGAATACTTCAGCTGCTTCTCTATTAAACTTCTCTTTCCAGTCTCCAGCCTGCCCTTTACGTAAAAAACTTTTTGTATCTTCCTGCCCTGGCTTTCGTTTAGTTTGATTTTCAAACGAATATTTTTTAACAATTTCTTCAAGCCTGGAATCATCAACTGGCTTACCAGTTAAAAATTCAATTGCCTTTTTCATTTCTTTAGCTGCATCAACTATTAAGTTTTCATACTTTACGGAAGCAGTATTCAGAGGTTGCCATGCGTCGACAAACTGAGACCATGTAAATTGATTCCACCTTAAAAGTGTTTTTTTATGATGACATGTAAATAAATATTCTATAAATCTTGGCATATTAGCTTGCACATCAGCATAATCACTAAACCGGAGATCATCGCGGCATTTTTTAACAAGATGTGGCGAGTTCTTATCGCTTTCAAATAACATATGAAAATATGATGAAACCACTGTGTCTCTTCCATCACGATACACACACAATACATTCTTCAAAAAAGGCGTAGGCATAATGTGGCCATGCAAAACTGAGCTACGCAATGATGGAATCCTGTTTCTAGGAAACGGCAGGTTAAGATATTCAGACAACATCTGACCAACCCATGTACCACCTGATTTCTGATACTCTGTAACAAGATACAAAGGCAGAACACCAGACAGTGTATTATTCATCAACAATCTAATAAGACCATCGATCTTAATATGCATTACAGATCTATTTTCCATTTTTTAACCACTTAAGTATTTGCATACATTAAATAATATCTAATTCTTATCTTCGTTGAGTATTTTTCTATAAAATGAAAAATATTTTTCAAGCATAATTTTCGGAGTAAATCTTTTTGAAAACATCAATCCATCGCTAGACAGCTTTTTCAAGTCAATTACACCTCTAGATATCTCGTTAAATACACTTGCTAGCTCATCTGGTTTTTTAGGATCAAAAAATACAACACCTGAATTATTATCAAATAGGCTAGTATGCGCATCTATAGAAGAAACTACGCTAGGCAAGCCTAAAGTCATAGCCTCAAGCACAACATTAGGCATGCCTTCATACCATGACGGCAAGACAAGAAGATCAGACTGGCTCATAACTGGATAAACATCCTTTATATACCCTAGCATATTAATATTACCGTAAACCTCCAATGATTGCGCAAGTGAAATAAACTTTTCTTCATCCTCACCCTTACCACAGACAGTTAATTTCCACCGATTATTGTTTTTAATACCTGCAAGCGCCCTCAATAAAACTTGCCAGTTTTTTTGATCCGTTATTCGTCCAACAAATAATATATTTAGCACATCAGGTGAGCTATCGACATCTTTTCTTATATATTCGAAGGGTACATCTACAGCATTTGGTATTACATCGTTTTTCTTTAGATAAAAAAGCTTTCTAAATAAATAACTCGATTGCGTTGGAGAATTGTTTGAAACGATCGCATTTGCAAAAAATAAAGTAGAAAAAAACTCAGGCAACCTAATCCATGATTCAAATATCTTCTTATTTCTATATGATGCAACAGCGACTTTATTTCTTATTCTTGCTGCTACTAATGCAGGAGCGGATATAGACGGTGGCAACCAGGTATGTACAATATCGGGTTGGAACTCGTCTATTGCCGAACAAATCTCCTGAACCATTTTGAAAGGATAATTATCGGGATCCTTTATTTTTAATATATTACATTTATTTAAATTAACATTACTCATATCATCATTAACACAGAAAATAGCCATTTCAAGCTTTTCAGAGTCTTGATGATTAACCATTATAGAAAGCTGCCTCTCGGCACCGCCACCATGCAATGAATGCATACAATGTAATACTTTAATCGTCATTAATTTTTATACTTATTCTAATTTTTAAACTTAATGTTTTTATCCAAAATCTTCAGACCAATATTCCATACAATCAAAATTATTAAAATAAACCCCATAGGTTTAAGAAAATTAGCAAAATCATTTCTTACAGTTCTTAATAATGGCCATAGCATAGTTGCTGCAAAAAGGTATAAATATGGATGAGCAAATAGATTCAATGTATCTAGTCGCGCCAATAAAGCACCTAGAACAACAAAGTAGATAACAACTGCATAAGTGCCGAAATTTATATATGGTTCTGCAATTCCAGAAAAACCAACACCACCACCTTTTCCAAATTGATGTGGTTTTAATTTGTATGTCATATATGAAGATGGTGCCAGTTCTATTAGGGCGTCAGCATCAGTGATATCCGCAAGCACATCACCTCTGTACCCACTAGTATCATGCTTTAAACCAATATTCGGCAACATTCCACTGACGGCTTTAACATAACTGTTACCATAAAAATACGGATCTTCATCCGGCACGAGTCTGAGCGCATGCGCGAGAACTCCTACAGAACTACCCATTTCAGCAAGAGATTTCTCAACACTTGCTCCCTCATAAGACTTTTTCAACTCTTCAGCACCCAAGTCTCCATATTTTCCCATTGCTCTGAATTGCCCTGACACAGATATTGCAATAAGCACAACGAATATAGATGCACCTGCGATCGGTAAAGGTATCTTTCTACCACTTTTTACCCACAGTACAGCACCGATTAATGCTGGAAATAGTGCAGCAGAGCGATATCCCGAGAACATAAAAAGAGCTAATGCTAAGAAGCCTAATGAATAAGCGAATATCTTCCTTCGATAAGAATTTGCAGAAATTACCATAAGTATCACTGCCCCCGGAAACACCATCATAAAAGTCCTTAAGCCTCTAGAATCAACTCCTGCACCATATAGCTCCTGTCTTGAATATGCAAAAATATTTCCATAAGCAGCAATACCAAAAGCCAGAAAGATGACGGAGGCGAGCAAGAGACCGACACCTTGTTGGTAAAGATATCTGTTGACGAACTCTTTGTTAATCGGATTTAAAGATTTTTTTGGTTTAATAGTAAAAAAACCAATTGCCATTCCTATCCCATATGAAGAAAAGGATAAAAGAATATACCAGGAAGCTAGCTCAACCCAACTACTGAGAGCACCCGAGACCCACTCTGCTGACTCTGCATAGCCTATTGCAATCAAGTAAATTGCACCGAGATGAAAAATTGCTAAAGAAATAATATATGAGCTTGAAAAAAGATAAGGTGTTTTATAAGCCAAAAGACTCGTTGTGAAATAAGCTACTAACCAAAACAATGTGGCGAGCATAATTTTAACTGGCCAGCCTGCACCACCACCTGGCTCATAACCAATTTGAACCAGAGATAAAATCAAAGTACACGAACTAATAAATAGCAATATAATAACAGGTGATTTTAAAAAGCGCTTATCATCTAGCACCTCATCAAACTTAATGTTTGATTGGTTATTTATTTTATTATTGCGTAATTTTACCACTATTATCTCTAATTTAATTTACTTATATCTATGTCATACATTAAGATAGACTAATATTCTGTTATAATTTAAGAAAAAACATATAGATTTAATATAAAGCCTGAGCTTTGAGTTCATGACCATAAATGATTATCTAAAGAGAGCGTATAAACTCTGTAGACAGACATTTCACTTCATTAATTCCATGTTTGCTTGAATCTATGGTACATACTGGAACATTATATTTATCTTTAACTTCTGATAGCAATGTTATATACCTAGCTTCATATCTTTCATAGAATCTATGCTTATCTTTAATTTCCAGCGTCTTCAGCTGATGCTTACTATCCCTTTTATCCACTCGAACCACTAACTCATCAATAGGCGCACTCAAATAAATGACACCATCAAGTAACTGGCCAAACCGTTTAATATTGTTATGATATCGATTTTTTATGTATTTAAACCCAGAATAATCTAATTCATACATCGACATTGACACAAAACCAAAGATAGGTCCCTGATCTAATATAAGAGTACCATGTTTACTATTCTTAATTTTTTCCAAATTATTAATACTTGCCTCAAAATGCAACAAAGGTTTCAACGGGTTTCTCACTTTTTTTTTGAACAATAAGAAAATCAATAATGGTGATATATAAATAAATGTCATAATAATTGTAAAGGCATAACGAAGTTTATTAAGTCGATAGCGACCATAACTACCTGGATAATTATCTATGAGCTCATTCGTCAGTGTACTTTTTCCAACTCCGGCTAATCCAACTACTTCAATAATTCTCACAACATACCCTTCAAATCTGCTGCCATATTGTTTGTCTAAGCTGTCTCTGAACATTTTCAAGTGACAGACTAGAATCTATAGTCACTACTTTATTACATAGCTCTTTCGAAATCTCTTGAATTTCGGTAGCTCGTCTTATCACATATGCGTAGCCATCATCGGGTTGCCTGGCAGCAGCGACCTCAGGATCAACGACCAGTAACATTGTCACATCTGGCGAAAGAATTTTTTCATAATATTTCTTTTCCAAACTGGCCATAATACCTGGATTTTCTTTATTATAACCAGGTAACAAATGCATTCTGGCACAATCCATCTGCTTAATTTCTTTAACTGGATAGCGGTCTATTAGCGCAACAACACCATTATTACATGATCGTTGTATTTTAGAATAAAGCTTATATCGATCACGTGCTATTGAAAGAACCAAGAGCTTTGGCACCCAGTGAAAGATAGACGGCCACTCGGTACTTATTAGCACCCCTGCTTCACCGTCAGTATAGTTTTTGCACACTATTGGGTGAAGACCCCTTGCCAGCCTGGATACAACGCTAGTCAATAATGATGGTTTTGGACGCCCCATATGAAAATAGCGCACTTTATATACCTGTCCAAGCCATTTTGATAAGTAGTTAATGGCGGTTGACTTTCCAGAGCCATCACTACCTATGACTGCAATAGAAAGCCCACCATTTGACGGAATTTTATGAGACGTGTAGTGTGAGAGATTATTATCATAGAGCACATGATATCGTCTATACAGCCAGGACAAAAAAGCAAATAAAGGTGCTTTTCGTCTGAACGGGGCGAGTGATTTAAGAATTTGTTTTCGAAGATACATCCATCTGGGTATGGAAATTTGTGCGGACATATTCTCTATACATTGATTGAAGATATTACGACAAATAATATTTGTAATTTTAGCTGGCACCACATCAGTAATATCTACCCTTTCTAATAGATAATCAAATTCTTCTCTAATATCATGTTCAATTTTCTTTTTTGCCCCAGGCCTAAGCAGATAGATATTATTTTTCTGAATATATTTTCTGATTACATAAATTAATAATTCAAAATCCGGGGATATAAATGGTATTCCCTCTAAAACTACTGCACTATTCAATACATCTTTTTCAATGGGTAGATGTATATTTTCAATCAGACGCTCACCAAATATCAGTTTATGGTACAGCTGAATATGGACGTACTTGTTAAGCTCTTCGTCATATGCATAATACTCGTCAACACCAAGATGCAATCTAGATTTAGACGCTATAGCTCGCTTGAAGCCAGAACAATTTAAAACATTAATGATTTTATCAACATCTTTTCTACTCACCAGCAAATCAATATCACCATTAGAACATATAATATCCTTTAAATCATAAGAACCCTTCCAGACACAACATGATATTTTCTCATTTTCAATAGCAGCAAAGAAAGCCTTAACCACTGAGCTCGATTTACAGTTATCCATGACTTCATTCATATTATCTATAGTAGGGATCATATCATTAACTATTGTTATCTAATTCTCAGTGCGATTTTGAAACGATTTGAAACGATATTTTTTTGCTCATTTGTTATAACAATAAAATATATAATCAGTAAAATTGACATCATTATAGAAATTGAATATATAACTAATAATATCCATGACTGAATACTAACCATCTGCGATAACTCAAATGCAACAATAAATAAGGCGATGGCAAACAAATGATGCCTGAATTTCATAACAGATAATTCTTTAGAGCGAAAAAACTTTGATATTATTCTAGGGTACATAACTGTCAAAATACTTCTTCCTAAAAGAAGTGATATGCACATCCCTAAAAGATGGTATTCCGGAACAAGAAGAAGCATCAGCATCAATGTAACAATTGCAGATACAGCACCAAGCAAAACTTTCTGCTTAATATCCAGCGCTAGGTTTAGCATAAACGCATCATGTCTGATGAATAACAGCTGAAATACACAAATAGCCATAAAGAAATTTACTTCATAACCTGAAAAATGCTCCTCACCCACCCATAAGCTCACAAAAGAAGGATTTATCACAATAACAGTAGTACAAATTGCCAATCCAAGACACCAGCTATAGAGAATGCTTTCACGACGTAACTTATCTGCTCGTTCAAATTCATGATTACCAACTAACCCACCTAACCCGGGCAACGCCGCTGAAATAGCTGTCAATATAACCACACTGATCATCTGTGCTGCGTAAAGTGTCAGTACATATTTTGAGACGACATCAGCTCCTACCAATGCTCCCAGTACGATCACATCACCCGCGAGCATCCATGTGTTTATAAATCCCCATGAGGAAAACCACGCACTTCTATTCAGCGCTTTATATAACATGGGCTTTTCGGGCATTCTGACACCGAGCCAGTTTATATTGCCAAAGGCCACATAAACATATAAGATTAATGACAGAAATCCAATAGATATTTGTGACGCAGCTACATATATCAGACCATAGCCACTCGACACTAAGTACGCCGTCAGGACAGCGCTTGATACTAAAACTAATGCTAGTACGCCGACTAGTTTATACGCCATGTTCATCCCACGAACAACGGCTTCTATAATGGCAGCTATTGTCATAAACATCATATTAACAAAGAGCATTATTGCTGCCACTTGAATTTCAAATGCATCTATATGTTTAAAATTTAGATAATCAGGTAAATAGAGAACCCATATAACATAAGCAAGGGACAATAAAGGAAAAAATATTAGTGCACATATAAGTGCAGCAGCCAGAGCCTGCTTTTTAGCCGTATCATCATCCTTGCTCTGCAAGTTTGCGATCGCCCATTTTAACACCTCGGATGATCTACCATCTAGCGCAGTAAGCTGTATGGAAACTTTCTGTATCACTTGCCACACACCAAAAACACTCGGGCCCAGATAGCTAACCAAAATAGGTGTTAAGAAGAAACCAACCAGTATCCTTGTTCCCTGATCAACGATGCCAGACAAACCATTTAAAAGAGCTCTGTGAGTAAGCACTGCTAAGCCTCACAATCGAGCTGTATAAGAGCAAAAGACTTCTCTTTCACTACATTGTTATCATAATTGAACAGCTTAGTTGCATCACTTTTTTTACACGTGGAAGTCTCAGAACTGTTGAGATCATGGATTACTTTATCTAGACTTGGTCTTATAGGTTTACTTCGTAGATTAGCCAATATGACAACAGCTTTACTTCGATCTCTGGAGATGTAATAACTAAAAACTATGCTATTGTCGAATCGATTCTTATCAAACTCCCAATAACCTACAAACTTTGAAGTTTCTGGTTCAACCCAGTCCAGTACATCAAATATGTTATTTTTATGTTCAATTGGTGCGAAGCCCCATACAGGCATATCATGCAGCAATGCTAAAGTCATAAAATTATTATATGCAACTTGATAATAATTAGATGAAAGCCATTCTTTTTTACTCATCTTAAATGGTCTTTTCGACTGATCGAGTCGATGCTCTTTTGCAAACAAAACTTCTTGCCACATGGTTGCAAGACCAAATGCAGCGCTACCTAGTCTAGTCCTGACCTCATCTAAGCCGATTGAGTCAATATAATCATAATTTTTGAGCCAGTGTATATACTCCTCGCCCTGTACCATAGCTGTTATAAAACTGTATGCTGGGACTATAGCCGTATTCGAATTATGGCTAAATATTAATGATTTTTTGCCTTTTATATACAGTAATGTTGCAAGGCGTTTATGAAAATCCCTCATTGCGAGAATATCAGTTGATGAGCGCTCATTACCATCATCATCTATCCATAGACCATTCCTTGGATTACTTGAGCCCAAAACTCCACCCTGATCAAAATATAATCCTTCAAAACCTAACTCATCTATAAGCTTTGAGAACCTGTATATAAGATAATCACTATATCCTATTCCTCTATGAGTTAAATATGCTTCATTCCTTATCGCCTTAAACGGTCTGTCATATTTTCGTTTATTCCAAACTTTTTTAGGATAAACCTGCCAAGCTTCTAAATACTGCTGATAGTATGGATCATATTGATTGATCATATGAGCTGAAAAATAGGGTAATCTTTCTATACCTACGCTCTTATACTTTTCCAGTATATCGATATTTTTCACTAGACCTGGATAAGCATCGATATCACTAATAGGAAACATGCTTTTAACACCAGGCGGATAATCAGTATATGGAAAAATTTGATGCACGAAGGCAGATGTCCACCACACATTAAGCCCCTGGTGTTTCGCATTGATAGCGAATGGACGTCTTGCATGACGATTCTGCCTCACATTACCTATAGCTTCTTTGACAGGCGTCACCATCAAGTTAAAACCGAATGCTTTATTATCTGTCAGCCTAACATTTTTATTAATTAATTTTTGAGTAATAGAAATAACATTATTCTCTTTATTAATTTCTGTCATGTCAGAAGAGGGACCTAACCAGCCTTCAGCATTATCAGCAAACCACCAAAAGCTCCTGCTTCCATCAACCACAGACAGAGCATTTAAAAAGCCACCTTTGTAGTTAGAATCAAAGACGACTTTCTTTTGTCTCTTATGTGTAGTCTCAGGTTTAAACATGAGCATCTTAGTCCAATCATTTGATACAACCTTTACTCCATAATAAAGTTTCTCGACAGCTACCGGCTTTAGCGGATTAACATCTATATTAATCATGACGATTCCATCATATTCGATTCGCGCACTTATATTAATTTCAAGCTTATCTTCAACATTAGCCTTAATATCAACTTCAACATGATGTTCAGAGATACTTTTATACTTGTAGCTATCTGAAGTAATCGTATATTCTACGCCATCTACTTTGACGAGTAAGGAGTCACCCTGGACAAGCTGTCTATTTTTCGATTCTATGCTTTGAAATACTATTCCTTTTCCTAATGTGTATCGCCTTCCCGCACCTAGAAAGATGTCGTTCCTTTTCACATCTATCGACGAGAATCCAGGAAGCACAATCTCTTCCTTACCTATACTATTACCCCACCATTCGGGGACAGATTTGGCTTCTGCATTAAATAAAATAAATAAACATAATGAAAAACAAAAAAACAGAACTAGTATAAAATGCAAATATGTATAGTTACATCTCTTATTATTCTTAAATGCATTTTTAAAAAAATAGAACGACATCAATTTTGGGCCATGTGTAAATTATCTAAGAGATTTTGCCAGAGATTTATTGAGTTACCCACATAGAATTTATCTTCATAAAGCTTTCTCGAGTTGAGTGATCGCAATTCACATTCAGCTTTATTCTCTTTGAACTCTAATAATATCTTAGCCAATAAAACACTATCACCCATTACAGAAGAACAACCACAATTGTACTTACTAATATACCTGGCTATTTCACCATCAGTATCACCAAGAAACACTATTGGTCTGCCAACAGAAATAATGCCATAAAATTTACTTGGAACAATAAGACCTTCGAGCGATGGCTCAAGACTAATCAAGTGAACATCAGGAACTGACAAGCTCTGAGATAACATGTCAGATGACTGATATGGTTTAAAATAGACATTACCTAACCCTCGTGAAATAACTTCTTTTTTCAGTGCGTCATATCCAGCTCCACCTCCGATAAAAACGAAACATATTTCATTGTAGTCACTCAGCTTGATTGCAGCTTCGAGTATTGTTTCATAGTCGTGGGCCCGACCAAGGTTACCCGAGTAACCGATAACAAATTTATTATTCAGCCCCCATTCAAATCGCAGTAAATTATCTTCATGCTTAACAGGCTGCATCTCTTTCCCAACTACCCAATTTGGGATAATAACAGTTGATTCAGGGCTTTCGATTTCACTATTAACTTTCTCTGCCATGATATCACCTAGAACAATATTTTTGTCTGCTATCTTAAGTGACCAATTTCTTATATTTTTTATAACATTATATAGACCACCACTCAGAAGACTAATACCTAGCTCCTTGGCGACTTCTGGAAACAAATCTTGCAACCAGTTAACTAGCTTAGCTTTTTTTATGATAACCACCGTACCCGCCAAAACAGATATTAATGGCGGATCAGTTTTTGCAATTACAATATCGTCTTTACTTGTAAGCTTTAAAAGAATAAAGAAAGATGTTATATAAAAAGTCAGGTAATCAATTGCCCTACCAATCAAACCACTACGCCCAAATTTTGATGTCCAGCACCTATGCACGTGAATATCTTCAATTTCCTCATACGGCAATAATGACGCATCAGGTTTGTCATACATCAATCGACTCGTTATGATATGAATTTCTGATTTTTCCATAGATAACTTATGCACAAGATCAGTCAATATCTGTGAAGTTGCAGAATGATCAGGGAAAAAAAAGCGATTAATAAATATAATTTTCTGCATCAAATTACCAAATTGACTAACAAACGTCTTAGATATTACCGATTACCATTACTAGATAACTTTATGCCCTAAATGAGTTATTGTTATCCAGAAACCAATCATAAGTTGTTTTTATACCCTCTCTCAGCTCAATTTTTGCTTCCCAACCCGCTTCCTTTAGTCGACTTACATCAAGCAATTTCCTGGGTGTACCATCTGGCTTGCTTGTATCAAATTTCAACTTACCTTCAAAGCCGACAACTTCACTAACTAGCTCTGCTAATTCTTTAATAGTTACATCTGCACCCGTTCCAACATTAATAAAATCAAAGCCATCATATTCATTCATCAAGTATACTGATGCTTCTGCCATATCATCTACATGTAGAAATTCACGTTTCGGAGTACCTGTACCCCACACTTCGACTTGTGGCTGGTTATTGATTTTTGCATCATGAAACTTTCTTATAAGAGCGGGCATTACATGTGAATTTTCTAAATTGAAGTTGTCTCCCGGCCCATACAAGTTTGTTGGCATGATGGAGATAGCATTAAAGTCATATTGCTTTTTATAAGCCTGGCACATTTTAATTCCGGCAATTTTAGCTATGGCATACCACTCATTGGTTGGTTCAAGCTCACCGGTAAGCAAATGCTCTTCCTTCATTGGCTGTGGTGCAAATTTTGGATAGATGCAAGATGAGCCGAGAAAAAGTAATTTTTTTGCGTTATTGCGGTAGGCTGCATCGATCACATTGGTCTGAATTTGCAGGTTATCGCGAATAAAATCTGCGGGGTAGGTATCATTCGCGTGAATGCCACCTACTTTTGCAGCTGCCAGAAAGACATAACCCGGCTTTTCCAGCTCAAAGAATTTATTCACATCGGCCTGAGAGGTTAAGTCCAGCTCCTTGCTGGTTCTTAATACCAGGTTAGTATATCCGCTGGCTTCGAGATTTCTGACTATGGCAGAACCAACAAGTCCTCGATGCCCGGCGATGTAAATTTTGTCTTGTTTGTTCATAGTTTATTGCTTCTGTGTTTTGGTGGGTCCACTTCGTTTGATCCACCCTACGCTGCTTGTAATACACCCTTCTGGTGGAACTGCTTTGCTTGATCCAGCCTACGTTACTTGTAATACACTTTTTTTGGTGGTTCCGCTTCGCTTGATCCACCCTACTTTTATTCGAAGTAGCGGTTTGTCCTGAAGCCTTCTTTCTCGCACAGTGCATCACGCTTGGCGATCATCACGTCATGCTCGACCATTTCTTTAACCATCTCGTCAAGTGTGATTTTTGGTACCCAGCCCAGCTTTTCCTTGGCTTTGCTCGGGTCACCCAGCAGGGTTTCAACTTCGGTTGGTCTGAAGTAACGCGGGTCGACTTCTACGATGCAGTCACCCGTCTGCTTGTTATAGCCTTTTTCATCAACACCCTCGCCTTTCCACTCGATATCGATACCCACGGCTGCTGCTGACTTTTCAACAAATTCACGTACTGAGTACTGTACGCCTGTTGCAATAACAAAATCCTCAGGATGATCCTGTTGTAGCATCAGCCACTGCATTTCCACATAGTCTTTGGCATGTCCCCAGTCACGCTTGGCGCTGAGGTTGCCCAGGTAGAGTTTATCCTGCAGGCCAAGACTGATTCGTGCAATCGCACGGGTGATTTTACGGGTTACAAAGGTTTCACCACGAATGGGGGACTCGTGATTGAAAAGAATGCCATTGCAGGCATAAATACCATAGGCTTCACGGTAGTTTACGGTTATCCAGTAGGCGTAAAGTTTGGCTGCGGCATAGGGTGAACGTGGATAGAATGGTGTGGTTTCTTTTTGTGGGATTTCCTGCACTTCACCATATAGCTCGGACGTAGACGCCTGGTAGTAGCGGGTTTTCTTTTCCAGCCCGGAAATGCGAATCGCGTCCAGTATGCGTAATGCGCCAATGCCTACGGTATCCGCTGTATACTCCGGGCTTTCGAACGAAACTGCCACATGACTCTGTGCACCCAGGTTGTATATTTCATCTGGTTCTACCTGCTGGATTACCCGCACCAGGCTCATCGAATCGGTTAAATCTCCGTAATGCAAAATCAGCTTCTGCTCTTTTTCATGTGGATCCTGGTACAGGTGATCGATACGGTCAGTATTAAACGATGACGAGCGCCGCTTGATGCCATGTACTTCATAACCCTTCTTTAAAAGAAACTCAGCAAGGTATGCGCCATCCTGCCCTGTAATGCCGGTAATTAATGCTTTCTTTGTCATAATAGTGTTACCTGTATACTTTTAATTATGTTTTAAATCTTTATCAAATATGATCCGCTTCATGCGGTAATCCATTGTTATTATTTGTCTTCTCGTCCATAGACATCATCAAACCGCACAATATCGTCTTCTCCCAGATAGGTACCGGTTTGCACCTCGATCAGTTCCAGTGGAATTTTTCCGGCATTTTCCAGTCGGTGCTTTTCACCCAGCGGTATGTAGGTTGACTCGTTTTCAGACATTAAGAACACCTTGTCCCCGCAGGTGACTCTGGCGGTGCCCTGAACCACGATCCAGTGCTCCGAACGGTGGTGATGTAACTGCAATGAGAGGCTGGCGCCGGGGTTTACGGTAATTCGCTTTACCTGGAAGCGTGCATCGTAATCGATACATTCATAGGCGCCCCAGGGACGATAGGCTTTGTTATGGATAACCGCTTCATCACGATTTGCCAGTTTCAGCTTTTCGACGATTTCTTTTACATCCTGCGATCTGTCCCGGTGCGCCACCAGCACCGCATCCGCGGTTTCTACCACCACATGGTCATTCAAACCGACAACTGTCACCAGGCGGCTGTCTGAATGCACATAGGAATTCGTTGAATCATGAAGAAGTACATCGCCATGGGTAACATTACCGCTTGCGTCTGATGCACCTACATCCCACAGGGCAGACCAGGAACCAATATCATTCCAGCCGATATCCACTGGAATTACTGCCGCATGCTGTGTTTTTTCCATTACCGCATAGTCGATGGAGTCCGATGGACATTGTGCAAAAGCCTCTTTATCCAGGCGGGTGAAATCCATATCTGTTTTCGCACTCTCCAGCGCCTGGGTTGAATATTTCAGCATCTCGCTGTTATGTTGCTTCAGCTCATCCAGGTATCTGGAGGCTTTAAACATAAACATACCGCTGTTCCAGTAGTAGTTACCTTCATCCAGATACGCCTGGGCGGTTTGGGCGTCAGGTTTTTCCACAAAGGCATCGACCTTATATACCCCTTCCGTCAACTCTGCACCGGATTTGATATAGCCATAGCCAGTTTCCGGGCTGCTGGGCACAACACCGAATGTCACCAGCTGGTTATCCATTGCCGCTTTATAACCCGCTGATATTGCAGCATGGAACGCCTGTGTATTTGATATGACATGGTCTGCTGGCAGTACCAGCAATACCGGATCTCCCTTTTGCGACACCGGGGCCTGCTTTTGTGCCTGCAATGCTGAAATCGCCACCGCTGGCGCAGTGTTCTTACCAAATGGCTCCAGGATGATGGACGAGGGTGTGACGTTAATTTCACGCATCTGCTCGGCGATGGTAAATCGATGTTCTTCATTGCACACCACAATAGGCGCTGCCAGTTCAGTAACGCCATTAAGCCGACTCACGGTATCCTGAATCATGGTGAAATTCGATGTCATGCTCAGCAGTTGCTTGGGGCGCAGCGCACGGGACAATGGCCACAGTCGCGTGCCGGAGCCGCCGGATAATATGACTGGTACGATCATTGGTATACCTTGTTCATTATGTTCATCTTTATCTAAATACTTTGCTCAGACTTTCTGGTGGATCCACTTCGTTTGATCCACCCTACTTTTAATTAACTTGCTCTTCTTACTTTGGTGGATCCGCTTCGCTTGATCCACCCTACATGTCGGCCACACGCTCACGTTTCCTGTCAGGCGATATAGCCTTCTTTAAACAGGTACAGCATAATTTGCTGTGCGCACTCAACCGGCGTTTTTCCGCTGGTATCAATTCTTATTTCAGGATTAAGCGGCTCTTCATACGGATCACTGATGCCAGTAAAGTTTTTAATGATGCCTTTACGTGCCTTGGCGTACATGCCTTTACGGTCTCGCCCTTCACAGGTTTCCAGTGGCGTGGCGACAAATATTTCGATAAAGGCACCATACTCTTCAATCATGTCCCGTACTGAACGACGAATACTGGTGTAGGGCGCAATCGGTGCGCAGATAGCCACACCACGATTTTTGGTAATCTCACTGGCCACATATCCGATGCGTTTAACATTGATATCGCGGTGCTCCTTGGAGAAACCCAGCTCGCTGGATAGATTGGTACGCACCACATCGCCATCAAGCAAGGTTACCGGCCGATCACCCTGCTCGATAAAGCGTGCATAGATCTGTTTTGCGAGGGTCGATTTCCCCGAACCGGAAAGGCCGGTAAAAAACAGCGTCAGACCTTTGTGCTTTCTCGACAGACGAACCTTACTTAACTCTTCTATCACTTCAGGGTAGGAGTACCAGTCCGGAATTGGTTCATCGTGTTCCAGTGCGTAATTAAAATCTTTTTCGGTGTAGTCCTGTGTATCCAGCTTATTCTGCCTGGCCTGTTTGCAGGAGACATAACGCTTTTCGCTGGTTGAATAGCCCAGCTCTTCAGCCGGGTACATCTGTATCGCCAGTTTGTCCTGAAATGACGCAACAAATTTCTGAGCTGAATACTTTTCATAAAAACGGGGCCTACCAGAACGCACGCCCGGAGGTGAGGCATGCTCGGGGCCGACAATAAAGTACGAACAGCCGTAGTTCTGTCGCACAATCATATTGTGAATCGCCTCTCTGGGGCCAGCCATGCGCATGGCTTGTGGAATCAACGATAGCTTAGCCAGGTATTTCGGGTAATGCTTCATCACCGCCTGGTAACAATGCACACGGCTGTAATAGGCCAGATCACCGGGTTTACCCACACCGGACACTGGATGAATCAGTAGATTTGCTCCCAGTGTTTTAGCCGCATCGGAGGTAATTCGGGTGTGCACCTGATGCATCGGCTTACTGGTGTGAAAAGCCACCACATCCTGCCAGCCCGACTGGTGAAATTCAGCACGCAGCGCTTCAGGTGTCTGTCTGAGCATTTCAAAATCATAATGGCCGGGTAACTGCATGCCATTGATCGTACCACCGATATAGTATTCCTTAACCTCGTTCATCAGGTATTCCACTCCCGGATGCGCCGTATCAGTCGTGCCATAGACCTTTTCGGCTTCTTTGGCTTTATCCACCTGCCAGATCGATTCAATATCCAGCGTCGCCAGGGTAAAGCCTTCCTTGTCACTCAGACCAATTTTGGTTGCACCGGCGAAGGCATCGATCTGTTCTTTGGAGACATCCAGGGTAATTGGCATGCTCCATAGCAAACCATTTGCCAGGCTCATATTTTCCAGTACTGAGTAATACTCCACTTCATTCATAAAGCCATTGAGTGGATGAAAAGCATTATTGAGCAGCATTTCCAGATCACACAGCTGACGTTGCGATAGCGTAACGATACAACTTACTGGAATTGACTTTTTCAACTGCTCACTGACATCATCAGTAAGCATTCTGGTAAATTCTGCTTGCCCGTAATAATCCATTTTTATTTATCTATCTCTGCCGTTATTATAATTATTGTGGTTACTGACTTTCGTTAATATTTAAGTTTACGCACTTATGCATGATAGGCTTTATACCAGTCAACAAATTTATGTATACCGTCTTTCAGTGGTGTGGCTGGTTTAAAATCGACTGCCTCTATCAGCGCATCAATATTGGCGTAGGTTGCAACCACATCTCCATCCTGCATACCCATCATATTTTTTTCGGCTTTTTTGCCCACCGCATTTTCAATGGTTTCAATAAATTCCATTAACTGCACCGGCTCATTATTGCCGATATTGTAAATTCGGTAAGGTGCATAGCTGCTAGCAGGATCAGGCGCGGACGTATCGAATTCAGGATTCGGCTCGGCGACCTTATCGATAACCCTTACCACACCCTCCACTATGTCATCAATATAGGTAAAATCACGCTGCATTTTGCCTTCATTGAAAACGTTAATGGCTTCGCCCCTCAAAATAGCGCCTGCGAATAACGAAGGCGACATATCCGGCCTCCCCCATGGTCCGTATACGGTAAAGAAACGCAATCCAGTGGTGGGCAAACCATACAGATGACTGTAGGTATGTGCCATTAACTCACCGGACTTTTTGGTGGCCGCATACAAGCTGACCGGGTGATCGACATTATGATGCACACTGAATGGCATATCAGTATTCGCCCCATAGACACTGGAGCTACTGGCATACACCAGGTGCTCAACTTTATTGTGCCGACATCCTTCCAGTATATTGGCAAAACCTACAAGATTACTGTCCACATAGGCCAGCGGGTTTTGCAGTGAATAACGCACACCCGCCTGTGCCGCCAGATTCATTACACGGTTAAACTGTTCATTTTTAAACAGCTTTGCCATGGCATCACGGTCTGCGATATCCATTTCAATAAATTTAAAATTGTCAAACCCATCAAGCTGTTTGAGCCGGTCCTGTTTTAACTGCACCGAATAATAGTCATTCAGATTATCGATACCGACAACTTCATCACCTCTTTCCAGCAATCGTTTTGCCAGATGCATGCCGATAAACCCGGCAACACCAGTTACTAATATTTTCATTATTTGTCCTTGTTTAATCGTTAATGACTAACGCCCTACACAGGTATATATGAATCCATGACTCTCCATCATGCTGCGCTCATAAACATTTCTGAGATCAACAAAAACATTACCTTTCATGAGCGACTTAACTCTATCTAAATCAAGCCCCCGGTATTGGTTCCACTCTGTCATTAACACAATCGCGTCGGCGCCCTTGATTGCATCTTCAATATTATCCATATACTGGATTGATTCAGGCAACAACTTCCTTGCTTCCTTCACACCTTCTGGGTCATGCGCTTTGATAATAGCGCCTTTATCAGCCATAGCAGGAAGAATTGCTAACGATGGTGAGTCCCTCATATCGTCAGTTTCTGGTTTGAATGTCAAACCCAGGACTGCAATAACCTTGTCGGACTCTGACCCACCTAATGCTTCTCTAATTTTTGACACCATTCTGGCTTTTTGAGAAGCATTGACTTCAACGACAGACTCGACTATTCGACTGGAAACACCGTGCTCCTGGGCTATACGAATTAGTGCCAGAGTATCCTTAGGAAAGCATGAACCACCGTATCCAGGGCCTGCATGCAAAAATTTCTTACCTATACGACCGTCCAGACCCATTCCTTTAGCAACGGAATGTACATCCGCACCAACTTTCTCACACAATTGCGACATTTCATTAATGAAACTGATTTTTGTTGCCAGGAAAGCATTGGATGCATACTTTATCAACTCAGCACTTTCCAGGTTAGTCACATGAATAGGTGCCTCAATTAAATTCAAAGGCCTGTAGAGTTCACGCAACAAAGCCTCGGCTCTTTCCGACTCCACACCCAGAACAACCCTGTCAGGTCGCATAAAATCACCTATAGCAGACCCCTCCCTTAAGAACTCCGGATTTGATGCGACATCAAATTCTGCTGCCGGGTTCGCTTTCTTTATAATACGGCAAACTTCTCGGGCCGTACCAACAGGCACAGTCGATTTGTCGACAATTACTGTATAACCAGTTAGGTATCCTGCTATTTCTTCTGCCGCTGCATAGACGTATTTGAGATCCGCATGACCATCACCCCGTCTTGTTGGTGTACCGACAGCGATAAATACCAGGTCTGCTTCTGCAACAGCTTCTTTCAGATCAAGCGAAAAAGAGAGACGGGATTCTTTCACATTTCGACTCACAAGATCATCTAAGCCTGGTTCGTATATTGGTATCTCACCATTTAATAGCGCGTTAATTTTTGATTCATCTTTATCTACACAAATAACATTTGCACCAAATTCAGAGAAACATGCACCCGATACCAAGCCAACATATCCAGACCCGATCATTACTACATTCATTTTTATATCCTGTTTTTCTACTTTATTAATATAATTGTTTTAAAACAATTTGAGACATGACTTTGCGCTAAGTTCAACTAGTTCTTCAGGCCTTTTATTCGCAATAGTTAAATGCCCATTTACATTTTGAATAACACAGCCTTTAAACGGCGAGGCCAATGGCTCACCTACAAACACTCCCTGCCCGGGCATACGTACACTTTTCCAGTAGGCTTCAAGCAACGTATCACCCGACAGGTAACGTTCCATTGCCACACCTGGATGCGGAAACTTGGCGGTAAAGTTACAGGGCTCAACCACCGCACCGTATGAACCGGTAGCACCGGCCTCTAGCCACTCGAGTAAGCTCATCTGTCCATGAGAAAAAAGCTGACCACCCGCCGAGGTCAGATGGTCAGCCATGGCTCCAGGCAAATACTGGTTATCTGCGATACCATCCACCTGCTTGAGTCCTGTAAAGTAAAACAGTACATTATTCCTGTCCTGCAGCTTATCCGCCTGTATGCGATTAATTTTAATCACTGAGCCCAATATACTTTCTATAGCTGGATAAACACCGGCTCGTACATTGCGCAATTTATCACTGGTACTCAGTAAATAAGCGACCCCTGTAACCTGCGCACCAGATGCAAGCCTTGCCCTGCCCCGCGAATAATCAGCGGCAACACCCCGATCAATCAGTTGCTTGACGGCCGGCACGCTTTTGCCCGACAGCAGCATTGCCGGCCTCAGGCCATGATCAGTATAGGGCTGCCTGCTTTTGCTGGCATAATAGCCACTGGCCTGTATCGACCTGCATCCACTGGCACAGTGACGTTTATCAAAGCCAAAAGCAAAGGCCGAGGTAATCGACATGCAGCCCACCCGCCAGGGCTTACGCCAGGCCAGTGCATAGGCCTGAATGTTATCGTTCACTTTTGACACCAGCTGGCGACTGATTTCAGCAAACTCAGCTTCACTTAAATGATCTTTACCAGACACAAAATCCAGATAGATCACATGCTGATCAGGTATATGCCTTTGCTGCTGGTAATATGCAGCGATCTCCATGCTTTCCGGGTCATTTTTATTTACCAACAGGGCAACTGTCTTCTGGTTTACCTCTGCTGCCAGTGAACCGATACCCAGCAATGGCATCAGCAACAGAAAAACTATCAGGGCATTGTGTTGCTGCCGGTTCATTTACCCAATTACTTCACCTGCTTCTTTACGAACTCACTGCACCTTGCTGTCCGGTCAAGCTCTTTTTACTTAGCTTACTTAAAAAGCGCGACAACCAGCCTTCTTTTACGTCCAGATTGTCATAGTCGCGATCCTGTGTGTACGCCTTGTTCAGCACTGTACCGATAACTTCATTGCCCTGCATCAGTTCAAATGCCCGGCGCAGCTCCGCTTCAAGGGTTTTACCTTCTTCTATCACCATGAGTGTCGCATCGATATTCGGAATAAAGGCCAGCGCATCCGAACTTTCCAGCATCGGCGGCAGATCGAAGATCACTATGCGCGATGGGTAACGGTGTTTAACTTCTTCAACCAGTCGCTGCATTTTAGGCGAGCTTAGCATTTCAGAGGAATTGGCAATTGCACGACCTGCAGGCAGCATCACAAAACGAGGGATACCTTCCGGGTGCACCAGCATATCCCCCAGTGGCTTGTCTTCCAGCAGGTAATCACTTAAACCATAATTGCTATTGAATTCGAAATACTTGTCCAGTTTAGGTGACCGCAAATTAGCATCAACCAGCAATACCGTATTATCTACTTCACGCGCCAGACTGATCGCCAGATTAATCGCCGTGAGTGACTTACCCGCGCCATTACCGGGACTGGTGATCGCCAGTGTATTCCATTTCTTTTCATTGAGTCGCAGCAACACCTGGGTGCGCAAAATACGATAGGCATCGGAAATGCTATTTTGCTGCTCGGTAATAATGCGCTTTTCTCTGAGCTCGTGCACCGGCATCGAAATAGTACGGGTTTTGGTGTAGGTGATGTCTGCCTCCGCCACACTTTGTGCACTTTGTTTCGGCTGCGCAATAGAACCGGTAACCTTGCCACCGTTTTTTTCCCGTTCCTGACGTGCCAGTTCCAGCGCCTGTTTTATGCGTTCCATAATCTCTACCCTTACACACCCATCACATTTTCAGCTTTACGCATTCCCCTGAACCACAGCACATCCAGTGGTGTCCAGAAAAAATGTATACTAAGTAACACCACAACAATACTTCCCACTACCGCACCAGCTACTATCATATTAATGCGTTTTTTACGCCTTAAATCATAGGTGTTATAAATAACTGGAATCACCGCCAATGGTGCGGCGGTAAGTAGCTTGGTTATCCCGGACACACCGCGCACAGAACTGTCCATGGTTTCTTTTAATATAGCCACACCCAGTCCGGAGGCCATGGCAAATATAAAGCTCAGAAAGATAATTGCGATGCGGTTCGGTTTAACCGGCTCTTCCGGATACTGTGCCGGATCAATCAGCACAAATGACTCGCCCTTGCTTTCCTTTTCCAGCTCCTGGCCGATTTCCGCTTCCATCTGCCGTGCCTTGATATCCTGGAAACGCGCCAGTGCATTCTGATGTTCACGTACCAGCACCTGATAATCTTTTTCAACCTGCGGACTTCTGGCGATGCGTTTTTCAAGCTGCTGAACTTTCTCGGTTAGTCTCGCCTTTCTGGCCGCAAGCGACTCAATGTCCGACTCAACCGTTTGTAACTGGGTTTGCACCGAGATATACGCCGGGTTCTCAGGATTAAGCGTCATGGCAACACTTTCTGCCGACTGCGGATTCGCCTGCAGCTGGTTTTCCAGTTCACTAACCTGCTTGCCCAGGCTGATAACATCCGGATGATCCGCTGAATATTTTTCCTTTAATGCAGCAAGTTCACCCCGTTTTTTGGTCAGCAATTTTGCAGTTTCATCGCTACTGTCGCTGCTACCAGTTTGTGTTTTCAGGCCGTCAATTTCACGCTTGATTTTAACAATATCCGGGTGCTCACTGGAGTAACGTGCCGATAGACTGGCCAGCTCGGATTCCAGTGCTTTGAGACGGGACACCGGATCCAGTATCGATTCGCCCGTAGAGGAACGCATATTGGTCAGCGGATTGATCATCGACAGTTGGCTTTGCAGATAGAACTTGCGCTCATTTAATGAGCGTAGTTCCGATTCCGTATTCATTAGATCTGATTCAGTGCGATTCAATATGGTCAGGTTCATTGCATTCATTTCAGGCAGGCTTTCGGCATTCTGCTCCTTGAACTCCGCCAGTTTTTTTTCAGCTTCGGCTATTCGTGTTTCCAGCTTGGAGGTTTCATCGGTCAGAAACTGCAGGGTTTCCGATGCCTTCTCCTTTCGCGTTCTAATATTTTCTGCCAGAAACAGACTGGTTAGCTCACCCGCCACTTTTTGTGTCGAACCTGGGCTATCGCCGTGAAAGGACAATGTAAATGCAATGGTGGCTTCACCGGGGCGCCCTGTACGCGGGTCTACCACATCGGCACTGATCATATTGAGATTTATATCATTACGCATATCTTCCAGCACTTCTTCGGTGGTTTTGCGCTTAAGATCATCCGTATATAGATTGTATTTATTGATGATTTCCATCAGGTTGGGACGCGTCATTACCCGCTGACTGATGGTCTGGATACGCTGTGCAGCATAGGATGTTACTGTGGAACGCACCAGCTCCGACGGAATATCCTGTTCCTTGATCAAAATGGTCGCCGATGATTTAAAGGTAGGTGGCCACACCAGAGCAGTAACCAGGCCGAGTATAAACACCAGAAGCCCGGTTAATATAATCGCCACTTTGCGACGGCTGAGAATCGCCAGATAGTCCTGTACGCTTTTTTCCTGTGTTTCCTGATTTTCCATATTTATAATGTTATCGCTGGTTTAGTAGGTGGTTGCCAGTCTCGGCCAACCGATATATAAGTTAATCATCACTGCGCTTGATGAACTGTCCTGCTCTGTCACTATGTATGTTTGCTCGACATAGTTATAACGCAAACTCAGATTCGTATCTCTGCTCAGCCTGTAGACAAAACTCGCAGACAGCTGCATTCTGTCTCTGTCACTGATCGCGTTGCCCCCATCCAGTGTTCGGGTTTCCGTTGCCGAAAATTTTATATCGGTATTGAGCCGTTCAGTCAGTGCATGGTTGGCAGAAAGACCAGCGCGTTTTTCTTCCTGTGCACTACCAAAACTGGAAGGAATGACTGAGCGGCTCATATCCAGCCTGAAAGACGAGCGCTGGTACTGATTACTATAGGCAAGATTAAACACCGTGCCATCATTCTTTTGAGTGATATCGTCAAGAATGGGGGTAATTACCAATAATGGCGGTGAGGATGCTGGACATTCCTCTGTTGTAGAAACCTGTGAAATTAGCCACACAGTGCCATTGATATCACATTTCACCGTCACATCCTCAGCCAGCGAATCCAGCTCACGACTGCCCACCGACATGGAAATATTCGAGGTTTCATTAATCGTGTAGGTATAGTCCAGGCTCAATATCGTCTGATCAAAGGAGAAATCACTCTGTGGACTTTCATATTCAGCATAAGAACCGGTTAGACCGATGCGGTGATTTTCACTGAACAGCCAGGTGTAGCTTAGCTGCAGGTTGTCGTAGGTATAATCGGAATAATTCTCGTTCGAGACCTCATCGAATGTAACATCGGTGAGGCCGATACTAAAATTCAGCATCGAGGTTTGACTGAGCATCCACTGCACAGACGGCGTCACGTTACGGGTATTGCGTACGGTTTTATCACCCAGAAACAGGCCACTATCCGGGGTCTGGGTGTCAAAATCGCTGTCGAAGTTCGTGTTCTCTTCCACCCTTGCGCCCAGCCGCCATTCTGTCAGCTCGGTTTTACGCCCCGTATCCAGTGCAACGAAAACATTATTATTATCTGCATCGTCAATATCAGCATAGCGCGTGAGTTTGGCGTTGATATCCAGTGAGGTATCCCAACGTCTGAACTCTTCCGCCGACATATTCAGTCGTGGATTGAGTGTATACACGGTTGAGCCTTCTGGCTCGAAACTGTCTGGAAGCAGACGGGGGTTATCATTGTATTGCACGTGGCTGGTCAGTGACGGCGTCAGCTTCCATTCAGCGGCAATAACACTGCCACTAATGGCCAGCAGCGCACACAGCGAGGCACAACCAGTAAGCGCAGATTTATACACACACACCTTTACCACGGGCTTACTCACTAGGGCACAACAACCACATCACCGCTTTG
>Ga0209692_10001295_pt1 | contig 35517 bp, 45 predicted proteins | sample tdDd472_FD_187129 | JGI IMG/M metagenome (GOLD analysis project Ga0209692, IMG submission 187129) | Marine sediment microbial communities from the Atlantic coast under amendment with organic carbon and nitrate - tdDd47.2 (SPAdes)... | ecosystem: Environmental > Aquatic > Marine > Coastal >...
CCCCCAGCGTCTCGTATTTGAGCAGCATGGAGATGTCGCCCCCGACCAGGAAATCGGAAGGACCGTCGGCGGCGAAGGCCCCGGTGGCCAGGAGCAGAAGAAGGGTCAGCCGTTTCAAGGGGAGCCTCGTTTTATCCGGCATCGACGGGCTTCATCGCCAGGGTGGCGAAGGACACCGGGCAGTACCGGCTGAAGACCCAGGTTTCGTCGTGCCAGGCATCTTCGTAGAACCCCGCCAGCAGGAATCCGGCCGCCAACTGCCCGCCCAGCTGGGTGTCCAGGGAGTGGCTGAACTCCAGCGGCTCCAGATCCGCCTTCCGCGCCGCCAGGGCTTCCGGGGTCAGGCTTTCGGTGTCGGTGTAGGGCAGGGCGTATTTGATTTCCAGGCGGCCGGTGACGTCGCCCTCGTCGTGGTCGAACATGAAGAGCGCCGGGTTCATGACCCCCGCCAGCAGACGTCCCCCGGGCGCCAACACACGGAAACACTCCCGCCACACGGGCGCCAAATCGGGCACGAACACATTGGAGACGGGATGGAAAATCAGATCGAAGGCGGCGTCGGCAAAGCGGGACAGATCCGCCATGTCCCCCTGTTTGCACACCAGGGACAGGCCGTCGCGCTCGGCCACGATCCGGTCCTGCTCCAACTGACGGTCCGACAAATCGAAGCTCACCACCTCGGCCCCCGCGGCCGCCAGCACCGGGGCCTGCTGGCCTCCGCCGGAAGCCAGGCACAGAATACGGAGGCCCGACACCTCGCCGAACCAGGCGGCCGGCACCGGCAGCGACGGCGTCAGCAGCAGAGACCAGTCGCCGGCCCGTGCGCGGGAGATGGTGTCGCTGTCCACGGGAACGGTCCAGCGGGAATACTCGCCCTTGGGTTGGTTCCAGGCGTTTCGGTTATGGGACAGGTGGGTCATGAAGTTATCCAGGCTTCGGCTTCTTCCATATCGTAGAAAACGGCGACGGGGGTTTTCTCGTCCTCGGCGTGGGCCCCGAACAGGCGGCCCATTCCGAACTCCAACGCCCGCTCGGCCACGAAGGCCACCTTCACGTCGTTGATCCCCGGTGGGTACTGCGACGCGTGCTTGGCCATGCTCGCCACCGTCGAGGCATCCAGCTGCGACATGTCCGACGCGCGGAAGTCCCAGAGTCGACCCATGCCCGGACGGTACTCCGGATCGGCCACCGCGGCATCAAAGGCAACCAGGATGATCTCCCGCGACAACAGGCCGGTCAGCCTGATATAGGCAATGTTCCTGTCCGCATCGATTCGGATTTCCATGGGAACCCCCTTTTTTATCCCGCAAGTCTAATGCCTCCCCTGCAAAAAAGCATCATTTGAGCAACGTCAAGCCACCGCTTCGCCGTTGGCCCGCGGTAAGCAATTGGAACACATAGGCGCCGGACGGCAGGGTGCGCCCGGTGTCGTCCCGCCCATCCCACACCCGACTGCCGGAGCCCGCCGGCCGGTCGCCGTCCACCAGGGTGCGCACACGACGTCCCCCCAGATCATGGAGGGTCAGGACCATGCGGCCGGACCGGGGCAGATCCCAGGCGATGCGGGTACTCGGGTTGAAGGGATTGGGGAAGGCGGTGACCGTCAGGGTCCCGGCCTCAGGCACATCCGAAACATGGCGCTTCACGAACGTCAGTGTTCCGAGGGGCACCCCGGGCGTGAAAGGCCCTTCGGTGATGGCGAAGACCGGCACCGGCGGAGCCGTGGGCTGGTCGCCGGACGTGTAGTTGGGACCGCTGTCGGTGCCCGCATCCCAGGGAAAAAGGTCGACGACCACCGTGTCCGCCCAGACCCCCCCGGGCTGCAGGTCCAGGTTGCGCACGCCCACGAACCAATCGGGGCTCGGGGCGACCATGGCCACCAGGGTGACCCGGGAAAAATCCGGGGTCAGGTCGAACTCGAAAGCTGTGGTACCGGGCACGGTCCACAGGGGGGCGTCGGACAGCTGGAACTCGGCGGTGCCCGCGTCGATGGCGAGCTGGACTTCCGCCAGCAGGTCCTCCTGGCTGCCCCACTCGGCCATGCGCTTCAGGCCTAGGCTGGCCAGGTCTCCCGCCGTCCAGAAGGAAACGGCCGCGTTGTGGGTGCCGCCCACCAGGCCGGAAAAGTGCGGGCTGGGCGGATAATTCACCGGGTGGGTGACGGCGGTCCAGGTGGTGTCGAAGGTCACCTGGTAGCGGGCGGTCTGGGCGGCCGCGAAGGGGACCGTCAGCCCACACATCAAGACGGCCAGCAGGGCCGGCATACGAAGAATACGGAACACGGGAGCTCCTCAGGATGAAAACAGGTGTTTGTTTGTCCTGATTAAGATATGAAAACCTGTCCGGGTCGGCTCCAGTCCCGTGGAAAATCAGGTTTCCGGAGTTTCCACCCGAAGGCGGAGGTCTCCCTGCTCCCGGCCCAGATAGGTCAGCAGGCCGTGGATAAACACAAGCAAACCAACGATTTCCAGGCTTTCCTCCGCCGTGGAAATCAGGTTGTAGGTCAGGTTGTCGTAGCCGTGGAGTTCGTCATAGCCCCCGCCAATGAGCTCGATCCCCAACCCGCCCCCCAGATACAGGCCGGCCGCCAGGAGGAAGGTGCGCCGGGACCGGGCCGGCAGGTCCCGCAGAAACTTCAGGAAATAGAGCCCGAGGACGGCCACCAGGGCCAAAGCCGGGAGCACCCAGGCGTAGTACAGCAAGCCCAGACTTTCCTGTCCCAGGAGCGACCGCACCGGCTCGATGAACAACTCGTGAACCTGGAAGGCTTCGTCATAGGCCATGCACAGGAAGCCCAGGGCCAGGACCCGCCACTTGGAGGCATGGGGCCCCCGACCACGGGCGTTCAGCACCGAAGGCACCGACAGCAGCAGGGCAATGACGAGCATGAGACAAACCGTGAAGAAGGTGGGAATATTCCGTTCACGGCTCAGGTCGAACAGAGTGACCAGACGTCCGGCCTCGTGTCCCGCCAGGTGCACCCAGATCTGACCCAGAAGGCTGGCCAGGACAAGAGCGACCGCGGCCACCGCCAGGACCCGGGTCATTTTGACGGGCTTGATGGTTATGAGATTCCTGTCCACGCCGTCCCTCCTGGCTGCGGTTCCACCCTGCAGTGTCCGTTATCCATATTCTCCACAACCAGGATTGTCAATCATTTGACCCACGACAGCCGACCGACCGGAAAGGCCCTTTCCTCCCTCCCGGAGATTGATTAGGCTGTTCGCATCACGTTCCCGCCCCTCGAGACCCAGTCCCTGACGGAGTTCCAACCCATGACCGGCGACACAGCCTTTGTTTTCATCCTGTTGGGACTGGCCGGCGCCGTGTTCGCCAGCGGCCGGGTGCGCCTGGATCTCACCGCCTTGTTCATCGTCCTGATCCTCGGGGTCAGTGGTATTCTCACGGTGGGCGAAGCGGTGGCCGGCTTCGGCGACCCGGTGGTCATCCTGGTGGCCTGCCTGTTGGTGGTGGGGGAAATGCTGCAGCGCACCGGCGTGGTCCACGCCATCGGCAACTGGCTGGTGCGGGCCGGCGGCAACAGCGAGATCAAACTCCTGCTGCTGCTGATGGTCACGGCTGCCTTCCTGGGTAGCGTCATGAGCTCCACGGCCGTGGTCGCCCTGCTGATTCCCGTCACCCTGACCATTGCCCGGCGCACGGGGCTCAACGCCTCACGCCTGCTGCTGCCCATGGCTTACGGCGCCTTGATCAGCGGCATGATGACCCTCATCGCCACCACCCCCAACCTGGTGGTCTCCGCCGAGCTGGAACAGAGCGGTTTCACGCCCTTCTCCTTCTTCGGGTTCACCCCGGTGGGACTGGCTGTCCTGGTGATCGCCATGCTCTACATGGTGCTCATCGGCCGTCGGTTGCTGCCGGGCGAAACGGAAAAGGGCGGCGTGGGCCACGCCGTGAGCATGCGCCAGATGCTGGAAGAGTTCCAGGTTCTGGGTCAGGCCCGGCGCCTGCGCGTCACCGCCGGCAGCCCCCTGGCCGGCCGGTCTCTCAGCGCCGCGGAACTGAACTCCGTGCACCGGTTGCGGGTGGTTGCCGTGGAAAGGCCCGAACGGCGGCGGAGCGATCTGTTCGTCACGCCCAATCCGGATTTCGTGCTGAAGATCGGGGACGCGATCGTGGGCGGCATTGAAACCGACGCCCGGCCCGACGAAGAGACCGGCCCCGACGACCCCGGTGAGGAAACCGCCGACACCCTGACCCTCCTCGGCCTGGAGGAGCTCCCCGTTGAGGAGTCCCACCGCGCCCGTTGGCTGCGCGATGTGGGGTTCGCCACCATCCTGATCCACCCGGAATCCCGGCTGGCCGGCTCGACCCTGCGAAAGTTCGGTTTCCGGTCGCGTCACCGTCTGCAGGTCATGGCGGCCATGCGTGGGGAGGACCTCATCCCCGCCCCCGCGGACACCGAACTGCGGGTGGGCGACGCCCTGCTCGTGGTGGGGACCTGGGGCCGGATTCATGAACTGCGGGACCGCAATCACGACTTCATCATTTTCGCTTTGCCCGAGGAGGCCCGCGATATCGCCCCGGCCCGCCGACGCATGCCCATGGCCCTGACCATTCTCGCAGGCATGGTTCTTCTGTCGGCCCTGAACATCGTGCCGGTGACCATGGCCGTCCTCATCGCCGCCCTGGCCTCCGTGGTCACCGGTTGCGTGTCCATGGAAGACAGCTATCGCGCCATCCACTGGAGCAGCCTGGTTCTCATCGCCGGCATGCTGCCCATCGCCGCGGCCCTGAACAAAACCGGTGGCGTGGACCTGATCGTCGATGGGCTGGTTTCCACCGTGGGCCCGGCCGGGCCCTACGCCATGATGTCCGCCCTCTTCCTGCTGACCGCCGCGCTCGGATCGGTCCTGTCCAACACCGCCACGGCCGTGCTGATGGCGCCCATCGCCATCGCCGCGGCCCAGGCGCTCGGCATTCAGCCCTACGCCTTCGCCATGGCCGTGGTCATCGCCGCCTCGGCGGCGTTCCTCACACCCGTCTCCTCCCCGGTGGTCACCCTCGTGGTCACCCCCGGCGGATATGGCTTCAAGGACTTCCTCAAGGTGGGCACGCCTCTGTTGCTGCTGACCTGGGGTGTTACCCTGCTGGTGGTGCCGCGGCTGTTTCCATTTTGAGGGGCGGGTTGATCCGACACCGTCCTAGGCGCCGGCCACCGCCTGCATGAAGGCCGCCAACTTGGTTTCATCAAGGCGGTCGTCGGTGCGCACGCCGCTGCACACATCCACACCGTAGGGCCGCACCCGGGCAATGGCTTCGGCCACGTTCCCCGCGTTCAACCCACCGGCCAGATAAACCGGAACCGACACCGCCGTGCACAGGTCGCGGCTGATCGCCCAGTTGTGGGTGCGCCCCGTACCGCCCAACTCCTTGACCACCTTGTCCGGGTTCCCGGAATCCAACAGGAGGGCGTCCACCCGGGGCGCGACGGCCACGGCCTCGGCAATGGCGCTCGCATCGCGCACGTGGATCACCTGCACCAGGGACACGCCGGGCAATCCCGTCCGCAGGTCGGCCCATTCGCCGTCGGGCAGGGCATCGACGATCTGGACCGTGGTGGGCCCCAGACGGACGACCTGTTCGGCAATGCTTTTGGCGGTAAGGCGACTGGTGAGCAGGAAGGTGGCCACTCCCGGCGGAACCGTCGGCACGATCCGGGCGATGTCGATCTCCGGGATCACGCCGGGCCCGCTGGGCATCTCCGACACGAGGCCGACGGCCGACGCCCCGCATTTGACCGCCAACGCCGCCTCCTGTCGGGACTTCACACAGCAGATCTTCACCCGCACGCTCATTTGGCGCACCGAAAGGCCTGTCGCATGTCCCCGAGCACGCCCCAGACGGCATGGTCAAACGGCTGAGGCGACAGTTCGAACCAGACCACCCGTCGCTCGGCGTCCGGACAGGCAAACTGCTTCACCCGCACGTTCAGACGCACAGGGGCCGCGGTAACAAACGGGTCGAACGTGTGGGCCGTGCCCACCATGTCCAGGTCCCCGTCAGGTGCGGACGTCAGAGTGACTTCATGCAGGACGTCGTCCACCTTCAGCTCACGCGACTCGCCCACCGCCTGAATCAGACCGGCGAAATAGGTTTCCAGGTCGGCGGCCAGGTCCGCGGGGGCCAGGGGATCGGGTTCGGCGATCCACCACACGAAGGCGTAGGTCCAGAAATCCTCGCTGTTCGCCGTGAACATCCCCGGAGCGAATCGAAGCTCCTCCAGGCCCTCGAATGCCAGTTCGGGCGCGAAACCCAAGGGGAAGGGAATTGTCTCGGTGCGCCAGCCCTCCGGTGTGGGCATATGAAAGGGGACCGGCGGCGGCGCCTCCTGGGCGGCCGCGGCCGTGACCAAAAGGAGGAAAGTCAACAATGCGCGCGTCAACATAATGGGCCTTTCATCTGCTCCGGATTCACCATGGCTGGGTAGATCTCCGCGGTCCGGTCCGATGGTAGGCCACCGCTTTCGCTGTTGACCACCGCAAAAAAACGCGGCACCCCCGGCCGGCGTTTTCCGCCGGCGAAGGTGCCGCGCTGTCGGGGTCGTATTGGCTCTAGTTGGCCAGGGTCAGGGTCACCCGGATCACGTCGCCGTTGGCGGGATACAGGAACCCGTCGTTCACCTGACGCACCGTGGCGTTGGCATCGATGGCGCCGATGTTGGCCCCGGACTGACGCGGGGCCTGGTCCGCCCCCACGCCGGGCCACTGGTTCATTTCGGTGCCCGCGTCCCACAATCCGAGGTGAGAGGTCACGTCGCCCACCACGGCGCTGCCCATACCGTCGAAGAGGGCCAGGCCCGCCGCGTCGAAGGCATAGAACAGGTCGTTGGACTGCACGAACATGGTGGCCAGGGACAGGCGGTCGCCGGGCTCGGCGGTGAAGGTCACCTGGTAGCGCTCACCCGGGAAAATGGGCGCCGGGCCCATGGAACCCGCCGGAGTATTGAACACGTTGGCGCTGGACACGGCGCTCACACCGTCCAGGGCGGCCGCCAGACCCGAGGGGTCGCCGTCCTCAGCCAGAGCCTGGAGACCCAGACCCGGGTCGGCCTGGCCGGCGGTGAAGAGACTGGCCGCCGGGCTGTGAACCACGGCCACGCCGGGAGCGAGCGGCACGGCCAGGCCCGTGTGGGCCTCCAGCGACGCCGACAGCGCACTGGGATCGCCGTCCTCGGCAAGACCTTCGAGACCGAGCATATCGGCCGTGCCATCGGTGAAGAGCGGATGGCTGCCCGAGTGAACGACGAACACGCCGGGCGCCAGGGGAACGGCCACGCTGCCGCCGCTGGTCATCAGGGTCATGCCGTCGGACACGTTGGTCAGGCGGGCCCGGAACAGATGATCCCCCAGGTGGGTCAGCGTCACCTCGATCACGCTGCTCACCGCGGGATAGGTGTACATGTCATCCACCCGGCGCACCGTCATATCGCCGTCCACGGTCCCCATGTTGGGTCCGGTCTGGCGCGGGGCCTGGTGGGGGCCCACGCCGGGCTCCTCATTCAGTTCGGTGCCCGAATCCCAGAGGTGGACCTGCGCCGTCACGTTGCCGCTCACGGGCGTGGTGCCGTTGAACAGGGCGATGCCGTCGCCGTTCGGAGCGTAGAACAGGTCATTGGACTGCACAAACATGGTGGCGAAGCTCAGCTTGTCGCCCGGGTTGGCGCCGAAGGTGAACTCATAGCTTTCGTCCGGAAAAATGGGCGCCGGCGAGGCAGCACCCATCGGCGTATTGAAGACACCGCTGACGGCATAGTCCGCCGGGGCCGACACGTTCTCGAGGGTCAGAGTGAAGGTTTGGGCGTCGCTCACGGGGGCGGCGGGATCGTCGTCACTGCAACCGCTCACCGCAACGAGCACGGCGAGGGCCGCAAACAGAAGGATTGGGGTCTTAAAGGTCATGGTCTTGCCTTTCCGTTGACTTGGCGAATCCGACGTTGCTAGACTCAGCGGAATCACGGGGGTCTGACGTCGTCGGTGTGTCATCACTACCGCACTTACGAAGCCGTCCAGACCCTGTGACTATTTTCGGAGGAAAAAACTCCGCTTTTGACTTCGACACATCTGACCCGGGTGATCCGTACACATGACAGAGGCCTCGCGCACCCCGAACCGTCCTGCCCCGCCGCCCATTCCGGCGGACGTGCTGGTCGGTGCGCAACAGGGTGACCCGGAGGCGCTGGCGGTGTTGTTCGAGGCCTGCTTCGACGACCTGTACGGTTTGGCCGTGCGCATGCTGAGTGATCACGCCCAGGCCCAGGATGTGGTGCAGGAAGTTTTCCTGCGTCTGCACAAGGCCGCGGCCACCCTGGATCCCGGGCGGGACCCGAGGCCCTGGCTGCGGACGGTGACGGCCAATCTCTGCCGCGACTACTGGCGGAGCTTCGGCGCCAAGGTGTCGCGCCAGGGCGTGTCCGTGGACGCGGACACGGACACGGCCCCCGCCCTGCCGAACGGCGGTCCGTCGCCCGAGGCCGAGGTCCTGGACAGCCGGCGCAACCAGCGGGTACAGGACGCCATCGATCAACTGCCCGAGCAGCTGCGCGAGGTCGTGGTGCTGCGGGATTACGAGGACTTGCCCCACGAGGAGATTGCCGGCCTGGTCGGCGCCACTCCCGCGGCGGTCCGCAAACGCTATTCGCGGGCGCTGAGCGCCCTGGGAGATCTCTTGAAGGATGTCTGGCCATGAGCGACCGGAACTTCGACAACCTGGACGAACAGCAGCGCCTGGCTCAGGAAGCCGTGCGCAGTCTGTCGCGCCCTGAGGCCGACGCGGATTTCCGCGCCCGGCTGAAGGCGCAGTTCGTCGCGGGCGAAGTCCCCGAAACGCCCCTGTCCGAGGCCGATGCACCCGACCATCCCCGTGACGTCACGCCCAGCCGCACGTGGATCCCCTGGGCCACCCTGACCACCGCCGCCGCGCTCATCGCCGTACTGCTGACCTTCAACCCCCGGCCCGGCCCACAGCTTCTGGCGGCCAACGGGCCCGGCACCGTCACCATCGACGGCCGTGAACTCGCCTTTGACCAGACCGGCGCCATCGATGAGGCCCTGCGCCCCGGCGCCCGCGTGGTGGTGGGCGACGGCGCACCCCTCGATATCTTCTATCCCGGCAGCTTCGCCCTGCGACTGGACCCCGGCACCAGCCTCTTGTTGCCCACGCCGCCCGGCCGCTGGTTCCGGCGCACCGTGGAAGCGCCCATGGATATGGGTGAGCTCAGCGTACGCACCGGGCCCGCCCTGGCCGGCGGCGGCCTGATCGTGCGCACCCCCGAAGGCCGTGCGGTCATTCACGGCACCCTGGTCTCGGTGTTCCGGAATGCCGACCTGACCTGCGTCTGCCTCTTCGAGGGCTCCGCCGACATCCTCACCGGCGCCCAGGACCTCGGCGCCCTTCCCATCGGCAAGCGCTGGGTCCTCTTCAACGATGGCAGCGAGCCGCAATTGCTCGACATCATGCCCGCCCACCTCGAGCACATGCAGGGCCTGGACGCCACCCTCGGCGGCCTATTCGAAATCCCCTAGACCCATTACGGCCCTCTCGGCCACCTTCCTTGTGCCGGGCTACCGGGTGGATGTGTTGGACGATGAAGGCTTGCCCGTGGGGTGCGGTGGTGCCGCCAGAACGCCTATTCCTTGACCCACCTCAGGGCCTCGGCCAGGTCCCGGAACACCCCGAAGGTGAACTGGACCTTGTCCTCGGCCAGGATCTGCAACATGCGCATCATGCCGAAACCCACTTCGGACTGTACCACCAGGGCGGTTTTCCGGCCCTTGCGCTTGGTCGACATTTTGGCCGCCCGCTCAACGAACAGGCGGAGGGTCCTGGCGTCCACCGACATGAAGTCAAAGTGGGACAGATCCCAGACCACCTGCTTGAATTCCCAGTCCTCGATGTGCGCGGCCGCATAGAGGAATACTTCCTCGCTGGTGACCCCGGGTTCAAGGGTGTTGGTGACCACGTGGCTGTCGATGTCCGTTCTGATTCCCATTGGACCTCCTGGCCCGGGGTGTTCCGGCCGGGTCAATCACACTGCCGACGGGCCACCCACAGGCCGCCCTCCCGGTTGGCGATGCACACGCCCCCGCGGTGCAGGGCCACCTCAAGCGCTGCGGCCTCGCTGTCCGCCCCGCCGATGATGACCGGCGTGGTCGGATCCGTCACATCCATCACCAGCAGACCCGCCACGTAGTCCGTCACGTAGGCCCGGGTGCCGGACACCACCACATCCCAGGCCTCCCCCGGAGTGTCCAGGTGGCCCACCGGCATGGGCGCCGCCGGGTCGGTCAAATCCAGGACCAGCAGGCCGGCATTCCCGTCCGCCACGTAGGCATAAGTGCCCTGAACATAGACACCGCGGGCGTAGTTGCCCGTGGGAACCGTGTTCACCAGCGTGGGGGTGGTGGGGTCGTAGACCCGGATGACCTGGAGCCCCGCGCCGGCATCCGCGACGTAGGCATAGGCGCCCGCCACGGCCACGTCATAGGCGAAGCCCGGCGTATCCACCTTGCCCAGAATGACCGGGTCCGACGGGTCCGCCAGGCCCACGATCTGCAGTCCGCCGTACACGTCGGTGACATAGGCCATCTTGTCCACCATGGTCACCGCGTAGGCGCGCCCGGAGGGCGTAAACGCGGTGCCGCGGATGACGGGGGTCGTCCGGTCGCTGATATCCACCACCAGCAACCCCGAACTGGTGGCCGCGATACAGGCCAGATCGCCTGCCACCGCCACGCCCAGCGGCGTGGCCTGCAAGGACAGAACACCGGTCAGCGAAGGCGCGGTCGGGTCGTAAAGATCCACCAGTTGCAACTCCCGGGACGACACGCACACCAGGGCCAGGTCCCCCTGCACCGCCACGGCCCAGGCGTCCTCCCCCGTGTCGAAACGGCTTACCGGCGGCGGGGGATCCTCGTTGGCGATACTCACCGCCTGCAATCCGCTGTACTCGCTGGCCACGTAGGCGTAGTCACCCTGAAGGGCGATTGCCAGGGCCGGATGATTGAATTCCACCCGCCCCTTGACCACGGGATCCGCCGGGCTTGACACATCCACCAACTGAAGCCCCGAGGATTCGGTGGCCATGAAGGCGGTCTGCCCGCGCACGGCCAGGCGTCCACTGGGCCCCACTTCGGCCAGGCCTCCCACCAGGACGGGCACGGCTGAATCCGTCACGTTCACGATTTGCAATCCGCCGGTGGCGGCGGCCAGGTAGGCCATTTCGTTCCGGACCACCACCCCGAAGGCGCTGCCGGGCACATCCAGGGTGCCCAGGATTTCCGGCATCGCCGGCACGGACACGTCAACGATCTGCAGCCCGGAAGTCGTGTTGGCCAAATAGACCAGGCTGTCCACCACCGCCACGCCCCAGGTGGGATTCGGAAGCGGCAGGTCGCCCACGATCTCCGGCGCCTCAGGGTCCGAAATGTCGATGATCTGCAGACCTTCATCATGGTCCGCGATATAGGCGAGGGTATCGGCCACGTCCACATACATGGCATAGCCCGGCGTATCCACGCTGCCGACCACGACCGGCGCCGTGGGCAGGGAGATATCCACCACCTGGAGGCCCTCCATGTAGCAGGCCACGTAGGCATAGTTGCCCTGCACCTTGACACTGTAGGCCAGACTCGGCAGGCTCAGCTGAGCCACGAACTCCGGCTGTCCGGGCGAGGAAATGTCCGCCACCCGCAGGCCGTCCACATGGTCGGCCACGTAGGCGTAGGTCCCGTCCACGGCCACATCGTACGCCAGGCTGCTGGTGTCCTGGCCCGCCCAGTGCAGAAATTCGGCGTAGTCCAGGCATGGGACATCGGGACCGGGCGGCAGCGGTTCGGTCGGGATTTCCTCGCACGCCGCCAACAGCAGGAGGGCGGTCAGGATCAGTATCGACAGGTGTTTCATAGTGTCCCCCGAGACCCGCGGTGAAGATCAGGACAGAATTTTGGCGTAGGCGTAAACGTCCAGGAACCCTTCCTCGGTGCTGATCTTGCCGCGCTGGATGCCCTCCTTGCGATAGCCGCATTTTTCGGCCACCCGACAACTCATCCGGTTCGGTTTCAGAACGGTGATCTCGATCCGGTGCAGGCCAAGTGTATCACGGATGAAGGCCTCGATGAGCGCCACGGCCCTCGGGGCGATACCCTGCCCCCAGAACTCCCGGGCCACGAAGTATCCCACTTCGCCGATGTGGGGCCGCCGTTGGTCGATCATGACGCCAACCGCCCCGACGATCTCGTCCTCGCGCAGGAGCGTAAAATTGTGCTCCACATTGCGCCGGCGCTTGTCCTGGGTCTGCCGCAGGAAGACCCTCTCTTCGGCCACCGTCGCGGGCTTGGACGGCCAGTGAACGAAATCCGGATGGTTCAGGATTTCCCAGAACCGGCGGGCGTCGCGCACCTGTTGATACCGCAGGGTGATGTCGTCCACGGATTCCTCCCGGTTGGGTTCAATTTTTGATTTTCCACTTCTGATAGAGTAGAATCAACTGGAATATGATCCTGACCGCTTTGGCCTTCCCGATTGGAGACCCACATGCGCCGCGTCCACCTGGTCATCCTTGGCGCACTGTTGCTGATGGCGCCGCCCGGTTTCGCCGACGAAACGCTGGAAATCCCGTTGGCCCTGCCCGCCCCGGTCAATCCCTGGGACTTTCAGACGGTCGACTTCAGTCTTCCCGTTCCCGGGGAGGCGGTGACGAGCCTCCAGCTACGCCTTGAGGGAACCTGTCAGAACCAGATCTACATCTGCGGAGAGCCCTACAACCAGACCACCCGGGCCGCACGCCTCGAATTTCGGATTGGGGATGACATCGTCCTCCAGGCCGAAAACACCGTTCTGCATACCTTCCCGACGACGGAAAGCCCGGTGAACTATTCCATCCTGATAGGCCTGTACGACATGTTTTTCATGACGGGGGAATTCCTGTCCGACGAAGCCGGACAAATCGGATTGGCCTACAACCCCCTGGATGGGGGCTATATCGGAACCACGCCCTGCGGCGCGGCGACCCTGCCGGTGACCGTGAGCAGCGCCGTGCTCGTGGTCAACTACAACCCGGCCCTCCCGGCCACGCACCGCACCTGGGACGCTCTCAAGGGGTTGTATCGCTGACGGAAAAGCGCTGCTGGGTTTCGGCCCCCACCTCCACCGGGCGGCGGGTCTTGAAGTCGATGGGACACCAGAGGGTCAGCGCCCTGGCCAGCAGTTTCCCGTCGGACCGGCGCAGAATCTCCGTGTGGCGCTCGAAGGCCTTGGGTGAGGCCCCGCCGATCCAGGTGCGGGCCATGATTTCATCCTGAGCAAATGCCGGCCGCTTGTACTCGATCTCGTGCTTCACCACCACCCAAAGCAAGGTCCGTTTTTCCTCGGGGGTGGCGGCGGCCATCCAGTGGGCAATGGCGGCCTCCTGCACCCAGCGCAGATAAACCACGTTGTTCACGTGACCGAGTTGGTCGATATCCGATTCGGCGACCGGGATGTCCAACTCAAAAGGCTTGTGGGCGGCTTGATGGCTCATGAGTCCCGTGTCTCCAGGAAAAGTTCAAGGAAGACGGCTACCCCGCCTCTGGTTTCTCTTCCGACAACAGGAAGGTTCGCGCCGCCTCAAGCGACTTGAAGACCGGGAACGGACGGTCCAGCCCCGTAACCTCGATGATATTGGCCACCCGCTCGGTGGGGTTGGCGAACACGGCCACGCCGTCGTTCTTCTTGAAATCGTGGAGCACGGTGACCAGCAGGCCCAGACCGGTGGAGTCGATCCAGGGCACGTTCACCAGGTCGATGACCCCGCGGGTCAGACCTTCGGCAATGGACGCCTGAATCATGGGGGTCAGTTCCTTGAGCCCAAGCCCGGGCCACTTGTAATCGATGGATTCCTGGAGTTCCTCTTCGCCTTCCGGGCCGAGGTGGAAAACCTCGGTGCGTCCGGAACCCACTTTGGGGTTCAGGCGAATGACCAGGACCTTGTCCGCATACTTGTTGTCTGCCATTTCCGGGGTCCCCTTTGGTTTGTTAATGGGGCCCATTGTCCCCCATGCCTCCTCGTCCGTCAACCAACCCCATCTTTCGTTGGCACCGCTTTCCGGACCGGGTAGACTTTCGCCCTGAATCCAACCCTCCGACCGGCGGAGCAACCGACCCCCTCAACCTGCGAGGCCTACCATGCGACGTGTGACCGGCATTGGCGGCGTTTTCCTGAAGGCCAAGGACCCCAAGGCTCTGGGCGCCTGGTACAAAAAACATCTGGGGATCGACGTGCAGGACTGGGGCGGCGCCACCTTCCAGTGGCAGACGGCGGAACACCCCAACCCCGACGGCGTCACCGTCTGGAGTCTGTTCCCTGCGGACACCGCGTACTTCAACCCCAGCACTTCGCCCTTCATGGTGAACTACCGGGTGGAAGATCTGCACGCCCTGCTGAACGTGTTGCGCGAGGAGGGCTGCACGGTGGACGAAAAGACCGAGGAATCCGAGTTCGGGAAGTTCGGCTGGGTCATGGACCCGGAAGGTCACCGCGTGGAGTTGTGGGAGCCGCCGGCCGGGGCCATCTAGGACACCCAACCCCCCAGGATCGCGCCCAGGGTAAGACTGCCCACGATGATCCACAGAGTCACCGCCTGCACCATCGGCCGAAGACCCACCCGCCGCAGAACCTGTCGGGTCATCCCCGATCCGATGAGCAGCAGCGTCGCCACCAGGATCCGCTTGGACGCCTGGGACAGCACATCCCAGGCCGGGTCGCCCTGGGGAACCACCGATCGCAGGACCGCGGCGGCCAGGAACCCCAGGATGAACCAAGGCATTTTAGGCCGGGTGCGGGAGCCCCGCCGCCAGGCGGCGAACAGGGTCACCGGCGCGATCCAGGCCGCCCGGGCAAGCTTCACGGTGGTGGCCACGGCGAGGGCCGTCGCCCCGTACACGGCGCCGGCACCCACCACGCTGCTGGTGTCGTGGATGGCCAGGGCCGCCCACAGGCCGAACTGGCGCTGATCCAAACCCACCCAATGTCCGATCAGGGGAAAAATAAACAGGGCCACGGCGTTCAGGGTGAACACGGCCGCCAGGGAAACGGAGATTTCGTCGTCGTCCGCCTCCACCACGGGCGCCAGGGCCGCGATGGCGCTCCCGCCGCAGATGGCCGTGCCCACGGAAATGAGCGCGGCCGTCCGTGAGGGAACCCGCAGCCAACGTCCCAGATAGCGGCCCAGCAACAGGGTGAACCCGATTCCCACCAGGGTGTAGATCACGCCCGTGCGGCCCGCTTCCCACACCTGGGAAATGTTCAGGCCGAACCCCAGGCCCACCACCGACATCTGCAGGAGCGTCTTGCTCAGGCGGGCCGCGCCTCCGGGATCCGGATGACGGACCATCAGGCCGAACAGCAGGCCAACGCCCAGGGCCATCGGCGCGGTCACCGGCGGCCAGGCGCAGGCCAGAACCAGCGCGGTCAGGATAAGGCGGGGAAGCCGGTCAGGGTGCATGGGCGTTGGGGACTTTCTTCCTAACCGGCGATGGAACAGCTCAGGGACTCACGACCTGGAAGGCTTCCACGCAGTCGTGGTCGGCCCCCGCGCGCCGCGAATCCTGGTTATGATAGTGGACGATGACGCCGGGAAAGAGATCCGCCACCGCGTCCACATAACCCTCGGCCCAGGCCCGGCAATAGGCAAAACAAATCTCGCCGTGGGGGACCGGACGCTTGACCTCCGCATCCACCGTCAGACATTGCTTGCAGGCCCTGGTGCGCAGGAAAACGGTCCGGCCGTCGCGCCAGATGTCGGGCATGGCGGTGCCGCGGTCGTCGAAAAACCCCTGCAGCCAGGCGCGCACGCCCTCGACCGGGTCGGCCCGGAACGCCGTGGGGTCGAAAGTCCCCGCCGACGCCAGCCGGGTCAGGCGCGCCACGCCTTCGCTGTAACCCAGCGACAGGTACTGTTTCCGCAGCACGGGCCACGCCTGGTCGCCGAAGGCGGCGTGCAGGGCGTTCACGCCGCCCAGGTCCATGAGTTTCGCGTCCAGATCCGTGGCCGTGAGGCCCTGCTTTGAGTGGCTCATCGAAACGCCTCCGCTTGAGTGGGCCGCCGGTCCGCTTGGCGAACTTAACCGAAGGGGATCCCCATGAGGTCCCCGTGCAGAAAGTCGTAGTCCAGCCTGGATTTCACCTTGGTGTTGTCGATGACCTTGTTCGCCTGGCCATCGTGTCCCACAAACTCGGGCGCGGGCAAGCCGATGGACTCGGCCGCGTAGGTGTAGAACGCCCGTTTTGAGGGGTGGGTGTCGGCGCAGGCATTGAAGTCCTCACCCCACACGCCACGCGCCACGATGCGGTCAAGGATACCCAGACAGTCGTCCCGATGAATCAAATTGACCGGCGCTTCGGGCTGCGTGACCTGTCGGCCGGCCGAAAAGAAACGGCCCGGTTGTCGGGTGTAGCCGATCAGCCCGCCGAAACGGACCACCGTGGTTTCGAACCGGGTGCTGGCCCGGAACAGACCTTCAATGGCGTAATAGGGACTGTCCGGCGATTCAAGCCCCTGATCCTCGGTGACCACCGGCGTGTCGTCCCGGTAAATCGACGTGGACCCCACGAACAGGACCCGCGAGGGGCCGCAACGCTCGACCTGGTCCACCAGACGTCGGTAATCCTCCAGAACCTTGGCGGTAATGTTCACGATCAGGATGTCCGACGTCAGGAAGGCGTCCACATCACTTTTCGGATCGCCGATGTCCACCAGGAAGGGTTCGGCGCCGGCCGCTTGGATCTCGGGAAACCGGTCGGCGGTCCGGGTGGACGCCTTCACCCCGATTCCCTGCGTTGCGAAGTGGGCCGCCAAAGGCAGACCCAGCCAACCGCTGCCCAGGATGCTGATGGTTTTGATGGCACTCTCCCGAATTGGGGGGTCAGCGGTAGCGGGCTTTAACATCGTCCCATGTTGCCCGCTCGGTGGCCACACCGCAACCGTCATTGTCGAGAGTCAGGGTGCCGTCGCCCGCCCAGCCGTCCGGGTCGATCTCGCAACAGTGGAGGATCACGGTGCCTGAAGGCCAGATGGATCCGTCGGCCCCCAGGGGAGCGGTGTTGTTCAGAATAACCGAATCGAGGCCCTCCAGAATCGACTGGTCCCGGACTTCCACCCCGCCTCCGAATTCCCCGCCCGTATTCCCGGTCACGGTACAGTCCTGCAGAATGATCCGGCCGGACATGTTGACGAAGAGTCCGCCGGCGCCCAACCGGGCGGTATTGTTGCGGATGGTGCAGTTGCGCAGGAAGCCCACCGCGCCACTGCCGATAACCTCCACTCCGCCCCCGGTTTCCAGCACGGTGTTGTCCTCCACCGTGCAGTCCTCCATAAGGCAGGTGCCGTTGCCCACCCAGGTCACGCCCCCGCCCATCACGGTTCGGTCGCCCCCGCGAAAAACGCAGTCCCGCAATACCGGGTTGCAGGTTCCGAACAGGCAAAGGCCGGCGGTTTCCGATGCCTCGTTACCGTCGAACAAACACCCGGTGAACGTGGGCGACCCTGTCCCGAGGATGTAGGCCCCGCCACCGATGGAGGCCTCGTTGCCGGTGAACACGACATCGCTCACCGCGAGGGTGCCCTCGTCCACGAACAGCCCGGCACCGTAATAGTTGTTGGGTGTGCTGCCCCAGGCGGGCAGGCCGCCGGTGAGCGTCACCGCCTCCAACCGGGTGCCCTCCGCCAGGCCGGCGCCGTAGATGCAGCGACCGGCCCGTTCGCCGTTGATGATCACATCGGTGGGATCACCAGTGGCCCCCCGCAGGGTCACCGCCGACGGCAAAACCAGATCGTGTTCCAGGTAAGTGCCCGGGCTCACCAGGACGGTGTCCCCCGGGGCGGCCGCAGCCAGAGCCCCCGCGATGTCGGGGTGGGCGGCCGGGACCGGATGCACGGTGGCTCGGGTTGGCCCGGGTGTAAGCCATACACACACCAGCAACAAAGCCCCGCAAATGATCCGCTGGATGGAGTCCATGTCGAGAATTCCTCCGGTCAGTGGTCAGGCTCCCCTGCGGGAAGTTTAGCATATCCCGACGATCGATAGGGTTGTCCGCCAACGAAACATCTAAATGGAATAATTTTACCCGGGTAATATTGACATATGAATTTTACCCGGGTATATTTGGTTGTGCCTCTGAAAATGTGTCCGGAGGGAAACAACTCCGTAAGTTTAAACAAAATATAAGATTAGAGTCCTCCAGGGCCCTAATCATTTAGCAACACAACCCTTGAAAGGGTCGGGACACATTCTCCAAGCCACAACCAAACCAAAGGACGTCCCGGTGAGTCAGCAATTATCCTATACCGCCTTCGCCGATTCGGAGCGAATTGCCCACGGCGACCTGAAAGCCGTCGCTGTGGCCGTCAAAACCCGGGTGGACGCCCGGGAACCCCGCGCCTTGCTGGTTTTCGCCGATCAGACCGGCGCCCAGATCGACCTGGACCTGCGGGGCGACCTGGACCAGGTGCTGCGGGCGCTGGAGGCCCCCGCCCCGGCCGGGGAGCCCGACTCCAAGCGCGGTCGCGGCCGCCCCAAACTGGGCGTGGTGGGACGTGAAGTCACCCTGCTCCCCCGTCACTGGGAGTGGCTGAAGGCGCAGCCCGGCGGCGCCTCGGTGGCCCTGCGCAATTTGGTGGAAAAGGCCCGCAGTGGAAACCAGACCCAGGACCGTCTGCGAACCGGACGGGAGGCGGTTTACCGTTTCATGTCGGCCATGGCCGGCAACGAGGCCGGCTTCGAGGAGGCCAGTCGGGCTCTGTTCGCCGGAGACGGACCGGCCTTCGCCGACCGGACCCGTCACTGGCCACCGGATGTCCGGGAATTTCTGGATCGGTTGGCTGTCCACGCCTTCGACCCAGGCCGCCGATCTGGAAACCGCCTACCTGGTGTTCAAGGACGGCGTCCTGGCCCTGCGCGAACAGGTCCGGGCCGATGAGTTGACGGTCGAGGAAGCCCTGACCGACGACCAGTACGCGGCCCTGCTCGACCTGAGGCCGGACTGTCGGGATCGCGATTGAATCGATACCGGAAACCGGAGCTCATGCCCTGATTCAATGGATTGAACGACTCTGGCCACCGGTTGGCCCCCGCCCCCCAGAGGGCGGGGGCTTTCTATTGGACGGGAGAGGTCCCGTGTTCTGCCACGGCCTATTTCATCCCCAGCCGGAGGTTTTGCGCCAGAAGATCGATGGCTTCCCGCAATCGCCTGGCCCGGGTCTCCGGCCGCTTGGCCGTTTGCAGCCATCCGAGGTACTGCTTCCGGGCGCCCGCAGGCAGATTCTGGAAATTTTCCCAGGCAACGGGATGGGCCTGCAGGGCTTTTTCGATATCCGGGGTCAAGGCGATGTCGCCCGCGGACCAGGTGGCCAGGAAATCCGCGTTGTAGGCCTTCCCCTGTTTGAAGGCGGACAGGCCGGCCGGCGTCATCTGTCCCGTGGCGATCAACTTTTCGGCCAGACGAATATTCAGCGGCGACCAGTGACTGCTCCGACGGCGCGGCGTAAAGCGGTGGGTGTAGGTGGCGTCGTCCAGGCGTTTTTTGATCCCGTCGATCCAGCCGAAGCACAGGGCCTCCTCCACCGACTCGCGATAGGTGAACGTTTGTCGGCCCGTGTGTTTCTTGTAGTAGACCACCCAGATTTCCGGGACCGCGGCGTGGTGCTTCGTCAACCACGTCCGCCAGGCGAGGCGGTCTTTCGGCTGGATCCGTTTGGGCGCCGTCGTCATGCGACCTACCCGCCCACGGCGACCATCAGCGGTCGAATATGCCACTCGGTCACCAGGCCGGTGGTCACATAGGGATCGTGGGTCACGAAGGCCTTCACCTTTTCGGTATCTTCCCCCTGGAAGATCAGGACCGACCCGTCCGGAGGCTCCGGATAGGCCCCCGCCAGAACCAGGTCCCCGGCGGCGTGGGCCGCCTTGACCAAAGCCAAATGCTCTTCCCGCACAGGCTTCCTCAGTTCCAGCATGTTTTCGACGCAGGTATAGTACAGAACGTAGTGCATGCTCACCTTTCAGGTTGGGTCCCGTCGGCGGTTACTCTTCAAGCCGCCGCCAAACCTCGTCCACGTGGTATTTCCGGCCGTCGAGCTCGAACTCCGCTTCGTGGTGCCAGGTATCGCCCTCCAGGTCGCAGGCGAACTTGATGCGGGTGCCCACGAACGTGCTCATGTAGTGGTAGGTGATGGTCTCGGTGTAGGTCTCCCCGTCGTAGGTGTAGGTGCCACCGCCGGCCCACCCCACCCCGCCGTCGGGCGACTGGCGACCGAAGGCGAAGTGGCCGTCGACCAGGATCTTGACCGCCGGACCCTTGGGGTCCAGCGTGCCCGGTTCGTCCAACTCCCAGGCGCCTTCCAGATTCCCGCGCGACGCGGAACACCCGGCCAGGGCCGTCAGCAGGAGGGTCAACAACAGACCTCGCATGACCCATTTGAGTTTTAACATGTCACACCCTCCTCAGGTTTTTTTGGGCTTCTTCACCATCAGGCCCAGCGCCCCGAGCATGCCGACGGCAATGCCGACGAGCAGGGTGCCGGCCAGCAGAGCCGCCCGAGGCATGGTCAGCGTCATGAACAGGATTCGGGTCTCCACCTGCTGGGTGTTCTGCAGAACCACCACCAGCAGCAGAAGCACCAGGACCAGGGCGGTTATCAGCTTGGCCTTTTGCATTCTCGTCTCCTTGGTTAATCGGCAACCGCCGGGCGACGGGACTAGCCGTCGGACGCCACAGCACACTCGAAACTCTCGAACAGGCGGATCAACTCCCGCGCCCCCTCCTCCGAAACGTCAATCCCCCACTTGTCGCAGAAGGTCCGGAAGATTTTCAGGTTCGCGTCGTGGTCATAGGGCTGGAAGTCCCCCGCGATGTTGCCCTCCAGGTCCGCGTTCACGTCCAGCATCAGCAGGGGCGCCCGGCAGGAGAAGTCGAGGCCGGCCAGTGAAAGCCGCCGGACCGCCGCCTTGTCCACCGTGCGGAAGTGGATCTGCCGCTGGGCGACGTCGAACACCATGTGCCACCGGGTATAGGGTTCATTGAACAAGTCGCTCCACCACTTTTTGGGGGCGACAACGGTTTCGGTGAGGACGGCCAGGGAATAGTCGATGGGCGAGACCCCGCCGTCCGGATTGAAGCGCTTCATCTTGTCCGCGGCGGCCGCCACGCGCTCCACCGATTCGCCCGGGTTGTCGGCCGGAACCACGCCCTGTTCCAGATAGGTCACCCCGGACGCATAGGTGGCGTTGGCCAGGGCCCGCACCGGCAGTGTTTCGCCGTGGTAGGACACGAATTCCCCGTCCAGAAACTCGATGGCCGCGCAGTCGCCGGCCTCGTCGCCGAGGAGGTAGTGGCTGCCGCACTCGTTCTGGGCCAGGCGCACCTCCTGCGCCACCGCGAGGGCCTCCTGAACGCTGGCGCAGGTATCCAGCAGGTACTGAACCAGGCCGGCTTCGCTGAGCGGCGGGCGCGCGTCGGCGTCCGGACACCGGGAAGCGTTCAACTGCATGGTGCTCACCACCAGGCCGGCCTCGTTCATACCGCCCCAGGGGAGTTCCCGCCCCACCAGGTTGAAGGTCACGCTGCCGTACAGGGACACCCACTCGGCGGTTTCCCCCAGGGTACTGGTGTTGTAGCCCGTTTTGGCGATCCCGCGCCGGTTGATGAACAGGTGCCCGTCGCCGGTCATCAGATCCAGGTTGGTGGCGAAAATGGGGCCGTCCGGGGTGTTGAAGCAGAAGGAGGTGCAGGCCGGGGACGGAGACCCGAGAGAGACCGCGAGCAACAGACAACAAATGGTAACAACAGTGGCTTGGCGCATGGGACCCTCTCTTTGGCTGAATTTCAACCCGGCCTGAATTGTCCCCCACCGTCCCCCGGGAGTCAATTCGTCACCGGCAGCCCCCGCAAACTCGCAAAGACGGCCAGCTCGCCGGAGCGGTTGTCGCCGTCGAAACTCAACCAGTTCCGCAGGCCCACGGACACTGAGAGACCGCCGTACCCTTCGGACGCCCCATAGTCTCCGCCGCTGAAATCGAGACCGATAAAGGGCGTGAACAGAATGCCCCGCTCGGTGTCGGAAGTGCGGTAGAGGAAGTAGTCTGTCCGTGTGCCGGCCATCAGTTTCAGGTTTCCCACCAGGCGGAACCGGACCCGAAAATCAGGCGCGAACAGGGCGTAACGCCAGGCCGAGCCCGCACCCGCATCGCCGTCGGTCCAGTCCCCGCCGTTCAGCTTGTTGGAGAGGCCGCCGGCCAGGAAATTCACCGCGCCGCGGAAGTTGTAGTTCAACACGTCTTTCTCGCCGCCTTCGCCGTCCGGCAGGCGGTAATAAACCAACGGGACCACCGTCCAGGGCGACACTTCATACTCGACGGACCTGCTGGAATTCGCTTCCAAACACACAAGCTCGAACACATCGAAGGTCATCAGGTCTTCATCGCCCACCCATCGCGCCCAGCCGATCGTGCTCATGGTATCACCGCCGGATTCCGCTCCCGCCCCCTGGACCACCAGGCCCGACAGGAGGACGACCAACAGGAGCGTTCTGCGTTGGCGAAAAATAATGTTACCGCCTTGTCTGGGTGACGCACGCGAAGGGCTTGGGCTTGCCGACTGGGGACGGGACAGCCCGCGTCAAATGCAACCGGCCGCCTGGCCCGCCAGTTCCCGGCCGATCTCCCGCCAGGTGTCCGCGTCGAAAAACATATGTCCAGCGCCCTGTAAGCGGACCAACCGGCTGTGGGGCACCAAACGCGCCGAGGCCTCACCGTTGTCCAGGGGCACCAGGGGGTCGTGCGTGCCGTGAATGACCAGGAAGGGACATTGACACGACGGCAGGTCCCTGACCAGAGAATCCGGGACGGTGGTCATGGCGTGGATGTGGTTGACCGCGGCCTGGGCATTCCGTGGATCGCCGCGGTAAAGGGTGCGGGTGTAGTCTGTGGCCGCCTGGGTGTCGAAGGGCCGACGCCCATTGAGGAAGCGCCAGCTCTCAAGCCAGCCCGGCAAGTCCTTGTCCAGGTGTCCGGTGGGCTGGTTCTTCATCAGGGCCTGCCAGGTTTCATCAGCCACCGGGCTCATGCCCAACTCACGGGAGAGGTCCGGCGAAACCGTGGACCCCGCCGAAATCGACGTGGCCGAGGCCACCGCCTCCGGAAAACGGCACATGGCCATCTGGGCCAGATAGCCACCCATGGAATGGCCCGCCAGATGGACCGACGGGTGACCCAGAACGTGAACCAGAGCCATCAGGTCCAGCAGAAGTTCCTCGATATCGTAGGGCGCATCGAAGTGAGTGGACAAACCCGTGTCCCGGTGATGGTAGCGCACCACATGGAGGCCGCCGGAGGCCAGGTGTCCGCAAAAGTCAGCCGGCCAGAAATCCGCCGGCGCGCCGGCGCCGGGAATGAGAAGCAGCCCGGGGCACTGCGGGTCGCCGAAGGTGTCCACGTCCAGATCTACGGTGTCCCGAACGGTCAGCAAGGGCATGGTCCGGCGTTCCCCTCTTGAGGGCGTTCGTCCACCCCGCGCCCGCAAACAAAAACAGCAACAGGGCGGCCTGGGCTCCTGTTCAGGATGTCACGGATCAGATCTCTGGACTGCATGGGTCACCCGGGTTCGATTCGGGTCTTCCGACCGGCCATGATGGGCGCCGAGGCCGTGATGACCGTGGCAAACGCAAAAAGACCGGCCAGGCCCAAAGCCCCGAAGCCCACACCTGACGTCCCCGAACCCAGACCGGCCACCAGGAAACCTGAGCCAAGGGCCATCACACACACCGCGCCCACAAAGTATTTCCAACCGCCGCGCCGATAAGCGGCATACGCCAACCAGGCGGGAAGATTGAACAGCAGGGCGACAACCGACACCGACAACAAAACGGAGGCCTCCCAAAGGCCCCCGATGTGTCCGACATCCGCATCCACCACGTGGATCAAGGCCGCAAAGACCCATGAAATCACATAAGTCAAAAAGACCGTCACGAGTAGCCTCATCTCAGGCTCCCTTCCTCATTTCTTCCAGAGACCGTGGTGGACGCCCCCCTGAATGAAGATGGCGAACGTGCCGCGATCAGGAATCTCCATCGGTGGATGGGCGACCTGGGCGCCGGCGTCCACCGCCGCCGCAAAAGCCGCGGCGATGTCGTCCACCAACCAGTACGGTCGAACCACCGGTTCCTCGGTTTCGTGCATCGGCGCGCGCACGCCAACCAAGCCGCCACCCGGCAACGAAGCGGTGCGCGCGTGGCCGAGTCCTCCGTCAGGTTCACCAAACTTTACCCCATTGGCTGCGGCGTAGGTGGCGCAAACGGCGTCAACGTCCTCGGTCACGATTTCCAGATAGTGTATCTGCATGGCTTTATCTACTCCGGTGGTTGCGGGTGGATACCTTATTCACTCATTCCCGGGTTCACAGACCTGGCAAGAAAGAGCCCGGTGCCTGCGGGGCACCCCTACCTGAACATCGAGGACACCCGGTCGTGTCTCCGGTACAGGACCTGGCGCACAGGTTGGGGTTTGAAGCCCCCCTCGTTCCCTTGGCCGACCAGTTCGGCAACATAGGTGATCTCTATAAACTCGCAGCTTTCCGGGATATGGAGTTTACCCCAACTGTGCACAGGTCCGTGCAGAAATCCGTCATCCAGGATACCGCGCCATGCCAGCGTGTCGGGCTCTTCCGGTTCCGGGCACACCGGGTCTCCCTCGCCATTGAACAGGAGACGGAGTTCCGTCAGCCGCATATGGGGAAGCGCGTGGACGTTGCTGGAATCCGTTGGGGCGGCTTGTCTTTGGCAGATATCGAGGCTGAAATTGTTGTTGTCCTCCGCATATATCGAGTTCTTGAAAAGGGTCTCTATTTCATGGCCGGGAAACACCTTGAGGTTGCGCTTGTCCTCTTGAGGGACGAACTCCTTGAAAGTGGCGCACCCGGTCAGGCTGGCGCCGGTCAGCAAAATGGCTGAAAAAGCGAAAATGTAGACCCGCTTGGTCCATGTCGGCACCGAGGTCATGGCTTTCTCCGTCATTCGAAGCCACCTGGCTGATGGGTCTGACCTGGGTATCTCCGTCATCCAGGACACCCTTTTCTGACAATAGCACGCTCCGATCCAACCGTTAAGACCTTCCACGGACACGGATCCGTCACCGCCCTATGGCGAGGCCTCTCTCAATGTTTCGATGATTGTGGCGTTCACCCAAAAAACGTCTTCGTCGTGATCGGGTGTGCGGTGAGTGAAGAACAGAAACCGACCATCCGGCGAGACCGCCGGGAACCGGTCCAACCCCGCGGAATTGATGGGTTCGCCCATATTCAAGGGATCAGTCCAGCGCCCATCGGGCTGCCGGAAGCTGATGAACAGATCACCTTGGTCAGAGGCGGGAAGACCTCGAGTGGAACAGAAGATCAGGTAGCTTTCGTCGGGGGAGATGAAGGGTGTCCAGTTGCGCAGTCCGCCCAGGGTGTTGATGCGCGACGGCAGCAGTTCCGGCTTGGCGTACGCTCCGTTGACGAGTTCCGACCGATAGATGCCAATATTGGCCCACTGCCCTTCAAGGTAGCCCATGAAATAGAGGGTGCCGCCCCGGGTGACGGAGGGAAAGTAGGCATACCGCACTTCGGGAAAACGGGAGACCAGACCCACAGGCTTCGGTTCGCTCCAGCCATCGCCTTGCCGTTCCACAAAAGTGAGGTCGTCGCCTTCTTGTTTGCTGCCAAAATACAGTCGGTTGCCGTCGTCGGAAAAGACCGGCGCCATATCAAACGGCGATATCTCAGGCGCCGCCCATTGGCCTTCGACGCGTCGCATGGTCTTGTGGATTTCAATCCATTTACCCTCTTCATCGACGCGGATGGTCCACCAGAACACCTGGTTGCCGTCGGGAGAAAATCTTGGGGCCCAGTGTTCCTTGTAATCCATGGAGACAATACCGCGGGCAAAAACCACGGGCGTTTCGCGGGGCAGGGGTTGCCCCAGGTAGTCTCCGTGAAGCTCAGTGAATGACTCTGCAGATGAAGGTTCAACACTCAGAAGAAGAAGAATCAGAAATAGCTTTTTCATGGAATCTTACCCATCGGCCTTTCCCGTCAAAACCCACCGCCCTGACATGTGCGGTTCTGAGTACGCGAGGTAAAACCCGGGGTTGCAACTCGTTGTTCACTTGTGCCGGCAGGACTTCCATCAGTCCACCTGACGGCAGAATCGGGATTACCGCGAGCCATCCGCAGGTCACTCTGCCCGCGCCGCTTTCCGAAACAGCGAGGCCGAGACCAGCCACAGCGCCGTGAAGGCCACCGTCGACATCCAGATTTCCAGAGGCCAGGAAGAATCCGGTGATCCAAAGCCGGCGATCAAGGCCACCACACCCACCAGGACCTGGGCTAACGCCGTCCCAAACATGGCGCGTGACATGCCAAGGGGCTGAAAGCGCGCCATGATGGCCCCCACGACCCCGACGACCAGGACCCCGCCAAACATGAAATTGGCATCGTTGTCCGCCGTCCCGATGATCCCCACGGCACCGGTCACCCATATGAGGGCGAAAGTGGCCCCGACTGCAACGCCGACCGCGGACCGGTACGCCGTACTCTCCTTCCTCCCCGCCAGGACCTCATAAACGACACAAACACCCACCAAAAGAGCGGCGAATATTCCGAAGTCCGCCACGTCCCAGACGACCTCATCGGTGAACTGCATCACAAGCAAGGGCAAGAGCAGTAAAAGCCCCGCTGTGCCCCAGATCGCTATTCTTTGTGGGCTCATGCGCCACCCGTCTCCTTGACGCCTTCGAGATACACCGCGTCCATTGGAAAATCCTCCACCGGCTCAACAACACATCGGGTGATGGAGAACCCGGCTTCCTGCCCCCAGGCCGCCAGTTCGTCGCTTGAATACCTGAGTGCGACGATATCCGACGCGTCTCCGTAGTCGATAGCGCCTCGGCCCTCCCACGTGGCGACCACAAGCTGCCCGCCGGGCGTCAGGACCCGATGCCACTCACGGAAGGCCAACTTCGCCCCCTCGACATCCAGGTGGTGAAGGGCAAAAAAATTCAGGACCGCGCTGCTGGATCCGGACCCAACCGGGGCCAGATCACGCATGTCGCCCACGGTCACCTGCGCCTTGGGCCCGAGCTTCTCCGCGGCGATCGAAACCATCCGGGGTGAAAGATCCACGCCCAGGAGTGGGTGGGTCTGATCGAAACGCTGGTGATACATCGAAAGCATATGCCCCGAGCCGCAGGCGGTATCCAGAACGGGGCCCGGCGTTGTCGCAATGCGATCCCGCAGACGCCCTAAAACGTCAGCATAGACCGGCAGGTCAATTTCCGCGTCCATCATCTGGGCGTACGAGTCCGCGGTGTCCTCATACATTTTACGCACATCATCCATACGGGATGGTCGCATTCCATCGCTCCACTTCATTGCAGCCGAACCAGTGGCCCGGCGCCCGCGTCATAAACACGACCGGCTTTTCCCACATTTATTTACGCAGAAGAGGTCTCGCCGCCAGAGACGGTCAACTCCATTTCAATCTGATTGCCACCTGACTGCAGAAACAGTTCGGCGACCGCAACAATGAAAAAAGCGTACCCCAAATCGACAACGGTCATCCAGACCACCCCAACAAGGTAGGTCTCCGGCAACGCCAAGCTAAATAGGGAGAGGACCAGAATAAACGCGAGTTGCAGCCCGGCCAAGACCAACACCCGGCCCGCAAACCTCCACCAGCGCCCCTTTACAAAACGATAGCTGGCGCCAAGTGACCCTCCGCCCGAAGCATTCCCGACCACAATCATTGGCAAAGCAAACAACCACAGGACGAACAAGGCTATCCCGGGAACCACCAGCAGCAAGAGGCCAACACCCAGGCCCAGGCCGGACAGGAACAGCGCCCAGAGAGCGCTGCCATAGTTCCCGGCTGAACGCCGAAAAGCCTCCCAAGCGGACACTTTTTCACCGTGGTGGGCTCCCAGTACAATATGCAGGATGCTCAGATAGGCGATGGTTCCGAACAGAAACTCCAACACGGACTGCGCTCGATAGTATTCCGATACACCCCCAAGGCCCTCTTCCGGGTTGAAAGGAATTAGTTCCAAAACGAAGTTCATCGGCAGGTTGATGGCCAGAACCAAAAAGCATATGGCCTTGAAACTGGACCGGAAGCGTTCAATTGCGGAATGAATCACGTTGCCCACTGGGGCGACATTGATATCGATGAAATCCACAGCCATTGCCTTTCTGCATACCTACCCCCTGGGTTCACCCGGCTTGGATCAACCAACCACGCAATCGCCGCACAACTGAAAGTCTAGGCCTGCCGCTTGTTCGACGTATATTCCCGCTTCACGCCTGAAAACCGGTCAAAGAGTCTTCGATGTGCCTGCAGCGAAACCTCGTCGGTGCGTTGCGTGTATTGCTCAACCCAGTTGAGCAACATATCAAGGTTCGCCTCCTGCTCTTCTGGCGAGTCGTATTTATGCGGCTCCCACGGACGATTCCGGCAATTTGCCGCACAGACAGCCATGCCCGGGTTGAGAAAGACCATTTCGGTACAACCGGGAATGACCAATTCAAGCAAGTCGGCGTAGCAGCCTTCAATAACCCAGGTCTCGTTGTCTTCTAAAAAAGGGGCCATGAGCTTTGCGCTGGCAGCCAAAGACAGTCTGGTGGGCGGGGTGATTTCCGGATCCCACGCCACCGTGTCCAGATCCAGATGAGCACAATCCAGCAGCTCGGCTTTCTCTGCGGCGAGAGTCGATTTCCCAGATCCCGAATTTCCGAAGATCACAACCCGAGGCATGTGAGTTCGCTTTTCTTGCGGTATTTCATTTGGATCACCTGAAAGCCTGGCCGGCGCGGTTTGGGCGCCGGCCAGAAGTTTGACAGACAGGATTTTCGGGTGCAAGCACTTGTTGGACACCGGCCGGTTCCACCAGGGTGTCAGGCGCTTCGCGTGGACTTGCTAGACCTTGATGGGCGCATGGGGATAGTCCGACTCGCGATTCTGAAATGACAGGATTGTTGGGTTCTGAATCACTCCGGCATCAATTTCCACTGCCCGCCGAATGGTTTCATTTTTCTGCCAATCATCACGACCTGCCACAACCGTTGGTAAATGGACAATGAGAGCTCCAGATACAGATCGCGACGCACTTTCCCAGAGATAGCTCGGGGTATGGTCCACGGCATAGTAATCAACGGTTCCTACTCGAAACATTGGATCCCTGAATGTGGTGGGCTTGGCAAAAAAGAAACCCATCCCCTCGTCGCAACTGATATCAATGATCAGACATCTTGGCTTGAGTAATGTTACTTCCTCTTCGGTCACGAAATGCATGGGAGCGTCAGGGTCCTGAAATATTCCATTAATGATGATGTCTGATTCGCTGATCAGGTCAATCAACGGTCGCACCGTGCCGTCGTGCTCCACCACCACCATCCGCGGTTCGCCCTCAACACCTTCACGAATCCGGACATAGTGACAATCCAGGACCTCCTCGCGAACCTCGTGGTCGGGACGCTGAATGCAGATTGTGATATCCCTGAAGCCGCGGGCCTTGAGGGCGTATATGGCACCGCGGCTGACCGCACCGAAACTGAAAATGATGGTTTTCCGCTGGTTCCCATAGTGCCCGTCGACACCTCTTAGCCGCAAGGCGTGCAATACCGCGCAGTAGCCGGCCATTTCATTGTTCTTATAGAAGGTATGACGCCCAGCCAACCCGGTGGGCCCCCAAACAAACATTTCCTCAAAGGCAATGAGTGTCTGCTTACGATCGATCGCCGTTTGGGTCACTGAGTTTTGTTGTACACAATGCGGCCACCCCCACAGGATTCCGCCCTCGCGAAGCTCTTCCAAATCAGACAGCACGGGCTTGGGAATAATGACGTTCCCAATATCGGCCAACAATTCGTGGCGGGCTGCCACGCCCCCCGTCTGGGCCGCAATCTCCGAATCTGCAAACCCGAAGGGCTCTCCGTAACCTTCTTCAAATATCAACTGGCGACGCGCGTGGTCAGGAATGCGCGGCAAGTGCTCCGGGTGGATGGGAACGCGTTGCTCATTTTCTTTTTTTGAAGTCCCGATGACCCCAAACGACAACTTACTCATTTTGATTCCTTTTTTTGAACAGCAATTAAGATTTATGACGTAATATAATCATTGATAACAATATAGTTGGGCTGGGTGCTTTATGCCTGTTTTATCATTTTCCCAAACCAGAGTCTCAATCCTGGGAGACGAATCAAACCGGAAACATTCTTGATGATGACAGAAAAACCCACCTACTTCGGAAGGTCGACGCCCAGGATCTCCCTGAACCGGTCGCGATTGGGGGAGACCCAAGGCTGTGACAGGTCGCTTCTCACGTAGGACGGCTGATAGTCGTATTCCGCCCTCGCTACACTTGCTCGCCTGTAGTCTTTCCAGCCAAATATGAACTGGTCCCAAATAGCGGCGTTTCGCATGAATTCCGCTTCGTTTTCCTCTCGCGAAACCCACAAAGGGATCAAATCCAGATCGTCGAGGGAGCTTAGCCCTTCGATCATTGGGAAATAGACTGCGCCCTCTCCGGTACGCTCCGAGTCGCTGCTATCTGGATCATAGGCCGCAAGAAGGAGCTCGTCGCTCCAATGCTCGTCGATGAAGACTTGCTCTTCACTCCGCTCCGGTGGCCGATTGGGGTCGCTGTCGTCGGACGAGCAACCGGCGACTGCCAAGGCAAACGCGAAGAGCAAAACGACCCGGAGACCCAACTTCATCCGTTTTCCTCGATTGGTCCAACAACTTGCTTCACCCGCAACTCCTCTGCTGGCGCCTGGAAGGACGGATCATTGTCGATCTCTTCAAAGTAGCCAATAGGGTCTCTTGCCAACAAGACACCGGATGCATGCAGATGGATTATCCAGGCCACAGGATCATACTCTAGTTGGCCCTTGACCCTTCTCATCGATGACCTTAGATGAGGCATTATTTCGAGAAACCCGCCTGGTGTTTCCTACCAGATATTGTGTCGCTGCAGCATAGGACACAAACGAGAACAAAGCGCCAACTACACCCACGCTGACAAAAAGAGCGAAACTTCGAGTCGGTGTGCCCGAAACGATGGCAAGCCTCCCGGCCTGCTGCACCCCCGACGCCAAGGCGGCAAAAACAGCAATCCATGTGCTGCCTGACAGGTTGTTCAATAGAAACACAACCCCGGTCGGAATTGCTCTGACACTCATTCGCTTCAAAAAAACGATTGGCAGTACAAATACAGTCAGGACATCAGCCAGAACCAATAGCCCAGTCATGAACCCCTGGTACCACCCACCGGACATGAGTTGCCCGACCACAAAAACACGAAGAACGTACAACGGAAGGCCAATTACAATTACAGCGCCCAAGTAGTTGAGACCGTTTTCTCGAAGTATTTCAAGGCTACCGGTCGTTCTTCCGGATACAAGCCAGGAACAGATACGGCCTAGTGCAATGATAACCCCCACGGCCACCAACAGACTTGCAGCAACCACAAACTCCCGTGGCACCAAATGTGGCTGTAGAAAACCGTAAGAAACAGCCGCGCCACCACCTCCAACCGCGACCAGAAGTCCCCAGGACTTAAAGACAGAGCTTATGGCTGATGTAAATATGGCTTTCATGAATCTCCCCAATGTCTGGTTTGATCCTCAAACTCGTCTGGCTGTGCGATATTCTACGCCCTGGACGCCAAAAACGACCGCTGCGTGACGAACGGCTTTGTCAGGTGCAAACTCCTGCTAGGTGCGCAGGCTGGCCAGCTTCGCATCCACCTCCTCCTGCGTGCGTACTACAAAAAAGCGATCGGAAAGACCCTCCGCCTCCAACCCGACAACAGTCTGAATCATCCGGCTCGTACCATAACTAATATTGGACGGTGCATAGATAATGGTCGCCAGGCAGCCCTTACTGAGATACTTCATCCATAAGTCTTTGAGGGGTCCTACCGAATTGTAATTAACGGTCAGGTCCTTGACGGCCTCCATATCGACTAGCTCTATGAAGTCCGGTAGCACCCTCTCATCAGCCAGAACCCCTGAAACATACGTGGTGATTTCTCCCATTGTGATCTCACCGACCGCTCGCATACGCACTGTGTTGCTGTCAAAGTCATATTTGTAATCGATGGACATGGTTTCCCCCAAACGACTTTCAGCCGACCTTGCGCCCTGTCTGGTTCACCCCGTTCTGGTGCAGGATCAAACCGGTCACGGCGCCGGACTCGTCTTTCGTGAATGTTACCTGGGCATCGACCACCTTCAGGAAGAATTTCTCCTCCGACTCCGCGAAAAAGGGGAACCTCTCCTGCCCGGTGGCTTGCCCGAACAGGGCCCCGCCGTTCAGTGTCACGACGATGGAGAAGCCGGGCACGAGTTCATACTCGCCCACATAAGTCTCGAGAACCTCTTCCGCAACGTCGACCTCAACGCGTTCCTGCTGAGGCCCGGGCGAAGACGCCAAGGGGACTTCCGGGTTGATGAGGTGCATTCCGATATCGTCGGCGCCGTGTACTGAATTGGTGAGAACCACCGTCCCGACGCCCTTGTCTGGATCGAACCCGACGAACGTGCTAAAACCGGCAGTCCCGCCGTTATGCCAGACAATCTTCTCGTCGCCGACGTGGCGAACATGCCAGTTCAAGCCAACATCCATCTGTGCACCGGCGCTCTCGCGCACCTCATGGCTGTCGCGCATGGAGCGCTCAAGTTGCGTTTCCGGCGGCCCGGTGTTGGCCGCAAGGAAGATCAACATGTCCTCTGCGTTGGACCGAAGCGCCCCGGCCCCGGCGAATGTCGGCAAGTCCCACAGCGGGACAACCTCACCCTGTTGGTTGTGCCCCTCCACCATCCAGTCCAGCATTTCCCCCTCAAGGGCAATGCCGGTCATGTTCATACCGAGCGGTTTGAGAATGCGCTCCCGCACGATGTCCTCGTAGCTCATCTCTCCAGCCCCCGCCAGGACGGCCCCCAGCAAGCCGACAGCGAGGTTGGAGTATTCGTACTGCGACCCTGGGTCGCGCCGCAACTTGTGACTGGAGAGAAAGGCGTACAGGTTCTCGACGGTATAGTCGGCGAAGGGGTTCGTCGCATCCGCGGGGGACATGTTGCTCGGAAGTCTCGGTAGTCCCGAGCGGTGGGTCGCGAGGTCGAGAAGGGTGATCTCTCGACCCCCTCGAGTCGGCATGGTGACCCCGCTGGGCAAATACTTTGAAACGGGATCGGAAAGCGACACTTCGCCCCGTGCGACCATGTCCGCCAGCAGGATTCCCGTAAACACCTTCGTGATCGAGCCGATTTCGAAGACCGATCCGGCTCCCAAAGGTCGCGCGTTGGGCCCCGCGTCCCCATACCCGACGATGCGTGTCGTACCATCCGCCTCCATGATGCCCAGCACAATGCCGACGGCCCGGTCCTCTTCGACGCGGGACCGAATGAGCCCGGTGAGGTCCTCGTCCGATGGAAAATGCTGAGCGGAAGCTCCGCCTGTAACCAGGCAGGCGGAGACAAAGGCGGTGAGCATCCAACTGATCCGGCTGTTCATGTAGTCACTCCCGGTTGCCACGCTTGCAGGCGTGTCGTGTACGTCTGTTGCACATTGTACGGGCCTGCAGGGCGATTTGTTTTGCGCCACACGACTCGCGATTAGTTTGGGTCACCCACAAACTTGAATTCGGAAACCTGGAGCTCTTTTGTCGCACGCCCACCCGGCTCGGGGTCTTCGTACCAAATCCGAACATGGGTGACCCGACCCAGGTTGGGAACCACGCCAAGGCTCACTTCATCCACTGACGCCAAGGGAACCCGATACTTCCGCCAGGCGATGTTTTCGCTGACCAGATCCCCCACGTCACCGTAGTCGTAGACCACATCCACCAGGGCTTCTGTCTCCTTCAGATCGATCGTAACGGTGAAGTAGCCGTTGTCCTGGTTGAAACTTGCGTCCCCGTTAATGTCCTCGTTGTCTTCACGATTGTTTCGAGCCGTGCCGTTGATGCGCGGGAAGGGGGTGTCCCCACCAAGTTCGAAATCGGGCGCGTAACGTTGGGGGCCAAACTCATTTCCGTCCAGGCCGATGTCCTCGTCCTGTGTCCACACCCCGTCGGGATCCTGGCCGGGCAGGATACCGTCTTCCCTCTCCCATTCACCGACCACAAACTGCCCGGTGTGGTCCTTGGGCCAGAAACCGTCCTCGCTGATGAATCCGAAATCGATGTGGAGCTTTCCTCTTCTCAGACTGCTATCGGGCTGACTGTCGTTGAGCCATATCTCAACGAATTGGGCGCTGGACAGATCCTCCCCAACCCGGCTGATACCCTGCATGATACCGCCCCAGTCCTCCGCGTCCCAGGTGCCGTCGTCTGCCCTGAAAAACAGGCTCATTGAGGCCTGGGTTTCGTCCCGGTCCTGGCCGGTCAAGTCCGGGTCCAGGTACCTGCGCAAGGTCCGTTCCCGCGGAATGAACCAGCGCACGGCCCCTACCCTGTCCTCGGGGTCGAAGGACCGCAAATCGGCATTGTTGGCCAGATACTCGGATCCGAAGAAAGGGGGACTGGCCCAGAACCAATCTGTCCTGGCCAGGGACATGGCCCAGGGATCATCAACAACGACGGGGGTGGTTATTTTCGACTCATCGTCTGAACATCCCAGCACACCAAACAAGGTGATGGCCGTCAACAATAGGAGATGTGGCGCCCACAATTCTCGCTTAAACAAGATCCAACCTCCAGATCATCAAGTGATTGCGCTGTTTTTCCCAAGTGTTTCAAACGTTTGGCTTACCGGCCTGACTGTTGCGGGTCAGCGGTAAAGGCTTTTTACCACGTCCCACGAGTAGCTCCCGTTGGGGACCGGGCCTCTGTTCTCAAGGACTTCAAGTGGGAATGATGGCCACCCACCGGAGTCCGCCCCCCAGTACAATTCAAGATCCTGTGCCGCAAAGCCGTAAGCGCACACCTCGGGCGAGGGCTCGCCGCAATCAATATACAGGGCAGGTATTATCATGCCCATAAACTCAACGTCCGCGACCCAATAGCGGCCAGTACGGAATAGCCCTTCATTTCGGTATTCATTGTAAGCTTCGTCAGCGTTGAACTCACGCTGAACGGAGTAGCCCACGTCTCCGGGAGTCGTAAACGCCCCCGCTGATTCTTCCGTCGTGACCCATTCCCAGGTACCCAAGGGTGGCGTTGCTGCAAAAACTGAGGCGCCGAACAACAGAACAGCGAGACCAAAGATTGTTTTCATCATCCCTCTCCTACGTAAGAGCCCATTCAGTGTGTTCTCTTGCCTCGCCCCGAAATTCCCGCAACGGTTTCCGACCCCTCATCGGGCACCCTAGGGCTTGATCTTTGCGATGGCCTCCTCAAGCGCCGGATTGAACTCATCCGCGGCGCCGAGCATCAGGAAATGGTCGGTTCCTTCCAGCACGATCGCCTCGAAGGAGTGCATGTGCTTCCGGT